>Ga0335075_10006554_pt1 | contig 17955 bp, 16 predicted proteins | sample Lox_Sample_24_FD_206723 | JGI IMG/M metagenome (GOLD analysis project Ga0335075, IMG submission 206723) | Soil microbial communities from Loxahatchee National Wildlife Refuge, Florida, United States - Lox_Sample_2.4 | ecosystem: Environmental > Terrestrial > Soil > Wetlands | place: USA...
GCTCCTGCGGGCGCCGCGGCGTCGGTGCCCGCCGCGCTGGCTCCGGCCTCGCCGGCCCCCCCTCGCTCGCTCATGCCCGGCGCAAGCCTGCGCGGTACGCGCACCGATCAGCGCGTGCCCATGACCCGGCTGCGGGCGCGCATCGCCGAGCGCATGGTGCAAGCGCAGGCGACCCAGGCGTTGCTCACCTCGTTCAACGAGGTCGATCTGCACGTGGTCAATGCGCTGCGCGCCCGGCACAAGGAGGCCTTCGAGAAGCAGCATGGCGTCAAGCTCGGGCTCATGTCCTTCTTCACCAAGGCCTGTGTGGAGGCGCTCAGAAGGTTCCCCGCAGTGAACGCCTCGGTGGAGATGAGCGACATCGTCTATCACGAGTACTTCGACATCGGCGTCGCCGTCTCGACCGATCGTGGCCTGATCGTGCCGGTGCTGCGCGATGCCGATCAGCTGAGCTTCGCCGAGATCGAGCGCTCGATCGGCAACTTCGCCGCGCGCGCCCGTACCGGCACCATCACCATGGAGGAGCTCACGGGCGGCACCTTCACCATCACCAACGGCGGGGTGTTCGGATCGCTCCTCTCCACGCCCATCGTCAATGCTCCGCAGAGCGCGATCCTCGGCATGCACAAGATCCAGGATCGTCCGGTGGCCGTGGACGGCCAGGTGGTGATACGCCCGATGATGTACATCGCGCTCACCTATGACCACCGCATCATCGATGGACGCGAGGCCGTTCAGTTCCTCGTGACCGTGAAGCAGTGCCTCGAGGACCCCGCACGCATGGTGCTCGGGATATGAGCGACAGCTACGACCTGGTGGTGATCGGAGCGGGTCCGGCGGGATATCCGGCGGCGATTCGCGGCGGCCAGAACAAGCTCAAGGTCGCCTGCGTCGATGAGTGGAAGAACACCGACGGCACCTACACCTTCGGCGGCACCTGCCTCAACGCCGGCTGCATTCCCTCCAAGGCGCTGCTCGAGTCCTCGGAGCTGTATCACCGCGCCAAGGAGGAATTCGCGCAGCACGGCATCCGCATCGGCGAGATCAAGCTCGACCTGGCACAGATGCAGAAGCGCCGCGCGGCGATCGTCAAGGGCATGACCAGCGGCATCGCGGCCCTGCTCAAGGCGGCGGGCGTGGTCGGCCTGCAAGGCCATGGGCGCCTGCTGCCCGGCAATCGCGTGCAGGTGAGGGGCCACGACGGCTCGGAGAAGACGCTGCAAGCGAAGCACGTCGTGCTCGCATCGGGCTCGACGCCGATCCGGCTGAGCGCGGTACCGCACGATGGCAAGTACATCGTCGACTCCTGGAACGCGCTCGAGTTCGACGCGGTGCCGAAGCGCCTCGGCGTCATCGGCGCCGGCGTCATCGGCCTCGAGCTCGGCAGCGTCTGGCGGCGCCTGGGGAGCGAGGTCACGGTGCTCGAGGCCCTGGCGGACCTCTTGCCCATGGTCGATCAAGCCGTCGCACGCGAGGCGCAGCGCCACTTCAACAAGCAAGGTCTCGACATCAAGCTCGGTGCCAAGGTGCTGCGCGCCGCCGCCAGCGGCGCGGCGGTCGACGTGGTGTACTCGGATGCCCAGGGCGAGCACACCTTGCAGGTGGACAAGCTCGTGGTCGCCGTCGGGCGCCGCCCCTTCACCGAGGATCTGCTGGCCGAAGGCACCGGGGTCGAGCTCGATGCGCGCGGCTTCATTGAAGTCGATGAGCATTGCCGGACCGCCGCGCCCAACGTCTGGGCCATCGGTGATGTGGTGCGCGGCGCCATGCTCGCGCACAAGGGCAAGGAGGAGGGGATCATGGTGGCCGACCTCATCGCCGGCCGCTACGGCGAGGTGAATTACAAAGTCATTCCCTCGGTGATCTATACGGCGCCGGAGATCGCGTGGGTCGGGCTCACCGAGGAGCAGGTGAAGGCGAGCGGCCGCCCCTACAAGGTGGGCACATTTCCCTTTGCCGCGAGCGGGCGGGCGCGCGCCATGGAAGCGGCGCAGGGCATGGCGAAGGTCGTCGCGGCCACCGACGACGATGAGATCCTGGGCGTGCACGTGATCGGCCCCATGGCCGGGGAGCTCATCGCCGAAGCCGTGCTCGCCATGGAGTACTCGGCGAGCACCGAGGACATCCAGCGCACCATCCATGCCCATCCCACGCTCTGCGAGGCGATTCACGAGGCGGCGCTCGCCGCCGACAAGCGCGCCATCGACGCGATCAATCGTTAAGGCGGCGGGTCGGCATCGGCCCGTGCGGCGTGGCCCGGCTGCGGCATTCGCATCCCCAGCTGATCGAACAGAAACGCATAGATATCCGCCGCCTGAGCCACGCGGATCGACAGGGCGCTGCCCATGCCGTGTCCGGCATGCGCATTCACGCTCAGGTAGACGGGGTGGCGAGAGTCCGTCGCGGCCTGCAGCCGGGCGATCATCTTGCGCGAGTGCGCGGGATTGACACGCCCGTCGGTGGCGCCTGTGGCCATGAAGATCGCGGGATAGGCGGTGCCGTCCACCACGTGATGATACGGTGAGTAGGCGTAGAGCGCCTGGAACTGCTGCGGATCGCGGGTCGAGCCGTACTCGGTCGTGTTGAAGGCGCCGTTGTCGTCGAGCTCCACGCGCAGCATGTCATAGATGCCGACCCTCGAGACGACGGCACGGAATAGCTCCGGATGCTGCGTGAGCGCGGCCCCCATGAGCAGGCCGCCGTTGCTTCCCCCGATGATCGCCAGATGCGCCGGGCTGGTGTAGCGGTGATCGATGAGATAGCGAGCCGCCGCGATGAAGTCGTCGAACACGTTCTGCTTGTGGGTGAGGGCGCCCTGCGCGTGCCACTGCTCCCCGAACTCGCCGCCCCCGCGCAGATTGGCGATGACGAAGATCCCCCCGCCGTCGAGCCACAGGCGGCCGGCCGGCGCAATGAATCTCGGCGCGAGACTTATCCCGTAACCCCCATAGCCGGTGAGCAGAACCGGCGCGCTGCCATCGAGCTTGACGTCCTTGCGCCGCAGGATATTGAGCGGCACGGCGGTGCCGTCCCTGGAGTGCGCCATCTCCCGCACCACCTCGGCATCATCGAACTTCGCAGGGCTGCTCTGCGCGAGGGACGTTTCCGAGGCGCGTGCCGTTCTCTCGTCGTAGCGGCAGAAGTAGGGCGGACGCAGATACGTCTCGACCGAGTAAAGGAGCGATCCATCCCCGACCGGCTCGACCTCCTCGACCGAGGCGACCGCCGGCAGCGGCAGTACGCCGCGCGCTCGGCCGCCCGGGTCGAAGATGGCGACGCGCGAGGGACCGCCGGCGATCTCGCGCACGTAGATGGCGTTCGCCGTGACCACGACGGGCTCGCCGCCGAATTCTCCGCCTCCCTGCAGCACGGCGTCGGACTCGGGCACGATGAGCTTGGCGCGCGCGAGATCCGTCACGCCAGGCGCGAGCCGCAGCAGCCGGCCGTGCGGCGCGTCCTTCCTGGAGATGAGGTAGAGCGCATGGTCGGGCCCCGAGGTTACCGCGACCACCCGGTCCGCGAACGTGGAGATCCGGGTGACCGCGCCGCCGGGCGTGATGGTGTAGTGCGCAAACTCTCCGCCGTCGCCATTGGCGACGGATGCGACCACCAGATCGGGGTCATGGCGATTGTCGAGCTGAATCTCCGCCACCTTCGGGAAATCCTTGCCGGCGACATAGGCATCCGCGGCCGGATCCCGGCCGAGGCGGTGATAATAGATCTGCTGATAGAAGTGCCGATCCGCCGCCGGCCGGTCCGCGCCGGGATAGCGCGTGTACCAAAAGCCGCTGCTGTCGGCACGCCAGGCGAGGCTGCCGCCGCCGGTCGGATATTGCACACCGGCGATCGGCTCGGCGACTTCCGATCCCGAGGCGACCTCAAAGACATGCAAGGTGCCGTCCTCGCTGCCATTGCGCGACAGGGATACGGCCACCAGCCGCCCATTCGGGGAGGGGACGAACCAATCGATGGCCGTCGTGCCCTGAGCATCGATCGCGTTCGGATCCACCACGATCCGCGGGTGGTCCGTATCGAGCGTGCGCCGGAGCACCACGACCATCGGCTGCTGCTTGGGCGGCTGGTTGTAGAGGGCAAAGATCACGCCGCCCGCCGCATAGAGCTTCGAGTATGAGCTCGAGGCCGCGCTGATCTGCCGGTAGAGCTGCTCGTAGACCGGGGCGCGCAGCGCCAGCCCATCGAGGTAGCGGCGTGTACGCCCGTCCTCGGCCGCGATCCAGGCCTGGACTGCGGGATCGTTGGCATCCTCGAGCCACCGATAAGGATCCGCCACTTTGACGCCGTGGTAGGTGTCGATCACGACGCGCCGGGCGGCGGGCGGCGCTCCGGCATCGAGCGCGTGCGCGCCGAAGGCGGCCAGCCCTGCGAGTACCCCTGAGAAAAGAAACCGCTTCATCCCTGTTCCCCACGTGATGACCGCAGCCGCGGCGGCACGTATATTACGCGACCAACAACGCCAAGAGAGCCGCTCATGAATCCATCGACCGTGCATGCCCATCGCCCGCGCGCGGGATTGCCCGCCGCGACACGATCCGTCCGGACGCGCACGGGGATATCCGCGGCGCTTGCCCTGTGGGTGCTCGCCGCGAGCGCCTGCGCCGTGGCCGCGCCGGCACCCGACAAGGAGCCGCCCGGCGACAGCGCCAAGGCAGGCGGCAAGTTCGAGCCTTTCAAGGCCGAATCGAAGTCGAGCACCGGCAGCGTCACGGTCGGCGCACAGACCATCGCCTATCAAGCCATCGCGGGCACGATCATCGTGCATCCGAAAGGCTGGGACGATGTGCCGCGCGATTCCGGCGCCGACAAGGAGGAGGGCTCCAAGGCGCAGGAGGGCGAGCCCAAGAACCCGACCGCCGAAGCCTCGATGTTCTACGTGGCCTATTTCAAGACCAACGCTGGAACCGCGCGCCCGCTCACCTTCCTGTACAACGGCGGCCCCGGCTCCTCGACCATGTGGCTGCACATGGGCGCGTTCGGGCCGCGGCGCATCGTCACCTCCAGCGATGCGCACACGCCGGCCGCCCCCTACACGGTCGTGAACAATGCCTCGAGCCTGCTCGATGCGAGCGATCTGGTCTTCATCGATGCCCCGGGCACCGGGTTCAGCCGCATCGCCGGCAAGGACAAGGAGAAGGCCTTCTACGGCATGGACCCGGACGCTTATGCATTCGCGGAATTCATCACGCAATTTCTCACCCAGTACGGGCGCTGGAACTCGCCGAAGTACCTGTTCGGCGAGAGCTATGGCACGCCGCGCTCGGCGATGCTCATCAATCAGCTCGAGACGCAGCGCTCGGTCGATTTCAACGGCGTCATCCTGCTGTCGCAGATCCTGAGCTTCGACCTGAGCCCCGATGGCCCGACGCGCAACCCCGGCATCGATTTGCCCTATGAGACGGTGCTGCCCACCTATGCGGCCACCGCCTGGTATCACCACAAGCTGCCGGGCGAGCATGCGGACTTGCCGGCGCTGCTCACCGAGGTGGAGCAGTTCGCGGTGGGCGATTATGCGCGTGCGCTCGCCGCGGGCTCCGAGCTGAGCGCCGCCGAGCGCACCGCCATCGCCCAGAAGCTGCACGAGTACACGGGCCTGCCGGTTGAGTACATCCTCAAGGCAAACCTGCGCATCGACGGCGGCGAGTTCCGCCATACTCTGGAGGCGGACGATGACATGACCACGGGCCGCCTGGACTCGCGTTTCTCGGGTCCGGACATCGACCCCTTGAGCCAGCGCGCCGAGTACGATCCGCAGTCGAGCGCCTTGAGCTCCGCCTATGTGTCGGCCTTCAACGATTACGCGCGCAAGACCCTGCACTGGAGCGAGGATGAGGCGTTCAAGCCCAGCATCGGCATCTTCAGGACGTGGAATTTCCAGCACCTCGAGCCCGGAGAGAGTCCCCCCATCCCCTCCGGCCAGCCTCCCAACGTGCTGCCGGATCTCGCCAACGCGATGAAGGTCAATCCGACCCTCAAGGTGCAGCTCAACGCCGGCTACTTCGATCTCGCGACGCCTTTCTATCAGGGCATCTACGAGATGCATCATCTGCCCATGCCGGAGAAGTTGCAGAGCAACATCGAGTACCAGTTCTACGACTCCGGCCACATGGTGTACGCCAAGGAAGCCTCGCTCAAGCGGCTGCACGACAACGTCGCGGCCTTCATTCGGCGCACGAGCGGCGGCGCGGGCTGAGCGGCCGGCTCATTTCCTGCGCCGCGCGCTCACCACGTTCGGCAGCTGCGCGACGCGCGCGAGCAGCCGCGACAGCTGCGGCAGGCCGGCGATGGCGATGCCGATCCGCATGTGCGCCACGTGATCGCGCTGATCGGTGACGGTGGTCATGCTGCGGATGCTGATCTTCTCATCGGCAAGCGCCGCGCTCACATCGCGCACCAGGCCGCGCCGATCGAAGGCCTGCACCTCGATGTCCACCGGAAACTCGCCGCGGCTCTCGGCGCCCCAGCTCACCGGCAGCACGCGCGCCGGCGCCTTGCTGGCGAGGCGCGCGAGATTCGCGCATGACTGGCTGTGGATGCTCACGCCGCGGCCCACGGTGATGTAGCCCGCGATGGGCTCCGGCGGCACGGGCTTGCAGCAGCGCGCGTAGGTCGAGAGCAGCTCGCCGACGCCTTGCACCTCGACCTCCGGCTCGGGCGGCGGGGGCGCCGGCCGCGCCCGCGCGGACTCATCCGGGCGCTCGGCGCGGGCGTGGAGCAGCCGCTGAATGGCACCGGCCACCTGCGCGGGGCTGATCTCACCCAGCCCGAGGCCCTGGTGCAGCGCCTCGGCGCTGTCGAGCTTCAGCTCGTGCAACAGCTCCGGCATGGGCGGGATGCTGACGCCGAGGCGCTGGATCTCGCGCTCGAGCAGCGCCCGGCCCTCGAGCTTGTTCTGCGCCTCATCCTGCTTGCGAAACCAGGCGCGCACCTTGTTGCGGTTGCGGGGGCTGGCGAGAAATCCCGACTGCGCGGACAGCCAATCGCGCGAGGGATGCGCCGTCTTGGCGGCAATGATCTCGACGGTCTCGCTGTTCTTCAGCCGATAGTCGAGCCCCACCATACGCCCGTTCACCTTCGCCCCGCGCGTGCGGTGACCCAGGTCCGTGTGCACCTGGTAGGCGAAGTCCAGGGGCGTGCCGCCCACCGGCACGTCGACGATCTCGCCCTTGGGCGAGAGCACGTAGATGCGGTCCTGGAACAGCTCGATGCGCATGCGCTCGAGGAAATCGTGCGCGCTGTCCTTCTCCTCCGGCGCCAGCAGCGCGCGCAGCTGGTTGATCTTGCGCTCGTAGGCCTGGTCGCCGCGCCCCCCCTCCTTGTAGCGCCAGTGCGCGGCCACCCCGCGCTCGGAGTGCGCGTGCATCTGGTGGGTGCGGATCTGAATCTCGACGGGCTGGCCGCCGGGACCGAGCACGGCGGTGTGAATGGAGCGGTACAGATTGTCCTTGGGCGTCGCGATGTAGTCGTCGAATTCGCCGGCGATGAACGGCCAGAGCGAGTGCACGATGCCGAGCGCGGCGTAGCATTCGGCCACGCTGTCGACCAGCACGCGCGCCGCCCGGATGTCCATGATCTCCTCGAAGGCGAGCTTTTTGGCCTGCATCTTGCGCCAGATGCTGTAGATGTGCTTCGGCCGCCCGTCGATGCGCGCCTCGATGCCCGCGGCGCGCAGCTCGCGCTCGAGCCGCGCCTTGAGCTCCTCGATGTAGCGCTCGCGCTCGGCGCGGCGCAGCTTGAGCGCGGCGGCGATGTGGCGGTACTCGGCCGGCTGCAGGTGGCGAAAGGCGAGATCCTCGAGCTCCCACTTCAGCTGCCACACGCCCAGGCGGTTGGCGAGGGGGGCGTACACCTCGCGCGTCTCGATCGAGAGCTTGCGCTTCTGCGCCGCCTCCAGGTGCTTCGCGCCGCGCATCTTCTGCAATTGCTCGGCGAGCTTGACCACGACCAGGCGCACATCGCCGATGACCGCCACCAGCATCTTGCGCAGCGCCTCGGCTTGAGCGGCCTGAAGGCCGCTCTCGGGGGTCCAGTCGGGCGGCAGGCCGAACTCGCCGAGCTGCGTGAGCGCGCGGGCCAGCCGGACGGCCGGCTCGCCGAAGCGCTGGTGCGCGGCTTCGCGCTCCATCAGCCCGGCATCGAGGAGCGGGGCGAGCAGGGCGGCGAGCGCCACGTCCTCGTCGGCGTCGAGCCGGCGCACGATGTCCGCCACCTCGAGCGCCGCTTGCCGCGTCGGCTCGGCGGCGGCGGGCAGCTCGAGCGCCCTCACCGCGGCGATGCCGCAGTCGAGCGCGGAGCTCGCGGTTCGAATGGGCGCGGTGGTCTCCATGAGTCCTTGCAGCGGGCGGTCGGTGGGTTTGGACCGCCATTGCCGGTATCATACCCGCCCATGTCAACGCCCATGACCACGCCCGTGCGCAAGGTCGAGCCGCTTGCCGGCTAAGCCCGCGACGGTGCGAGTGCTCGGGATCGACCCCGGCTCGCTGTGCACGGGCTTCGGCGTGCTCGATGCCGCCGGACCGCGATTGATCTACGTCGCGAGCGGTGTCATCCGCACGCCCCACGGGGACTTCGCCGCGCGTCTGTGGGAGATCTTCAGCTGCGTGCGCAGCGTGGTCTCGCAGTACCGCCCGCAGGAGATCGCCATCGAGCGGGTATTCGTGAACCGCAATCCCGACAGCGCCCTGAAATTGGGCCAGGCGCGCGGCGCCGCCATCTGTGGGACGGCGGAGGCGGATGTCACCGTGTTCGAGTATGCGACCCGGCAGATCAAGCAGGCGGTGGTCGGATCGGGCAGTGCCGAGAAGGCGCAGGTCCAGCTCATGATGCGCAGTCTCCTGAGGCTCGACGGCCCGGTGCCGGCCGATGCGGCGGATGCGCTCGCCGCCGCGGTCTGCCATGCGTTGCGCGGATCGGTGCGCAGCTCCCTCAAGCTCGCGGCGGCGCGCGGATGATCGGCTTTCTCAAGGGGCGCCTCGCGCTCAAGCAGCCCCCCAGCCTCATGGTGGACGTGAATGGGGTAGGCTATGAGCTCGAAGCGCCCATGTCGACCTTCTACGGCCTGCCGAGCGCGGGTGAGACCGTGGGGCTCTACACCCACCTGGTGGTGCGCGAGGACGCGCACATCCTGTTCGGCTTCGGCACCGAGAGCGAGCGGCGCCTGTTCCGCGGCCTGCTCAAGGTGTCGGGGGTCGGTCCGAAGATCGCGCTCGGCATCCTGTCGGGCGCGAGCGTGGAGGAGTTCCTGCGCATCATCGAGGCCGAGGATATCGCCCTGCTCACGCGCATCCCCGGCATCGGCCGCAAGACCGCCGAGCGTGTGATCATCGAGATGCGCGACAGCGTGCAGAAGCTCTCCGCCCCGACCAGCCGCGAGGGTGCTCCCGCGGTGGGCACGCCCTCGAGCCCGCAAAGCGAGGCCTTCGCCGCGCTCATCGCCCTGGGCTACAAGCCGCCGGAGATCGCGCGGCTGCTCAAGGCGGCCGACGAGCCGGGCCTGTCCACCACCGAGATCATCCGCCGCGCCCTCAAGTCCGCGGCCAAGCCTTAATATTGCGCATGGGCATCGAACCGGATCGAATCATCAGCGCCTCGGGCGCCCGCGACGACGAGGTGCTCGAGCGCGAGGTGCGCCCGAAGAGCCTCGCCGAGTACGTCGGTCAACCGAAGGTGACCGCGCAGATGGACATCTTCATCCAGGCCGCGCGCATGCGCGGCGAGGCGCTCGATCACGTGCTCATTTTCGGGCCGCCCGGACTCGGCAAGACCACGCTCGCGCACATCATCGCGAACGAGCTCAAGGTGAATCTGCGCCAGACCTCCGGCCCGATCCTGGAGCGGCCCGGGGACCTGGCGGCCCTGCTCACCAACCTCGAGCCTCGCGACGTCCTGTTCGTGGACGAGATCCACCGCCTGAGTCCGGTGGTGGAAGAGGTGCTGTATCCCGCCATGGAGGACTCGCAGCTCGACCTGATGATCGGCGAAGGACCGGGCGCACGCTCGATCAAGCTCGACTTGCCGCCGTTCACCCTGGTCGGCGCCACCACCCGCGCGGGCCTTCTGACCTCGCCGCTCCGCGACCGCTTCGGCATCGTGCAGCGGCTCGAGTTCTACAGCACCGCCGAGCTGGTGAGGATCGTGGTGCGCAGCGCCTCGATCCTGAAGCTGCATCTGTTGCCCGAGGGCGCCGATCGCATCGCCGAGCGCTCGCGCGGCACGCCGCGCATCGCCAACCGGCTGCTGCGCCGGGTGCGCGACTACGCCCAGGTCAAGGCCGGGGGGCTCATCAGCGGCGAGGTGGCGCTCGCCGCGCTCGACATGCTCGAGGTGGACCCTCTCGGCTTCGACATGCTCGACCGCAAGCTGCTGCTCACGGTGATCGAGAAATTCGACGGCGGCCCCGTCGGCGTCGACAGCCTGGCCGCCGCCCTGAGCGAGGAGCGCGGCACCATCGAGGATGTCATCGAGCCCTTCCTCATCCAGCAGGGGTTCTTGATGCGCACCGCGCGCGGTCGCGTGGCCACCCGCAGCGCCTACGCGCATTTCGGCCTGAAGGCGCCGCCGCTCGAGCGCGAGTCGAGCCTGCCGCTGTTCCGGGACCCTTGAATGACGGCGCCGTCGGAATTCTCCTACGATCATCGGGTGAGAATTTACTGGGAGGACACCGACGCGGGCGGCGTCGTGTACTACGCGAACTATCTGAAGTTTCTCGAGCGCTGCCGCACCGAGTGGCTGCGCGCGCTGGGGGTCGATCAGCTGCGGCTCAGAGCCGAGCGCGGACTGCAGTTCGCGGTCGTCAACCTGGCCGTTGATTTCCTCAAGCCCGCGGTCCTCAATGATGAAGTTCTCGTCACTGCGCGGCTGCACAAGATGACCGGTGCGACAATTCACTTCCAGCAATCGATATGGCGAGACGGCGTGCAGCTCATCGATGCGACCGCTCGGGTGGCCTGCCTGGATTCGGCGACGTTGAGGCCGCGACCCATCCCGAAGGATCTATTCACGGAGTGGCGTGATGCCCAATGACCTGTCGGTGTGGAGCATGGTGCTCGATGCGAGTCCGATCGTGCAAGCGGTGGTGGCGCTGCTGCTGCTCGCCTCGATCGCCTCCTGGGCCATCATCTTCCGCAAGAGCCGCGTGATCTCCTCATCGCGGCGCACGGCGGATCATTTCGAGGGGCAGTTCTGGTCGGGCGGGGACCTCGCGGCCCTGTATCGCAACATCGAGACCAAGGGCCGCGCGGGCACCGGCCTGCAGAGCATCTTCGAGTCCGGCTTCGGCGAGTTCAGCCGCCTGCGCCAGCTCGGCACCGCGGCGGAGCTGCTGCTCGAGGGCTCGCGGCGCGCGATGCGCGTGGCGCAGATGCGTGAGATGGACCGCCTGGAGCGCAATCTCGCGACGCTCGCGACGGTCGGCTCCACGAGTCCCTACGTCGGGCTGTTCGGCACCGTGTGGGGCATCATGTCGGCGTTCCATAATCTCGGCAACGTGCAGCAGGCGACCCTGGCGGCGGTCGCGCCGGGCATTGCGGAGGCTCTGATCACCACGGCAATCGGACTGTTCGCCGCCATACCGGCAGTGGTTGCCTACAACCGCTTCGCCGATCAAGTGGCCCGGCTGGAACTTCGGTTCGATACTTTTGTCGAAGAGTTTTCGACCATTCTTCAGCGCCATGGCTCGGCCCGAGCGCACGCCTAAGATCGCATGCCGGCACCGCTGCGTCGTCGCAAACTGATGGGGGAGATCAACGTCGTACCGTACATCGACGTGATGCTGGTACTGCTCATCATTTTCATGATCACCGCGCCGCTCTTGAAGGAAGGGATCAAGGTCGACCTGCCCGCCGCCGGCGCGAAACCCATCGATCCGGCGTTCCTGCAAAAGCACGAGCCGTTGATCATCACGGTGGATGCGCGCGGGCGGCTGTACATCAACTTCGGTCCGAACCAGGACAAACCCACGGATGAGGCCACCGTGAGCTCGCGCACGGCGGCGCTCCTGCGCCGCGACCCGCAGACTCCGGTGCTGGTGAAGGCGGACACCGCCGTGCCCTACGGGAGCGTTGCGCACGCCATGGTGCTGCTGCAGCGTGCCGGGGCCGACAAGGTGGGTCTGCTCACCGACCCCGAGCGTCCCGCCCCGCGCCCAGGGCCGGGCGCACGCGGCGGAGTGCGCTGAATGGCCGGCTTTTTCAGGGAAAATTCCCGGCCCGTGCTGTACTCGGTGATGCTGCACGGGGCGCTCGCGGCGGCGCTGGTATATCTGGCCCTCAGTCCCCGGCAGAGCTCGACGGGCGAGCAATCGGCGCCGATCAATGCGACGGTGGTCGACTCCTCGGTGCTGCGCACGGCGCAGCGCGAGCAGGCGCAGCAGGCGGCCGAGCGGGCGCGCGCCGCCGCCGAAGCGCAGGCCGCGGCGAAAGCGGCCGCCGAGGCGCAGGCGGCGGCGGCCACCAAGGCCGCGCAGGAAGCACAGGCACAGCGCGACGCCAAGGCAGCGGAGCAGGCCAAGCAGGCCGAAGCGACCCAGCAGGCCGCGCAGGCGCAGGCGCAAGCGGCGCGAGCCGCCGAGGCGGCCAAGCGCGAAGCCGACGCGCGGGCCGCCGCCGAGCAAGCCAAGCGCCAGGCCGAGCTCAAGGCCGCGGCGGACGCCAAGGCCGCCGCGCAGGCCAAGGCGGCGGCCGAAGCAAAGGCTGCCGCCGACGCCAAGGCTGCGGCCGAGCGTGACCGCAGCGAGCGCCTCGCCGATCTGCGCCAGGACCTCGCCAGCGAGGAGCATTACGATGCCGTCGCTTCGAGCCCGCTTGCGGATCGTTACCGGGCCAGCCTGCAAAACCGCATTCAGCAGGCGTGGATCCGTCCCCCATCGGCGCGCGTGGGCATCGACTGTCTGGTCGAGGTCACGCAGGTGCCGGGGGGCGAGGTGACCAGTGCGCGCGTCACTCAGTGCAACGGCGATGCCGCCGTGCGCCAGTCCATCGAAAACGCGGTGTACCGCGCCTCGCCGCTCCCCGAGCCGCCGGATCCTGCGCTGTTCCAACGAAATTTCGCCTTCAGGTTCAAACCCGATGAATAGAGTCCTGCCCGTCGTCGCGGCGATCGCGTGTCTCGCGCTCGTGCCGCGCAGCTTTGCCTCCGAGTTCGTCGTCGAGGTGACGCGCGGCCAGGACAATGCCATACCGATTGCCATCGTGCCGTTCGCCACGGCGGACGTGAGCGCCGCCTCGCTCGACGTCGCTCAGGTGGTGAGCGACGACCTGGCGCGCAGCGGGCGCTTCAAGCCGATGGATCGGCGGGACATGGTCGAGCAGCCCCACACCGGCGCGGGCGTCACCTTCGATGACTGGCGGCGGCTCGGCAATGATTACATCCTGGTCGGCCAGATGACGCCGCAGGGCGGAGCGGACCGCTACAACATCACCTTCGAGCTCTACAACGTGCTCACCCGCCAGCGTCTGCTCGGCTACCAGATCGGCGCCAACCGCGCGGGCCTGAGGCTGGCGAGCCATCAGATCGCCGACATGGTCTTCAACAAGCTCACCGGCATCCGCGGGGCCTTCGCGACGCGCATCGCTTACGTCTCCGTGCTCGGCAGCGTGCCGAACAGAACCTACCGGCTCATCGTCGCCGACGCGGACGGCGAGAATCCGCACGTGGTGATGCAGTCGAACGAGCCGCTGATGTCGCCTGCCTGGTCTCCCGATGGGCAGAACCTCGCCTACGTCTCGTTCGAGGACAAGCTGCCCTCGGTGTACGTGCAGTACCTGAAGACGGGCGAGCGCCGGCGCGTGTCGGCCAAGGCGGGCGTGAACCAGGCGCCGGCCTTCTCGCCCGACGGCAAGAAGCTCGCCCTCACCCTGTCCACCCGCGATGGCAACCTCGACGTATACGTGCTCGATCTGACCACCAACGCGCTCACGCGCATCACGGATGATCCGGCCATCGATACCGAGCCCGAGTGGTCGAGAGACGGTCAGAGCCTGTATTTCACCTCCGACCGTGCCGGCGGGCCGCAAATCTACGAGGTCGCCGCGACACCCGGGGGTCATCCGCGCCGCTTGACCTTCCAGGGCAACTACAATGCGCGGCCGCGCATCTCGCCCGACGGATCGCAGCTCGCCTTCGTGACCCAGCAGAACGGCGCCTTCCGCATCGCGGTCATGGACATGAAGAGCGGCGATGTCCAGGTGCTCACCAAGGGACAGATCGACGTCTCGCCGAGCTATGCCCCGAACGGCGCCATGATCATCTATGCGAGCCGTGACCGCGGCCGCGGGGTGCTCGCGCTGGTGAGCTCGGACGGCCGCGTGCAGGAGCGGCTGGTGTCGCCCGAGGGGGAGGTTCAGGAGCCCGCCTGGTCGCCGTTCTGAATTCGATGTATCGCCCGACAAAGGTCATAATGAGGGAATGGTTCGATGTCAGTCAGCATGGATAATCCAATGAAAAAAATCGTATCGATCGTCTGTCTGTTCGGCGCCGCGGCACTGCTTGCGGGCTGCCCCAAGAAAGCCACCACGGTCGAGCCACCGGCCGCCGGCACGCAGGTTCCGGGCGCGGGAGGCGCGAACGGCGCGGGCGGCGCCTCGACCACGACGAGTCCGCTCGGCGGCGAGGCCGGAGCCATGGGCGGCGCGGGCGGCCCCGGGCCGAGCGAGCAAGTCAGCCGGGTGATTTATTTCGACTTCGACAAGTCCGATATCAAGCCGGAATTCGCGGCGGTGATCACCGCCAACGCGCAGTACCTCACCGCGCACCCCAATGCCAGGCTCAAGCTGGAGGGCAACACCGACGAGCGCGGTACGCGCGAGTACAACATCGGCCTGGGCGAACGGCGTGCGCAGGCGGTGAAGCGCGCGCTCATGCTGCAGGGGGCCGCAGAGAGCCAGCTCACCACCGTGAGCTTCGGCGCGGAGCGGCCCGCGGTGGAGGGGGACGATGAGGCCGCGTGGTCCAAGAACCGGCGCGTGGACCTGGTCTATACCCAATGAAGACGGCCGCCGCGATCGCGGGTACCGCTTGCTGCACGCTGCTCGCCCTCGCGGGCTGCGCGACGGCGCCCGAGGACGATCCGGTGTTGCAGTCCAAGCTCAGCGATCTCGATACGCGTATCACGCGCATCGAGCGGGTGGTGTCCAACAACAGCCTGCTGCAGCTGTCGAACGACGTGGAGTCGCTGCGTGCCGACGTGCGCGCCCTGCATAACGACGTCGACGAGATCAATCACTCGCTCGAGGCGAGCCGCAAGCAGCAGCGCGATCTGTACGCCGATCTGGACAAGCGCCTGAAAGTGCTCGAGGCGCGCCGCACTATGGCGCCGGGCGCGGCGAGCGCCCCTGCGGCGGCGGGCGGCGCCGCAGGATCCGCCGGCGCCGGCGGCGTGCCTGCAGGCGCGGCAGGTGCCGGGGGCGCGGCCACCGAGGCGGCGGGCGCCGCAGCGACGGGGGCCGAGGGAGCGGGCGCCGGGGGCGCGGCGGCTGCCGGGGGCGCAGGCGCCGGGGGCGCAGGCGCCGGGTCTGCTGGCGGCGAAGCGGCGGCCGAAGGCGCCGCAGCAGCGGGTGCGGCCGCGGGGACGGCGGCGGCGCAATCCGGCGGCACGGCAACGGCGGGGTCGGATGAGGCCGCCTACCAGGCGGCCTTCGGGCTGTTGCGGAACAATCAATACGATCAGGCCGTCGTTGCGTTCCAGCAGTTCCTCGCGACCTATCCCGACAGCTCGTTCGCCGACAACGCCCAGTACTGGCTCGGCGAGGCCTACTACGTCAACCGCTCCTTCGAGGACGCCATGACGGCATTCCGGCTCGTCGTGAGCAAGTATCCGAACTCGCGCAAAGTGCCCGACGCGCTGCTCAAGGTCGGCTACTGCCAGTACGAGCTCAAGCAATGGCAGGCCGCCCGCGACACGCTCTCGCAGGTGGTCGCGAGCTATCCGGATAGCTCTGCGGCGCACCTCGCGCAGCAGCGTCTGGACAAGATGACCGCGGAGAAGCATTGAGTGTCCGCGTCGCGAAGCGCGAGCGGCTGCGCGTCAATGAGATCTTTCATTCGCTGCAGGGAGAGGCCGACTCGGTCGGGCTGCGCACGGCATTCGTGCGCCTCACCGGCTGCCCCTTGAGGTGCCGGTACTGCGACACCGAGTACGCGTTTCACGCGGGCGAGTGGCACGACATCGACGCCATCCTCGAATCGGTGCGCCGATTCGATACTCCGCACGTGTGCGTCACGGGCGGTGAGCCGCTGGCGCAGCCGAACTGCCTCGAGCTGCTGCACCGGCTGTGCGACGCGGGCTTCAAGGTGTCGCTCGAGACGAGCGGGGCGCTGTCCATCGCCGAGGTGGACGAACGCGTCGTGCGCGTGCTCGACGTGAAGACCCCGGACTCGGGCGAAGCCGCGCGCAACCGCATCGAGAACTTCGCGCTGCTCACGCGGCGCGATCAGGTGAAGTTCGTCATCTGCTCGCGCGAGGACTACGAGTGGAGCCGGGCGTATCTGGACGATCATGCGCTGAGCCATCGCTGCCAGGTGCTGTTCTCGCCGAGCTACACGCAGATCGCCCCCGCCACGCTCGCCGAATGGATCCTCGAGGATCGACTGCCCGTCCGCTTCCAGATCCAGCTCCACAAGGTTCTGTGGGGCGATACGCCCGGCAAATGAAGCCCGTCAAGAGGCCGGCGGTCGTGCTGCTGTCGGGCGGGCTCGATTCGGCCACCGTGCTCGCCATCGCGCGGGGACAGCAGTTCACGACGCTCGCGCTCAGTGTGAACTACGGACAGCGGCACCGCGCCGAGCTCGACGCGGCGCAGCGAGTGGCCACGGCGCTCGGTGCGCATGAGCACCGGATCATGAGCGTCGACCTCGCCGGCATCGGCGGCTCGGCCCTGACCGATGAGCGCCTCGCCGTCCCCGAGTCCCCCAGCTCCGGCATTCCGATCACCTACGTGCCCGCGCGCAATACCCTCCTGCTCGCCCTCGCGCTCGGCTGGGCGGAAGCCGCCGGCGCCGTCGACATCTTCGTGGGCGTCAATGCCATCGACTACTCGGGCTATCCGGACTGCCGCCCGCAGTTCATCGCCGCCTTCGAGAGCCTCGCGCAGCTCGCGACCAAGGCAGGAGCGGAAGGGACGCGCTACAAGATCCATGCACCTCTCATTCACCTGTCGAAGGCGGAAATCATCCGCACCGGCTCGGAGCTCGGCGTCGATTACGCGATGACCGTGTCGTGCTACCAGGCGAGCGCCGAGGGGCTCGCGTGCGGGCGCTGCGATTCGTGCCGGCTGCGCGCCCTCGGGTTCGCCGAGGCCGGCATCCCGGATCCGACCCGCTACGCTTGAGAATCCCGGCCGGCCGAGGCCGCCACCCCCGCCCGCCCGCTCCGCCGCGATGCCGCATGCGGCGAATTCGGCTATCATGCGCCGCTCCTTGGGACGGTAGCTCAGTTGGTAGAGCAAGGCCCTTTTAAGGCTTTGGTCCTGGGTTCGAGTCCCAGCCGTCCCACCAATAAAATCAGCGGGTTGCGCGACTTAGAGCTTCGCATAAAATTGCGCCATGCTCAAACTTGAAGAGAGGGCAGCGGTTAATGCCTAATTTGAGTAAATACACATAACAATCATGTGGTTATAGTTTGTGGAATCGTACGGCATTTTGCCGTACAATGTGCTCCAACGAGAGGGAACCATCATGAGCACCGCTGCGAAACTTGAGCGCCTGGAGGCGCGTATTCGGCCCGAAGACAAGCGCTCGCTTGAACGAGCTGCGGAGCTTTCTGGCCGTAAGCTCACCGATTTCGTCGTGAGTGCGGCCTGCGAGGCTGCCCGGGAGACCATTCAGCGTTACGAGGGGATGGTGCTTACGGACGTGCGGGATCGCGAAGCATTCGTCGCGGCTATGCTGACGCCTGCTGCCCCAACTGAGAAACTCCGTGCGGCCGCCGCTCGCTACCGAAAGGCC
>Ga0335075_10006555_pt1 | contig 17955 bp, 15 predicted proteins | sample Lox_Sample_24_FD_206723 | JGI IMG/M metagenome (GOLD analysis project Ga0335075, IMG submission 206723) | Soil microbial communities from Loxahatchee National Wildlife Refuge, Florida, United States - Lox_Sample_2.4 | ecosystem: Environmental > Terrestrial > Soil > Wetlands | place: USA...
CGGCGATAACAATTTCCATCACGTTCGTTTCATTGCCAAGGATGTGCCTGCAGTCGGCTACAAGGTCTATCACCTGCGCGATACCAAGAAAACCCTCGAACCCGCAGCAACCACCCAGACCACCACCCTCGACAGCCCGTATTACCGCGTGACGCTCGACCCCGCGACCGGTGCGGTGAAGAGCATCTACGACAAACAACTCCAGCGCGAGCTGGTCAATCAGCAAAGCCCGTATCGCTTCGGTCAATATCTCTACGTCACCGGTGGCGACAAAACGCCGAACACGCTGCTGCAGTACAGCCATGTCTATCCGAAGCCGAACCTCGACGTCCATCCCGCACAGAACGGCCATCTCATCTCAGTTGCGCGCACACCATACGGATGGGTCGCTCGCTTGGAGAGCTCCGACACCAACACTCCTAAAATCTCGACGGAAATTCGCCTCTTCGACCATCAGAAAAAAATTGAATTCGTCGAAGACCTCACCAAGAAAGAAATCGACACCAAAGAAGGCGTCTACTTTGCCTTCCCGTTCGCCATGGATCATCCGCAGTTTCAGTATGAAATTCAGAACGGAGTCGTCGATCCATCGAAGGACATGTATCCTGGCGCCGGTCATGAATGGTTTTCCGTGCAGCACTGGGTCTCCGCGCAACAGAATGGACTCTCCGCCACTGTCATGCCGCTCGATGCTGCTCTGGTCACGCTCGGCGATATCAATCGCGGCCAGTGGCCAAGCCACTTTGGCACGCGCACCGGAACCATCTTCTCCTACGTCATGAACAACTACTGGGACACGAACTATCGTGCCGGCCAGGGCGGCCACTTCCGCTTCCGCTACGTCATCACCAGCGCGCCTTCCACCGACGACGCCCAGCTGAGCCATCTCGGTTGGGAGGAAATGACGCCTCTAGAAAAAGATGAAATCACAACGCAGGACAAAGCGCTCGACACACCCGAGCCGCTCAGTGACAAGCAGGCCAGCTTCCTCCGCGCGAATGATCCCGACCTTGTGCTGACGACGTGGAAGCCCGCGGAAGACGGGCACGGCACCATCCTTCGCTTCCTCGATCTTGGCGACGCCACCCGCACTGTTACTGTCGAAACGCCGCTATGGCAGCTGCAACAGGTATGGCAAACCGACGCGGTTGAAAGAGATCAATCGCAGCTAACGCTCTCCGGCGCGCACCAAGTCCAGTTCACCGTTCACCCGCATGAAATTGTTACCGTGCGGCTCATCACGAGCACAGATCCAAAAACATCCAACCACCCATAAAGGGCGTCCTATCCACATGGATCTGATGTGGACTTTCCCTGTCCGCAAGCGCACAGCGTTTGCATGTCTCGCAATTGTCTTCACAATTTCGCCGTACTTCACGGCGCACGCGCAAGACGACAAAGCACCAGCCGACGCGTCACAGACGGGTAAGACTAAGACACCGCCGCCCGACAAATCCGCAGCCGACAAGCAGGCTCTGCCACCGCTGCCCGCGGATATCCACGTCACGCAAAGCATGCAACTCGACGGCAAAACCCTCCACTACACCGTCACCGTCGGCAAATTCCCGGTGCGCGATGCGGAGGGAAAAGTCACCGGCGAGGTTGTCTCCACCGCCTACACCGTCGATCAATCGGATCGCCGTCAATCAAATGCCCGTCATGGGCGATCCCACCCGCGTCGCTGTCAAGGAATATCCCGGCGGTCACATGTTCTATACCCGGCTCTCTAGCCGCATGGCGCTGAAAAAAGACGTCATGGCGATGTACGCCAAGCACTGATGTGAAAACGTCGCGCAATCAACCTTGACATGCTGCCTATATCCCTGTTTACTCGATGCATTGGGAGAGGATGGATGAAACAAGACAGTAGGCGCGATCTATTCCCCGGCGCTCTGGAGCTAATGGTGCTGCACACACTCGTTCTGGAGCCGCTGCACGGCTACGCCCTTGCAACTCGAATTCAGCAACGTTCCCAAAATCTGCTGCGAGTGGAGGAGGGTTCCCTCTATCCCGCGCTGCAGCGTCTGCTGAAGGCCGGCTTTGTGCAGGCCAGGTGGGAAATGTCGACGACCAATCGGCGTGTGCGCACCTACTCCCTGACCCGCAAAGGAAGCCGCCATCTCGCAAAAGAATCCGCCCGGCTCGACAGCATGATGCTGGGCATTCAGCTGGTTCTCTCACCGCTTCCCGGTCGGCAGTCGTAATCCCAGGAGGAGAGCTATCATGTCGTGGCTCCAAGGCATTTTCTCTCGCAGAAGTCTTCACTCCGAACTGCACGAAGAGATCGAAAGCCACATCTCGGAACGTGCCTCCTTTCTTATTTCCCAGGGCATGGAGCCGCAAGAAGCCGAACGCCAGGCCAGGCGCACCTTCGGCAACGCTGATCTCGCCACAGAGCGCAGTGTCGAAATCTGGCAGTTTCACTGGCTCGAGTCCTTCTGGGCGGATGTACGCTTCGCGTTTCATCAGTTGCGCAAGTCTCCGGGTTACACGCTCACGGCAGTGCTGACGCTGGCCATCGGCATTGGCGCGAACGTCGCAATTTTCACCGTCATTTACGATGCCATGCTGCGCTCGCTGCCGATTCAAAAGCCGGCCGAGCTGGTGAGCATTGGCTACCGCAGCCCTGAGACAGGCCATTTCGCCGCCGTACAATTCTGGCCGGTGATGACAGAACTCCATGGCCACCTGCACGGCGTCACCGACTTGGCAGGCTGGAGCGGCAGCATGCTCACCGTGCCGGACGAGCAGAATACATTGCGTTCGATCGGCGGCAATCTTGTCACCGGCAACGCGCTCACGATGCTCGGAATCCGGCCCTACCTTGGCCGTCTTCTTACTCCCAGCGACGATGTGCGCGGCGGCCCCGAAGGCGGATGGCCTGTCGTGCTCGACTACGGATTCTGGCTCTCCAACTTCCACGGCGATCCTGCAGTGATCGGCAAGCATCTCCGCATCTCTGGACAACCAGCGGTGATTGTTGGCGTTCTGCCACAAAACTTTCACGGCATGTTCGTCGGTGAACCACAAAAGCTGTTTCTTCCGATTCACTTTCTATCCGCGCTGGCGACCACACCACAGCAAGATCCGTTCCTCCATCCGGAAGGCTTCGGCGTCCTCGCGATTGCGCGCATGGCGCCGGGAACCACGCTCGCTTCGCTGAATGCGCAACTGAAGACCATGAGCCCGGCTATGCAAACGTTTGTGCCGGCTCGTTTGCGCAACATTCCTGCCTGGCGAAACTCCTACATGTCAGCGCAGTCCGCCAGTCGCGGCTTCTCAGAAATCGCAGTGCAATACAGCAAGCCGTTGCTGCTGATTCAGGGCATCGTTCTTGCCGTGTTGCTGCTTTGCTGCATGAACCTTGCCGGGCTGCAAACGGCCAAGTTGCAGTCGCGCCAACATGAGTTCGCAATTCGCTCCGCACTCGGAGCCGGCCGCTGGCGCATCCTCCAGCAATGTCTCGTCGAGGCGCTGATGCTCGCCTTTCTCGGGTCGATCGTCGCTGCGGGTCTCGCCTGGTCGAGCGTCAGGGCAATCTCCAGCTTCTTCACGCCGGGAGGCTCCGGCGAATCAACGCAGCTACAGCCGGACGCGCATATTCTCGTGGTTACCGCTGCACTGGCGCTGCTGACCACGCTGCTGTTCGGCCTCGTTCCGGCGTGGCTTGCGGGACGAGTCGCGCCCAATTCAGTGCTGAAAAGCAAAGGGACAAACGCTCGCCGCGACCTGCTTCGCCGCCGCCTTTTTATTCCCGCGCAGTTCTCGCTCGCGCTGGCGCTTGTCTTCGCCGCCGGGCTTTTTACCCATACGCTGGTGCGCTTGCGCAACAACCATGCCGGCTTCAACCCAGCCCATGTAATGGAAGTGTGTGCACAGTTTCAGGCACTCAAGAAGAGCCCGGCGCAGATCATGGAACTCTATCGTTCTGTGACGGATTTTCTGCGCGCCAGCCCCGGCGTCCAATCCGCCGCTTATACATGGGTCACCCCGCTCACCGGTTTCGCTCCCAAGGTCGAGGCGCATAGCGTGGCAAATCCGCAGGACCGTTCCATCGCATTTAACGAAGTGGGCGACGGCTACTTCGCGACCATCGGCACGCGCGTGCTCGCCGGTCGGGAGTTCACCCAGCAGGACCGCGACCGGTCCATCTGCATCGTCAACCAGGCAGCCGCGCAGCTTCTTTTCCCAGGCGGGCAGCCGCTCGACAATTCCCTCATCGCAAACTACCCGGGAGGTCGAGAAGGCAAATTCACCGCCGACTGCCGCGTGGTGGGCATCGTGGAAAACGCGCGGTATTCCTCGTTGCGCGATCCCGCGCCGCCCACAGTCTACTTCCCGGCATACCAATCCACGGTATTGGCAGATGGGTCGCCAAATAACCTCGTCTTCTTCATTCGCAGTCAGAACGCCGGTGATGCCATCAGCGCCTACCGCGGCGCGCTGGCTCGCTTCGCACCCACCACTGGCTACATGGTCTTTCTGCCGCTATCGGATCAGGTCAACCAGTCCCTGGGCAGCGAACGGCTGATCGCCCAACTCAGCAGCGCTTTCGCTGCCATCGCACTGCTGCTTAGCGGTGTCGGCCTCTTCGGCGTTCTCGCGCTTAGAGTTCAGGAGCGTCGGTCGGAAATGGGCGTGCGCCTGGCCATCGGCGCTTCCCGCGCCCATATTCTCGGACTCGTCCTGCGCGATGCTCTTTCCATGTTAGCGATCGGCTCGCTTGCCGGCATCGTGCTCATTGCGGCGACGACCGCCTTCACCCGCCGCTTCCTCTATGACACTTCCCCCATCCAGATGAGCGTCGCCCTGGGTGCCTTGCTCACGCTGATTTCCGTGGCGCTGCTCGCATCTCTGTTGCCTGCCTTTCGCGCGGCGCGGCTCAACCCGATCCAGGTGCTTCGCGAGGAATAGCCCGGGAGTGTTGCGTCTTTACCACAGACCCACGGAAGCCTCTGCCGTCTCTCCTCTAAAATAGAGACATATGGACTTTCAGCTTGTCAGTGACTACCAGCCGCGTGGCGACCAGGCCCGCGCGATTGATGAGCTGGTTCGCGGCATTGTCGGCGGCGAAAAACATCAGGTGCTGCTCGGCGTCACCGGCTCCGGTAAAACCTTCACCGTCGCCAAGGTGATCGAGCAGCTCAACCGCCCTGCGCTCATCCTGGCGCACAATAAAACCCTCGCCGCCCAGCTCTATCATGAGTTCAAACAGTTCTTCCCGCACAACGCCGTCGAATATTTTGTCTCCTATTACGACTATTACCAGCCGGAAGCCTACATCCCTTCGAGCGATCTCTACATTGAGAAGGAAGCCACCATCAATGAGCAACTTGACCAGCTGCGCCTGTCCGCCACGCGCAGCCTGTTTGAACGCCGCGACGTCATCATCGTCTCCTCGGTAAGCTGCATCTACGGTCTCGGCTCGCCGGAGGCTTACTACGGCATGTTGATGTTGCTGGAACGCGGTCAGAAAATTCGCCGCGAAGACATCACCCGCCGACTGGTCGAAATTCTCTACGAACGCAACGATGTCGACTTCCGTCGCGGCACCTTCCGCGTGCGCGGCGATGTCATTGAGGTCTTCCCCACCTATGACGAGAGTGCTTATCGCATTGAGTTATTCGGCGACGAGATTGAATCTCTCTCGCAGATCGATCCTCTCTTCGGCACCGTCAAGCAGAAATATTCTCGCCTTCCCATCTACCCCAAGAGCCACTACGTGGTGCAGCCGGAGCGCAAGAAGACCGCCATCGACGGCATCCTGGCCGAGCTGGCTGTGTGGGAAAAAGAAATTGAGAATCAGGGTCGCATGGTGGAGGCGCAGCGCATTCATCAGCGCACCCGCTTCGACCTGGAGATGATCAAGTCCATGGGCTACTGCCATGGCATCGAAAATTACTCGCGCCATTTTTCCGGTCGTCTTCCCGGCGAGCCGCCACCCACCCTGCTCGATTATTTCCCGCAGGATCATCTGCTCTTCATCGACGAATCGCACGTCACCGTTCCCCAGCTGCATGGCATGTGGCACGGCGATCGGTCCCGCAAGCAGAGCCTGGTTGAATATGGCTATCGTCTGCCCTCCGCCATGGACAATCGCCCGCTGCGATTTGAAGAATTCGAAAGCCGCACCAACCAGGTCACCTACGTCTCCGCTACGCCCGGTCCGTATGAGCTGACGCAGTCCGGCGGCGTTGTCGTCGAACAAATTATTCGCCCCACCGGTCTTGTCGATCCGCAGGTCGAAGTCCGTCCGGTGCGTGGCCAGATCGATGACCTTCTCGCCGAAATTCGCGAACGCACTAAAAAAGGTGAGCGCGTCCTGGTCACCACGTTGACCAAGCGCATGGCAGAAGACCTCGCCAGCTACTACACAGAAGTCGGCGTGCGCTGCCGCTATATGCACTCTGAAATTGAAACGCTCGAGCGCGTGCGCCTGCTCCGTGATCTGCGCAAAGGTGAATACGATGTGCTCATCGGAATCAATCTGCTTCGCGAAGGCCTCGATCTACCTGAGGTTTCGCTCGTCGCCATTCTCGACGCCGATAAAGAAGGTTTCCTGCGTTCATCCGGCTCGCTCATCCAGACGATCGGCCGCGCAGCCCGCCACATTCATGGACGCGCTATTCTCTACGCCGATAAAATGACCGACTCCATGAAACAGGCCATTGGAGAGACTGATCGTCGTCGCACCATCCAGACCGACTACAACGAGGAGCATGGCATCACTCCCACCTCCATCCTCCGACCGATCGACATGACGCTCGCCGGAATTCTGAAGGCGGAATATTCCGACGTGACAGAAGAGGCAGAAACCATGCCGGAAGGCTTCCACGCCCAGGAAGACCTCGACGCCTACATCGCCAAGCTGGAAACTTCCATGCGCGAAGCCGCGCAGCGATTTGAATTCGAAAAAGCCGCCAAACTCCGCGACACCATCCGCGAACTGCGCAGCAAAGAATTTCTCTTCGACGCCCCCAAAGATGCTGCGCCGACTTCAAACCCCGCTGCCCCGTGAGCGCATCGTCATCCAGCCGCTACCCGCGTGACTCCCACAGCGTCATCGTGTATGGTTTCGGAAGCGAACTGAATTCATTTTGTCGGAGCACTCGTCTCGAGCCGCGCCATCAATGACCCTGAACTCTTATCTTGTCCGCGGAACATTAGTCGGCGCCCTGGGCGGCCTGCTCTTCGGCTTTGACACCGCCGTCATCGCCGGCACTACCCACATGCTGACGCAGGTCTACGCACTCAGCAGCGGGCAGCTCGGCTTCACCGTCTCCAGCGCATTAATAGGCACCGTCATTGGCGCCATGTTGGCCGGCATCCCCGGTCAGCGCATCGGCCGCCGCGATACTTTGCGCATTCTGGCCGTGGCGTACGTGGTCTCCGCCATCGGCTGCGCGCTTGCGTGGAACTGGTATGCGCTGCTTTTCTTTCGCGTCATTGGCGGCCTCGGAATCGGCGGCAGTTCCGTGCTCGGCCCCATGTACATTGCGGAGATCGCTCCGGCGAAATGGCGCGGCCGCCTTGTCGGAACATTTCAAATCAATATTGTGCTGGGCGTTCTTCTCGCCTACATGTCGAATTTTTATATCGAGACATTCCATCTCGGCATGCAGCAATGGCGCTGGCAGCTAGGAGTCGCAGCCGTTCCCGCGGCGCTGTTTCTCGTCATGCTGCTCACCATCGGTCGCAGCCCGCGCTGGCTGGTCATGCAGGCGCGCATTGAAGAAGCGCGCGATGCGCTCTTGCGTGCGAATACTCCCGACCTCGAAGCCGAATTGCAGGATATCGTCGCCTCGGTTCACCTGGAACGCCAGGCGAAAAGTGAGCCCCTGCTCGGTGGCAAATACCGGCTGCCGATTTTTCTCGCCGTCAGCATCGCGATCTTCAACCAGCTCACCGGCATCAACGCCATCATCTATTACATGAACGACATTTTTGCAGCCGCCGGCTTCAACAGCCTCTCCGCCGGCAAGCAAGCCGTCTATGTCGGCTTGGCGAATCTGTTCGCAACTCTCACTGCCATTTCAGTGATCGACAAGCTTGGCCGCAAGACTCTGCTGCTCATCGGCTCAGTCGGCATGGCCATCTGCTTGCTTCTGGTCGCCATCATCTTTCAGATTCCCGGCCACCAGCGCGATCTGCTGCCCCTGCTCGTTCTGTACATTGTCGCCTTCGCCATCTCGCAGGGCGCTGTCATCTGGGTCTACCTGGCGGAAGTCTTCCCGACGCGCGTGCGTGCCAAAGGACAAAGCCTGGGGACCTCCGCCAACTGGATTTCAAACGCCATCCTGTCTGGCATCTTCCCGGTGATCGCTCTCCACCATGCGGCCGTTCCCTTTTATTTTTTCGCCGCGATGATGGTGCTGCAATTCTTCGTCGTTCTCTTCATCTATCCGGAAACCAAGGGCCTCAGCCTTGAGCAGATGCAGCGCAAGATGGGCATCGACTAAGTCTTTAAGAATCGCCTCCATCGCATACAATCGCTAGAGACCTATGCTCAACACTTCCGATCCGCGCACCCCGCTGCTCCACCTGATTGCGACCCTTTCCTTTCGCCTAGGCGAGTTCACTCTGTCCTCTGGCGCTCACAGCGACTACTACATCGATTGCCGCACGACCACCCTGCATGCGGAAGGCGGCCGCCTTGCCGGGCTTGCACTCTACGATTTGATCCGGCAACACAAGCTGCATCCGCAGGCCGTCGGCGGCCTCACCATGGGCGCAGATCCATTGGTCTCCAACATCGCCTCCGCCAGTGCCTGGGATCACCTGCAGCACAGCGACGCTCCGCTCATCCACGGCTTTCTCGTTCGCAAATCGGAAAAGACCCACGGCACGGGCCGCCGCATTGAAGGCTTTAACGAGCCCGGCGCGCGCGTCGTCATCGTCGACGATGTCTGCACCACCGGCGCCTCTACCATCCAGGCCATCGAGGCTGCCCGTGATGCCAAATTTCAAGTGGTCGGTGTGCTTTGCCTGGTCGATCGGCAAGAGATGAACGGACGCGCCGCGGTCGAAGCTGCCGCTCAGGGCGCACCGTTTCTCTCCTTATTTACCGCTAACGACGTCCGTGCAGCCCATGTCGTATCTAAGTGATGTGGTGCAGAGGTTGTAAGTTGAAAAGAATTGTCATCCCGAGCGAAAGTCACCGCAGCGAGAGCAGTCGAGGGACCTGCTTCTCTCTCAGCATTACGAGAATTCTGGTTTCGCGATAGCAGGAGGAAACAACATGGAACAATGTACCCACCTTGATCAAATCCGCAATGTCGCCCCACGCACTCCGCAAGGCTGTGAGGAGTGTCTGAAAATGGGCGACGATTGGGTTCACCTTCGTCTCTGTTTGGAGTGCGGCCACGTCGGCTGCTGCGATTCCTCCAGGAACAAGCACGCCACCAAACATTTTCATGCGACCAAACACCCCATCATGCGCTCCTTCGAGCCCGGAGAAAATTGGGGATACTGCTATATCGACCAACTGGAGCTGGATTTTTCCTGATCAAAAATCCCGCGACCAATCGACGGTAAAATAGAAGCTCTATGATTCCGACCCTTGAATGGACTGATACTGGCGTGCGCTTCCTCGACCAGACCAAGCTGCCGATGGAAGAAACCTACGTGCTCGCCGAGGATTATCGCGCGGTTGCCGATGTCATTCGCACCATGATCGTCCGCGGCGCACCTGCCATCGGTGTCAGCGCCGCCATGGGCGTAGCCCTCGGGTTGCTGCGAAGCCAGGCAGCCGACATCGCCCAACTCGACGAAGATCTGAAAATCATCTGCGATACCCTCGCCACCACCCGACCCACCGCCGTCAATTTGTTCTGGGGAATTGAGCGAGTCCGCCAACTGGTGCTCGCCATGTCGCTGGAACCCTGCGCCACCGTGCCTCAAATCCAGCAGGCAGCCGTTGCCGAAGCGCGCCGCATGTACGACGAAGACATCGCCGCCTGCCGCGCCATGGGTGCATTCGGTGCTGTATTGATGCCCCGCACCGGGGGTGTCCTGACCCACTGCAACGCGGGAGCACTCGCAACCTGCGGCTACGGCACGGCTCTTGGCGTGATTCGTGCCGCCGTCGAACGCGGAAGTAAACTGCATGTCTATGCCGATGAAACCCGCCCGTTCCTGCAAGGTGCGCGGCTCACCGCGTGGGAGTTGCTGCATGACAATATTCCCACCACGGTTCTCTGCGACAACATGGCCGCCAGCCAGATGCGCGCCGGAAAAATTAAAGCCGTCATCGTCGGCGCGGATCGCATCGCGGCTAACGGCGACGTCGCCAACAAAATCGGCACCTATGGCGTAGCCGTCCTCGCCAAGGAGCACGGCATTCCGTTCTACGTGGCCGCTCCCTGGTCTACCATTGACATGGCCACACCCACCGGCGAGCAGATTCCCATCGAAGAGCGTGCCGCGAAGGAAGTCACCCACTTCAACGGCAAACAGATCACGCCTTCGAATGCGGAGATTTCCAATCCCGCCTTCGATGTCACACCAGAGAAATATGTCACCGCAATCATCACCGAACTCGGTGTCCTGCAACCGCCGTATGATCAGGCTCTGCGTCTCGGCTTGGAGCAGGTTGCGCACACTAACGCCGCCTCGTAAATCGCGGAGTACGGCGATTCGTCAACTTGTCGACATGATTTTCAACTCGCCGCTGACGATCAGCTTCGCCTCGGTCGCCGCCTGTACTTCGCCCACTTTAATTCCTGGCGCAATTTCTTCCAGCACCAGGCCCTCCGCTGTCACGCGGATATACGCCAACTCGGTCACAATGGTGTCGACCACACCCACGCCCGTCAGCGGCAGTGTGCAGCGCGTTAGAATTTTCGGCCGACCATCGCGTGTCGTATGTTCCATGGCGACAATCACGCGGCGTGCGCTGGCTACCAGGTCCATGGCCCCGCCCATGCCCTTTACCATCTTTCCAGGAATCATCCAGTTCGCCAGGTTGCCCTTCTCATCCACTTCCATCGCACCCAGCACGCTCAGGTCGACATGACCGCCGCGAATCATCGCAAACGATTCCGCACTGGAAAAATACACTGTGCCCGGCAGCTCACTCACCGTCTCCTTGCCCGCATTAATCAGATCTGGATCTTCCTCCCCGGCCAGCGGATACGGCCCCACGCCCAGCATTCCATTCTCCGACTGCAGCACCACTTCCATTCCCGGGGGAACATGATTCGCCACCAGCGTCGGCATCCCGATGCCGAGATTCACATAATATCCATCGCGCAATTCCCGCGCCACACGTTTCGCAATCCCCGCAACCAGCAGAGCACGCTTGTCCCGGGACGCGCTCTTCCCCTCCGCCAGTTCCCTACCCGCATCGGAATTCGATAGAGTGTTCATCGTAGGTCTATACTCCCTTTGCCCTGTGCCCTGTACTATGACTTCCTTCTTCAATCTGCGGGCTCCATCATTGTTGCGCGGCAACCTGCTGGCGCTCGTCAGCCTGGCCATCTCATTTCCGCTGGCGAAATTCCCTTTCGATCAAGCCAATCCCGCCATGCTGCTGCCCATCGTCGGCGCAGCCGCAGGTATGGTGGAAACTTTCCGCTGCATTCGCGCCCGCTGGAGCTGGTACCACGGCGCGGTCCTCATCAGTCTCTACATGGATGCGCTGGTCTTGACCATGATTCTGTTTCTCGCCCTCTATCCCTTCGTCACCAAATGATGATTGCCGCTACGCCGATTGCACCGTCCGCCGTTCGATCCGCTTCTCGTGCTTGCCAAGGACAATGCGCTGCACGTAAATTCCCGGCGTCATCACCTGGTCCGGCTCCAACTCTCCCGGCTCGACCAGCCCTTCAACCTCGGCAATCGTGATGCGCCCGGCTGTGGCCATCATCGGATTGAAATTGCGCGCCGTCTTGCGGTAGATCAGGTTTCCCATGCGATCGCCCTTCCACGCTTTGATCAGCGCAAAATCGGCTTGCAGTCCTCGCTCCAGCAAATACATTTTCCCGTCGAATTTGCGGGACTCCTTGCCCTCCTCCACCACCGTCCCAACTCCCGCCGGTGTATAAAATGCCGGGATGCCCGCGCCTCCGGCTCGAATCCGCTCCGCCAGCGTTCCCTGCGGAATCAGCTTCAGGTCCAGCTTGCCGGCCAGTACTCGCTCCTCCAGCAACTTGTTTTCGCCCACATAACTGCCAGTGTGAGAATCGATCATGTCCGCTTCCAGCATGCGCCCCATGCCGAAGCCGTCGACACCCATGTTGTTGCTGATAGTATGCAGATGTCGCACGCACTTGCGGACCAGCGCATCGATCAAATTTTCTGGAATGCCGCACAACCCGAATCCGCCGAACATAATGGTCGCGCCGTCGGGAATATCCTCGATGGCGGCATCCGCTGTGGGCCACACCTTATTCATGCTTCCTCATTTTTACAGCCATTACACGGCAGGCTTTAGCTCTTAGCCGCTAGCTCCTAGCCTTTGGCTTTTAGCTAAAAACTAGAAGCTAACGGCTCACCTGAAACCTCTGGAGAATATCGTAGAGCAAGAAATTCTTCCAAGAGTTTCCACTGACATCGAATTCCTAAGCGTCTTGGCCTCATTCTTTTCACTTATTTTGCGCGCACGATGGTAGGATGCTGGCAACTCCGCTCGACGGCGCACACTGATGAGAATCCGCCGCAGCCAGTTGGATTAATTTCGAATAAGGGAGCTTCGAAATGCTGAAAGGCTTTCGTGATTTCGTTTTGCGTGGCAACGTTGTCGACCTGGCCGTTGCCGTTGTCATTGGCGCCGCTTTCACCGGAATTGTGAATTCTCTGGTGAAGGACATTATCAATCCTTTGATCGCAGCGACCGTCGGCCAGCCGAATTTCTCCAGCCTGGTGGCCCACGTCCATGGAGGCGCCATCACCTATGGCAACTTCCTCAACGCTCTTATCTCGTTTCTGATTGTTGCCACTGTCATTTATTTTGGCGTGGTCCTTCCGGTCAGTAAATTGCTTGACCGCTTCAAACCCGTACCAGCCGCGCCTCCGGCCATGAAGACTTGTCCGGAATGTCTCAGCGAAATTCCAGCGGCAGCTCATCGCTGCTCTCACTGCACGCAACTTGTCGCATGACGCAACATCAGGAAATCGAGAATTTGATTTCATCGCATCAAGCTTCATGCAAGATACTTGCAACAAAACTTGTCGCGTCTTCACTGCATCACGCTCACAGTGAATGCGCGGCACACCATAGCCACAAGCAGCACGTGTAACTGACGCGGCTGAACTTTCGCTCGAGCTTCTCCGTACTGAATGCTGCACCTGACGTTTCTTGGCCGCGACAGAATGACGGTAGAACTGCTTTAGAATAGGTACAGAGACTCAACCCCAGAGGTGCCTGTGAAAGAATCCCGCGAAAATCTCGAGCTGCGCAAGCTTCCTATGATGCCGATCCGCGATATGGTCATCTTTCCCTACATGATGACTCCCTTCGTTGTCGGCCGTGAATCCAGCGTGCGCGCCCTGGAAGAAGCACTCACCGGCGATCGCAAAATCTTTCTCGCCACCCAGCACGATGCCGGGCAGGATGAGCCGACGCAGAAGGACATATTTACCACCGGCACCATCGGCAACATCGTGCAGAGCGTAAAAATGCCCGACGGCAACATCAAGGTGCTGGTCGAAGGCATCGAGCGCGCAAAGGCCACAGAAATTGTCGACACCGACGGCTTCTTCGTCGCCACTCTGCGTGTCAACACCGTCGAAACTGAAATGACCAAGGTGGTCGAACAGGTCATGCAGCGCGTCTCAGGACTGTTTGAGCAGTATGTCAAGCTGCAGCAGGCGCTCAACCTGGAAACCGTGGCTGCCGCGGTTCGTATGGAAGAACCCGGAAAACTCGCCGACACTATATCAGCCAACCTGCAGCTACCGATTGAAGAAAAACAGATGCTGCTCGACATCTTCGATCCTGTCGAGCGCCTGCATCACCTGGTCGGCATTCTCGAAATCGAAATTGAAAAGTTGAGCATGGACCGAAACGTCCAGTCCCGCGTCAAGCGGCAGATGGAGCGCGCCCAGAAAGAGTATTACCTCAACGAAAAAATCAAGGCCATCCAGAAAGAGCTCGGCCGCGGCGAGAAAAGTGAATTCGACGAGCTGAAGAAGAAGATTGAAATGGCCGGAATGCCAAAAGAGGTCTTCGAAAAAGCGACGCTGGAGCTGAAGAAGCTTGAAGCCATGCCCCCCATGTCCGCCGAATCTACCGTCTCTAGAAATTATCTGGATTGGATGTTGGCAGTTCCGTGGAAGAAAAAATCCAAAGAGATTCGCTCCATTGATCATGCCGAAAAAATTCTCAACACGGATCACTATGGCCTGGAAAAAATCAAGGAACGCATTCTCGAGTTTCTCGCCGTCCGCCAGTTGGTAAAAAATCCGAAAGGTTCCATCCTCTGCTTCGTCGGACCTCCGGGTGTCGGCAAAACCTCCCTTGGTATGTCAATTGCCAAAGCTACCGGTCGCAAGTTCGTTCGCATGTCGCTCGGCGGCGTGCGCGATGAGGCCGAAATTCGCGGTCATCGCCGTACCTATATTGGCGCCATGCCGGGGCAAATCCTGCAATCCATGAAGAAGGCCGGCACAAAAAATCCTGTCTTCATGCTGGATGAAATCGACAAGATGGCCTCCGATTTCCGCGGCGATCCCGCTTCTGCGTTACTGGAAGTTCTCGACCCTGAACAAAACGGCACCTTCCAGGATCACTACCTGGATGTGGAATACGATCTGTCGCAGGTTCTGTTCGTCGCCACAGCCAACGTCCTGCACACCATTCCCGCGCCGCTACAGGACCGCATGGAAATTCTGCGGTTGCATGGCTACACGGAAGACGAAAAAGTCGAGATCGCCAAACAATATCTGCTGCCCAAGCAACGGGAGCAGACGGGTCTCGACGAAAAAAATCTTGTCTTCACCCACGAGGCGCTGCAGGAAATCATCCGCTCTTACACGCGCGAAGCGGGCGTCCGCAATCTCGAGCGCGAAATCGGCAACGTCTGCCGCAAGGTTGCTCGCCGCATCGTGAAGAACGGCCCCAAGCACAAGGAAGAAATCACTGCGGAAAATCTGCAGGAATTCCTCGGCCTGCCCAAGGTTCGCCACTCGCAGGTCCACGAACAAAGTGAAATTGGCCTGGTCACCGGCCTGGCGTGGACGGAAGTTGGCGGCTCCATTCTCTCTACCGAAGTCCAGGTACTCGACGGCAAAGGCAAGCTGACCCTCACCGGCCAGCTCGGCGAAGTCATGCAGGAATCGGCCCAGGCAGCCCTCTCTTACATCCGCAGCCGCGCGCACCACCTGGGCCTCGGACGCGACTTCTACCGCAGCCTCGACATCCACGTCCACGTCCCGGAGGGTGCCATTCCCAAGGATGGTCCCTCCGCCGGCATCACCCTTGCCACCGCCCTCGCCAGCGCCTTGACCCGCATTCCTGTCCGACGGGATATCGCCATGACCGGCGAAATTACGCTGCGAGGCAAGGTGCTTCCCATCGGCGGCCTGAAAGAAAAATTGCTGGCCGCTCACCGTGCGGGTGTCTTTGAAGTGATTCTTCCCGCCGAGAACAAGAACGATCTCGCCGAGGTGCCGGACAACCTGAAATCCAGCATGAAGATGCACTTTGTCGATCAAATGGATGAGGTCTTGAAGATCGCTCTCGAAGGCCCGCTGCCTGAGATTGCCCCCGACGCGCCTGGGCTCGGCGAGCATGGCCTGATGGCCGGCGTCACCGCTCCAGCCCCCATTGAAAATATCGCCCAGCAGTAGCCCTTCGCGGACTCCAGAACAAAAAGCCCGGCGCGATGCACCGGGCTTTTTCCCTACCAAATCTTTCCTAGACAACCAGCTTCTGAATCGCCTTGTCGATGGTCTCTTTCGGCACGAATCCCACAATCTGCTCGACCACCTTGCCACCCTGGAACAGCAGCAATGCGGGAATGCCGCGAATCCCGTAGCGCATGGGTGTGGCCGAATTGCTGTCCACATCCATCTTCATCACCTTCAGCTTGCCCTGATATTGGGTTGCCACTTCATCAACCACCGGGCCCAAGGCTCTGCAAGGTCCGCACCATGCTGCCCAAAAATCTACGAGCACCGGTTCCGCGGACTGCAATACGTCTTTCTCAAAGGTTACATCTTTTACTTCAAGTACTGCCTGACCTGCCATCCACTTCCTCCTTGGAATTGCGGGAACTGTCTCGCCGCTTCGCACAGCGATCCTCAGTTCACTTCTCACAGCTGTTTTTTGAGACGCTACTCCAACAGAATACAGGATGCATGTCGACCCTCTTTGGTCGCAGATTCAATCCAGATTGGTGCGGCAAAAACAAAGCCCGCACATGGCTTGCGCGGGCGCTGCGAAACATCAATTTTCGGACAAAAGTAAAGCGCCCGGATCTTGTGAAAGATCAACGGGCGCGAGAGCAGCCCTCCCCCAGAACTGCCCCTTGAAAAAGAGGTTAGCGGTGGGGAAGTGTATTGTAAACAAAACTTGAGTAACATTATTTGAGTTACCGTCTGCGGTTTCCCCATACGGGTCAGGCCCCCGCATTTATGGGAGTAGCCCGGCGCACCATCGACCCCGCGCCCTGGCTCTCAAAGCCGCATTCGATCACCTCGCAGCTCGAACCATCCCCCAACGCCTTGCCGACCCGCCGTTCCAGATCGGCACGATCCAGGTTCCGCTCCACTACCATCAATATTCCTGGTCCCGCTCCGCTCAACGCCGCTCCCAGGACCCCCGGAGACCCTGCCAACGGCAGCATCGTCGCCAATAATGGGCAAATCGCCACCCGGTAGGGTTGATGCATGCAGTCCAACATCGCCGCCCGCAGCAGGTCGTCCCTTCCGGAAGCGAAGGCCGCCACCAGCAGCGAACTATGCTGCAAATTTTGTACGACATCCGCGCGACTGTAAAAGTCAGGCAGCAGCTTTCGCGATTCTTCCGTCCGCACCGGATCCCGCGGCAACACCATCACCGCGCTCCAGTGTTCCGGAATTTCAATCCGCCCCACCGCAACGCTGGGATATTCCTTCGGCTTGTCGCCGTGTTCCGTAGCCGCTCGCGGTGCAATCGCCGACACCGTCATCCCACCCAGCCAGCAGGCCGTGGCATTGTCGGGGTGGCCTTCCAAAAACGCGGAGGCATCCAGAATTTCCTGCTCCTGCCAACCCAGCTCGCCAAACTCGACCGCCAGCGCAATGCCGGCCAGCCGTGCCGCCGCAGACGACCCACACCCCATCCCCAGCGGAATTCCATTCTTCACGCGGAGCTGCAGCGGCTGGATCGGTCGGCCATTTTCTTCCATTAGCCGTTTGTATGTCTCCAGCACCAGGTTGCCTTCCAGCTTGCCGCAGGCCTCCGTGTCGCGACCCTGCGCGGCAATGCTGAAGCGATTTGCCGCCTCGGCATCAATCTCCAAATGCATTTTCAGTGCCAGTGCGCCCGTATCAAACGCCGGCCCCAGGTTGGCCGAGGTTGCAGGCAAACGCAGATGCAGGCTGGAAGCAGTCTTTTTCATCCGCGCCCCACTCGATCGTGTTCGGAGCGACTTTGCACCGCCGCATCCAGCACCCGCATCACTGCCTCCGCCGTCGGCTCCAGCACCTGCGGCGCCGATGCCAGCCGATCCATCTGCTTCCGCTGGTCCGGTCGCATCGCGGCCGTCTCGTGCGCCGTCAACAAATCTCCCCGATGAAAATCGATCGTGTACTCAGGATCTTTCAACGTGTGCCCGGTCAGCAGCAGCACCACGCGCTCCTGCGCTCCCACGTGACCCGCAGCCGCCAGCTTCTTCAGTCCCGCCAGCGTCACCGCCGAGGCCGGCTCGCACCCAATGCCTTCCGCGCCAATTTCAGCCTTCGCCAGCGCAATTTCCTGCTCGCTCACCTGCTCGCACCAGCCGCCCGTGCTCTCCAGAATGCCAACCGCCT
>Ga0335075_10006556_pt1 | contig 17954 bp, 20 predicted proteins | sample Lox_Sample_24_FD_206723 | JGI IMG/M metagenome (GOLD analysis project Ga0335075, IMG submission 206723) | Soil microbial communities from Loxahatchee National Wildlife Refuge, Florida, United States - Lox_Sample_2.4 | ecosystem: Environmental > Terrestrial > Soil > Wetlands | place: USA...
GGCCCCGGGCTCAGACATGGATGACCGCCCAGATCTCGTGTAGCCGCACCATCAGCACCGCCGCGGCCAGCCCGGCCACGGCGTAAACGGCCGGTCCCCACCGTGATCGCTCCATCGCCCCCCAGAACCCGGCCACCACCGGGACCAGCGGCATCGCGATCAAGTAGCCGACGAGCATCACCATGCTGGCCGGCCGTCCGCCGCCGGCCAGCCGGGCCACGATGAGGCCGACCAGGACAAGAAGCAGGATCTCGAGCAGGCCGATCACGACGAGGAGGCCGAGGCCCACGCGCCGGTTGCGGGCAGACGTCAGCAGCGCATAACCGGCTAGTGCGAGACCGACCACAATGATCGTCGTTGGGACGGCACCGTTCACAGACCACACGGTACTACGTTTCGTAGTACCATGCGTCGGCCCGTCGGCGGCAGGCCACGTCCGTGACCGTCGGTGACGGCATTGCGGTGGTACTAGCCTGGTCCTTTGACGTTGCGTAGCGGCAGCGGACGGCGACGCAAGGAGGGGAACCCATGTCGATAGAGAACGGCGTCCGCGCCCTGGAGGAGGGCATCAAGACCGACTTCAGCCGGAGCACGGACTACGCCGGCTACCTGGACCTGGACACGCTGCTTTCCGCGCAGCACCCGATCAGCGACCACCACGACGAGCCGCTGTTCATCATCCAGCACCAGACCAGCGAGCTCTGGCTCAAGCTGGTGCTGCACGAACTGGCCGGGGTGCGGGAGAACCTCGACGCCGACGACGTCAGCCGGGCCCGCAAGGGCCTGGCCCGGGTGAAGCACATCTTCCACACGCTCACCGACCAGTGGTCGGTGCTGGCGACGCTCACCCCGAGCGAGTACGCGGAGTTCCGCGGCGTGCTCGGCAGCTCCTCGGGCTTCCAGTCCTACCAGTACCGCGCGGTGGAGTTCATCCTCGGCAACAAGAACGCCGCGCTCCTCGCCGTCTTCGAGTCCAGGCCCGAGGCCAAGGCGATGCTCACGGAGACGCTGCGGGCTCCGACGGTGTACGACGCGTTCCTGCGCTTCCTCGCCCGCCGGGGTCACCCGGTGCCGCAGCCGGTCCTGGAGCGGGACGTCAGCCAGGCGTGGGTGCAGGCGCCTGAGCTCGTCGCCGTCTACAAGACGATCTACGAGGACACCGCCACCTACTGGGCGGAGTACGCCACCTGCGAGGACCTCGTCGACCTGGAGGACGCCTTCCAGTTCTGGCGGTTCCGGCACCTGCGCACCGTCCAGCGCACCATCGGATTCAAGCCCGGGACCGGCGGCAGCTCCGGCGTCGCCTTCCTGCGCCGCGCGCTTGACCTCACCTTCTTCCCCGAGATCTACTCGGTGCGGACCGAGATCGGCGCCTAGGCGGGAATCGAGGGGGCCCATCGCGGCCGCCGGACGAGGCAGAAGGGGTGACCGGCCGGGTCGGCGTAGACGTCTTCGCCGTCGAGCTTCACGGCGCCGAGGGCCAGCACGTCCGGGCCGGACGCGGTGACGTCTTCGACCATGATGTCGAGGTGAACCTGCTGCGGCACGGCCGGATCTGGCCAGCTGGGCGGACGGTGGTCGGGGGCGAGCTGGAAGGCGAGCCCGGACGAGGTCTCATCGGCCGCCACCACGACCCAGTCGTCACTGCGATACGTGACGGGCAGTCCGAGCAGCCCCGAGTAGAACGCCGCCAGGGCTGCGGGGTCGGGGCAGTCAAGCACCACGTGGTGCAGACGTCCGATCATGACGTTCCTCCGGCCAGGCGCCGGAGAACGTCCCACGCCTGCTCGGGCGGCACAGGAACGGTGAATGTGCTCTCTCGCTCAATCGCCATGCGACGCAGCTTTCTCGCCCGAATAATCCCCCGGGACGAAATCTCTTGCCCGGCCCTGACCCGTGGCCGAAGTCTATGCTCTGCCGACTCCCCGGCCCCAACCGGGTAAAGCCATGCGGCGACCCTCCCAGTAGTCACAATGAGACTTCACAAAAAGGCGATGAGGGTTTTTATCGACCGTCATCGTGCCTATCCTGGGACCCGAATGCCGGCGATTTCGGCGGTGCGGGAGGATGGTTTTCATGAGCCCTGTTTCGCGCGGATTCCACCGCAGGCGCCAAGACTCGGCTGAGAACGCGGGCCGGGTCCCGCCCGGCCAGTACGTGACCAAGGACTTCCCGGTCCTGTCGGCCGGCCCAACCCCGCACACGCCCCTGGACGGGTGGAATTTCTCCGTCGGCCGTCCCGGGCGGCAGCGGACATGGAACTGGGCGGAGTTCCGTGACCTGCCGAGCGAGGACGTGACCGTCGACATTCACTGCGTCACCAAGTGGACCAAGCTCGACACGGCCTGGCAGGGCGTGTCGGTGGACACGCTGCTTGACCTAGCCGGGCACGACGGCCCCTTTGCGATGGCTCACTGCGATGGCGGCTACACGACCAACCTGCCGGTGGAGGACCTCACCGGCGGCAAGGCATGGGTGGCCTACGCCTACGGCGGCCAGCCGCTCGAGCCCGAGCACGGCGGCCCGGCGCGGCTGCTCGTCCCGCACCTGTACTTCTGGAAGAGCGCCAAATGGGTGCGCGGCCTGGAGTTCATGGACACCGACGAGCCCGGCTTCTGGGAGAACTACGGCTACCACATCTACGGAGACCCATGGCGGGAACAGCGCTACGCGGGCGACTGACGTGGCAAGTCGCGAAGGTCGTCGCGGTGGCCGTCGAGACGGCATCGGTGCGGACGATCATGCTGGACGTCCCGAACTGGCCCGGCCACCAGGCCGGGCAGCATGTGGACATCCGGCTGACCGACGAGGATGGCTACGTGGCCGAGCGGTCCTACTCGATCGCAACCGCCCCCGGCGAGCCGGTCGCGCTGACCGTCGAGCGACTCGACGACGGCGAGGTCTCGCCCTATCTCACCGACGAGCTTCGGGCCGGGGACGAACTCGAGCTGCGCGGGCCGATCGGCGGTTACTTCGTCTGGGAGCCGGACGACGGCGGCCCGCTTCTGCTGCTGGCCGGCGGCTCGGGGATCGTGCCGCTGCGATCCATCCTCCGGCACCGCGAGCGCACCGGCAGCACCGTCCCGGTTCGCCTGCTCTACTCCTCCCGGACGCTGGACGACGTGATCTACCGCGGCGAACTGGACCAGGCCGCCGCCGACGTCGAGGTCATCTACACACTTACCCGGCATCAGCCGCCCGGCTGGGCCGGGTACGCGCGGCGCGTCGACTCAGCCCTCCTCGCGGAGGTGGCGTGGCCGGCCAGCGCGATGCCGCTTGCCTACGTCTGCGGCCCGACCAGCTTCGTCGAGGCGGCCTCGCAGGCCTTGGTGCGGTCAGGCCACCCGCCGCGGCGCGTCAAGACAGAACGGTTCGGGGGAACAGGGGGAACCTGATGGACGCAGTCGACGGGAACGCGATCGGCGGCCTGCTGCACGAGGTCTTCGGCAGCGAGATGACGGCTGCCATGAGCGTCTGCGGAAGCTGCGGGACAGCCCGCCAGGTCGGCGAGCTCGCCGTCTACGCGCACGCGCCGGGCACGGTCGTCCGCTGCCCGTCGTGCGACAACGTGCTGATGGTCTTCGTCAAGATTCACGATCGGACCTGCATAGACCTGATGGGCCTGGCGTCTCTGGGCTAGCGCCCGCTCGGGGGTCTGCCAGGGCCGTCAGGAACTGCACGGTCGCCGTCAACGCTTCATACCGCCACAGCGCCAGCGTGCGCTCGAACCCCTCGGCCGCGCGCAGGCGATCATCGAGCGCGGCGGCGACGGGAACCAGCAGGGCGAGCTGAGCTCGGGCCAGAGGACGCGAGTCGGCCCCGGCCCGGTCGTTGAGCGCGAGCTTGACCATCAGCTCGGACCTGACGTCCCTGACGTGCTCGGCCGGCCTGCTGACCCAGGCTTCCGCGGCGGATCGGCCGGCCGGGGTGATCCTGTAGATCGAGCGAGCCGGCCCCCGGCTGGTCCGCTGTTCTTTCGTCATCCGGATCAGCCCCGCCAGCTCCAGCTGTCGCAGAGCGTAGTAAACCATCGCCCTGGGAACCGACCAGATCTGGCCGAGGCTGCCATCGGGCGCTAGCAGCCTGGCCAGAACGAGGCCGTACGTCGGTCTCTCGCGGACGAGGCACAACACGAGCCCTTCGGCCAGCGACAGCGTGTCCTTGCCGGTCCCGCGATCGCGAGCGACCGCCACGATCGGGGTCAGATTCCCGCGGCTGCGGCGAGCGCCCTCCCGGTCAGGATCTGGGCCAGGTGCCGCCGGTAATCGGGCGCACCGTGCAGGTCGGCGGGCGGATTCGTACCCTCGTCGGCGCGGGCGGCCACCGCCTGGAGCGCATCTCGGCTGGCCTCCACGCCCGCGGCGGCGCCTTCGGCCGCGGTGGCCCGGACGGGCACCGCTCCCATGTTCGTGAGCCCGATCCTGGCCTCGGCGACCGATCCGTTGGACCTGCGCACGAGCGCGGCGACGCCGACGGTCGCCCACGACTGGGCCGTGCGGTGGAACTTCTCGTACCGGAAGCCCCAGGCGGGACCGAGCTTGGGTACCCGGATTCCGGTCAGGATCTCGTCGGACCCTAGGCTCGAGGTCAGGTAGTCCACGAAGAAGTCGGCTGCGGCGATCTCGCGCTCGCCGCCCGGCCCCTGGGCAATCAGGACGGCGTCGAGCGCCAGGACCACGGCGGGCAGATCGCCGGCCGCGTCGCAGTGTGCCAGCGCGCCGCCGAGGGTGCCGCGGTGCCGCACCGCCGGATCGGCCACGGTGGCCGCGGCCTGCGCCAGCAGGCCGCAGTGCCCGGCGATGAGAGGATCGTGAACCAGTTGATAGAGCGTGGTCCGCGCGCCGATGAGCAGGACGTCGCCCACGTCGGTCACGCCGCGCAGCTCGTCGAGGCCGCCCACGTCGACCAGCAGTTCCGGGTAGGAGAGCCGCAACCGTAGCAGCGGAAGCAGGCTCTGACCGCCGGCGATGACCTTGGCGTCATCGCCGCCGCCCGCCAGGGCGCTGACCGCCTCCGCCAGCGAGCCGGGGCGAACGTAGTCGAACTTCGCCGGGATCATGCCGCGCCTCCGTCCATGCCCTGCGGGCTGTTGCCCTGAGTCTGGTCGCTCTGCCTGGCCGCATGCCGCTCGGCGGCACTGCCGGTCGGTCTGCCCTGAGCGGTCTGGATGGCGCGCCATACCCGCTCAGGGGTGCACGGCATCGTGACGTCATTGACGCCGTAGGGACGGAGCGCGTCGACGATCGCGTTGACGACCGCCGGCGTCGACGCGATCGTGCCCGCCTCGCCGACGCCCTTGACCCCGAGCCGGTTAGCCGCGCGGCTCTCGGTCCGGCCGGTGACATAGGACGGCAGGTCGGAGGCCGACGGGACTAGGTAGTCCGCCAGCGTGGAGGTGACCAGGTTGCCGTCGTCGTCGTAGACGGCTTCCTCGTACAGCGCCTGCGCGATGCCCTGCGCCAAGCCGCCGTGGACCTGGCCCTCGACGATCAGCGGGTTGACCACGGTCCCGATGTCATCGACGCAGACGTAGGAGCGAATCTTGACGAAGCCGGTCTCGGTGTCGACCTCGGTCGCGCACAGGTGGGTGCCGTGCGGGAAGGAGAAGTTGTCGGGGTCGTAAGTGGCGTCGGCGTCGATGGTCGGCTCGACGCCGTCGGGCAGGTTGTGGGCGGCGAACGCGGCCAGCGCGATCTCGGCGATCGTGACGCGCTTGTCCGGGTCGCCGCGAACCTCGAAGCGGCCCGGTACCCATTCCAGGTCGTCAGCCGACGCCTCGAGCGTCGCCGCCGCGATCACTCTCGCCTTGTCGACCACCTTGTCGCAGGCCGAGACCAGGGCCATGCCGCCGACTGCGAGAGAGCGCGAGCCGTAGGTGTCCATGCCCTTGGGCGAGACCTGGGTGTCGCCGTGCAGGACTCGGATGTCCTCGAACGGGACGCCGAGCTGATCGGCCACGATCTGGCTCCACGCCGTCTCGTGCCCCTGTCCGTGGGCGCTGGATCCGGTGACGACCTCGACCTTGCCGGTGGGCAGCATCCGGATCGAGGCCTGCTCCCAGCCGCCCGCCCCGTAGGCCAGCGAGCCCAGTACGCGCGAGGGAGCCAGGCCGCACATCTCGGTGAAGGTGGACACGCCGATGCCGAGCTGCACGGGGTCGTTATTAGTCCGTCGTCGCTCCTGCTCCAGCCGGAGCCCGTCGTAGTCGAACAGTTCCTTGGCCTTGGCCGTGGCCGCCTCGTAGTTGCCCGAGTCGTAGGTCAGGCCGGCGATGGTCGTGTACGGGAACTCTTCGTGCCTGATCCAGTTTCGCTCCCGTAGCTCGAGGGGGTCGAGGGCGAGCTCGGCCGCGAGTTCGTCCATGATCCGCTCGATGGCGAAGGTGGCCTCTGGCCGCCCCGCGCCCCGGTACGCGTCGGTTGGCATCTTGGTGGTGAAAACCCCGGTGCACGTGAACGAGTAGGCGTCCATCTTGTAGATGGCCGGGTACATGAAGGCGCCGAGCAGTGGTATCCCCGGGGTGACCAGCATGAGGTACGCACCCATGTCGGCCAGCAGGTCGACGTCGAGACCGCGGATCCGGCCGTCGGCATCAGCTGCGACCGTTATCTTCTGCCACTGGTCGCGGCCGTGGTGCACGGTCATGTTGCCTTCGCTGCGGGTCTCGGTCCACTTGACCGGCCGACCGAGCTTGCGGGCGATCAGCACGGACAGTACCTCTTCCGCGGTGACCTGCAGTTTGGATCCGAAGCCGCCGCCGACGTCGGGCGCGATGACCCGGAGGTTCTGTTCCGGGATGCCGGTTACCAGGGCGAGCATCACCCGCAGCACGTGCGGGATCTGGGTTGCCGACCACAGGGTGAACTCCCCGCCCACGCACGAGCAGACGACCGAGCGCGGTTCCATCGCCGCCGGGATCAGGCGCTGCTGCCGGAAGTACCGCTCAAGCACAACCGGCGCGTCGCGGAAGGCCGCGTCCATATCACCTTGGGCGAAGGGCCAGACGAAGCTCTTGTTGCCGGCCTCGTGAACCTTGGGCGAGTCCTCGTTGAGGGCGGTTCTGATGTCAAGCACCGGCGGGAGCGGCTCGTAGTCGATCTCGATGGCGGCCAGGGCATCGGCCGCGGCGTAGCGATCGCGAGCGACCACGCAGGCGACGGCCTCGCCGACGTAGCGCACCTCGTCTACCGCCATCGGCGGGTGCGCGGGAAGGACGATGTCCGGTGTGACCGGCCAGGCGCAGGGCAGGCTGCCCTGCTCGGCCGCGAAATCCGCACCGGAGTAGGCCGCGATGACCCCGGGTTCGCTGCGGGCGGCGCCGACGTTCACGGAGGTGATCCGCGCGTGCGCGTACGGACTGCGCAGGAACGCCACGTGCAGCATGCCGGGGAGCCTGATGTTGTCGGTCCAGTTGGTCTGGCCGGTGATGAGCCGCTCGTCTTCCTTGCGCAGCCGTGCACGCCCGAACTCTGCCGTCGGGGCGGCGGCCGTCTCAGCTTCCGCGGTCACGCGCTCACCCCCTCCCGCGCGGCGCGCCGCACGGCGCGGACGATGTTCTCGTAGCCGGTGCACCGGCAGAGGTTGCCCTCGAGCCCCTCGCGGATCTCATCGTCGCTCGGGTCCGGATTCTCCCGGAGCAGATCCGATGCCGCCATGATCATCCCGGGCGTGCAGTACCCGCACTGAAGCGCGTGCTCCTCGTGGAAGGCCTGCTGCAGCGGGTGCAAGCCGACGTCCGTCGCCATGCCCTCGATCGTGGTGACCTCGGCGCCGTCGGCCTGCACGGCCAGGACCGCGCAGCTCTTGACCGACTCTCCGTCCAGCAGCACCGTGCACGCGCCGCAATTAGACGTGTCGCACCCGACGGGCGTGCCCGTCTTGCCGACGACTTCCCTTAGATAGTGAACAAGCAGCAACCGGGGCTCGACGTGATCCGAGTACTTCACCCCATCGACGCTGACGGTAACCTCTGCCACGCGAATTCCTCCCTCGCGAACAGGACGCACTCCTCCGGCAAACGTAGGACTCCAGGCACCTTTGCGCCAGTACCAAACCGGGGCACGACTTCATTCACAGCTAAATATTCGCGAGGGAAGGTCTGCGACGACCCGTAGGAATTCTCCGTCGAATGCCGTCGGCCGCAAGTAATGCTTGCGTCGGTAAATTATTGGTTGCGGCTTGCTCCGCGGCGGGGGCGCCTCCGTATCGGTCCTAACGGGTACTTTCCGGTCGATCGATGCGCGGTGCGATGACATTCGCTGCATTCCGACGTCAGAATGTCGACGGCTTGTGATAGTCCGTGCGTAGCGGCGAAGGCCGTGCGCGAAGGAGGCGGCGATGACCGGAGTGCGGGTACTGGCGGGCACGCGCAAGGGCGCGTTCGTGCTGACCTCGGACGGCCACCGGGAGCGGTGGGAGGTCAGCGGCCCGCACTTCCCCGGCTGGGAGGTCTACCACCTGAAGGGGTCGCCCGCCGACCCGGACCGGCTGTACGCGTCGCAGTCAAGCGGCTGGTCGGGACAGGTGATCCAGCGCTCCGATGACGGCGGCACGACCTGGGAGCCGATGGGCAACCAATTCGCCTACCACGGCACCCCCGGCACCCACCAGTGGTACGACGGGACCCCCCATCCCTGGGAGTTCGAGCGGGTCTGGCATCTCGAGCCCTCGCTGGATGACCCGGACACCGTCTGGGCCGGAGTCGAGGACGCGGGGCTGTTCAGGTCCACCGACGGCGGCCGGAGCTGGCGGGAACTGCCGGCCCTGCGCGGACATGACACCGGGCCGTCGTGGCAGCCCGGCGCCGGTGGGATGTGCCTGCATACGATCCTGCTCGACCCGTCGGCGCCGGGGCGGATGTTCGCCGCGATCTCCGCCGCAGGCGCGTTCCGGTCCGACGACGCGGGCGAGACCTGGCGCCCGATCAACCGGGGACTGCGGTCCGAGGGAATCCCCGACCCGGACGCCGAGGTCGGGCACTGCGTCCACCGGATCGCCATGCACCCGATCCGGCCGCAGGTCCTGTTCATGCAGAAGCACTGGGACGTCATGCGCAGCGACGACGGCGGCGAGTCATGGCACGAGATCAGCGGGAACCTGCCAACCGACTTCGGGTTCCCCATCGACGTGCACGCCCACGAGCCCGAGACGATCTACGTCGTCCCGATCACCAGTGACGCCGAGCACTACCCGCCCGAGGGGAAGCTGCGGGTGTACCGCAGCCGGACCGGCGGCGGCGACTGGGAGCCGCTGACCAAGGGCCTCCCCCAGGAACACTGCTACGTCAACGTGCTTCGCGACGCGATGGCGGTGGACGCCATGGACTCCTGCGGCGTCTACTTCGGCACGACCGGCGGCCAGGTCTACGCCTCGGCCGACTCCGGCGACAGCTGGGCGCCGATCGTCCGCGATCTCCCGGCCGTACTGTCGGTCGAGGTCCAGACCCTGCCATGATCCGGGTGATCCTGCCATCGCACCTGCGCGCCCTGGCCCGCATAGACGGCGAGGTGCGGCTGGATGTGGCGGGCCCGGTCACGCAGCGGGCTGTCCTCGATGAGCTTGAGGCCCTTTATCCGGCTCTGCGCGGGACCATCCGCGCCCACGACGGCGGCCCGCGGCGGGCGTTCATGCGATTCTTCGCCTGCGAGCAGGACCTGTCGCACGAGCAGCCCGACACCCCGCTGCCCGCGCCCGTCGCGGACGGAACCGAGCCCTACCTGATCGTCGGGGCGATGGCCGGCGGCTAGGCGGTCAGGGCCGGTAGGGCGGGGCGACGCCCCATCCCCAGTGCGGCACCGGGGCCTGTTGCACGACGTCGGCGCCCGGCCGGGAGTTTGCCATGGCCAGCCTGGTGCCCCATTCCAGGTAGCCGACCAGCGCGGCGCGGAACTCCGGGTCGGGGGGCAGGTCGGCGTCGTCGGCGGCCAGGCTCATCAGCGAGGCGAACCGGAACCGCTGGTCGGCGGTGATGTTCAGGTCACGGTGATGAGCGAGCATGGCCGGGTAGCCACCGAGACGCTCGGTGTACTCGGGCGGGCCGCAGAAAACCTCGCACCACCACGTGGTGACGTGCTCGCGGTGTGCGCTGCTTACCCCGCCGGGGAACAGCGGGCTGAGCAGGTCGTCACGCTCGACTCGGTCATAGAAGCAGCCGATCATCCGCTCGATCGCCCCTCGGCCGCCTGCCCACTCGTACAGTGTTGGCACCTCGCTCATTCAGAAACTGTAACACTGTAATCATTTGCGGCATGCGACGACTTGCAGCCTGGGAGGGCCGCGTGGACAAGGCTCAGTCTGACTCCGTGGCCGCTCAGCTCCGGGCGGCCTTCCCGGCTTCCGTCCATCGCCTGGATCCAGCTCATTCCCGACACCCCGGACAGGCGCGCCCCGGGCGCTGTCCTCTGGGGCTTCCCCAGCATGTTCTTCGGAATGCGGTCGGACGTCACGGAAGCGGTTCCGGGGTTCGCCTCGGTCCACACCCGACTGGGGCCCGACGATCTGGCGACCGTGGATGCCCTGATCAACGCCGGCATCGGTTCTAGCCGGGCCGAAGTCATGCGCTGGGCGGTCGGCCGTATCCGAGATAACCCGGCCTACACCCAGCTTCTGACGCAGGCGCGCGAGATCAACGAGGCTGATCGGTCCGATCGGCCAGGAACGCTTTTATCGCCGCCGCGAACTCAGGCGCCGTGAACGCGTCGCCGTGACCTCCGGGCACGCGGACATAACGCCCGGCGGGCAGCAGCGCGGCCAGCTCGTCGGCGTCGGAACGCTCGTCCCGGTCGCCGATCACCACGAGCGTCGGGGTCATGATCCGCCGCAGGTCGTCCTCGGGCGTGGGGACGAGCGAGCCCAGCGCGTACAGCAGCGCCTGGGGGTCGGCGTCGACCTGGCCGGCCCAGTGCGCGATCTGGGCGTCGGGCGAGCCGGGTTCGAGGGCGACCCCGTCGACGAGCGCCGTGAGCCCGCGCTGGGTCGCGCCGCCGCCCTGCGGACCGCTGACCTTCGCCAGTCCCTGCCCGGCGACGACGGCGCGGCCGGGATCAGCGCCCCGTGCGAGCATGCGCACCACGATCCGGCCGCCGAGCGAGTAACCGCCGAGGTCGTACTGGCCAGCGCCGAGCCCGAGGTGCTCGATGAGGGCGAGCCCGTCGTCGGCGAGCACGTCGGGCGGGTACAGCCGCGGATCGTGCGATCTCGTGCTCTCCCCATGACCCCGGAGATCGGGCAGGACGAGGCGGAACCCCCGCTCGGCGAGCGCCTCGGCCGGGCCCTGGTCGAGCCAGTGCGATCCCGTGCCCATAAAGCCGTGCAGCAAAATCAGCGGCCGACCCGACCCGGTCTCGCGGTAGGCCAGCTGCGCGCCGTCATGGCCGGCGAATCGAGAAACGTCCATAGCATGCCGATCTTAGACGAGGTGGCCTCCGTGCGCTTCGCCCACCGCACTTCTGCCTCGCCAGGGGACGCGTCCTCGTGAAGGCTCTCAGACACGACCGAGCAGCACGCGCAGCGTCTGCTTGAACTGCGCGGCCTCGGCGGCGGAGAGCGGGCCGAGGAAATCCCGCTCGGCCCGCCCGACCGCCTCGGCCGCCTGCCGAACGGCGCCGCGGCCCGCGTCTGTCAGCTCGACGACGTTCTTGCGCCGGTGATCGTCACCAGCAACCGGATCCGGCCGCCCGCCGTGCTCGCCAAGATGGCGGCCACCGTCGACGTCATCGCGGCCGGGCGGCTGGTCTTCGGGATCGGCGCCGGCGGCAGCGCCACCAGCGAGCCGGGATACGCGGGCCTCGTGCACCGCGAGTACGACCCGTTCGGTATCGAGGTGGTGCCGGCCGACGAGGCGCTGGCCGCCCTCGCCGAGACCTGCACGCTGGTCAAGCGGCGGTGGAGCGAGGAGAAGCCGTTCGACTTCAACGGGCGCTGCTATCGACTCAGCGGCGCGGTCTGCGAGCCGAAGCCGGTCCAGCGCCCGCGTCCGCCGATCATGATCGGGTCGGGCGGCGAACGGCGCGGCCTTCGGATCGTGGCCGAGCACGCCGACATCTGGTCGGGCCCCACCTTCATGGTGATCCGCTGGATCTCGGTGAAGTCGTGCATCGAGGCGGGACCGGACCGGCCCAGCCGCTGTCCTTCATCCCGCCAAGCGGCAGCTGCGGCTCGTCGGCCACGGTCTGGTCGTTGACGTGGACGACGCCGGAGTCGATCCGCCTCGCAAGCGCGAACCCGCGCTGGCTATCGCCGGTGATGAGCGGACTTACGCCAGCCGTGCCTAGCTCTGCCGTCGCGTCAGCCGCTGCATCAAGCTGGATTGATCGATCAATCTGGCTTGATGTATTGTGATGAGGTGACAGCAGGGAAGGTCGCATCCCCGCCGGGGTTTCTCGCGCTGGCAGGGCATCCGGTGCGCTGGCGGCTGCTGGCCGAGCTCGCGCGCAGCGACCGGCAGGTCCGCGAACTGACGGCGCTGGCCGGCCTGCAGCAGAACCTGGTGTCCTACCATCTGGGCAAGCTCCGGGCGGGCGGTCTGGTGGAAATGCGGCGCAGCTCGGCTGACGGGCGTGACGCCTACTACAGCATCGACCTGCCCCGGTGCCGTGAGCTGCTCGCGGGGGCCGGGGCGGCGCTGCATCCCGGCCTGCGGCTCGTCCCGCCGCCCCCGGGGCCGGTCGGCGTGCGGGCCTCGGTGCTGTTCCTGTGCACCGGGAACAGCGCCCGCTCTCAGATGGCGCAGGCGATCTGCGAACGGCTGGGGGGCGGCGCGGTCACCGCAGCGAGCGCGGGCAGTCACCCTAAGCCGCTGCACGCGAACGCGGTCCGGGTGATGCGCGAGCGCGGCATCGATATCAGCTCCCGCGGGTCCCGGCACTTCAGTGCCCTGGCCGGGCAGCAATTCGACTACGCGGTCAGCCTGTGCGACCGGGTCCGGGAAGTCTGCCCCGACTTCCCCGGTCCACCGCAACTCGTCCACTGGAGCATCCCCGACCCGTCTGCCGCGGGCGGGACTGACGCCGAGACGTACCCGGCGTTCCGCGCACTCGCCGCGGACCTGGAGACCCGGATCGAGTTTCTGCTATCCCGGATCGCCGCCTCGGCGCAGGAGGTGGGGCAGCCGGTACCCGGCGGGCCGGCCAGCGCCCGGGACGGGGGCGGACGGCACGCGGGCAGCTGGCGATGACTGACGACACCGGGCAGCGCGACGACGCCGCGCGCCTGCCGGGGGCCGTCGCCGCCGGCCCCCCGCAGGCCGGCCTCGCGACCGTGCTACGCGAGTGGGGCCACATCGGCTGCACTGGGTTCGGCGGCCCGCCCGCCCACATCGCGCTGCTGCGCAGGCTGTGCGTGGATCGGCGGGGCTGGCTGGACGCCCGAGAGTTCGAGGACGCGATCGCCGTATGCAACCTGCTGCCCGGCCCCGCGTCCACCCAGCTGGCGATCTTCTGCGCCTGGCGGGTCCGGGGCCGCCTCGGCGCGCTGGCCGGCGGTCTCGCGTTCATCGTCCCCGGCCTGGTCCTGATCCTTGTTCTGTCCGTCCTGTTCCTGGCCGGAACCCCGCCCGCGTGGGTGCAGGGCGCCGGCGCCGGGGCGGGCGCCGCCATCGCCGCAGTGGCCGTGCAGGCTGGCTGGTCGCTGGCCGGGCCAAGCTGGAAACGGGCCGTCGGCTCCCGTTCCCGGCGCGTCCGGTGGTCCGCCTACGTGCTGGCGGGCGGCGCCGCGGCCGCGACGATCGGGCCGTGGCTGGTCCTGGTCCTGCTCGGATGCGGCGTCATCGAGCTGGCCGTCCATCACCACGCCCAGGCGGCCGGACCACGCGCGATCGTGCTGCTCCCGCTGCTGGCGGCACGGGCCGCGCGGGCCGCCGGGCCAGCCCGCGCGATCGCGGCGGCAGCCGGGGCGGGCGTGCTGCTCCCGGTGGCGTGGACCGCGCTGAAGGTCGGCCTGCTCAGCTTCGGCGGCGGGTTCGTCATCATCCCGCTGATGCAGGCCGACGCGACCTCGCACCACTGGATGACCGGCGCCCAGTTCCTCAACGGCGTCGCGCTCGGGCAGGTCACGCCCGGGCCGGTCGTCCAGACGGTGGCCACGGTCGGCTACGCCGCCGCCGGGATCGGCGGCGGCCTGCTCGCCGCCGCGATCGCGTTCTCCCCGTCCTTCGCCTTCGTGCTCGCCGGCGCTCGCCACTTCGGCGCCCTGCGCGGCAGCCACCGCGTGCAAGCCTTCTTCGGGGGGGCCGGCCCCGCGGCGATCGGCGCGATTCTCGGGTCCGCCATCCTGCTCGCCCGCGCACTGTCTCAGCCGTGGCAGTACGCCGTGCTCGCCGCGGCCGCCGTGCTCCTGCTCGCGCTGCACCGCGGAGTGGTGCTCACCCTGCTGGCCGCCGGAGCCGCCGGCGTGATCATCGCCCTGGCCGGCGGGCCGCTGCCGCACTGACCCCGCCTCAGCAGCAGGCGGCCTGGTGGGTGGTGTCGGCGGACATGGTGACGGGCCGTCGGCACAGGTCCCCCAACCTCCGCCGACGACCCGTGTTGCCACCGCCACCGAGTCACCTTGTCCTGCTTGCCGTGACTACCGGTGGAGACGGCCCCCCAGCCGTCACCACCGGTTGCACGGCCGGCAGCGATCCCCCCGGTCCGCTGCCGATCTTCCCCTCACGACGACGGTTTCCCCCTAGTCAAACCGTCGTCATCTCCTCCCCGGCGGCCGCGTCCTCCGCGCCGCCGCCGGGGAAGTCCCTATGTATACCCGCAGATCAGGCGCCTAATCATGCGGAGTGGACGCGTCCGCGCCCCGGCCTCGTCCGGTCCCGCCGCTCCCGCTCTCGGCGCAGGTGCAGCTGGCGCTCGTCCTCGGTCGTGCCGCCCCACACCCCGTGGATCTGATGCGTGGCCAGTGCGTACTGCAGGCACTGGCGGCGCACTCGGCACGTCGCGCAGACTGCCTTGGCCCGGGCGATCTCCCCGGTGGCCGGCCCGCGAGCAGCGACTGGGAAGAAGAGCTCCGGGTCAGCCTCCTGGCACGCGGCCGACCGCCACCAGTCATGCCGCTCCTCGGGCGGCGCGTCCCGTTGGCCGGGTAGCTGAAAAACCATGAACAGACCCCCGAACTAGTCCTGCACCAGACTGGCCGGTAACTCTCCGTCGCACATCGGTAACTGTACCTAGACGACTACCTATACGCAATACTGCGATCGGAGTTGCTTATGAGACGAACGTGAGGCCTGATCACATAGCTCAAACCCGACCTGACGGCGGTATTCGGACCGCGCCAGGACCGAGCCGCGCTCGGCCTGGGCGCAGTTCACCCGATCAGAACGCGCCCGTTTTACGCCATCTAAGCCGATATTTCGAACAAGGAAGCGGCGTTGTCATGGCAGACTGCGCGCAGCCATTCCCGGCCAAGTCCGGTCCGTTCGAGCGCTTCGAGCGCATCTGCGTAGGTGTAGGGGATATTCGGGAAGTCGGTACCTAGTAGCACCCGGTGACCGAGGTCATGCAACCGCGGCAGCTCGGCTCGCGGGAAAGCGGCGCCGGCGTCGTCGATGAACGGCGTGAACGCCATCGTCGTATCGAGCAGAACCCTCCGATAACGCTCGGCCAGGGTCAGGAACTCGGCGTACTCCGGCATGCCCAGGTGCGCGACCACCAGCCGCAGCGTCGGGTGCCTGGCCAGCAGTCGCGCGATCGGCTCGGGCCCGGTGAAACGGCCCGCCACCGGGCCCGAGCCGCAGTGCGTCACGACCGGGACGCCCGCCTCCGCCAGGAGCCCCCAGGCGCCGTCGAGCAGCGGGTCGTTCGGGTCGAAGCCGCCGACCTGGAGGTGGCACTTGAACACCCGCGCGCCCTGCTCGAGCGCGCGGCTGACGTCGGCGACGGCCGACGGCTCAGCGAAGAACGTCGCGCTGTGCAGGCAGCCCCGCGTGCGGGCGGCGAAGTCCGCGCCCCATTCGTTGAGCGACCGGGCCATGCCCGGCTTATGCGGGTAGAGCAGGGCGGTGAACGCCGCCACACCGAACGCCAGCAGCGTCGACACCCGCGTCCGCTCGTCTTCGCGGTAGGTGATCGGCCACGGCCGGCCGATCAGCGGCCCGGCCGCGTCAAAGTACGCCCAAACCGCCCCGAGCAGCCGCTCGGGCATGAAGTGCGTATGCACGTCGATGATCGAATCGAGCCCGACCCTGGCCCGGAACCCCGCGACCCGTTCGGCCTCGGCCGAACGGGCGTCGTCCGCGACCCGCTCAGACGCTTCTCCCTGCCCCGCTCGCGCCGCGCCCCGGCGCTTCTTGCTGTTATCTTCGAGGAAGATCCGGGCGCAGAGCGAGCCTCGGTCCGCCGCCTCGGCCAGCACCGCCGGGTCGGCCGCGTAGCGCCACTGGACGTACTGCGTGACCGACGCGTCCGACTGCGGCACCGACGGGGCGCCGGCGATGATCGTGGCCTCGTAGTCGGCGAGAACCAGCAGGTAGTCGCCGCGGTCGGCGCTCGCCTCGCCCAGCCGGACCCCGGGCGCGAGCTCCACCCCGAGCTTGTCCCGGCCGACCCGGACCGCCGCCGCCCGCTCGTCCTCGCCGTCGGCCAGGCTCACGGCCGGCAGCCCCCACACCCCGGCGAGCGGATCGGCCGGGTCGTCGGGCCGCTTCACCACCAGGAACGTCCCCGCCTCGGGCCCGCGCACCACCACCGCGACCGAGCGCTTGATCATCGCCATATCCCCAGCTTTCCAGATCAAAGGCAGCACTTCTTCCCCGTGCCAACGCACCGAATGCGCACTCGGGCTCGCTCTTGCCGGCCCAAATGCGCATTCGGGCCGATGGGGTGGGTGGCTCCGCCGAACGGACCCTGCCTCCCCGCCCTCCGCCACCGCGACCTGCGCCGGCGACGGCGTAATGTGGTTGACATGGCAATCATCCCCGACGACGCCGCCGCCAGGTCGCGCCGCGTGCGGTGGGCCATGGCCGGGGTCGCGGTCACCGTGGTCGTCGCCGACCAGGTCACCAAGTCGCTGGTGGCGGCGGGCCGCATTGCCGACGGGTCCACGTTCGGCTGGGTCACCGTCCGCGTGGTCAGGAACCACGGGGCGAGCGGCGGCATTGCCTCCGGGTACCCGGTCCTGGTGACGATCGCGGCCCTCGCGATCACCTGCCTGGCGGCGACGCTGGCGCTGCGGGCCGGCGGCCGCACGGCCGCCATCTGTCTGGCCGCGGTCCTCGGGGGCGCGCTCGGCAACCTGTCCGACCGGATCTTCCGCTCGCCCGGGTTCGGCCGGGGCGGCGTGGTCGACTGGATTCACTTCGCGGCCGGCCCGGGCAATGGCTCGCTTGACGTCGCCGACCTGGCCATCCAGTTCGGGGTCCTCGGCGCTGTCGTCGCGATGCTCATCACCGGCCGCTCGCGTGCCCGCCAGGCCAGGAAGTCCCCCGACTCCGTACAGCAGCCCGAGCCCCGCTAACGCGGACGGCCGACGGCGACGCGCCCCGCGCTTCGCGCTTCTTGCTGTTATCTTTTTGTGCGTTCCGGGCGCGTGTCCCCCACGGACGGGAAGCAGGCCGGCATGAGAGAGTCAGCGGGGACCGTTCGAGATAATCTTCTTGGTCTTTGTAGATCTTCGGTCATCGAAGGGTGTCGGTCATGCTCGATGGGGTTCTGTTCTTCCCGGTCACGCCGTTCGCGGCGGACGGCTCGGTCGATACCGGGGTGCTGGCCGAGCACCTGCGCCGCGGGCTGGCGGCCGGGCCGGGCGGTATCTTCGCCGCCTGCGGCACCGGCGAATTCCACGCCCTCGCGCCGGAGGAGTACCAGGAGGTGGTCGCGACCGCGGTCAAGGAGGCCGACGACCGGATCCCGGTCTTCGCCGGGTGCGGCGGGCCGCTGCCGACCGCGATCCGGCTGGCCCGGCTGGCCAGGGACGCGGGCGCCGACGGCCTCCTGCTGATGCCGCCGTACCTGGTGGCGGGGCCGCCG
>Ga0335075_10006558_pt1 | contig 17948 bp, 9 predicted proteins | sample Lox_Sample_24_FD_206723 | JGI IMG/M metagenome (GOLD analysis project Ga0335075, IMG submission 206723) | Soil microbial communities from Loxahatchee National Wildlife Refuge, Florida, United States - Lox_Sample_2.4 | ecosystem: Environmental > Terrestrial > Soil > Wetlands | place: USA: Florida...
CCAGCCAGGCCGCGTGAAGAAACTGTCACCTGATCGTGCAGCAGACCCCTCTATGGCTTCGCGATAGCCTTCAGTGACCATGCTGGATGTATCAATCGAACCAACTTGGCGAGATAGGGGCATCTCCTGCCTGAACCTGGCTAAAACGGCGTCGGATAAACCACTCATGTCCGGCATCTTGGACTCGGCGGATACGTCCGAGCTGATCGCCATGCTGAACCCCGCGCCAAGAACGTAGACCCTGCCTGACACCAAAACCTCCATGCACCGTTGCGCCGACCGACCACCACGGAACAGCAGCGGGGCTAGCTTTGGGGCATGGTAAGCGAAGACTATGTAACGGACGTCGTTACGACGGTCCTGCACGACTATGTAGTTCCAATCGGCGGCAACGTGTGGCATGTTGAAGCCGGCGACGGCAAGCCCGTAATAATCAAATCGTCCTTCGACATCCCGAACAAACTCAAGCAGAAGATCATCGACGTCTTGGCGAAGACAGCGTCTCCCGCCGAGGCGAACGGCGTCACCGACGTCAGGTTCGAACAAGAGATCCTCATCCGCAACGGAGTCCCTGACATTAAGTACGAAGGACCGTAGATGCCCCTTCATCGCGATCCCCGATAGCCTCACGGCGCACGCCGTGAACTGCGGCCCTCAGATGTTTACCAAGGTCACCGCCGACGAGTACGGCTGGGCCGACGCGTAGTGCGCTCCGCCCTGATGCCGTTGATGCCCGCCCGGAGGGGATGTTCGCAATCGCGGATCGCTATTGCCGCAAGTGCACCTTGGCTCTCTCGCCTCACTTCGGCCTAGCGCTGTATGCGGCAAACGTCTCATCAGATCTCGATTCCACAATCTGAGCTGCGTTGTTGACTTCTGTCTATCTGCCGCTGCTGGGCTTCTTCCATATAGCGGTTGTGTTCTTGTCTTGCGGTTTTCCAGACTTGGTAGCTCTCGTTGCGGTGTTGGGCGGCAGTGGCGCGCATGTCGAGAAGGTCGCGAACACGTTCGGGTAGAGCGTTGTTGATAGTTTGTGCCGCATAGTCGTGCGCAGTGATGGCCGGTTCGTCGTTGGCGAGGATGCCGTGGATAAGGGTGGCGGCTTCGCGGCTGTCACCTCGCTGGGCAACGTGGGTTCCGGCCGGTTCTTCACGACTGAATTCGATTGCTTCGGTGCTGCGTTCGTAGATGTGGGCGGCGTTGGCGTGGCGTCCGCGGGTCATGGCGACGTAGAGCAGGTTGCGGCTGGTGTCCTCGCGTAGAACAGCGAGGCCGGCGTCCGCCGTGACCCCTTGGGCGGAGTGCACGGTGACGGCGTAGCCGAGGCTGACGTGCTCCCGGAAATAGTTCTGGTCGAAGGCCGTGCGGGCGTTGTCGTCGAGGCGTTCGCAAGCGATGCGGTTGTTGTCGGTGTCGATGATGGCTACGCGCCAGCGGTTTCCGTTGCGCACTGACGCCGGCAGTTCAGCATTGCGAGATCCGGGACGGATTTCGATGGTGGGGTCGTTTCGGCGGCTGATGATCACATCCCCGACTGCCACCTTCTGTCCTCGGGCCACCGTAATGGTGGCCGCGGCCGGGGCGATGCGATCGTTATGGATGCGTTGGTTCAGGGCGTCGACCATTTCGGTGGTGTCGCACACCAACAGGGCATCGCGCCCCAGCTTCGTGTCGGCGGTGTAAGCGGCGAGAGCGTCCGCGGCCATGGTGATTTCGTCGCCGCAGTACAGTCGGTCGTGTTTGCGATACCACTCCACCGCGTCACGTACGGCTTTCGGCTCGCCGTCGCGCAGCGCCAAGGATGCGTGCCGTTCGTCGGGGTCGGTCATCCGCCACACTTCGGACAGCTGCTGCGTCCAGGGCAGATCCGCGCACAGTTGGGCGAACATGCCGCCGCGGGCTTTGACGGGCGCCAACTGATTGGCATCACCGACAAGGACCGTCTTCGCGCCGGCCTGCGTGGTGGCCGTGAGGAGCTGGCGCAGATCGTCGGTGCCGACCATGCCGGCTTCATCAACCACGATGAGGGTGTCGTGCTTGAGCTTCAATGTTTCGTCACGGAGTGCGTGCAACGCTTTGGCGATGGTCATGCCGTCGTCGCCGGCCCCTTCGCGCATCGCGACGTCGACCGCCTGGCCGGTCGGCGCCAGGACCAGAACAGTCGCGCCGTATCGGTGGTGCGCCGCGCTGACGAGCGCCCGCAGGGACGTCGTCTTGCCCGCGCCGGCCGGGGCACTGAGGGGTTGAACCAGCCAGGGCGAGGCGCCGATGTTCTCCACCACCGCCTTCTGATCCCGGGATAGGCCGACGGTGTCCTCGTCACGTACCCACAGCATGGCGCGAGAGTTCTGGGCGTCGACCAGATCGAGCACCGCCGCCTCTTCGGCCAGGATCCGCGCCAGGGTGAAGCGCTCATGCCCTTCGCGTTGGTGCGCTGCGCGCGGCGCGGTCAACCGCATGCCGATCTCGTCGACCGCGGCCTCGACCGCGGCGCGCGGTGACTGCTCCCCATCGACCGCGACTTGAGCGCCGACGATCTCGACCAGATCCGCGCGCGTGAACACCGCCTTATCGATCTTTTCCGCGGCCGCGGCCAGCCGCGCGTTACTCAACGGGGTTCGCGCTGCGGCGCGGCGCGTCGCGCGCGCTTGCGTAAACGCGGCGCGGTCTACCGCGAGACCGCGCGCGTCGGCGCGCCACTGTTCCTGTAACTGGCTCCAGGCAAGCTCTTCTGGTTTGGCCGGGCGCGTGGCTTTCTGCGCTGCCGCGAGCTGCGCCGCGCTCAGCGGGCCGTCTACCGAGACCAGGTTGTGGGCCGCCCATTCCCGCAGCTGCGACGAGCGCCGCGACCACGCCGTGATGCTGTCCCGAGTGACTCCGGCCGCTTCGGCCATCCCTGTCCCGGGATCGACTGGTTCCCATTCGATCCCCAACGATTGGAAGAGTTCGCGGCGCAAGGTTGCCTGATAGATGACCCCGGCGGCGCGGGCCTCGTGATACAACGATGTGCCGTCGATCGACACCAACACCCCGTCGGCGCGGGCTTGGCGGTTCGGCACGATCACATGGGTATGCAGGTGCGGATCCCCGCACCGAGACGTCTCATGCTGATAAGCCACCGCCACCAAACCCGGCAGCTTCACTAGGTCCTTCTCCCCAGTCACCCTGTTGTGCACCCGGGTGTAGCCGGCATGTGCAGCCAGATACTCCATCGCCTCCCCCAGCGCGGCGGTGTGCGCGGACGCGATGGCTTTCTGCGCGACATCATCCCCGCGTAGCGCGCGCATCAGCGACACACTCTTGGGTGCGGCGAACGTCAGATCAAAACCGTGGACACCGCGGGCGCCGAATGCGCGTCCCCGCGCGCCGTTCGGCGCGACGCCATCATCGAGCCAGCGCGCCACCACTCCCGCGTCCGCTTCCCCACCTGCGCGCCACGCATCAGTCAAACCCACCAGCCGCGCCGCGGTGTGCGCGTCACCGGCGCACAACCACACCGGCGTCCGGGTCTCATGCTCGGAGTAGTACTCCCCCAGGCCACCATTCGCGCGCTGCAGATCACCTGTCGCGCGCGAAGCTGTTGCGGCGGTGTCGATGTAGTAGTTGATCGACCATCGCTTGAGCTTTGAGATTGTCAACAACGACGCACCCACTCACAACCCAGAGGCTTCGACGCTTACTGTGCCACAGCCATTCTCGCACACTGTGCAAATGTGCCACACGTTGTTTTAGAGATAGGGATTCTGTAACTGTATGTGCAGCAGTAATTTTAGATGATCATGAGAAGCCGTAGATGGTTAGAGGGTGATGGAGCGATAACTTGGGCTTGGTTGAGAAGTGTTAGAGAGTAGTTGCTTTGGCGGGTTTTACGATTCGCGTCAGTCGCCGCCCTCGGCCGCGGCTACCTGAGCCCACGCTTCGCGGACGACGGCCAGTGCGTCGGCGGCCCCGACGGTGAGCCGCGTCTGGCCGGCGAGTTGTGACTGCCACGCGGCGTCGGACGGCGGCGTGTCAAAAACATAGCCGCCAGGTGGCTTATTGGTGGGACCGAAGCGTCGGTAGAGCTCTAGGGCAGCAGAATCGATTGCCCCAATTCTGTAGAGCGCCCACAAGTCCCATAGATCGCGCGGGGCGTGACGGTCCGCCCACGTCGCCGTCTTGGAGGCGGCGAATGCCGGCAGAGTAGGGACGACGAGTTCCGCGGTGGGGGCGTCGCTGTACCGCTGCTCGAGGAGTCGGCTCTCGGATGGCCAAACGATTCGGTTGCGCGATGATAAAAGTTGGATCTTGACCGCCGTTCCGTCGGCCGTGCCCGCTGTGACGGGAACCGTGTCCGCTACACGGCTGAACAAGGGCTCAAGCGTGAGTCTCCCGTGTGTACGGGCAACGGCGCGCGGCAGTGCCTCATCGAGTTCCTCCGCGATAGCTGTCCGGCTGTCGACCGCGACGAGGTCAATGTCCTCGCTAAGCCGGCCGCTAGGGAGATGGGTCCGCGCGAGCGCTGTACCTCCGATGAAGTGGACGCGGTCGCCGAGTCGGTCGCTGAGAAAACCCAATAAATAAGAGATGAGGTGATCACGCACGACTTGTTCGGGTGTTACTCCGAACTGCTGAGCCACTTGGTCGCGTTCATCAATTTCCATCGCGCGCTCCGGCCCAGATTTCGGCCCGCCGCAGCGAGGCCGTGAGCCGCTGCTCGTTTGCGATCGCCTCGATGCGCTTCTTATCGCTGCGGTCATAGAGGGCAGCGATTGCAGAAGGGACATCTACGTCAGCGTCGCCAAGCAAAGGTCGGTGCGCCAGATCGAGAGTCGTCTGTTCGGGTGTGGTCGCAAGGGTTGGCCCGAGCGGGGTCTGTACACGCTCGGCATCTAGACGGTGTGTGTCACGCTTGACGAACTGGACGACAGCGGAACGGTCGCTGAGGGTTATGGGCCGATGCTGTTTTGGTACGGCGACAACAGCCGTTGCTAGGGCCCGCGGTATAGCCCCCATAATGCGGGCAGCGCTGACGCCCATTAGCACGGCGTTGTTGGCGCCGTAGATTGCCGATGCGATCCCGGCCCCGGATGATTCCAGGTCCGGCAGCCACCGGTGCCCTACCATCTCTTGCGGAATCACAATGTAGTAGCCATCCGCTACGCGGTGGAGAAGCCCCCTCTCCACCAGGCGAGCTAGCTGAGTTCGGGGGTGCGGATAGGCAATCTCCGCGTCACGCGGACGAAAGGTCCTTAAAGGTAGGCTTGCAAGGTCGGCCAGCAAAGTCGTGGTTTGTCGTTGTCGGGCCATGATACCTCCTTAGGTATGCATAGCGTACTTCCTAAGAGTACGGAATGCATACCTAAGCTACGCCTACAGTCCACGCGCCATCGGCTCAGCTAACTCCCGAGGCTCTGCTAACCCGACCAGACCACTCTCTACGCGCACCAATCTTGGTCAGTCGCGCCGCCCGAAGCCGCTGACTCTTAATCAGCGGGTCCGGGGTTCGAGGCGCCGACGGCGGATCGTAACGCCCACTTTGAAGTTCCACTGAGCCCTCGCAGTTGTTCGCCCCGCTCTTGACCAGCATGCGCAGCAGAACACTTGGCCGAGAGACTCCAATCGCGGTGGTCGATTTGCCGGGTCTGGGTCAGTTGCCGTTGCTAAGTCGTGCGAATTGTCGCCTACCGGCGCGGTCACCGTGGCAGTGAGAAGAGAAATGCTGTGTCGCTTTGGAGGGAACTTTTGTGCGCTCTCATCGACTACTACCTGGGTGGAGTATTGCCGTAGGCAAGCGATGGCGTCGGTGAGTCTCAGCCCTTCAGGACAGCTGACCTCATGTCATCGTCTCAAGTTCGGCAAATACGCATGTCAAAGCTGATTGGTGGTACAAGGGTGGGGCTCATTTTCGCAATATTTGCCCAGACCGGCTCGATGGCAGAACGCACTCTGCGCGGACGGGGGATGTCGATGGTCATCGACTCAGGGGCAGCGTCGTGCCCTGGCATAGGTGAGCGGCGGCCATGACGACACCCATCTGGATGGCGTTCCCCCCGGAAGTGCATTCGGCCCTGCTAGCTAGCGGGGCGGGGCCGGGTTCGCTGTTAGCGGCCGCGGGAGCGTGGTCCGCGTTGAGTGCTGAATACGCTTCGATCGCAGATGAACTCAGCGCGGTAGTGGGTGCCGCGCAGGCCGGGGCATGGGAAGGACCAAGTTCCGAGGAGTACGTGGCTGCGCATGTACCTTACGTCGCGTGGTTGACGCAGGCCAGCGCTAACAGTGCAGTCGCAGCTGCCCAGCATGAGACGGCGGCCGCTGCCTACACCAGCGCCTTGGCGGCCATGCCCACGCTGCCCGAACTGGCCGCCAACCACGCCATCCACGCAACGCTACTGGCGACTAATTTCTTTGGGATCAATGCCATTCCAATTGCCGTGAACGAGGCCGACTACTCGCGGATGTGGGTCCAAGCGGCCACCACCATGAGTGTCTATCAAGCTGCATCGACGACTGCGCTGGCGGCAACGCCGACCACGACGCCAGCCCCGGCGGTGGTGAAAGCGGACAGTGCTTCCGACGCGGATAGCACGTCTGACACGAGTAACCCGTACTACATCAACTGGTGGGACTTCTTGACCAGCGCGTGGCAGGATGCCGAGCTAGGCGAGGGTGGGCCACCGTCAACGTGGTGGTACCACATCCAGCTCGGATTTCAACTGATCGGCAACTCCTGGGGCCTGCTGGCGCAGAACCCCGCCGCCTGGTTCTACCTGATCATGACTCAAGTCGTCTTCTGGCGCCTCGTCGAGCTCCTAGAGCTGATCCAGATGCTTCCGCAGCTTATTCCGCAGTTGCTGGCCATCGCTATTCCTGTAGTGGTCGCCGGTTTTACGGCGATCGTCGGCGTGGCAGCGGTAAGTGGCCTGGCGGGTCTGGCGGGGTTGGCTGCGCTTCCCACCGGCACCGCACCGGTTGTTCCAGTTCCAGCCGCGGTGCCCATGCCGACAGCACCGAGTACCTTAAGCCCGGCTCCGGCTCCGGCTGCGGCTGCCGGCGCAGCCCCGGCACCCGCATCAGCGCCGGCCCCCGCGACCGCGGCAACCGCTGCAGCGAGCGCGCCACCAGCATCCCCGCCGGCAGGACCTGGCGGCTTTCCCTACTTGGTGGGCGGATTGGGTATGAGCTCCAAGGCCAGCGCGCATGCCAAAGCCCGGGAGCCGGCATCCGAAGGCGCCGCTGCCGCGGCCGCCGCCGCGGCAACGGCCTCGGCCAGTAAGCAGGCCAAGGCGCGTCGACGCCAGCTGGCAGGGATGCGCGGGCACGGCAACGAATACATGGACATGAATATCGAGGTCGAACCAGACTGGGACGACCCGAACCCTCGTGAGCCGGCCGCATCGGCAATGGCTTCGAATCAAGGTGCCGGCTCTTTGGGATTTGGGGGTACCGCCGCAAAAGCGGGCGCCTCTCGGGCATCGGGCCTGGCCACGCTTACTCGCGATGAGTTCGGTGGCGGCCCAACGATCCCGATGCTACCGAACACCTGGGATCCCGAAGCGGCGCAACAAGAGTAGTTAGGTGTTACTGAGAAGCGTTGGAATACAGTCTGTTTGGTGGCCCGCAAACTGGCTCTAGTCGCCGTGCTCGGCAGCCACAACGTGAGCCATCTCAACCCCCGGAGTATGCAAAAATTAGGCTGTAGGCCCTACAAAGCGCATACGGTGGATGCAACGGGTGTCCGATCGCGGCGCCAGTGGCGATGCAGTTTCCGACTTGGCCTACACCAACGGTTATCGCGATTCAACGCGATATCGTGTTGCCCTGTAACGCATCCCGCGCGCGACGCTGGGGTTATTTGTGGTCTACCGCAGGCTCAGCGGCCCAGCCGACCATTAGCGCACTCTCCCCTACTCGGGGCGCAACACACGGTATGGGCAGTTACCGCTCAGCGCTACGAACCAGGGAACGCTCCAGTTGATGTTGCTGGCCCGGCGCAACCGGGTTCCTGACAGGTCGTGAGCGCACCCTGATTGGCCACCAGAACCACCGCCCCAGCAGCGCGGCGATGGACGGGGTCATGAACGCGCGCACGATCAATGTGTCGAACAACAAGCCCAGGCCTATGGTGGTGCCCACCTGCCCGATCATCCGCACGTCGCTGACCACCATGGACGCCATGGTGAATGCGAAGACCAAACCGGCGTTGGTCACGACTTTGCCTGTGCCGCCCATGGATCGGATGATGCCGGTATTAAGGCCGGCGGGTAATTCCTGTTTGAACCGGGAGACCAGCAGCAGGTTATAGTCCGACCCCACGGCCAACAGAACGATCACAGACATTGCGAGCACCAGCCAATGCAAAGGGACACCGAGAATGTATTGCCAGAGCAGCACAGATAACCCGAACGACGCCCCGAGTGACATCGCGACCGTTCCCACGATAACTGCGGCAGGCATAAGGGCGCGGGTGAGAATCAACATGATGCAGAAAATGAGGCACAGCGAGGAAACTCCCGCGATCACGAGATCCCATTTGGCCCCTTCGGAGATGTCTTTGAAGACGGCCCCAATTCCGGTGAGGTAGATCTTGGAGCCCTCCAACGGAGTTCCCTTGAGCGACTCCTCAGCGGCGGCGCGTATCGGACCGATACTCGCGATCCCGTCTTCCGACGCCGGGTCGCTCCGGTGAAGAATGATCAAGCGAGCAGCATGCCCGTCAGCCGAGAGGAAGTGTTGCATTGCACGCTTGAACTCCGGGTTTTTGAAAACCTGTGGCGGCAGGTAGAACGAATCGTCGTTCTTGGAGCCGTCGAATGCATGCCCCATCGCCGTCGCGTTGTCGCTCAACTCATCCATCTGATCGAAAATCCCGGACATCGTGCTGTGCATGGTCAGCATCATGGTGCGCATGTTCGCCATGGTCTCGATCATCGGCGGGACCTGCGCGATCATCTCGGGCATAAGCCTGTCAAGCTCTTTGATATCGCGGACAAGGGAATCCAGCTTTTCGTCGACGCGGTCGACGCCGTCAAGCGCGTCGAATATCGACCGGAATGACCAGCAGGTCGGAATGTCGTAACAGTGCCGTTCCCAATAAAAATAGGACCGGACGGGTCGCCAGACATCATCAAAGTCGGCGATCCGATCACGCAGCTCAGCGGTGATTGCTTGCATCTCTTCGGTGTCGCCGACCATGTGGTGCGTAGTGGCGACCAGCTTGGTCATCAGGTCGTACATCCGCTGCATCGTGGCAACGGTCTGGGTTATCCCGTCGCTCAACTTCAACATGTCGTTCATACGGTCACGCGCATATTTCATATCCTGCGCCTGGCCGGCATTCTGCATGCTGATTTGGAACGGGATCGACGAATGGTCCATCGTCGATCCGTCAGGCCTGGTGATGGCTTGGACACGGGAGACCCCCGGAACACGAAAGATCCCCTTGGCCAACCTGTCCAACACCAGAAAATCGGTCGGATTACGTAGGTCGTGGTCCGACTCGATCATCATTACCTCGGGCTTCATCCGAGACTGGGGAAAATGGCGATCCGCGGCCGCGAATCCCTGATTCGCGGGAATGATATTCGGCAGATACGCCCGGTCGTCATAGCTGGGCTTATAGCCGGGCAGGCTGATCAGGCCCACCAGGGCGATCCCGCACGTCACGACGAGAACAGGCAGCGGCCAGCGCACTACGATGGTGCCCATCCGTCGCCAGCCGCGCACCTCGAGCAGGCGCTTGGGATCGAAAAGGCCGAACCGGCTGCCGACGCAAAGGACCGCGGGCCCCAATGTCAGCGCGACGACGACGGCGGCCAGCATTCCCACCGCACAAGGGATGCCCAGCGTTTGGAAATAAGGCATCCGAGCGAAGGTCAAGCAAAACGTCGCAGCAGCTATCGTCAACCCCGAGCCCAAAATGACGTGGGCAGTCCCACGGTACATCGTGTAGAAGGCGGTTTCCCGGTCCTCGCCGTCTTGGCGGGCTTCTTGGTAGCGACCAACAATAAATATCCCGTAGTCCGTCCCAGCGGCGATCGCCAGCGACGTGATCAAGGTGACTGCAAACGTGGAAAGTCCGAACAGTCCATTGTGTCCGAGCAGCGCGACAATGCCTCGCGCCGAGGCTAATTCGATGCCGACCGTGAGTAGTAGCAGAACGACGGTGGTTAGAGACCGGTAAACGAAGAGCAACAGGATCGAGATCGCCACGACGGTGGTCAGGGTGATTTTGACCATTGATTTGTCGCCGCTGTGCTGCAGGTCGGCGGCAAGCGCCGATGCCCCGGTGACATAGACGTTGACCCCGGGTGGCGCCGGGGTGCTGTTCACGATGCTGCGGACGGCGTCGACGGAGTCGTTGGCAAGCTGCTCACCTTGGTTACCAGCGAGCGTCATCTGAAGATAGGTAGCCTTGCCGTCGTTGCTCTGCGCGCCCTGAGCGGTCAGCGGATCACCCCAGAAGTCCTGGACGCTGAGCACGTATTTCTTGTCCGCTCGCAACTTGCGGACCAGGACGTCGTAGAACTTGTGGGCGTCATCCCCGAGGGGCTTGTCTCCCTCCACGACGATCATCGCCAAACTGTCGGTTTCGCCTTCGCCGAAGGTGTGGCCGATGCCCTTCAGGGCCACTAACGATGGCGCGTCCTTGGGACTCAGCGAGACTGATCGCTCTTGTCCGACCAATTCCAATGTCGGGACGAACATGCTCAGGATTACGACGACTGCCACCCAAAACAGGATGATCGGCACCGCGAGAGTGTGAATCACCATTGCGATGAATGGCCGTTCGGTGTGGATGGAGCCGTTCGGTCCGGAAGATCTGGTCCTCACGCGAATTTCGCCGGGCAGAGTGTGTTGGCGTTTGCGATCCGGCAAGAACCGCTCGGCTTTGGTCTCGCCGCCGGCCACGATAGGAACGCCGTGCCGTTGCTATGGCCTTGTGCCACAGAGCCTCCTATCACAACAGCCTTCCTAGCGGTGACGGAGCGACCGCGGCGTCTGAGTCGAGCAGGGCCCGAACCGACTGTGGCGGTGCGAGGACTTCGACCACAGATTCGATACCGAGCGCGATGGTCGGGTAGTCCGCGAGGTACTCGGCGTAAGTGCGTGTACCCAAACTCATTCCGAGGCTGACCCACGCGTCGACCACCGACCACCTGCGCGGATTGCGCTTCGCCCACTCGCTTTGATCCAGTCGGTGTTTCCACTCGGCGGCGTCGAGTTCATCGAGCCCGTACCCGCTGAGAAACTCCGCGTACGACACCGCCTCACCGCGAACCACGGTGATGCCGCGCCCCAGATCAGCCGATCCTCCCAGCTCCGGTAACAGGCCCAAAATGCTGTGTGCCGCGGCTCGGCCTGTTGTTACCTCTTCTGTCAAGGCAATAGATGGATAGGTTCGCAACGCGATACAAGCATCAACGACCGAGACCAGAATGTCCGCGGAATCGCGCAATTGAAACTCTGCACCTAGTACCCGGGGCAGACGTACGAGGGTGAAATCAAGTTCATGCGGTGATGCTGCCAGGACTAGCTCGCCGAGTGATTTTGATGCCGCATAGGGATAAGGAGCTTGCCGAGGATCGGTGACTTGCGGCACAACGACATTGGCGTTGACGACGAACGTCGACAAATGCACCATCCTCGTTCCGTGGCTTGCGCATGCCCCGGCGATTGTGGATACCAACTGCACATTCGCCGACCGAAGTTCGCGGTAGGGCACGACAACGTTAGTGTTGCCAATGCAATTCACGAGACTTCCGGTATCGAAGTCGCGGATCAGGTCGCCCAATTCGCGTGGATTGACACTGGGTGAGATGTATTCGATCTGAATACCATCGATTTCGCGGAGTGTGTCCCATGGATTTGCTTCAGGGAGTGGCGATCTCGTGACAAACACCACCTGCGACGACAATGCGCCGGAGCGTTTGAGGTCGAGGACCGCCTGCGCGAATCCTGTGCCAAGAATTCCCGACGCGCCTAAAACGACGATTGCTTGTCGTGCTCTAAGAGGCTTTTTGAGCAGTATTTCCTCAGATGCGCGTTGGCCCAGCACCGAGCTGAGATCGTGGTCTATCTCGGCCGCTGTGTCGACATCCATCCAAGCGCTGGCTGTGGGCGTTGCGCCAGCCAGGTCGGAAACCAGATTACTGGCGGTGTCGGCGCTGATCAGGTCCAGCAGCGAGATATGCCGACCGAGGTAATTGCGAGTATCGGGAAGAATTCTGATGAGATCCAAAGAGCCGATCCCCTCTTCAAGCAGTGATGAATCTGGCCGGATGTGCCTGGTGAGATGTCGACTCCAGAGTCCCGCCAGACCAACCGAGCTCGCAGCCGCCCCGGCCTCGTGTCCAACGCCGTCCACAAATTGCGGGATCGTCCGCAGGCCGTCGCTGTCGACCTTTCCGTTGGGCTTTCTCGGGATGTTGGGCACGCCGACAACGAAAAACGAGGACACCCCGAGGCTCAGCAGGATGAGCCTGATCCGTGCCGCTGCGGCATCATCCTTGGCGCCTTCGCGGGTCGGCTGAGTTTCGAACCACACCCCGAGGCTTCCGGCGTGCAGCTCGACGGCGACATCGGAGATCGTGATGTCATGGGAGATGCGCCTAGTCACCTCGGCGGTATCAACACGCTTGCCAGAGACCTTGACGATGGCGTCTTTGCGCCCGCAGAAGACCGGAAAGCCTTGGCCGTCAACAGCGACGCGGTCGGCAGTCGCGAACGCGCGACGGCGCACACCGTCACTAGTCATGACGGCACCGAAGCCGCGGTCGTCGATACCGAGATAGCCGGAGGAGACTAGTTCTCCAACGATGACGACCTCGCCGAACGCGACAAACACTGAGTTCGCTGTGATAGGCCGGCCTAGCCTGCGCCTGGCTCCGCCCGCGATGGGCGTCCCGCCGTAGTCGATCGGTAAATGGGTGACGACGACTGTGGTCTCCGTCGGACCGTAGGTTGAGACAAGCGAAATCTTCTGTGCAGCAGCCGATTCGATCCACTTGTCGACGACTCTGGAACGGATGGCTTCGCCGCCGATGACGATCTGGCGGAGGTGGGAGCGGCCCAGTGCCTCGAGCGCGTCGCGGTCCTCGCACAGTAGGTGCCACACGGCGGTCGGGAGGTCGGCGATCGTCGCTCTTGCAGTGGCAAGATCTTGGACGAGCGATTCCAGATCGCCCCGTTTCATCGCCGTGGATCGGGTCAGTTCCGAACCGCAGACCGCGCTTACGAAAACCTCCTCCACGCTGATGTCCGATGTCAACGGTGCGCATTGGAGAATGGTGTCGTGTGGTCCCCATCCGTATGCGTCTCTAACCGCAGCACAGAAGAGGGCCAGCGACCCGTGCGATATGCGGACCAACTTGGGTCGTCCGGTCGATCCCGAGGTCGGCATGATGTAGGCCGTCTTGGTAGCGAGCGAGGGGTCGCGTGTTGTCTGCTCGATGCGCCCATCAACTAGCTTCCTTTGCTCGTCGTCCAGCGCCACCACCAGGTGGGCGGCGGCCACGTCGAGCGTGCGTGCCGAATACCCTTCGCCGTGAACTGTGATGGCCTCTGCACGCAAGGTCACTTCGTCGACGGAATCGCAGACGCTGTATCCGCAGCCCGCCAGATGACATGCGATCAGCAGATCGGTGCTCTTGTCGGTAGTGTCGTCGGCGAACACCAAGACATCGCCGGGCGCGGCATCGTTCTGAAGTAACCAGCCAACCCACGGATAGACGTAGCGGCGCCTTTCAAGACTCTCACTCACGCCGCGGGTGAGGTCTAAGAACCAGGCCGGCGCCGGCGGTCGCGCAACCTGCGGTGCCGAATCACCTTGAGAGCGAATACCTTCCGGGCCTATCACGAACCACTCGTCGACGGTCATGGCGATCGGGTTATCCCACATCTCCGACATCGATTCCAACACAGCCGCGATCCGTTCTGCGACGTGCGCCTTTCGTGCCGGACGATCTGCTCTGTTCCAGATGGCCAGGTTAAGTGCGCGCTGTTCTTCGTCGTGAATGCAGGCCACCGTCATGCCCTCGACGGGACCGATATCCGTCGCAACGGGCGCTTCCGACAAGAAGGGCCGGAGCTGAGGAGCATACGCCTCGCGGATGAAATTGAGCGTCAATGCCTCTACGTGGGAGGTCCGGTTGATCGCCAGGTACATCCGCCGGTATTGCTCCTCACGAAGCCACCGCCGCCGCACCGCCTTGACATAGCCCCGGTCAAGCGTCCGAACGACATCGTCAACCGACGCAAAAGGCGGAAACCGGATCGTGTGCGCAACCGAATTAACCAGGCATGTAGCGACATTGAGATTCCGGTCGCCGAACCGGTTGTCCACGGCGTGAACCAGCAGGGTCTCGGTACTCTGCCGCACGCTCGCATCCACCGCTACTGTCGCTGCGGCGACCAGCACGTTGAGTGGGACCTGCTTAACCTCCGAGAGGTTGAGGATGGCGTCATAAGCGCTGCCGGAGATCTCTACTGTTTCGTGCAGGACCCCTTTGGCTGCGGCCCCGGGAACGTCGTCCGATCCTTGGCCCAACCCGCCGTGGTGCGCCTCATCGGCGAGCTCGCGCTGCACGGCATCGGCAAGACGCTCCGTTGATTCGTCCACCCTGGCCGTCTCACGACGGTGCGCCTCCGCTAACTTAGTCAAGCCCTCTGTAATACATGGCATTTCGTCGCTACGATTGCCGGCGAGATACCGCGCCAAATCAGCTTCGATGATTCCCGTCGCGCCCCCATCGAGCAGGATGTGGTGGGTGTGCACGTCCATGCCGGAGACGCAGCCGTCCTTGTCGGTCCGCACGGTATAACGCACTAGTGGCTTAGCCAGGATGTCTGAAGACCACGTGCCCGCGAGTTCGTTGTCATCGTGCTCCAGCTGGCACTCATCATCGGATCGCACGCGAACCAGGTCTCGAAACCGTAGCCGCGGCACCAGATCCGGATAGGCGACCTCCGTCGAGGACGCCTCGAGAACGCAAAGCTGCACGGGGTTGTTGAGTATCGTTGCTTCAAGTGCAGCCAGGAATTTCGACAATTCCAATCGATGCAGCCGATAGCTCTTGCCGACCAAATACAAGGCGGGGTCCATAGCCTGCAGCACCCCGTTGTAGAGGTTCTGTTGAGACCTGCTTAGCGGAACTCGATAGAGGCCTTCTTCTTCCGGAGCGGTCACACAGACTCACCAGCTTTCTCGAGTTCCCGAGTCCAGCCCCCGATCGACAGGCTGTCGGCCATTTGGTTGCGCAGAACGGATTCTGGGCTCACACCAAGTCGCTTCATCAACAGAACGAAGCGAACCGAGTCCAGTCCGAGATCCCGGAGATCGGTTGCGTCGCCGTCGGTGAGATCCGACTCTGTGATGTACAAGATGTCGCAGACCGCAGCGAGGACCCTGTCCCTTGCCGTCTCAACCATGAGCGGCCACTTCAGCTTTCGCTTCTCTTATCATGGCGGCTAGTGAGGCGCGCATGACCTTGCCGGAGGACGTTCGCGGAATATCGTCGACAATCACGATGGTGGACGGACGCGCCACCGACTCCGACTCACGCCGATAATGAGCCGCGATTTTCTGCTTGAGCTTGTTCGCCGCCGGGTCGTCGAGTTCGGCCGATGGAACCACGGCTAGACCAACTCGGGCCCCGAACTGCTCATCGGCTATTTCGTAGCATGCGGCCTCGCGCACGCCGGGCACACCCTCCCCGATGCGATCGACCTCGTTGGGCACGATGTTGACGCCACCGGAGATGATCATCTCCGACGATCTTCCCTTGATATAGAAGAAACCGTCCTCGTGGCGCTCCAGCAGATCGCCAGTCTTCACCCACCCGTCGACGAGAACCTCTTGGGTGCGTTCGGGATTGTTCCAATACCCCAGCATATTCGCCGGTGATTTGATCCACAGCGTGCCGAACATCGACGAAGGAGCTGCACCGGGCGTGATCGATCCACCGTCGTCAATGTCCGCGAGATAGACCTCCACACCAGGGTAGGGGCGTCCCACGGCACCAGCCTCGATCTTGGAGATCGAACCCGCATCGGTCGGCAAACACAAGGCCGTGCAACCGGTCTCGCTCAGTCCGTACACCTGGATGGTGCGGACACCAGCAGATTCCATGAACTGAATATCCGTTGCGATTGCCCGCGAACCCCCATACCCCATTAGTTGCAGCGACGGTACTGTCGTGTTCGTGGACTTCATTTCGGAGATGAGCTTCGAAATGAGAAACGGGACTAGGCAGGTCGTCTCGACCGCATTCGCGTTGAGGATCTCCAGCAGGGACGACGTGTTCTCCCCGCCGGTGATGCACAACCCGCCGTGCATCAAACAGGTGAGGATCCACCACAGCCCGCCGATGTGCGTGGCGGGTAGCGGCGAGTACGTGGTTTCACCGGTGACCCAACGGATCCACTTCAGATCGGCCTCCCGCAAAAGATCTGGGATACCGGAAAACGTGCGATTGGCCAGCAGCACGCCCTTTGGTTCGCCGGTCGTGCCGCTGGTGAAGACCATTGCCAGCGGATCGTCAGCGCCCAGTTGTGGTGTGCCGGTAGGCCAGTTAGGGTCCACCATTCCAATGGCGGCGCTGACATTCGTGACCATGTCAACGGTGGTCGTCGGTATCGATCGGAGCGATTCAGGCAGATCCGAAGACCGGATTCTGCTCCCGGGCGCGATGAGGATCGCGCCCGGGTCGGTGATTTCGCTGAAACGGCCGATGGTTGCAGGCGGTAGATTGCCGTCCGCCATGACTGCGATGGCCCCAAGCCTTCCGCAGGCCAACACCGAAAGGTATGTCTCTGGCCCGTTGTCGGCAACGACGAGCACCCGCGAGCCCTGGGAAACGGATTGCTCACGAAGAATCGTGGCGAACCTATCGACCTCTGCGAGGAGATCTGAGTATCGCAGCGCGCTGGTGCCATCGCAGCGGCGCAGGGCAATCGCCTCGGGTCGCTGTCGCGCTTGCTCAAAGACCCTTCCCAGCACGGTGGGCGGATAGATAGACATGGCCATAGGTCCTCTCCTACAAAGGGTTAGGGGATGTTGAGAGCGGCCAGTTCGACCTCACCGGACGCCGCCCCACCGTCCTCGTCCCAGAACTCGATGACGCATGGGATCAATAGATAACGCAGCGTTCGCTCGATGATCTGGAAATTTTGGCACAGCAAACGTGCGGAGAACTTCTGGGCGTTGATCATCCTTCTGAATCGCGATGATTGGCTCTTGATCAACATGGCGGGCAACTGGTTCTTGAAAAAATCAGTCATCGAATAGCCGTCGACGATCGGAAGTTCCTGGTTGAGGATTGCCGGCGCGAAAGCGCTATACGCGAGCTGATTGAAACAAATCATCAGCTCGACCGCGTTGAAGTGCCCCGTGCTGCGAATGTAGGCCGAATCATCGATCCTGAAATTGCCAAACGCAACAACCGCGTCGCCGGTCGACTTGTACTTCGCATCGAGAAGATACCGGCACCCCTTGTGGGAATAGGGCTCAAGCACCTGGCTGAGCAGGTCCTCCGCGATCGGAGTCGTGCCCCCCAAATCCATTGATACCAGCCCGCTTTGCACGGTAGGTGATAGGTCGGCGGTGCTCATGCGGCGTAACCCGGTGTCTTGAGGCCATCGAGCATCGTCAGACGGTGGGTCGTCAGCGTCCCCTGATGTGAGCCGTGCTTCGCCCGATGCACGAGAACCCGGTTATCCCAGAGAATAATGTCGCCGACTTCGTAGTGTTGAGTATGGATGGTCGCCGCGTTGAAGTCGGGATCGGTTTGTCCCGTCGCCGCCAGCAGTTCTTGCAACACTGACGGGTCAAGTCGGTTCCCGTCCTTGTTCTCGATGAACGTGGTGCCGGTTACGCAGACGTAGAGGTTCTCTTTGCCAGTCTGCGGGTGCCTGATCACGGTTGGCCATTTGATCGGGGGTGTCGTTCGCGTGAATTCGGCCCAAATCTC
>Ga0335075_10006559_pt1 | contig 17948 bp, 21 predicted proteins | sample Lox_Sample_24_FD_206723 | JGI IMG/M metagenome (GOLD analysis project Ga0335075, IMG submission 206723) | Soil microbial communities from Loxahatchee National Wildlife Refuge, Florida, United States - Lox_Sample_2.4 | ecosystem: Environmental > Terrestrial > Soil > Wetlands | place: USA...
CTCCACCATGCTTCGCATGGTCCCCCTCCCCCGCTTCGCAGGGGAGGAGCCATCACAACAGCACCTCCACAATCGGGATGCTTGGAATCTCTCCTGCCGCGAAGCTTGCGAGATTGATCGAGAGCTGGTCGGTGTCGAAGCGCACGGCGCAATCGAACGCATAGCCCGCGGTGATCGCGGCGCCGGACGCGGGCGCGGAGGCGAAATTGATCAGGCCCGTCGTTGTATCGATGGTGATGCCCGAATTTGCTTCCACGCCCGCGACCGCGACGCGCACGGTGCCGTCCACGGGCTTGGCGATCTTGCGAACCCAGCTCGCGGGGCCGGAGGTGTAGGTCTTGATCAACGGAAATGCCGTCGTCGTGCCGTCGCCGGTGGCGATAGGCTGGTCCGTGGGCGACACGGTTTCGCCCGGCGCGCAGGATTTGAAATCGGCGAAATCCTTGAAGCGAAAACCATACAGCCGCCCCAGCCGCGCCTCGAAGAACGCGATCACGCTGGAGAGGTCGTCGAGCGTCTTCACGCCCGAGCCGACATCGTAGCGCCGCCGCGAATTCGCCCACACGGCGTTGCGCTCTTCGTAGCCGGAGCCGAGCGTGACGATCTCCGTCTTCCGCTCCGGCCCGCCGGTCGAATGGAACGCGATGGCGGTGGGGAAGCGTATTTCGTGGAAGTTCATGTGAGATGTCCAAGTGTTGATCGCGCATTTGCTCCTCCCCCGTATACGGGGGAGGGGGACCGCGAAGCGGCCGCCTCCGCTGAAGCTACGGCGTGCCAAGGAGCTTTCGCTTGCCGCGGCGTAGCGAAGCGAAGCCGGGTGGAGGGGGCGGCCGCCCCGCGCTTGTTGTCGCCCCCTCCACCACGCTTCGCGTGGTCCCCCTCCCCCGCTTCGCAGGGGAGGATCTCCGCGATTCCGTGTGAAATTCTCTTCAAAGATTCCTCTGCCCCCGCGCCAGTGCGCGCGCCATCATCGCGGCGATCTGGGATTGGGATTTCAAGAAGCTCTGCGCGTCGGGTGTGTTGATGTTGACGACGACATTCGCCCGCGCCGTCGGCATCGCGCCGTTCGGCGCGATCGTGCCGCTGCTCGATGGTGTGAACAGCTCCGGCCCCTGCTCGCCGACGAGATAGCTTTCGCCCGCCGCGACCGGCCCGCCGGATGCGAGCGCGCCGCCGATGGCGTTGCCCAGATCGCCCGCGAGCGAACCGACGATACCTTCGATCGGCTTGACGATGAACTGGCTGATAGCGACGCGTTCGAAATCGGCCAGGATCGCATCGACGAGCTGGTCTATGGAGGTTTTTCCGGAGACCGCGGCGCGCGCGATGGTGTTCGCCACCGCGTTGAAGCTCTTGGTCACCGCGTTCTCGATCGTCGTGGTCGCGTCGGCGACGGGACCGTTCGCGAAATCGGTGAGCGCTTGTGCTGCGCCGTCCAGAGGATCAGCCATCGGGAAATTCTTTCATCAGGTGTTCGAGGTCGGATCGCGCGAGCGGCGCGGCGCGCTTCGGCAGTCGCGACAGCGCCGCGCGCCATTCGGGCAACGACATGGCCCAGAAAATAGCCGGCGCGAGACGCAACGCGCCGAGGCCCAGCTCCAGGACTAGCTGCCAGGAAAAGGGGCCGTTCCCCCTCCTCCGTTCGTCTTGATCGCCGCCGCATCGAACGCCGCGATCACCGCGGACGTCAGCGCGCCGATATCGCACGGCAGGCGCAGCACATCGGCCGGCGTCATCTCCGCGCCGCCGCCGCGCAACAACGCCGCCGCGACAATCGCAAGATCGGCCGCGCGGGCCTGCGAAAGACGCTGCGCGACTTCGGAGAGATTGGTGAGCGCGAGCCCATCCTCGATCTCCGCCAGCGCGCCGAGCGTGAGCAACAGGCGATACGATTTGCCGCCCGCGAGCAGCTCCGCTTCGCCACGGATTTTGTTCATGGTCGTGTTCTTTCTTTTTAACCTCCCCCTTCGTGGGGAGGTCGGAAAACTTTGAGCGCAGCGAAAAGTTTTACGGGTGGGGGACGGTGCTACCGATGGAGCGGTCCCCCACCCGAAATGCTTCGCATTTCGACCTCCCCACAGAGGGGGAGGTTAAGAGGCGAACGTAAGCGCGCCTGCCGATGCGAGCGAGAGCGAGATCTTGAGTTCACCGTCATACGGTCCATCATATTGCAGCGATGTGAGCTTGAACGGCCCCGCCACGGTGCCGAAGCTCGGGATCACGATCTGATAATGGCTAAGCGTCTGGTTGAAGAACGCGCTTTTCAGCGCCGCATCCGACGCCGCGTCCTTGAACACGCCGGAGCCCGCGACCGTCGCCGACTTCACGCCATCGGCCAGCAGCTCGCGCCACATATCGGCGGAGTCCGAATTGGTGATGTCGATTGTCGTCGCATTGAAATCCAGCGACGTCGCGCGCAAACCCGCAACCGTCGTGAAGTTTTCCGGATCGGCGCCATCGCCGATCTTGATCAGCAAATCCTTCCCGCGTTGTGCGGTCATGTCGTTCTCCTGTACAGTGAGCTCAGTCTTGTTACTGCGTGACGTGCCATGAGATGCGTGCTTGCAAGCTTTGCACTTATGCTTCTGCCGATGGTCGCAGCCGCCGCTCCGCTATTCGAAGCGCAGCTGAAGGCAAAGCGAACCGATGAAGGCATCCAGGTCGTTGTCCTTTTGACGAACCGCGCGAGACGCTCCGCGTGCTACCCGGCCATCACGCCCGGCATCACCATGAAATATCGTGACGGCACGTCGAGTGTCATGGTCTCCACGAACGAACCTAGCTGGGAGTACGGCGCGCCGCCGCCACTGCCGGTTCAGGTCGTCCCGGCTGACGGCAGCACGCGCGCCTATCCGTGGTTCTTCTTCCCGTCAAATCCGTCCGACACGAAGGCTGGCGAGATGACGGCCGTTGAGACGGGCGTGGTGTTGTACGATTGCAAAGCCTTGTTCAGCGCGAAACCTTCAACCTATGTAGAAGTATTTCACGCGACTGTAGCCGGACCTGTTGAATAGCAACTCCGTGCTCCCCAAGAATTGGCATTGATTGCGCCACTGCGAACCGCAGCGTCAGATGAAGATCACTTTCCCGTCGCACGCGTACCATTGCGGCGGCCCGGCGGATGAGCACCCCTTGTTCTTCATCTGCAGCTGAAGATAGATGTCATCCTTGTCGCGGTACCAGTCGGCATCTTCCGGCGGCGCCAGGAGGGCCTGCGCAAAAATCTCCACGCTCACACGGGCGAGCTTTCCACGATAATCCGTCTCGCTGTAGACCTCGATGCCGTCGACATGGTGGAGCAACCCCGCCACTTTGCGGAACGCGTCCCTGTCGGCAGCGGTCAGGTGCTTGTCGCAGAGCACGTCCGGCGCCTCGCCTATCCACACCTTGCAGAGCGCGGGATGCGCCGCCAGTTCGTCGCGGATCTGCGCGAGTTCGCTGTGATGCCAGCGCAGCCACAACGCCGTTTCGAAACGTTTGCTGTGGAAGTAAGTCCACCACAGCGCCACACACGCGGCGAATAGAAGCGTGAGACAGATCAGAACTATGCGACGCATTGGGTACCTCCCTCCGCTATGGGTATTCTACGCCGGCTCCATCACAGCGCGAAATTGCAACACTGCATGTGTGGTCTCCCCATCGCTTTCGCGAATGAAATTTGTGTCACGGTGACGGATGTCGATCAGCGCCTGGCCGGTAACGCTGAGTGCCGCGCCGTCGAGCGCATCGCGCACCGCATCGGCGACGAGCTTGGCTTCCCTGTGCCCATCGGCACGCGACCAGACATGGACCGCGAGCGCGTGTTCGCTGCCTGCTTCCGTCGCGGTGCTCCAGTCGCTCTCCGTGTCGTCGCCGATGACCACATAAGGAAACGCCACACCGCGCGGCGGCGCATCGAAGACGCGCGGCGGATCGCCCACGACATCCTTGATCCCATCGCTCGCGCACAGCGTAGCGAAGATGGCCTGTTGCAGGGCCCAGCTCGCGCTCATGGCAGTTCCTCGCATAGCAGAATCATCAATGCGTTTTGCGGCCCTTCGTCGAGCACCGTATGGATTCGGAACAGGCGCGCACCGATCTGCGCGCGCTGACCGGCAGTGATGCCGGGACGCCGGCGCAGCGTGATCTTGTGGCGCACGCGCGCCTCCAGCCGGTCGGGCCCGAATGCGTCGGTGCCGCCGATCGGTTCGACCGCGACCCAGACAAGCGCGAAGGACTCCCAATCGTCCGAGAATCCGCCGCCGCCATCGGGCGTGAGCGTGTTCGCGAGCAGAAGCGCGCGCTGGTTGAGAGAGGCGATCATGGGTTTCCAAAAAGGTTGTCATCCCGGCCGAGCACCGCGAGTGCCGGGACCCAGGGTGCAGCGGCACGATGGGTCCCGGACAGCTTCGCTGCGCTCAGCTTCCGGGATGACAATTGTGGTTGCGGTGAGCGTTACAGTTTGAACACGCGATACGGCGCGAGCAGCGCCTGGGCGGAGAGCGAGATCTCTTCCGGCCCGTCGCCGCGGTGGGTGTAGAGCTCGGCTGCGATCTCCAGGATCGCTTCACACACCGGCGCGGGCACATCGCCGGCGGCGTCGCCATAGCCGGCCGTGAACGCGATCGACACCGCGTTGATGGCGCGCAACGCAATGGGCGGAATGCAGCCGAACAGGACGCGCGCCGGTTGCGATGCCGCATCGACGGTATAGTTCGACGCATCGATCGTCGTCGCCGTGCCGTCGCCTGCGTACACATTGACCGCCGTCACCGCCTGGAGCGGCGGCAAGGGAATTTCCACAAGCTCCGCCCAGCAATCACTCCACAACACCCAGCTTTGCGTGATGAACGCGCGGCCGGTGTGCCATTCCGCGCGGGCGCGGGCGGCGGTGATGAGACGTTCGATAAGCGCATCGTCGTCGGTGGTGTCGACTTTGAGATGGAGTTTCGCCTCGTCGAGCGTGACGGGTTCGACGGATGGCGGCGTGATGAGTTGGAGGGACATTTCTTGAAACCCAAACAAAAATTGTCATCCCGGAAGCCGCAAAGCGGCTGTCCGGGACCCATCGAGATATGTCCCGATGGGTCCCGGCTCACGCTCCGCTTCGCTACGCTGGCCGGGATGACAGGTTGTTAGGAAGCGCTGAACTTCATCAGCTTGATGGCTTCGAAGTTCTGGACGCCGCCGCCGACTCTCTTGGTTGTGTAGAAGAGAATGTACGGCTTGGCGCTGTAGGGATCGCGCAGCACCTGGATGCCGACGCGGTCGACGACCAGATAACCGCGCGCGAAGTCGCCGAACGCGATCGAATAGGAGTTCGACGCGATGTCCGGCATGTCCTCAACCTCCGTCACCGGATAGCCGAGCAGCGTCGAGGATTGCTCGGCGCTGAGACCCGGCTGCCAGATGTAGTTGCCGGTCGAGTCCTTGAACTTGCGCACCGTGCTTTCGGTTTTGCGGTTCATCACCCAGCGGCCGTTGGCGCGATAGCCCTGCTTCGGCGCATAGGCGAGATTGATGAGCGCATCGGCGGGATTGGACGACGCGAACGCGCCATCGGCGCCGCTCGCGATATAGCCGAGATTGCCCCAGCTCCACGACGCATCCGCGACCGCGGTGTAATGCAGGAAGCCGGTCGGCTTGTTCGAACCGTCGCCGTTCACGAAGGCGGCGCCTTCCTGTTCGGCGAAGACGATCTGCACTTCGTCGGCGAGCCACTGTTCGATGTCGACCTGGCTGTCGTCGAGCAACGTCTGTGTCGCCGCCGGCATCGCGTACAATTCCATTGCCGGGAAATCGAGCGCGGCGAGTGTCGGCGTGTTCGTCTGGCTGATCGTGCCGGTCTCACCAACCCAGCCGCTTGCCGCTTCGGCGATGTTGATCGGCTTGCGATAGGTGTTGGCGCCGATCTGGCGCACCGTCGCGATGGACCGGATCGGCGACGCCTTGGCCAGCACGCGGTCGATGACGCTCTCGATCTCCAGCGGCACGGTGTAACCGCCATCGGCATTGGAGCCTGCGGACAACGCCTTCAGCTCCAGCGTATCGAGGCCGCCGGCATCGCCCTTGCGGACGTAACGGTCGAACGCCTGTTTGCGCTCGCGCACCTGATACGGCACGGCCTTGCGCTCGCCGCCGATGATCGGCCGTGCGGCTTCGAGCGTCAGCGCATCGAGCGCGCGTTTCTGTTCGTCCAGCGCGCGGTTAATGCGGTCGACCTTTTCGTCGGTGACGACATCGGCCGAGCGCTTTTCCATCTGCGCCAGGCGTTCGTCATTCGCCTGCTTGAACGCGTCGAACTCGCGCAGGAAATCGTCGAAGGCGAGCTTGATCTCGCGGTTGTTCGTGGTGTCGAGTGTCTTGGTTTCCAGTTCCATTCTCTTCTTTCTCCTGTTGAAACAAAAAAGGTTGTCATCCCGGAAGCCGCGTCAGCGGCTGTCCGGGACCCATCGCGCCGGTTGCACCTTGGGTCCCGGCTCACGCTCCGCTTCGCTGCGCTGGCCGGGATGACAGTTTGAGTTTGTGCGTTGCACTTTCGATGCTGCTGGTCAGCGCACTCTTCTCTCCAATCGCGGTCACGCCGCTTCCTCTGAGCAAGGGAAAGGTCACGACCGAAATTTCCCAGAGCTCGACTTCGAGCAGTTCGCGATAGCCCGTCTTCGCGTCGCGTTTCGCGCGCACCGTGCGAAAGCCGATCGACAATCCATCGAGCGCACCGTCGGCGATCAGTTCGCGCACATCGCGCACGCGCGGCACATCGAGCGTCAGGCGCCCGCGCACATAGAGGCCTTTGCCGTCCTCGCGAATGGTTTCCCACACGCCCAGCGGCTCATGCGCAAAATGCTGATAGAGCATGCGCACCTGGCTCGCCGGCCGCTTGCGCAACGACACCGCGAACGCGCCGGGGGCGACGACATCGCCGGCGCCGTCGGGCTTCCCGAACAGCGAGGCATAGCCCTCGAACTCATCGGTGCCGAGATTTGTGAGCCGCGCAGGCGCACTCGTCCGCGCGAGGCGGCGCCGCGCGTAGGTGATGGTGGTCATGTGATCTCTTGTTTGGTGTCAGCGCCAAAGCGGCGCGTGAAAGCAGTTCGGGCGGAAGCGAGAACGCCTCCGCCCGATTGATGTATGCACGTCCGTCCGGCGCGCGCCGCGCCGATGCAGGCGAGAGATTAGTTTCCGGTCAGCACCATGTAGACCGAACCGGATCCGTTGGCGCCGCCGGCATAGGTGACGCCGAATATCCGGTTCTTCCACCGGACCAGCGGACTGAGCGGCTGGTCGCCGGTCGCGAAATCATGGATCGCCGTGCCGTTGCCGTACTGGTCGGTTACGAACAGCTCGCCATGACCGCTCGGATTGCCGGTGCTGTCACCGCGTGTGTTGAAGCCGTACCAATTGCCCCGCGCATCCTTCACGAGAGCGGATCCCGGCGAATAGCCGAGCAGGCATTCCGGGAACGGGCAGAAATTCGTCAGCACCTGGTAGTCTCCCGTGGCCGGATCGTAGGTCCATTCCTCGCCAACACCGCCCGTCCCGCCCTGCGCCGCCAATCCCGACAGGACGTTGCGGCCGGTGCCCGGATTCCTGCTCAACAGGACTCCGGTGGGCACGGTTCCGTCGCCATCGCTCGTGTTGCAGCGCTTGGCGAAATCGTGCAGCGCCCTGGCGTGATGCGGCTGGTTCAAGTTCAGCTGCCAGAGAATTCCGCACGCGCGGCTGTTGCCGTCGTTGACGCCGTAGAGAAGTCCTTTCGTCATCGCCAGTTCGCCGCCCGGCTGCATGCCATCGTGACAACCAGCCGCCACGCAGAAATTGTAGATCGTCGTGAGCTGTGTCGTGCCGGGATCGTATTTGAACGCCGTTCCGCCAAGGCCGTAATAGCCCGTGCCGCCAAACGCGGTGACGCCGTACAGCGGGCTCACTTCATCCCAATCCGCGCCGTCCGATTTGTGCAGATAGGTCAGCGCGTCGGGCTGTGCGCCGTCCGTGCAATTCGCCTGCGAGCAGAAATTGTAGAGCACCGTTTCCTGGCCGCCGGGCGTGATCTTGAAGAGGATGCCCCGCTCATTGCCGCCGGTGCCGCCTTGCGCGACGCCATAGACTGCGCCCGATTTTCCGATGATCAGGTAGCTGGGATAGATTCCCGAAGGGCAATTCGGATTGCTTGCGCAGGCCGGGAAGCTGAAGAACTGGCTGTAGGTGTATTGGCCGCCCGCGCCGCGCGTCATCTTGAAGATGAAGCCGGACGGGTTCGGCGACGCGTTGTTGTTGTTGTACGCGGTGCCGTAGAGATCGCCGTTTGCCGCCGCAAAGATTCCGGTCGGCTGCGAACCCGCGGAGCATGTCGGCTGATCGGGGCAGAAGGAATAGAGTGTCGAGAACTGCGCGGCAGACGCGGGACTGACGCCGCTTCCGGCAAACGCAACGATGATGCCCAGCAGGCCGAAACCTGCGCGATATAACGATTGCATTCTTCCCCCCTTGGGACTGTCGAGGCCGCGACTTCTGCGCGGCTCATGATGCGGCGGCACGAACGGCGCGCGGATGATGGCGCGCACGGGGCAAGGCCACAATTTCGGACAACGTCCGACAGCGTACAGTTCGTTCACATTCATGGCTGACGGCCCTCCGCTGAGACATCGCGCGACAAAAGCGGCACGCGGTCGAGTTTCCCCTCGATCCGGTCGAGTTGCTTGTTCATCTGCACGACGCGTTCTTCGAGCACCGCGACGCGTTCGATCGCGCCCTGGTCATTGGCGACGGTGCGTTCGAGCACGGTGATCCGCTCCGCCGCCTGCCCCGCCCAGAACAGCGCACCCGCCGTCTGCAACAAAAAAGCCGCCACAAGGGCGGCCGGGAGGCGTTTGTCCAGCAGTGGCTGGATGTGTTCGGTGAGGGTCATTTTGATGGAGCTTTCCCCGCCGCCGGAGCGATGCGGGTTTCGAGATCGGCCAAGGTCGAATCCAGCTTTTTCAGCGCGGCGGCATTGTGCTTCGCGCAGTAGTCGAACATCGCAACCGCGGCACCGTCCAACGCCGCGACCTTGCCGCCTTCCGGCGCATAAGCGGTCCAGCCCGCGAGATCGGAGAGACCGTCGGACACATAGAAATGATCCTGGACGCCATCGGTGACGATGACGCCCTCCTCGCCGGGCTGCGTGTACTTCGTTTCGAGCAGGACCGCCTTCCAGCCGGCGATCAGCCGTTCGGCCCTCGCCTCGTCGATCGCGATCTCGCAGCGTTTGATTTTCACGTCATGGAAATCGGCGGGAAGCGCGGCTTCGGTTTCGGCGATCTCCTTGTCGGGCCTCACGCCATGCTCGAAATCGTTGCCGGCGACCTTCTTTATCTGGCCGGCTTTCGCCATTGCGAGCGCTTCATAGGTCCAAAGCTGTTTCTCCGGCTCCAGCGTGAGAATGCGGTAAGCGCCCTTGTCCTCCTTCAGAGCTGTAACGGACTCGGTCTCGAACGAGGGCAGATCGACCATGCGCAGCTTGACGCCGCCCGCATAGGCTTCGTCGAACACGACGCGCAACTTGTTGTCGTACTCCGGAATGTCGAACGAACCGCCGATGATCGAGTTCTCCGGCAGCAGATGGTCGACCTCCCTCGCCGACGCGCCGCTCGCGATCAGCATCCCCGCCACAAGGGCGGCCGGCAGACGCTTGTCCAGCAAAGGCTGGATGTGTTCGGTGAGGGTCATTTTGCGGACTCCGGAGCCAGATGTTTCTCCAACGCCGTCACACGCGCACGCAATGTCGGAAGCGACTTCGAATCCGCGCACGCATCGGACATCGCATCGGCGATTTTGCTCAAGAGATCGGGCGCTGTGCCTTTCGCAGGATTGTAGGTCTGCCCTTCCATGCCGCCGGTATAGAAGTGATAGGCCGTGCCATCGACCAGCACGGTTACGAGTCCGCCATTGGCCATGATCTTCTTGTTTTCAGCCAGGACCTCTTCCCGGGTCGAATTTCGCGTCCCGCGCAGCATCGTATCCCACAGCGTCGCGATGCGTTGCGCCATCACGGTGTCCAGCGGTCTCTCGCAACGTTCGACCGGTACATCTTCCGGCTTTGGTGGGACTTCAGCGCTGTAATCTCGCGCACGTTGCACGTCGCCGTCGCGCTCGGCTTCCGCAATCTCGGCATAACGCAACAACCGTATCTTTTCGCGCAATGAGAAAAGGCGCCACGCATCTTCCTTGTTTTTTTTCAGGCCGACAAACCGGATTCCGCCCAGCGGATTGTCCACATCTGCATAAAGCACCGTGTCGTCGGCGAAGACGTCGCGAAATACGGTCGCGACAGCGATATCGTAGTCGGCATCCAGACGCGGCGGTTTCCGGTCGAGGTGCGCGGCCATGAACAGCGTTGTTTCCGGATAGAGATGATCGCCGTCGCCCCACGCGGGTACAGCAATCAGCAGTGCGCCGGCCACGAGAGAGGGCAGCAGGCGAATATGTTTCGCGAAAGTCATGTCAGTGCATCCCGTACAAAGTAGAGCGTCACCACGACAAGCGCCCACGCACGAAGATGGGAACGACGTTGTCCTGCATCACAGATGCGCGTCGGCCGCGGTGATGTAGAGCTTCTTGTCCTTGAAGGCGAAGTAGAGATGCATCGCCTTCAACGGCCCGGCGCGCAGGCGCAAATTCGCCAAACCGAAGCAGCGCATCGTTCTGCCTCCGACCTCCTGCACCTCCGGGCGGCACTCCGGCCCGTCATCGTTCAGGATCGAAATCCGCGGATTGTTGACGACGACACCGTCGAGCGACAGCGTCTTGAAGGGATAGCGCCAGACTTTGTCGCCGTCGGAAACCTCTTCGCTCATTCCCGGCGACTGCGGGGTGAGATCGAGCAGGCGTTTCAGCGTTTTGCTGCCGATCACCGATGGGCCTTCGCTGACATCGAAATCGACCGTGACGCGATGGTCATCCAGCTCCATTTCGGAGGTGATGTGCCCCGATACGTCCTTTTTCAGCCGCGCTTCGGCGTAGCTCGCCGCCCAATAAACCTTGTTGTCGCAATCGTTGGGCGAGATGAGATTCATCTTCAGCGCATTGAGGTCCAGCTCAACATCGAAGTTCTCCAGAAGATCGAGGCCGGCGACACCTGCGACCTCTCCGCCGAACCGGAACGGATTGTTGGCGCGCAACATCTCGAAATCCTTGCCGCGTGACAGACCGACACCCATCTCCCCGACAATGACCTTGTGGTCGATTTTCTCGCCGTTCAGATGCGGTTCGATCCCTTCCGGAAGTGCCACCGATTTGTAGCCGAGCTGATCCGCCAGCGTCCCCGATATGGCGGAGAACGGCGCGCTCATGTCCAGCACGAAGTCACGCTCCGTTCCGCCAACCGACACCGGTATCGCATAGTCACCGCTCGGCAGGCGCTTCAGGGTCAGCGCCCCGACCAGCGGCAACACGCATTTGTCCGCCTTCTGAGCTGCGTGGGCCGGTAACGCGGCAGCTACGCAGAATGCCGCGCAAAGAATCCGTTTCATCCCGAAATCCCCCGATATCGGCGCGATCATATCACATCTCCGCCATCTAGGGTCGAGTATCCCGCCGCCGCACGCTTCTCGTTCAGGGTCAGGAACGTCGCGGCGTTGAGTTTGTCCCAGGTGCTTTCGCGGTCCAGCGCCACTGCGTCCACGGCGTCGGCGTCATAGCCGAGGTGGAGCGTTTCGCCGAAGCGTGGCGCCAGCCATCGCGTCAATTGCGAGGCGGTGCGGCCGACGAGCGGCAAGACCGTCTGGCGCCAGAAACTCAAATTCGCTTCGCGATAATTCGAGAACGTGTTGTCGCCGGGAATGCCCAGCAGCATCGGCGGCACGCCGAAGGCGAGCGCGATCTCGCGCGCGGCGGCGTCGCGGCTGTTGGCGAAATCGAGATCGGCGGGCGCGAAGCTCATGCTCTTCCAGTCGAGTCCGCCCTCCAGAACCATCGGGCGGCCGGCATTGCCCGCACCCTGATAAGCGTCTTCAAGTTCGCGCTTCAAACGTTCGAACTGATCGGTGGTGAGGTTCGCGGCACCTTCCGGACCCTTGTAGACCAGCGCGCCGCTCGGCCGCGCGGCGTTGTCGAGCAGCGATTTCGTCCACGCGCCGCCGGCGTTGTGGATGTCGATGGCGCGTGCCGCTGCCTCGATCGGCGAGAAGCCGTAGGTATCGTCGAGCGGATGAAACAGCGTCGCGTGCAACAACGGCATGAAGCCGGTGTCGCGGTCGGGCGCGATGGTCGTGGTCTGATTGCCGACCGTATAAGTGTAGGCTGCGGGCCAGCCGCGCGGACCGGGCACGGCGCGCACGCGATCGGGACGTAGAATATACAGCTCGCGTACCGCGCCGCCGGCGCTCAGCGCTTCGAGATAGGAATTGCCGGCGCATTGCAGATAGGCGTACCAGCGCTCGAACAATGCGCGGCCATCGTCCTGACCGTTCGGTTTCGCGAGTAGCGCGAGCAGCGGGTGATCTTCGAGCTCTGTGGCGCCGTCATACAGAAGCCATGGTACAGACGCCGCTGCTTCCGCGATCATGCGCACGCAGCGATAGGCGATCGCGTTCTGCATCACGCCTTCGCGCGCGAGGCTCGCGTAATCGCGCGGCCCCCAGGAGGCCCGCCCCGCGAGCGACAGGGCGATGAGGGGGGACATCGCCTTCTGCTCGGGCGCTACGCTGCCGGTTGGGCGCGTCACAGCTTCCCGCACGCTCGCGGGGCGGAACCAGTCGTTGAACATGATGAGGTCTCTTCTTCTTGACCTCCCCCTTGTGGGGAGGTCGACACATGAGCGACAGCGAATGTGTCGGGTGGGGGTCGGAGTTTGCGGATGGAGCGGCCCCCACCCGAAATGCTTCGCATTTCGACCTCCCCACAAGGGGGAGGTTACGTCAGGCCGTTCTTATCTTCGGCACGCCGCTCTTCTTCGCCGGAAACAGCTGCGCCAATCCCCAGACGAGCGCGTCCATGCGGTCCGGGCTCTTGCCGGTGCCGTCGTAGTTGCACATCTGGTCTTCGAGTTCCGGAAAGCTGCCCACGTGATGCACGCGGCCGCGTTCGTAGAGCGTCGAGGCCGGTTGCGCGCGCGTGATCTTTCCGCGCTTGGCATAGACGAGCCGCACGCGCGCGTTGGGCAGCGGATCGTGCATCATCGACTGCACCATCTCGCCGCCCTGGTTGGCTTCGGCCACGATCTCGTCGGCCTTGAATTCTTCGTACGCATCGGCGACGCGCGAGACCCACTGGTTCGGCGTCAACCCGCCCTGCGACCGGTCGGCGATCACATAGCCATGGCCGTCCTCGCCCTCACCCACCACGACAATGCCGCATTCGTCGCCACTGACCGACACCGAAGGATCGACGGCAACGATGGAGCGCACCAGCTCCGGCGCCTCGCGCACGCGGTTGCGCTCGATCCAGTCGCGCTGCCACAGCGCCCGCTCGTTGTCGGCGATGATCTCGGCGTCCAGTTCCTGACGCCCCAGCCGCGTGCCGGCAAAGCGCATCTCCAGCCCCTCGACGAAACCGGGCGCGAGGTTGGCGAAATTGCTGCGGGTCGTGCCATGCGTATGCACAACGCCTTTTTCCGCCATCAGTGCTTTCAGCGCCGGAATATTTCTCGGTGTCGTCGTCAGTAGCAGTTGCGGCTTCCTTCCGACGCGCAGCGTCATGCGCAGCATGTCGAGCGCGGCCTGCGGATCGCGCCATTTGCAGAACTCATCGCCCCACGCGGCATCGAATTGATGGCCGCGAATGCTGTCCGGTTCTTCGGCGCTCAGGATGGTGGCGACCGCGCCGTTGCTCCAGCGCACGCGATGGTTCGACGGTTCATAGATCGCGCCCCTCGCCTCCGTCATCAATCCGGAAACGCCTTCGACCATCACCGCGCGCGCGTCGTTGAAAGTCGCGCCGACGAGGGCCACGTGGCGAAGACCTCTCTTTGCCACGCCGTGCGAAATCCAGCCGGCGCCTGCACGCGTTTTTCCGGCGCCGCGCCCGCCGAGGTAAAGCCAGGTGTGCCAGCGTCCGTCCGGCGGCCGTTGCTCATCGCGCGCCCAGAAGTACCAGCTGTCGCGGAGAAACTCGGCGGTTTCATTGCTGACCTTCTCCCAAACCATGTTCTGCTGCGCGCGCGGCAGTGAGCTCAGCCACGCGGCGTTTAAGCTCTTCAATAGCGCTTCCATGGGCCGAGATTGCCTTTGTCGTTGCACGCGATTTTGCGCGCTGGGTTTCGAGCCGGACCAGCCGGTCCATGGTGAGCTGAAGGCGCGCCAGCGAGCGCGAATTCTTGTCACGCGTTTCGGGCGTGTTGTCTTCGTCTTCCTCTTTCGCATCTTCGATGCGGATGAGTTGGCGGTTCACCTGCTCGAGCATTCGCTTGACCACATTGTCCATCCATCCTCGCGGAACATCCTCCGCCTCTCGACCAATCCATGCGCGCATGGCTGTATCAGCGAAAGACCGTTGGCCTTTCGCTTCGCACGTCTCCGGCATTTCAGAAATCTCCGGTTCAGTCCGGCTTCTTGCAGACCTTGATCGCGGGGATGGACGCGATCCTGTGGAAGGTCTTTCCGGTCCAGTGGTAGAACGCCATCCCGTCGCGCAGCTCGTCTTCGTTCGGCGTGCCGAGCGTCATCAGCAACGCGGAATCCGGGCGATAGAGAAGCACGCCGAATTCGTAGAACGCGCGCCGCGCCCGCGCATAATTGTCGTCCGCCTTCTCGCGGCTGAAATCGATGTGCTCGTTTTCGAGCGAGAACATGGTCTTGTCGAAGGCAACGCGCCCGGTCTTCAGATCCACAAGGCCCCAGTTCAGGCAGCCGGTGCCGCAGCCCCAGCTCGCCAGGCGATAATGCCCCGCGAAGTTCGGCCCGAACGTGGCGCCATCCTTTGCCGCATCGCGAAGCTGCGTGCGATAGAGCCGCGCGCGCCTGTCGCCGAGAGCGACGCGCGGCGCATGCGCCACATGCACGACGGGCACCGAATAGCGTTCGAATGCCGGCGCGTTCTGCGGCGCGTCGCTGAGCGCATACTGGCACCAGGCTGGAAGATCGTCCGCACCCGCGGCCGCCGTTCCAAGCAGAAGCGCCGCAAGCGCCACGGCGGACGTTCCGGTTTTCGTCATCTCAAATTTTCCGTATTTCCCGATCCGCAACATGTCGCGAAACTTCGTCCGCATGATGGCGGGTTCCGGGATCGATGCAATTATCGGGATATGGGTGAAATGGCGTTTGGAGCGCCACGCTTCAAGGGGTGGCCCAAACTTTTTTTGAAAAAAGATTCTCAGGGTTTCCGCGGGAAAATTCGCGGCGCGCAAGATTTGGGTGTTCGATAGGGACCCGAAAATAAATTTTCCCGGGCGTCGCGCGCCGCAAAACCCCTCCGCTTGCGGCATCCGCCGTGCCCCCTTACAACGGCGCGCACCGCTATCGAACACCCCACAAGCCGTATGATCATCTCGCTCCAGCACAACTACATCTATATCCGCACCCGCAAGACCGGCAGCAGCACGATTGAATCGATCCTGCGCGACAATCTTGGGCCCGACGATATCGTGGTGAAGGAGAGCCTGGAGACGCTGACGCCGATCCTGAAACCCGGCGCGGTCCTGCCCGAGGACGAAGGGCTGATCACCCATGTTCCGATCTACAAGGTGAAGCCGCTGATCCGCGAGGACATCTGGGACCGGATGTTCATCTTCACCAGCGAGCGCCACCCCTATGAGAAGGCGCTGTCGTTCACGCATTACCGGCTGGAGCTGATGGGCGACTTCAAGCGCGACCGCAAGCTGGCGAAGTATGGCGGGTTCGAGGGCTATCTCGACCGCACCGTGCGCCGCGGGAAATATTCGAGCTTCGTCTACTATTCCATCGACGGGAAATCGGCCGCCCACGACTACATCCGGCTGGAGACCATGCGCGACGACATGCACCGCATCGGCAAGCGCATTGGCGTGCCGATGCCCGACGAGATGCCGCACAAGCGCGAGACCGAGCGCATCGAGTTCCGCCCCGCGCGCGAGGTCCTGAACGCCGAGCAGAAGGACATCATCTATTATTTCTGCAAGCCGGAATTCGAGCTTCTCGGCTACGAGCGCTGAGCGCGCAAAAAACGCGCGCCGCGGCCAGAGGGTTCAAAGCCGCGACGCGCCTTTCGCGAAGGAACGGGGAGTTACTTCGTGAAGGAGTATCCGAGCGCGAACGACACCCAGGGCTTGTCTTGATATTGATAGCTCTTGCTGCTCGCGTGATCGGCGCCGAAGACGAGACTGATGTTGAAGCTGTCCTTGATCGTGCCCATCAGGCCGATGCCGTAGCTCATGCCAGCGACAGTGTCGGTTGTCGATTTCCCGCCGGTGCCGCCTGAATTGGTCATCGAGATATCCGATACGCCGACAAAGACGACCGGGCTAACGCGGAAGCCGGGCATGTCGAGGCCGAAATTGTAACCGACATAGCCGCCCAGCGTCGCCGACCCGGTGACGATCGATTTGTCGCTCATCTGGAACTTGAACGGAACAACCAGCGTGCCGAAATCCCACCCCGCGCGGGTCGCAGTGTGATCGAGATCGTTCGCCGAAACGTAGAACTGCGTATCGGTGAAGATCGGATATTCATCGTTGGTCAATTTTGGCGGATTTGCTTTGTCGACTGCCACCGCCGCGTTGGAAATGTGATCGCATCTGGCCGCGCCCTGTGTGCTAGCCGGGCTGGACTGTGACTGCGCTTTGGTGAGAAGCACCATGTCGACGTTTTTCAGCACAGAATCGCCAAGCCGTAGGGGAAGATAGTTCTGTGCCGTCGTCGAATTCGGCGGCGTACCCGTCGTATACTTGGAGTCGAGGCCGATGACCGGCGTATTCGCGGGCAAACAGAAGGTCGAACTCAGATCGACACCTTTATTTCCCGTCGGATAGATGTAGACCGGCATATTCCATTCGAGCGTGTCATCCAGGTAGTTGCTGTCACTGTTTGGGATCGGCGGCGTCGACGGAGTCGACTGGCCGCTCGAGCTGCCAGTTAGACTGTGGGTTCCGGAATCGCTCTGTGACGTAAGCGGCGGCTGTATATTGGTCGGACCGCTCTGCGCATGCGCCACGGTCGTCAGAAGTCCCGCACCTGCAACACCGGCCAGAAGAATTGCTTTGAACTTGATCATGACGTGCCCCTCAAAATTTCACGTCGGTTTTAGACCTGCGCGCAAAGGGCGGGCCGTGACGGAGATCACGCCTTGAAAGAGATTTTTAAGAGCGTTGCACTGGGCGAGCCGCATTCAGCCGCTAGTGTTTTAGCTGCGAACTTCAGAACGGCGGCGCGGAGGGCATCTGCCCTAATCCATCGTCAAGCTCGCCCAGAACGCTATTCGCCATTGAAATGTACCGGTCCGGCCTAGCATAGAATTCCAACCTGCGGGGAGATGTGACTCGAAAACACAGCAGCAGGCCGACAATTACGAGCAACAATACGGTCTCGACTGCCGGCGCCACGGCGTAGCTGACATAGGCCGGATAGGCAGACTGCAGAACGACGATTTCCGGACGCAGTGGCACGATCATCAGCAGGTAGCCGGTGATCGAGGCCGTCGCCAGAAAGCAGAACCAGACGGCCACGACTGTCAAAACCAAGCCGAATGTCGCTACGGCTGAAAGAAGAAGCTCGCCGAAAAATGTTGTTTTCGCCCAAAGCCGGACCCAACCGGAATAGAATCGCGTTGCGCTTCGCCATTTCCAGCTGTCCTGCAGAAAGGCCCAGGTCAGCCCCAGCTGCTTGAAGCCGAGATCCGTCATCCAGATTATGAAGCCCAGTCCAACCGAGAATTCGAAGACCGTGTGCAAGATGGCGTCGAAGTCATGAAGCGGCTGAACGCCCGACCTATCAAGGTCCGCGCATCTCTCGCGCACGATGAAGTGGCCGAGCCGCTCACCGCAGGCGAACTGATACTTCTTCTGCAGCCAATCGTAGGCG
>Ga0335075_10006561_pt1 | contig 17943 bp, 14 predicted proteins | sample Lox_Sample_24_FD_206723 | JGI IMG/M metagenome (GOLD analysis project Ga0335075, IMG submission 206723) | Soil microbial communities from Loxahatchee National Wildlife Refuge, Florida, United States - Lox_Sample_2.4 | ecosystem: Environmental > Terrestrial > Soil > Wetlands | place: USA...
AGAATCTGGAGGAGCGATGGACATCGTTCTCGGTGTGTCGATGGCACCCACAATCGTCCGTACGGTGCTGGTGGAAGGTGAAAACGCCGACGGCGTCACCGTCGATGAAAAGAATTTCGACGTCGCCTCCGATCACGATGCCGCAACCATAAACGCGGCCGACCAAGTGATCTCGACGATCCTCGGTACCCAGGCAAACGCCACCCAAGCCGGCCACGCGTTGGCATCGACCGGAGTGACCTGGACCGACCCAGTGGATGCTGCCGCCCTGCGCGAGGCTCTGGCCACCCGCAAGATCGAAAACGTCATGCTGGTCTCGGCGTTCATGGCTGCGGCTGCGCTGGCGCAGATGGTGGGCAGCGCTACCGGCAACGCGCACACCGCCCTGCTGTTCGTCGAGGCCGACACCGTGACGCTGGCCGTCGTCGACTCCGCCGACGGTTCCATCACCGACGTCCACAAAGAGGTGATTTCCGGTGTCGACACTGTGACGGACCTGGCCGGGATGGTGGCCGGCTTGGACACCCTGCAGACCCACCCGGAGCACCTGTTCATCGTCGGCTCCGGTGTGGACATCGCCGCGCTCAAGCCGCAGTTGGAGGCGATGACGTCGCTTCCGGTGAGCGCACCGGAAGAACCGGAGACGGCGTTGGCATGGGGCGCCGCGCTAGCGTCCGCCAATGCACCGCTGTTCACCTCGTCGACCGCGGCGTTGGCATATGCGCAGGATCCCGTCACTGGTGAGGTCGATCCCTATGCGGTGTCGCCGGGATACCTTGCGGTGCTTGATGTTCCGCCCGGCGCCGAGCTGGGTGAGGAGGACCTCGCCTACAGCGCCGATCCGGATGAGGAAGCCGAAGCCAACACCACCGGCCTGGATCTGGGCGACGACGAGCATCGCGAGCGCCGTCCGCTTTTACTCGCTGGCGCCATATTGGCGGTGGTTTTTGTGGCCGCTGTCCTGGCGCTGGAGGTTTCGCTGGCGCTTGGTATCCGGCCGAGTGCTGTCGCCTTGTTGCCCCGGCCGCTGCAAAACCTCATCGTCCCGACCCAGCAGGCTCCCGCGCCGGCTCCCGCTCCGGCGCCGCTGGTGAATCATGTACAGGCACCGGTGGCGGCGCCTCCACCGGTGAAGGCGCCGATCCCAGCTCCTCCGCCCGCGGCGCCGGCCATCCCGCCGGTTCCGGCCGCGCTGCCGGCTCCGGCTGCGCCGCCGGCGCCAGTCGCCGCGCCCCGGGCGCCGGTCGTCGCGCCGCGGGTGCCCGTCGTCGTCCCGTTGCCCCTGCCGATTCCCGTCGGTCCGCCAGTGGCGGTCAATCCCTTCCCGCTACACCAGCCCGGGTCGACGCCGGGGCACTTGCCGGGTTCGCCACCTGGACACGTGCCAGCCCCGCTCCCGGGGCATCTGCCGGGGTCGACCCCGGGGCATTTCTCCGGGTCGCAGCCTCCGGTCAGCGTTCCGTCGCAGCCGGTGCCAGCCCACATGCCGGTGCCACAGTCTCCGGTGCCGGCTGTAAGCCCCCAGGCTCCGATACAGGTGAGCCCGCAGGCTCCGATACAAATGCCGGCCCCCGATGCTCCGGTGCACATGCCAGCACCGGACGTCCCCGAGGCTCCAGGGCACATGCCGGCCCCGGACGCGCCGGTGATACCGGGCATGCCGGCACCGGAGGCGCCCTCGGTTCCGGGCATGCCCGCTCCCGAGGTTCCTCCAGCTATCTCGCAGGGCCCGGGATTCGGTGCACCTTCGGTGCCCGGACCGTCGAATGACAGTGCCGACCACGGCTTTGGCGGGTTCGGTGGCGGCAATCCCGGCTTTGGCGGGTTCGGTGGCGGCAATCCCGGCTTTGGCGGGTTCGGTGGCGGCCACGGCTTTGGCGGCTTCGGTGGCGGCCACAGCTTCGGCGGAGGAGGCTTCGGTGGCGGCCACAGCTTCGGCGGAGGCGGCTTCGGTGGGGGCGGCGGGCACCGGTAGGTTCGTCCGCCGCGCCGATGGCGGGTAATGTCGCAATATAAGGGGTCAGCGGGGGCGATCGTTTCCTGACCAGAACTTCATATAGCCCAGCTAACTTCGTTGATGTAACGCTGCACTGCCGTGCGGCGATCAATCTTCTGGTGGGGAGACCGGTTGTTGCGCTGCCCGCTACCGTCCGCGGGACAACTAGCAAACAGCATGGAGGAGTGGTGGACACCGTACTTGGTGTGTCGATGGCACCCACGACGGTCCGCATGGTTTTGGTTGAGGGGGAAAACGCTGACGGCGTAACCGTCGACGAGGACAACTTCGGCCTCGCCGACGGTTACGACCCGGCAACCTTTAGTGCACCCGATCAAGTGGTTGCGGCAATTCTTGGCACGCGCGAAGGCGCCGGCGAGGCCGGCTATCAGCTGGTGTCGACCGGCGTGACATGGACTGACCAGCAGGAAGCCGCCGAATTACGCGACGTGCTGACGGCCCGCAAGGTCGAGAACGTCATGCTGGTCTCGGCGTTTCTGGCCGCGGCGGCGTTGGCTCAGTCGGTGGGCAGCAGGACCGGCTATGCCCGCACCGCGCTGCTGTATATCGAGCCCGATTCCGCGACGTTGGCGGTGGTGGAGACCACCGACGGCTCGATCGCTGATGTACGCCGTGAGCCGCTGCCCGACGACGACGATCAGGCAGTAGCTGCGCTGGTCCGGCTGGTTTCTGCAGCTGAGGGACTAGAAGAGCACCCGGAGGCCTTGTTGGTGGTGGGCTCTGGGGTAGACGTCCCGCTGATCAAACCGGCGTTGGAGGCGGCGACGTCGCTTCCGTTGAGCGTGCCCGAACGGCCCGACACGGCGCTGGCCCGAGGGGCGGCGCTGGCGTCGGCAAACGCTCCGCTGTTCGCCTCATCGACCGCTGCGCTGGCCTACGCGTTGGATCCAGGCACCGGTTCGGTGAGCCAGCATGCGCTCGCGCCGGGGTATCTCGCGGTCGCTGAGGCCGCCGCGGGTGTCGAGCCGGGCGCGGAGGGGTTGGCGTATAGCGCCGTTTCAGACGACTCAGCCGTGATCTACACCCAAGAAGGTCCCGACGCCTACGCCGACGTCGACGTCGACGTCGACGAAGAAGACTTCACGACCGGCATCTACCCCGACTTCAACGCGGCAGCGCTCGGGCAGCCGAGTCGTACTCCGTTCTTCGCGGCGATGAGCGTCATGATCATTTTCACTGTGGGTGTTGTGGCACTGGTGATTTCGTTGGCGTTCAGTATCCGGCCGTCGGTTAGTTCGCGACCCAGCCTCAGCCAAAATGTGGTGGCTCCGGCCAGGCATGTCCCGGCCCCGGCGCCTCAGGCGCTGGTGCCGGTGAAACCCGCACCCGCTCCTGTTCCGGCGCCGGCTCCCGTGGCAGCTCCGGCTCCGGTGCACGCAGCTGCTCCGGCGCCGGCACCGATCCCCGTTCGGGCACCCGCTCCAGCTCCGGTGCCCGCGCCGCTGCCGATTGCGGTTCCCGCGCCGGCTCCACCGCCACTGATACCGCCGATCCTCCCGAGAATCTTGGGGCCCCCGGTGCTGGGCCCACCGGAGAGCCCGTGGGGTGGCGATCACGGCGGTGGCGGCTGGGGCCACGGTGGCGGTGGTTGGGGCCGCGGTGGCGGCGGCTGGGGCCATCACGGCGGCGGCTTCGGCGGCGGCTTTGGTCACGGCCGCTGGTAGGTTGCCGCGATCGTGCGGTCAACGCATGGCCGCGGGGTCCAGCCATAGGTAATGTCGAAGTGGCAAAGACCGGGGGAACGGTTGGTGTCGCTCCTGCCCAGAACGCGAGGAAGCTCGGCAATCCCGCAGTTCACTGGCTCGGGCACGGGTGGTTTGTTCCCGGTAGGCCGCTTAGCAGCGAACAGTTAGGGAGGGGTAGTGGACACCGTACTTGGCGTGTCGATGGCACCCACCGCGGTCCGCATGGTTCTCGTCGAGGGCGAAAACGCCGACGGCGTGACGGTCGATGAAGAGGGCTTCAACGTCAACACGGCCGACGCACCGACCGTCAGCGCCGCCGACCAAGTGGTCTCAGCGATCCTGGGCACCCAAGAAGGTGCCGTCGAAAGCGGCTACCAATTGCGGTCGACTGGTGTGACCTGGACGGATCCGGTTGAGGCCGCCGCGCTGCGTGACGCGCTAGCGGCCCGCAAGGTTGAGAACGTCATGCTGGTGTCGGCGTTCATGGCCGCCGCGGCGCTGGCGCAAGTCGTCGGCAACTCCGTCGGCTATGGGCAAACCGGACTGCTGTTCGTCGAGCCCGACACCGCGACGCTGGCGGTAGTCAACAGCGCCGACGGATCGATTACCGACGTGCACCGCCAGCCGCTGCCCCCTGGCAGTGATCCCATCGCGGAACTGACAGCGATGGCTTCGGGAGCCGAGACGCTGGAGACGCGTCCGGATGGCCTATTCGTCGTCGGCTCCGGCGTTGACGTCGCCCCGCTCAAAGCACACTTGGAAGCCGCGACCGCGCTGGCGGTCAATGCGCCGGAGGAGCCGGAGACAGCGCTGGCCCGGGGCGCGGCGCTGGCCTCGGCCAATGCACCGTTGTTCTCCTCGTCGACCGCTGCGTTGGCCTATGCGCAAGATCCCGGCACCGGGGCGATAGACCCTTACGCCGTCGCCCCCGGGTACTTCGATGTCGCTGTCGACGGTGCGTCCGGCGAACAGGCTCTGGCCTACAGCGCGGTGGCGGACGACGACGTCGACGCCTACACCTTGCTAGCGGACGAGTCAGATCTTCCAACCGGCATGACTGGTGCAATTCCACGCGACCGCGGTCGCAGACCGCTGGTCTTGGTGGTGAGCGCGGTCGCCGCGATCTTCGTGGTGGGGGCAGTCGCACTGCTGGTCGCGCTGGCGATCAGTATGCGGCCGACGGCCGCCGTCCGGCCCGAACCCGGCCACAATGCGGTCGCCCCGGCGAAGCCGGCACCCGCCGCGCCCGCGGCTCCCGCTCCTGCTGCTGTTCCGGCGCCTGCGCCTGCGGCACCGGCGCCCGCTCCGGCGCCTGCGGCACCGGCCCCGGCGCCCGCGGCTCCGGCCCCGGCGCCCGCGGCTCCGGCTCCGGCTCCAGAACCTGCGGCACCGGCGCCCGCGCCGGTTCCGGCGGCCCCGGCTCCACAACCGGCCGCGCCGGCACCGGCTCCCGCGCCTGCTGCGCCGGCGCCTGCTGCTCCGGCTCCCGTCCCGATTCCGATACCGATTCCCGTGGGGCCGATCTTTGGCGGGCCCCAAGAACAGGGCCCGCCGCTCGGGCCATGGGGTGGTGACCACGGCGGCGGCGGTTGGGGACCCGGCGGCGGCCGCGGCGGCTTCGGCGGCGGTCACGGCGGGTTTGGCGGCTTCGGCGGTGGCCACGGCGGCTTCGGTGGCTTCGGAGGCCACGGATTTGGCTTTGGGGGCCGCGGCTTCTAAGGCTGCGTCAGAAAACCGTCACCTGACGTTCGCCCATCGCTCAGAAGAGCGATGCAATTAGCTCATTGCAGAGACCTACACAGGGGTGTATGAGGTGCGCCGTCTTTGGTACGGGCTATCTGGGTGCCACGCACGCCGCCGGAATGGCCGCCTTGGGCCACGAGGTCGTCGGCGTCGATATCGATCCCGGTAAGGTCGCCAAGCTGGCAGCCGGTGATGTTCCGTTCTACGAGCCAGGGCTGCGAAAGATGTTGAGCGACAACATCTCAGCCGGCCGACTTCGGTTCACCACCGACTACGACCTGGCCGCCGAGTTCGCCGACGTGCATTTCCTCGGGGTTGGCACTCCGCAGAAGCGCGGCGAATACGGCGCCGACATAAGCCACGTAAACGCCGTCATCGACACGCTGGTACCGCGCCTGACCCGCGCGTCGGTGATCGTGGGCAAGTCCACGGTGCCTGTCGGAACCGCCGCCGAACTCAGTCAACGGGCCCGCGCGGCCGCACGGCCCGGTGTAGACGTGGAAGTGGCGTGGAACCCGGAGTTCCTGCGGGAAGGGTTCGCGGTGCAGGACACCTTGCGACCCGACCGTATCGTGCTTGGCGTACAAGACGGTTCGACGCGTGCCGAGGCGGCGATCCGCGAGCTGTACGCACCGATGCTGGACGCCGGGGTGCCATTCCTGGTAACCGACCTGCAGACCGCGGAGTTGGTGAAGGTCTCCGCGAACGCCTTTCTGGCGACCAAGATCTCATTCATCAACGCGATCTCCGAGGTATGCGAAGCCGCCGGTGCCGACGTCGCCTTGTTGGCCGATGCGCTCGGCCATGACCCGCGAATTGGACGCCGATTCCTCAATGCCGGTTTGGGTTTCGGCGGTGGCTGCCTCCCCAAAGACATCCGCGCATTCATGGCTCGCGCCGGTGAACTGGGTGCCGACCAGGCGCTCACCTTCCTGCGGGAAGTCGACAACATCAACATGCGCCGCCGCACCCGCATGGTCGAACTCGCCACCGCCGCCTGCGGCGGCTCACTGCTGGGAGCCAACATCGCTGTGCTCGGCGCCGCGTTCAAGCCCGAATCCGACGACGTGCGCGACTCACCGGCGCTCAATGTCGCGGGCCAGCTACAGCTCAACGGTGCGGCGGTCAACGTCTACGACCCCAAAGCGCTGGAGAACGCCCAGCGGCTATTTCCGACGCTGAATTACACGGTCTCGGTCGAGGAAGCCTGCGACCGCGCGGACGCGGTGCTAGTACTCACCGAGTGGAAAGAGTTTGTCGACCTCGATCCAGACCTGCTTGCCGACCGGGTGCGAGCTCGCGTCGTCGTGGATGGCCGCACCTGCCTTGACGTGCGACGCTGGCAGCAAGCCGGTTGGCGCGTGCACTGCTTGGGACGGCGCGTAGCCTGACCGCGTGGACTACGCCGCAGCACTGCTGGAGCAAAATCGCGCCTTCGGCGAGGCGATCCGCAGCGGCGACCCGTCCACCCCGGTGCCGACCTGCCCCGGCTGGAGCCTTTCCCAGTTGTTGCGCCATGTCGGTCGCGGTGACCGTTGGGCGGCGCAGATCGTCGCCGACCGGGTCGACCACTATCTGGACCCGCGCACCGTCGACGGAGGCAAGCCACCAGCCGATCCCGACGAAGCGATCTGTTGGCTGCACGGCGGGGCGCAGCGGCTGATCGACGCCGTCGAACAGGTCGGCGTGGAAGCCCCGGTATGGACGTTTCTCGGCTCGCGGCCGGCCTACTGGTGGGTGCGGCGCCGACTGCACGAGGCGACGGTGCATCGGGCCGACGCCGCGCTGGCGCTCGCCCTCGACTACGCGCTCACCCCCGATCTGGCAGCGGACGCCATCAGCGAATGGCTTGAGCGGGTCGCGGCCCAGGCCGGACACGACGACGCGCCGCTTCCGCTGGAAGACGGCCAAACCGTCCATCTGCACGCCAGCGACCCCGGTCTAGGCGCTGCCGGTGAATGGACCATCCGCGCCGACGGGGACCGCATCACGTGGTCACACGGTCACGACAAAGGCGCGGTGGGGCTGCGCGGCGGTGCCGTCGACCTGCTGCTGGCAGTCGTACGGCGAGTTCCGGTCGCTGACACCGATATCGCGGTGTTCGGCGACACCGCGATATGGCAGCACTGGCTTGACCACACGCCTTTCTAGACACGGCACACACGGTACGTTTCACACCATGACCACATCGGAGATCGCCACCGTTCTGGCTTGGCACGACGCTTTGAATGCGTCCGACATCGACACCTTGGTGGCCCTGTCCAGCGATGACATCGAAGTCGGTGACGCCCAAGGTGCCGCGCAGGGCCACGCCGCGTTGCGCGACTGGGCGGCTGCCCGCCCGCGAAAGGCCGAAGTGGGCAGGATATACGTGCATGACGGCGTCGTCGTCGTCGAACAAAAGATCGGGAATGCCGATGATCCCGGTGCCAACACCACCGTCGCGTCGGCGTTTCGTGTAGTCCACGACCACGTCACCTCGGTATTTCGCCACCACGACCTGGCGTCCGCATTAGCCGCGACCGAGTTGACCGACGCCGACCTGGTCGACTGAGGAGCAGGATATGCAGGGCATCATCTTGGCCGGCGGCTCTGGCACCCGGCTGTATCCAATCACCATGGGAGTCAGCAAGCAGCTGCTACCCGTATACGACAAACCGATGATCTACTATCCGTTGACCACGCTGATGATGGCCGGTATCCGCGACATCCTGGTGATAACCACCGAGCACGACGGACCGGCATTCCACCGAATTCTCGGCGATGGCAAGAATTTCGGCATCGACATCAGCTATGCGACCCAGGAGCGTCCCGACGGTCTGGCGCAGGCCTTCATCATCGGTGCCGACCACATCGGCAGTGGTTCGGTGGCGTTAGCGTTGGGCGACAATATCTTCCATGGCCCGGGTCTGGGAACAAATCTCCGGCGCCTCCAATCAGTCAGTGGCGGCGCGGTTTTTGCCTACTGGGTGGCCAACCCGTCGGCGTATGGTGTCGTCGAATTCGGCGCAGACGGGATCGCGTTGTCGATCGAAGAGAAACCGGCCACGCCGAAGTCGCAGTACGCCGTGCCCGGACTGTACTTCTACGACAACGACGTAGTCGAGATCGCCCGGGGGCTGCGACCGTCGGCGCGCGGCGAATACGAAATCACCGACATCAACCGGACTTACCTCAACCAGGGCCGGCTGAGCGTGGAGGTGCTCGCCCGCGGCACGGCCTGGCTGGACACCGGTACGTTCGACTCGCTGCTGGACGCCAGCGACTACGTCCGCACCCTGGAACGTCGGCAGGGCCTCAAGGTCGGCATCCCCGAGGAAGTGGCCTGGCGGATGGGCTTCATCGACGACGAGCAGCTGGCCCAGCGGGCCCAGGCACTGCTCAAGTCCGGCTACGGGAACTACCTGCTGGAGTTGCTGGAACGCCGCTGACACCGCAGCGTCTTTCGCTGACATTGCCATCAGCGTGTACTGCCACGACGGCCTTTTGGATACCCCGTCAAAATCGCGTTCGCTATTGACGGTAGCTGGCCAGGAAGTTCCCCAACCGCTCGATAGCGTGGACAAGGTCGCGTGACCACGGCAGCGTCACGATCCGCAGGTGATCCGGTGCCGGCCAATTGAATCCGGTGCCCTGAGTAACCAGGATCTTCTCCGACAGCAGCAGATCCAAGACGAGTTGCTCGTCGTCCTCGATCTCGTGCACCTCGGGATCCAGCCGAGGGAACGTGTAAAGCGCCCCAGCGGGTTTGACGCACGATACCCCCGGGATCTCGTTCAGCTTGGACCACGCCACGTCGCGTTGCTCAAGCAGTCGTCCACCGGGCAGCACGAGGTCGTCGATGCTTTGGTGACCGCCGAGTGCGACCTGGATCGCATGCTGCGCAGGGACATTCGGGCACAACCGCATATTCGCCAATAGGTGAATGCCCTCGACGAAACTACTCGCATGATCCTTGGGCCCGGTGATCGCCAGCCAGCCGGCCCGGTAGCCGGCAACGCGGTAGGCCTTGGACAGCCCATTGAAAGTCAGGCACAACACGTCGGGTGCCACCGAGGCCATGCTGATGTGCTTGGCGTCGTCGTAGAGGATCTTGTCGTAGATCTCGTCGGCCAGCAGTAGTAGCTGATGCTTGCGCGCCAAATCGGCTATCTGCGACAGTATTTCGCGGCTATAGACCGCGCCTGTTGGATTGTTCGGATTGATCACGACCAGCGCCTTGGTGCGCTCGGTGATCTTCGACTCCAGGTCGGCGATATCTGGCTGCCAGCCCTGTGTTTCGTCGCACAGGTAATGCACCGGGGTGCCGCCGGCAAGCGAGGTCGATGCCGTCCACAGCGGATAGTCAGGCGCCGGGATCAGGACTTGATCGCCGTTGTCCAGCAGCGCCTGCAGCGTCATCGTGATCAGCTCGGAAACCCCGTTGCCCAGATACACGTCGTCGACGTCGAATCGAGGGAATCCGTCCACGAGTTCGTAGCGGGTGACCACCGCGCGCCGGGCCGACAAGATGCCCTTGGAATCCGAGTAGCCCTGCGCGTACGGCAGCGCCTGGATCATGTCACGCATGATCACGTCGGGTGCCTCGAAGCCGAACGGCGCCGGGTTGCCGATGTTCAGCTTGAGGATGCGGTGTCCCTCGGACTCCAGCCGCGCAGCGTGATCGTGCACCGGGCCGCGGATCTCATAAAGCACATCCTGCAGCTTCGAGGACTGCGCGAACGTGCGCTGCCGCGGCTGATTACCGGTGGTGTGCCAGGGCAGCTGATGGGTCGTCACGTCAACTATGGTGCCACGACTGTCTAATTATTAACGCCGGAATCGCCCTGATCAGCGCTTTCCGGGCGGACGAGCACCTCGGGCGATGCCCAATCCTTTAACCGGCGCCGACGGTGTTTTGGTCTCGCCGTCCTGAACCTCCGACGCTGGCTCGTCCTTCGACTGCGGCTCTGGCGTTGACTCAGGCTCCGGCTGCGGGGCGGTGGATTGTGCCGTGGGAGCGGCCTTTTTGGCGCCGGGTCGTTTGGCTCCGGCCGCGATGCCCAGTCCCTTGACCGGCGCGGACGGCGCGTTGGCTTCCGGGGCTGCTGCTGCGGGTTCGGATTTCGCCTCGGGCTGCGTCGCCGGCGCGGATTGCGCTGGGGCTGCTGGCTTTTCCACGGTCTTCTTGGCGCCGGGCCGTTTCGCGCCGCCGGCGATGCTCAGCCCTTTGACCGGGGCGGCGGGCGCCTTGGCTTCCTCGGGAGCCGGTGCCGACGCGGATGGTGTTGGCGCTGCAGCCTTTTTGGCGCCGGGTCGTTTGGCGCCGCCGGCGATGCCTAATCCGGTGACAGCCTTGGTGGCCTTCTGTTCTGCGGGCGCCGCGGCCTCTGCAGGCACCGCAGCTTCCGGCTCGGCCGTTTCCTTCGCCGGAGCGGTCGCGGTTGCCGCCGATGCTTTGGGAGCAGCCTTCTCGGCCTGCCCGGCCGCCGCCTTGGCAGCGGCGCCCTTTTCCGGCAGTGTGATCGCGCCGCGGTCCAGCGACTCGAGCAGCAACTGCGCCACGTCGCGCACGTCGACGCCCTCGCGCCCGGCGGCTTCCTGGCGGTCGTTGACGCCATCGGTGACCATCACCCGGCAGAACGGGCATGCAGTGGCCACGGTGGTCGCGCCGGTGGCCAGCGCCTCGTCGACGCGTTCGTGGTTGATCCGCTTGCCGATGTGCTCTTCCATCCACATCCGTGCGCCGCCGGCGCCGCAGCAGAAGCTGCGGTCGGCGTGACGGGGCATCTCGGCCAACTTTGCGCCCGCGGCGCCGATCAGCTCACGCGGCGCCTCGTACACCTTGTTATGCCGGCCCAGGTAGCACGGGTCGTGATAGGTGATGTCCTCCGAGACCGGGCTGACCGGGACCAGCTTCTTGTCCTGCACCAGCCGGTTGAGCAGCTGGGTGTGATGCAGCACGGTGTAATTGCTGCCCAGCTGCCGGTACTCGCGGCCGAGGGTGTTGAAGCAGTGCGGGCAGGTGACGACGATCTTGCGGTCGACGGTCTCGACCCCCTTGAACAGGCCGTCCAGTGTTTCGACGGCCTGCTGGGCGAGCTGCTGGAACAGGAACTCATTACCCGAGCGGCGCGCCGAGTCGCCGTTGCAGGTTTCGCCGGTGCCGAGCACCAGATACTTCACCCCGGCGATCGCCAACAGTTCGGCGACCGCTTTGGTGGTCTTCTTGGCTTTGTCGTCGTAGGCGCCGGCGCAGCCCACCCAGAACAGGTATTCGTAGCCGTCGAAGCTGTCCACGTCCTGGCCGTAGACCGGGACGTCGAAGTCGACCTCATCGATCCAGTTGGTCCGGTCGGAGGCGTTTTGTCCCCACGGATTGCTCTTGGTTTCAAGGTTTTTGAACAGCGCCGACAGCTCCGAGGGGAACTCCGACTCCATCATGACCTGGTAGCGGCGCATATCGACGATGTGGTCGATGTGCTCGATGTCCACCGGGCACTGCTCGACACAGGCGCCGCAGGTCACACATGACCACAACACGTCGGGGTCGATCACGCCGCCCTGCTCGGCGGTGCCCACCAATGGGCGCGTCGCCTGCTCGTGCCCAGAGCCCATAACGCGGCCGAAGCCCGATTCGGGGACGTGGTGCTCCTCGGCGTGCTTCTCGCCTTGAAGTTCCTCCCCGAGCCCACCCTCCGGGGTGCTTTCCAGGGGAGACTGCTTCTCGCCCAACAGGTATGGAGCCTTGGCCATCCAGTGGTCGCGCAGGTCCATGATGACGAGCTTGGGCGACAGCGGCTTGCCGGTGTTCCAGGCCGGGCACTGCGACTGGCAGCGTCCGCACTCGGTACAGGTGGCGAAGTCAAGCATGCCCTTCCAACTGAAATCCTCGATCTTGCCGCGGCCGAATTCCGCCTCGTCGGGCGGGTTTTCGAAATCGATCGGCTTGCCGTCAGCCTCGATCGGTAGCAGCGGCCCCAGCCCGTTGGGCAGCCGCTTGAAGATCACGTTGATCGGCGCGAGGAAGATATGCAGGTGCTTGGAGTGCAGCACGATGAGCAGGAACGCAAGCATCACGGCGATGTGCAGAAGCAGCGCCGTTGTTTCGAGGATCTCGTTGCCCGGCTGGCCGAGCGGGCGCAGGATCGCGCCGAACAACTGTGAAAGGAACGCCGGCTTGCCGTAGGGCAGTGTGCCGTTGTTCACGGCCGACCCGCGGACCAGCACGTAGGTCCAGACGACGTTGAAGATCATCAACAGCACCAGCCACGCTCCGCCGTTGTGCGAGCCGTAGAACCGCGACGCCCGGCCGATTTCGCGCGGGTTGCGCACGAGGCGGATGATCGCGAACGTAGTGATGCCGAGGAAGACGGCCGTGGCGAAGAAATCCTGCAGGAAGCCCAGCGCGTCCCACCGGCCGATGATCGGGATGTGGAAGTAGGCCTGGAAGAGGAAGCCGTAGGCCTCGATGTAGACGGTGAGCAGGATAAAGAAGCCCCACATGGTGAAGAAGTGGGCCAGGCCGGGGATCGACCATTTCAGCAGCCGCCGCTGCCCGAGCACTTCAGACAGCTCGGTCCAAATGCGCCCGCCCACGTCGTCGGTGCGGCCGCTGGCAGGCTGGCCGGACAGGACGAGTTTGGTCAGCCAGCCGACCCGACGGAGCGCGAGCAATCCGACGATCGCCGTCATGCCGAGGCCGACTACCAGTCTGATCAGCATTTGCGTCTGCACGGAGTGTCTCCCCCATTCGAGGCTACTGAGCGGTAACTTCGGTCATGTTACCCGCTAGTAACTTAGTGACTAGGCCAGCCCATAGTTGCATCTCTATGGCGCTGACCGCGACAAAGGCTGCCCTAACCTCACCGCGGCAGCGTGGGTACCCCGTCGATCAAGGGTTGACGCCCGGCACGCGGATCGGAGGCAGCCCCGGGATCTGTGGGATATTGCCGTTCCACCGGTGTCGATGTGGACGTTGCTGCTGCGTCCACGGTTGGGTGGTCACCGGTGGCGCGGGCTCCGGCGCGGTCGTTTCGGCCGACGGGGCCGTCGTGGTCGGCAGCATCGAAGACGGTGCGGTCGTTGTCGGCCCCGGTGCGCTTGACGACCGTGTAGTCGACGGCCGGGTGGTCGCTGGTGTGCCGCCCCCGTTGGTGGTGGCCAGGATGTCCAGGCCGTAGATGATCGCCGCGATCAGCAGGACCACCGCCAGGCCCCACAGTGCCAGCACCCACGGCTTGAGGAACCAGGCCGGAGACGTCTCGGCGGCGAACGACTCCTCGTTCGTGCCCCGGTTCACGTCGCGCGTTGAGTAACGGTCGACGTCATATGGTGGTCCGCTGCCCCCCACGTGGACATCCTACCGAGGGGACCGGCTAGGGCATATCGCCGTCGTGGTGGTGATGATGATGGTGACCGTCGTCGAAGCTGGTGCTGGTCGTCGGCATGGGGGTGGTCGCCGTGGTGGTTTCCGCGCTGGTCGTCGGCACCTCGCTCAGCGTGGTCGTCGGAGCGGGAGCGACCGGCTCAGTGGTCGTTGCGCTGCCGGGGGAAGGCGAGGTGGTTGTGACCGTGGTTGGTGTCGTCGACGATGGCGAAGGGGACGGGGAGCCACCACCGTGGGTCAGCACGATGATTCCGTAGATCACCAGCGCGAGCAGGATGGCAACGAGCGCGGCCAAACCGATCAGAGCGGCGGGCTTGCGATGCCACGGGGTCGGCTCGCGGTCGGGCTTCTGGCGCCCATAATCGCCGGAGTCGCCGTAGTTGTACTGGCCGGTCGGCGCTTCACTGGGGTCGTCTGGAGGTCCGTAACCCGTCACGGGCGCTGATCCTAGCGGTGGGTCCCGAGCCGTGGGCGGCCGCGCCTCAAAATCCCGGGGGCAGCGTAAGCACCGTGTGCGGCAACGTGATTGTCGACGGGATGTGCGGCAAGTGGTGGTGGTGACGCGGCGGCTCGCCCTGGGGCGGGGCCTCGGCGGGAGGTGGGCCGTTGTCATCCGGCGGCTCCTGTTGTTCCGGAGTCGAGGACGGCGACGGCGGGGTGGTGGTCGTCGGCGGCGGAGTTGTCGTCGACGTGGTCGGTGTCGATGACCGGGTGGGCGTGGTGGACGGAGTGGTCGTCGACGTTCCGCCGCCGCCACCGTGGGAGATCTGGATGAGGCCGTAGATGATCAGCACAACCAGGATCGCGACCATCGTGGCCCACACGGCCAGCAGCGACCGATTGCGGTACCACGGGGCCGGGGGCAACTCCGGTTCACCAGGCTCGCCGCTATCCGGGTAGCCGTCGGCGCCCGGCATCGGGTCGACGACGCCGTAGTTGGCCATCCGAGTCGGCCGATTGCTCGGGTCGTCGTCTGGACCCAGAGGACCGTAGCCTGTCACCGAGCCGATCGTACTGACATCGGGCGGACGCGTCCGTCTGCGACGCGAGCATCAGAGCTGCCGATTCACCTCATCGGCGAAAAGTCGCAAGTGTTCGAGGTCGGACAGATCCAGCAGCTGCAGATAGACCCGCTGCACACCGACGTCCGCGAACACCCCGAGCCGGTCGACGATCTCGTTCGGCGTGCCCACCAGCGGTGAGTTCGACCGCAGCTCGTCAAGGTCGCGTCCGATGGCGTCAGCCCGGCGGCCGATCTCGCCGTTGTCACGTCCGGCGCACACCACGAACGCCGCGGAATACGTCATCGCATCGGTCGGTCGGCCGACCGAATCCACCGCTTGGCGGACCCGCTCGAATTGGGTTTTGATGGTGTCCAGCGAGGCGAACGGCACATTGAACTCGTCGGCAAACGTCGCGGCCAGCGCCGGCGTCTTGTTGGCGCCCATTCCGCCGATGATCACCGGCGGATGGGGCCGCTGCACCGGCTTCGGCAGAGCGGGCGAGTCGTTGACCGCGTAATGAGCGCCCGCATAGTCGAATGCTTCACCGACCGGTGCCGTCCACAGTCCGGTGATCAGTTCGAGCTGTTCGGTGAGCCGGGCGAATCGCTCGCGCAGCGGTGGGAACGGGATCGCATAGGCTGCATGCTCCCGTTCGAACCAGCCGGTACCGATGCCGAATTCGACGCGCCCGTTGCTCATCTGGTCGACCTGGGCGACCGACACGGCCAACGGACCGGGATGGCGGAACGTTGCCGACGTGACCAGTGTGCCCAACCGGATTGACGACGTCTCGCGGGCGATGCCGCCCAACGTCACCCAGGAGTCGGTCGGGCCGGGCTGTCCGTCGCCGCTCATCGCCAGATAGTGGTCGGACCGGAAGAAGGCGGAAAACCCTAACGCTTCAGCGGTCTGCGCGACGGCGAGCTGGTCGGCGTAACTGGCGCCTTGCTGCGGTTCAACGAATACCCGAAATTCCACGAGCGCCAGCCTATGCCGAACAGGCGGGCTGCTGCGTTGCTCAAAAGGTGCGTTGAGGTGGTGGGCGGTCTTCGGACACGTCGAATGAAGCGGAGCCTGACTACTCGGCTAGAACGTGTCGACGTGCTCGACGCTGACGAACATGCCGTGTCCGGTGTTCTTGTTGGTGAACCGGGTGCCGCTTTCGCTGGCCGCGATCGTCCAGCCCTCCGCCTCGTAGGTGCGGTAGTCGATGGTCACCGTGGGAATGTCGCCGAGGTTGCCCACTACCCACTGGACCGAACCGCTTGCGGTGATGTTCACGCCGTTGGCGCGTTCGCCGTCCTGCATCGGCGAGTCGGTGAACGGAGCCTCGCAACCGACGGCGTCGGCGTCGATCTGGCAGCGCGTCTGCCCGGATTTGGTTTCGATGAACACGTAACCGTTGTGGTCGGGTGGCAGTGGGATCGCGCCGGCCGGCGGGTTGGCGCTCGGCGCGGGCGGCGTCGAAGTCGGTGCGGGGATGGACGGTCTGGCTGTCGGGAACGACGGTTCGGTGGCTCCAGCCCCCGGGTTGGTCACTGGCTTGCCGTGGATCAGCGAGCTGCATCCGCTCAGCAGGGCGGCGCTCGTCAGCAGGCCGGCCAACAGCAGCCGGCCGCTAACCGTTGCCATCTTCGCTCTCTCCGCAAACATCTCAGATATCAGCCTACGGGTGAAGTGACGCATGTGATTGTAGTGACGCGCCCGTTGTGCCGGCGCGATCTTTATCAGCCGCCGCGACGGGCGGCCGGCTGGCGGATCTTCTGCCCGCCGCGCCCTAGGCGCACGGGTCTCGCCGGGGATCGGTGCGAGATCACGTCCCGAGTACGACTGCGCCCCGCTCATCAGCGCGACCGTGTCTCCAAGTTGACCGGCGGCGCAGCAAACCAAGGTGGAACATTGTCGGGCAGAGGGTTTTTCGCCACCAGCAGCAATCGCCGCGATAGGTCAACCTCTAGCCGATCGGGGAGGCAGCGGTGCGGCCCGGTCTTACATCTGCGCCCAGACGATCTTCGTTTGCAGGTAGGTCTCGATGCCGGCCTTGCCAGATTCGTAGCCCCAGCCGGATTGCCTGTACCCGCCGAATGGCATCGAGTGGTCGTACTGGAACTGGCAATTCAGCCCGACGGTTCCGGCCTTGATCCGTTTGGCCAGCCGGTGTGCGCGCCCGAGGTCCTTGGTCCACACCGTGGCGGCCAGGCCGTAGGTGCTGTTGTTGGCCAACGCGACCGCTTCGTCCTCGTCGTCGAACGGCAGGATCGTGACGACGGGCCCAAAGATCTCCTCCTGGAACAACCGGCTCGAGTCCGGGTCGACGTTGGTCACCACCGTCGGGTGCACGAAGTAGCCCTTGCGGTCCAGTCGGTGCCCGCCGGTGACCAGTTCGGCACCGTCGGCCTTGCCCTGCTCGAGATAGCCCAAGACGCGGGTGAGCTGCTTTTGGCTGATCAGCGGACCGCTCATGGTGCCCTCTTCCTTCGGTCCGCCCATCTTCATGGCGTTCGCGATCGTCGCCATGCCCTCCACGACCCGCTCGTAGACGCTGCGGTGCGCGAAGATGCGCGATCCGCAGACACACGCCTGGCCGGAGTGCACGAAGGCGCCGAACGCCGCCAGCGTCAGGGCTTTCTTCACGCTCGCGTCTTCGAAGATCAGCACCGGTGACTTGCCGCCGAGTTCGAGGGTGACCTTGTTGAGGTTGCTGTCGGCCGCCGCGTGCACGATGGCCCGGCCGACTTCCGTCGAACCGGTGAAGGCGACTTTCTCGACGTCGGGGTGCGCGGCGATCGCCGCACCGGCGGTATGTCCGTAGCCGTTCACCAGGTTCGCCACCCCGTCGGGCACGCCCGCCTCGGCCAGTAGCCGCATCAGGGCCAGCGCCGAAAGTGGCGTCTCCTCAGCGGGTTTGACGACACTGCTGCAGCCCGCGGCGAGCGAGGGCGCGAGCTTGGCGCAGAAGTTGAACACCGGGCCGTTCCACGGGAAGATCAGTCCCACCACGTCGTAGGGCTCCCGCAGCGTATAGGTGTGCATGTGCGAGTCGACGCCGGTGAGGCCACCGGTGTTCACGTCACGCGCGATGCCGTCGATCTTGGTGCACCAGCCGGCGTAGTAGCGGAACCACTC
>Ga0335075_10006562_pt1 | contig 17943 bp, 21 predicted proteins | sample Lox_Sample_24_FD_206723 | JGI IMG/M metagenome (GOLD analysis project Ga0335075, IMG submission 206723) | Soil microbial communities from Loxahatchee National Wildlife Refuge, Florida, United States - Lox_Sample_2.4 | ecosystem: Environmental > Terrestrial > Soil > Wetlands | place: USA...
GAATGGTTCTCGGCCCGGATGTTTCGGCCGGCGGACGCGCCGGCCGCGACGATCGACGGCCAACCGGCGGACGTGGACGCGGCGCTGGCGCGCGTGGCCGAGCTACTGCGCGACGCGCGCCGTCCGCTGCTCGGAAGCTTCGACGGCGCCACCGTGGAGGACGCTCGAGCGGCGCTCGCGCTCGCCGATCACCTTGGTGCTCTGGTCAGCACCGATCGGCTCGATGGGCCGTGGCCGGGCGCGCCGGCGGTTGCGCTGCGGGGGGTCTCGACCGCCACCCTGGGGGAGGTCCGCGACCGCTCGCGCCTGATCGTGTGCTGGCGCGAGGACCCGGCGAGGACCCATCCACGGCTGCTCGAGCGGCTTGGGCTCGACGGCGCCAGTGAGCGCACGCTGGTCGTCGTCGATGACGCGGATACCGACACTGCCGGCAGCGCCGAGATCAGGCTTCGCTGGCCGCGGGAGCGTGACCTCGAGGCGCTGGTCACCCTGCACGCGTTGGAGCGCGGACTGCCAGCACCAACCGACGATCTGGGCGGGCTCTACGAACGGATCACCGCGGTGCCGCATGTGACGTTCATCTACGGTCCGGGCCTGGCTGCGGGCGCGGGCGGCCAGCGACGGGCACTCGCGCTGCACGAGCTCGTGCGGGCGCTCTCCCACCACCGTCACGCGGTCACGTTCGAGCTACCGCGTGCTCCCGGGACCAGGAGCGCCGACGACGTGCTCACCTGGCAGTCGGGATACGGCAGAACGGTCGACTTCGCCGCGGGTCATCCCGAGCTGGCAACGGCCACACAGCCGCTCGAGGACGTCGACGCGACGCTGCTCGTCGAGCCTGGGCCGGCGGGTGGACTGGTGGCCGGAGGAGGGGCGGAGGTGTGGATCCGCACCGCGGCGGCGGGGGTCGAGGCGAGCGGCACCGTGCACCGGCTAGACGGCGTGCCGTTGACCCTTCAGGCGCCCCTTGAGAACGGCGCTCCGACCGCCGCGGCCTTGCTCACTCGGCTGCTCGGCGAGGTGCAGCGATGACGGCGATCCGGATCACCGGCGGCCGCGTGCACGATCCCGCCAACGACGTCGACGGCGAGATCCGTGATGTGTGTCTCCAGGACGGCAAGGTGGTCGCCGAGGTCGGTCCGGAGGCGCGGCGGGTCGACGCGCGCGGGATGGTGGTGCTGGCCGGTGGCGTCGACATCCACGCCCATATCGCCGGGCCGAAAGTCAACGCCGCGCGCAAGCTCATCCCGGAGGAGCGCCGCGACCATCCCATGGACCGGACCGAGCTGCTTCGCTCGGGCACCGGCGGCCTGGTGCCGTCGACGTTCACCACCGGCTACCGGTACTCGCTGCTCGGCTACACCACCGTGGTCGAGGCAGCCGCCCCGCCGCTCGCCGCGCGGCACGTGCTCGCCGAGCTGCGCGACACACCGATGATCGACAAGCTGTTTCTGATCCTGATGGGCAACAACCAGGTGCTCTTCGAGCTGATAAGAAAATCGGCCCACCCACCCGGCGGCGGGGTCAAGGACGCGGTGGCGTGGTGGCTCGAGGCGACCGGGGGCTATGGGGTCAAGCTCGTGAACCCGGGCGGCGTGGAGCTCTACAAGCAAGACAACGGAAACGTCCACTCGCTCGATGACGAGTTGGCCGGCTTCGGCGTGACGCCTCGCCAGGTGCTCGAGGCAATCGGCGGCGCGGTCGATGAGCTCGGGCTTCCCCATCCGGTCCACGTCCACGCGAACAACCTCGGAATACCTGGCAACGCGGACACGACGCTGGACACGATGCGGACGCTCGCCGGGCGCCAGGCGCACTTCGCACACCTCCAGTTCCACAGCTACGGCGGCCGGCCGGGGGGCACGCCACGCTCTCGGGCGCCCGAGCTGCTCGAGTTCCTCGCCGGGCACCCCGAGATCACCGCCGACGTCGGCCAGGTCATGTTCGGGCCGGCGGTGACCATGACCGCCGACGGTCCGGTGTCCGCAGTCCTGCGCGACCTCGGGGACGGCAAATGGCTAAACCACGACACCGAGGTCGAGACCGGGTGCGGGATCGTCCCCTACACGTATCGCGCCGGCAGCTACGTCCACGCACTCCAGTGGGGAATCGGACTGGAGCTGTTCCTGCTCGGCCGCGATCCCTGGCAGGTCATGCTTTCCACCGATCATCCCAACGGCGGCTCGTTCCTCTCCTACCCGAAGCTGATCCGCCTGCTCATGGACCGTGCCTACCGGGAGGATCAGCTGAGCCGCGCCAACCAGCGAGCGATCCGGCGCACCGCTCTGCTCGACGGGCTCGACCGCGAGTACACCCTGAACGAGATCGCGATCATCACCCGCGCCGGGCCCGCGCGCCGGCTGGGTCTGCGCGACAAGGGCCACCTGGGGATCGGCGCCGACGCCGATGTCACGATCTACCACGACCGCGCCGACCGCGAGGAGATGTTCGCCACCCCGCGCTACGTGATCAAGGGCGGCGAGGTCGTGGTAGAGGACGGCGAGCTGCGCCGGACCGACGACGGAACGCTCCTCTCGGCCCGCGCCGGGTTCGATCCAGAGGTCAGCCGCGTGCTCGAGCCGCTGTTCGGCGAGCGCTACACGGTTTCGTTCGAGCACTATCCCGTCCGTGATCCGGCGTTGCGCGAGCCGGCACGTGTGGTGGAGGCGGCCGGCTCATGAGCGGTTACGCGCTCGGCGCCGCCGAGGTCGCGGACACGTTCGCCGAGGCGTTCCCGATGCGCTACGCACGGGTCCTGATCACGGCCGCCACCGAGGCATGGGCGCAGGAGGCGGCCCGCTCGATGACCGGCTTCGCCACCTCGGTGATCGGCTGCAAGTGCGAGGCGGCGATCGAGCGCTCCCTGTCACGGGTCCAGACGCCGGACGGGCGACCGGGAGTGGCGGTGCTGCTCTTCGCGATGGACCGGGAGGGGGTGGGTAAGCGCGTGCTCGAGCGCGTCGGCCAGAGCGTGATGACCTGCCCGACGACCGCGTGCTTCGACGGGCTGCCCGGGGCGGAGCGGACAGCGGCGCTGGGACGGAGCCTGCGCTACTTCGGCGACGGGTTTCAGGCCAGCAAGGTGATCGCCGGAGAGCGCTTCTGGCGGATTCCGGTGATGGAGGGCGAGTTCCTGGTGTCCGAGTCGGTCGGGATCGGCCAGGGGGTAGGCGGAGGGAATCTGGTCATCGGTGCCGGAGACGATGACACCGCACTGGCGGCTGCGCAGGCGGCGGCGGAGGCGATGCGCGGCGAGGGAGTCGCCCTGCCATTTCCCGGAGGAATCGTCCGCAGCGGCAGCAAGGTCGGCGCGCTCACGTCCAAGACGATGCCCGCCTCGACCAACCATCAGATGGCACCCACGCTGCGCGCCCAGGTGGATGACACGCTGGTGCCCGAAGGCGTCGGGGCGATGTTCGAGATCGTGATCGACGCGGTGTCGGAGGATGCCGTTCGCCAGGCCATGCGCCGCGGCCTGCACACGGCCGCTGCGGCGGGCGCGACGCATGTGACCGCGGCGAACTTCGGCGGCAAGCTGGGCGAATTTCACTTCCCACTCGACGAGTTGCGCGACCCGCCGTGACCCTGAGGCTGACACTGCGGACGGAGCCGGCGGCCCGGGTACTCGCCGCACCGCTGATCCCCGAGCGCCTGCGCGGGCTGAACGCCGCCGCGGTTGCCGGCCTCGAGCTCCGCTGCGGTGGTGAGCGCGTGGCCGTGGGTGATCTGTTCCAGGTGTCCGGCGGGGGCACCGAGGAGGAGGCGCTCGTGCTGAGCGGTGATCTGCGCCGGCTCGATGGGATCGGCGCTCACATGTCGAGGGGCGCGATCGAAGTGCAAGGCGACGTGGGCGCGTGGGCGGGTGCCGAGATGTCCGGCGGGGTGTTGCGCATCCTCGGGAATGCCGGCGCGCGGCTCGGGGCGGCCTATCCCGGCGCGCGGGCGGGGATGACCGGCGGCGAGGTCGTCGTGACCGGTGATGCCGGCGAAGAGGCCGGCGCCGGGATGCGGCGCGGGCTCGTCGCGGTCGGTGGGCGCGCCGGGAACGGAGCCGGCCTGCGGATGCTCGCGGGGACGGTGATCGCGCTGGGCGGCATCGGTCGCGAGGCTGGGCTCGGCAACCGCCGGGGCAGCCTCGTCTCGGGTCGGTCAGTCGAGCCGCTGCCGTCGTACGCCTTCGCCGCTCGCTTCCAGCCGCCGGCGCTCATGCTCCAGCTGCTCCGGGTGCGCGAGCTCGGCCTGACCGTTCGCGATGGGCTCCTGAGCGGGCGCTGGGCGCGCTGGTCGGGTGACCGGACCGTACTGAGCCGCGGGGAGATCCTGATCTTCGACGAGGACAATGACGGGCGATGAGCCTGTCGATGAACAAACGCGCCGCGGCGCTCGTAGACGCAATGGCCGCTGACGCCGACGCGCTGGGCATCGAGATCCGCACCCTCGACTCCGGCGCGCGGCTTCTGGATTGCGGAGCCCAGGCCCGCGGCGGACTCCAGGCCGGTCTCGTCTTCGCGGCGGCCTGCATGGGCGCGCTGGGCCGGGTCGACCCAGTGCCGGTCGTGGTTGGCGACCGGACGTGGCCCGGCGTCGGGGTGTCGGTCGACGAGCCGGCCACGGCATGCCTGGCTGCCCAGTACGCCGGCTGGAAGCTCGAGCACGATGACTTCTTCGCGATGGCCAGCGGGCCCGGACGCGCGCTGGCCCGGGCCGAGGACCTGTTCGACGAGCTCGCCTGGCACGAGAGCTCAGAGCGGGCCGTCCTGTGCCTGGAGACGGGCGAGGACCCGCCGGCGGAGATCGTCGAGAAGGTTGCAGGCCGCTGCGGGGTCGATGCCTCCGCGGTCACATTTCTGATCGCCCCCACCGCCTCGATGTGCGGCTCGGTCCAGATCGCCGCGCGCGTGGTCGAGACCGCGCTGCACAAGCTTCACGAGCTCGGCTTCGATCCGGCGCGGGTCCGGCACGGCTGGGGCTGCTGCCCGATTGCCCCGGTGGCGAAGGACGATCCCGCCGCGATCGGGCGGACGAATGACGCGATGCTGTACGGCGGGACGGTTCACCTGTGGATCGACGCCTCCGACGAGGAGGCGTCCGACCTCGCGCAGCGCCTGCCCTCGCGGGCCTCGGATGCGTTCGGCACCCCGTTCGGCGAGTTGCTCGCGGCGGCGGACGGAAACTTCTACGACATCGACCCGATGCTGTTCAGCCCGGCCGACGTCACGCTGACCGGCAGCGAGTCTGGACGCGCCCATCATGGAGGCGGGCTCGCGCCCGACGTGCTCGAGCGTTCATTCGAGGGGTGAGCACCCGTATGGAGGACCGCGAGCGAGACGCCTTCCTGGATGAGGTCCTGGTCGGCGGACGCGAGAAGCGAAAGATCGTGATCGTCGATCATGACCCGCGCCAAGCCGACCGTCGACGTGCTCGTTGTCGTCGCCGATCCCGACGACGAGTCGGTCATCGTCCCGGCGATGGAAGCGGTCGGTCACGTTCCGACCGGTGGCGGACTTCCGCCGAGGATCGGCGCGCCTACGAGGAGCTCAAGCGTGCGCTGACCGAGCGCGAGTGGGGAGACATGAACTACTACGCGGATGCCAAAGGCGACCTGATCGAGACGATTCTCGCCGGGGCCGACGAGTGAGCGCCGGGCTGCGCGTCGCCGTGCTCGGCGCATCGGGCTCGTGGCACTCGCGCGGGCTGATCGGCGCGTTGAGCGCGCGCGGTCACGAGGTCTTGGCGATTCCCGCCACCCGGCTTCAGTCGGTGATCGACGAGCGCGGGGAGGTGCACGTGCTCGGGCCCGACGGCGCCGTCCTCGACGCGCTCGATCTGCTGATCGTGCGTGGGCTGCCCCGCGGGTCGCTCGAGCAGGTGATCTTCCGGATGGACGCGCTCCACGTGCTCGCCGATCAGGGCGTCCGCTGCGTCAACAGCCCGCGCGCGATCGAGCGCACGGTCGACAAGTCGTGGGCGAGCGCGCTGCTCGCGCGGGCCGGCATACCCACGCCGCCGACGATCGTGTGCGAGGGCTACGACGGCGCGATGCGGGCGTTCGAGGAGCTGGGCGGCGACGTCGTCGTCAAGCCGCTGTTCGGCGCGATGGGCAACGGGATCGTGCGGCTCGAGGATCGAGACGTGGCCCATCGGGTGTTCCGCGCGCTCGAGCTCGAGCGGGGCGTGTACTACGTGCAGCGCACCGTCGCACCGGCGGGGAGCCGCAACCTTCGTGTGCTCGTCGTCGCGGGCGAGGTGGCCGGCGCGATGGAGCGCCTGAGCGACTCCTGGCGGGCCAACGTCGCACGCGGCGCCCGCCCTCGGCCCGTGATACCGAGCGAGGAGGAGCGCGGCCTCGCGCTGGCAGCCGCCGCGGCGCTGGAGGTCGATGTGGCCGGCGTCGACCTGCTGATGGGCGCGGACGGCTGCGGCGTCGTGCTCGAGGTGAACGGGATCCCGGGTTGGCAGGCGCTGCAGTCGGTATGCGATCAGAATCTGACCGAGCGCGTGGTAAGCGCGTGCGAGGGCCTGCTCACGGCGTGATGCGGCCCTCGTGCAGGGCGGTGGCGACGAGCGCGCCAATGGCGCCGGCCGACTCGAGCGCGCTCAGGTCCGCATCGTCGCGCACGCCGCCGCCGGCGTAGATCGCGACTCCCGGCAGGGCGGCGGCGAGCTCCGCGACGGCGCCGAGCGGCGGGCCTTCGCCACTGCCGACTCGCGCGAGGTCGATCACGAGCAGCTCGCGCACGCCCAGCCGGCGCGCGAGCGGCGCAGCGGCTGACGCGTCACGGCCGGCGATCTCGGGGTCGGGCGAGATCAGCGCTCCGTCGCGGAGGTCGACACTCAGGGCCACCGGCGGTCCATCACCGGGGCTCAGGTTGGCCCCGGGCGTCAGGGACTCGGTGCCGATGACGTTCCGGGCCACGCGGGCGCGCAGGAGCGCCGCCGCCCGGGCGGGGGTCGTGGCGCCGGCGTCGACCCACGGTTCCGCCACCGCCGCCAGGGCACTCAGCGTCGCCGTATCAGGGGACGCGCCGGCGATCGCGTCGAGATCGGCGACATACAGCTTTTTGGTGCGGCAGAGCGTGCATAGGGTTTGTGCCACCGTGATCGGCTCGGATCCTTCGACGAGCGGGCTCCGGAGCGGTGCGTAGGCGTCGCGCTGTCCGCGGCGGGCGTGGACGACGACGCCTCCCTTGAGATCTAGGACCGGAACGATTCGCATGAGCTGTGGTCCACGTCATGATGCCCGGATGGTTCCGGCCATTGGGCTTGACGTCGGAGGCGCAAATACCAAGGGCGCGTTCCTCGACGGCGACGGACCCGTGTGCATCGTCTCCGAGCCGTTCGAGGTGTGGCGCGAACCAGCCGCCATGGCGGACGTGATCGCGTCCGTGGTTGGGCGGCTGGGAGCCGATCGCGCTCCTGTCGCCCTGACCACCACGGCGGAGCTGTCCGACGTGTTCGCCTCAAAGCGCGAGGGAGTGTTGTTCGTGCTCGAGGCGGCCGAGCGGGCGCTCTCGGCGCGCGCGCTGCGCGTGATCACGACCGACGGCGCCCTGGTTGGGCTGGAGGCGGCGCGGGCGGCGCCGTTGCGCTGCGCCGCGGCCAATTGGCTGGCGACGGCGATGGTCGTGGGGCGCACGTTGCCCGACGCGATCCTGGTCGACTGCGGCGGCACCACCACCGACGTGATCCCGATCGTGGGCGGCTCGGTGGCGGCACGCGGTCGCACCGACGTGGATCGACTGCTCGCTGGCGAGCTCGTCTACACCGGCGCGCTGCGGACGAACATCGCTGCGGTGCTCTCCGAGGTCCCGATCGGCGGGGAGCCGTGCCCGGTGTCGTCCGAGCTGTTCGCGATTACCGCCGACGCGCACCTGCTGCTCGGCAACCTCGCTCCGGAGCAGTGCACGTGCAGCTTCCCGGACGACCGCGGGGCGTCGCTCTCAGAGGTGCGCTCGCGGCTGGCGCGCGTCGTGTGCGCGGACCCGGAGCAGCTCGCCGACGGGGATCTCGAGGCGATTGCCGGCGCCGTGCAGGAGGCGCAGATCGAGTCGATCGCCGGCGCGCTGGCGCGAGTCGCCGGTCGTATGCCGGTCAGGGCTCCGGTGTTGGCCGTCGGTGTGGGCGCGTTCCTCGCCCGCGCCGCGGCCGAGCGGTGCGGGCTGGCGCTTCATTCGGGTTCCGGCTCGCCGCTCCCCGGGGAGGGCGGCGAGGTCGCCGCCGCCGTCGCGCTGTCGGTCCTCGGCCGTGAGTGACGTCGTGGTGGTCAAGGTCGGCGGCGGTCTGCTGAGCGCCGGGGGCATGGCCGGCCTGCGCCGGGGCTGTGCGGACGTGCTCGAGCTGGCCCGCGACCGGCCGGTGCTCGTCGTGCCCGGAGGTGGGCCGTTCGCGGACGCGGTGCGCGCCGTTGACGCGCAGGTAGGCCTGCCCGACGAAGTGGCCCACGTGCTCGCGCTGCGGGCGATGGATCAGCTGGGGGTGTTGCTGGCGCCGATGTTGCCGGGGGCGGAACTGCTCCGAGAGCTCGTCGCTCCGCGCGCGCTCGGGCTGCTCGTGGTCACGCCGGCATTCGAGGGGCGCCCCGACGTGCCGGTGTCGTGGGAGGTGACCAGCGACTCGCTGGCGGTGCTGGCGGCTGGCGCGATCGGCGCCGAGGAGGCGATCCTGCTCAAGCCGGTCGACGGGGGAGCCGTTGACCCCTACCTGCCGGAGGCCATGCGCCGCACGGGTGTGGCCGTCACGATTCGCACGCCGGGCTAACCAGCGAACTTTGGCGCTGGAGGTAACACATACCTAGCCTCAGCGCCAAAGTTCCGGACTTCGGCCACGGCAGCCGCGACCAAGCCCTGCTCCAGCTGAGCCGTTCGGTCGCTCTCGCGGCAAACGGCTGAACGCACGCCAACCACATCGGCCGGCACGCGGCACAGCTCGCCCAGGCGCAGCTGCCCCGCCACTGCGAAGCTCCCGCCAACGGAATGCGTGCGGCCGATCAGGTCGGCGAGGTCATCCTCGGACGACGACCCGTAAAGGCCCCGGCCGTCCTTGACGAACGTGTCGACGAGCGCGCCGGCAATCCCGGTCCGCTCGACCACCGCCGGCAGCCACTCGGGCGCGCCGACGTCGGCGTACGAGGCGGCGATCACCGCCACGTCGGAGCCGACGGCGTCCGCCACCGCGGACACGAGCGCTACCGCACCGTCGAGGTCGCTCACGCCTTGCAACCCCACCTTGACGTAGCGCGGTGCGCACGCGGCAAGCGCGAAGGTGTGGGGGAGGCCGGGCAGGTCACCCAGGGCGACGCTGACCGGCGCGGCATCGCCGACGATGCGGACGACCTCGGAGAGGACGCGGGGCGATGGCGCGCCGAGCGCTCCCTCGCGAGGATCCTTGACGTCGATGATGTCCGCGCCGCCGTCGAGCGCGCGGCGCGCCTCCTCCGCGGAGACCACGCTCACGAGCAGCTTCACGCCGCCGCCGCCCCGGTGCTGCCGCCGTGCGCGACCCAGGCGCCACGCCGGTCGAAGTCGACGACGCGGACGTCGGTATCGGCGCCGGTTGCGGCGCGCAGCCGTTCGGCCACGTCGGCAGCGCGTTCGGGGCCGTCGACGATCCCGTACACCGACGGGCCCCAGGAGCTCTGTCCGACGGCTCCGACGCCCAGCGCGAGCAGCGCCTCGACCAACGGCGCGGCGCGGGGGTGAAACACCCCGCCCTGCTGGGGGGCGAACATCGAACCGATCTCCCGCTGGATCTCGGTGAGCGCGAGGCCGAACTCGTCGAGGTCCGCGGCGAGCAGGCCCGGCAGCAGATCGGTGAGCAACAACCGCGACACCCGTGGCTCGATGGCGTGTCCCTCAGACCCGAGCCGACCGAAAAATCTCTCCTCAGAATCCCCCGAGAGTCCCTCGACCCCGAGCGGTAGCGCGAGCACGCACCGCCAGCGGTCCGGCATCGGGTGACGCGCGACGAGCGGACTGATCGTGTCACCCGCGCGGACACCAGCCTCGACGACCAGGCCCGGCGCCGCGAAGGTCCATGAGCCCACGCTCGAGCGCTCGCCCCGGCCGCTCGCCGCGGCCAGGCGGTCGGGCCCCGCCGAAACCCCGGCCAGCTCGGCCACCCCGCGCGCGATGGCGAGCCCGAGCTTCGTGCCGGAGCCAAGCCCGCTGTGGGCAGGGATCGCCTCATACACGCTCACCTCGATGCCCTCCGCGACGCCGAACGACGCTCGCGACCGGCGGGCGAACTCCGCCGCACGCTCGGCCTGCAACCCGGAGGCGACGACCTGGCCGTCCGGGCGGTGGGCCACTCCGACGAGGATCCGCGGAGACTCGACGCCCACGCCGAACCCGCCGTAGCGGCGGGGGCCGATACCGGCCGGGTCGAGCATGCCGAAATGCAGCCGGGCCGGCGCGCTGACGATGATTTCGGTCACGTTCGCTCGGCGACGTAGCGGCGCACGTAGTCCATCGCGGCACGTTCGCAGGGACCGGCGGTCTTGTCGACCAGCTCCTGCAGGCGGTCGAGTTCGGCCACGACGTGATCGGCGCCAAGCCACTTCAGTCGCGAGGCGAGGATCGATGCCTCGACGGCGGCGTGGCGGGCCCGGCACAGGCCGAGCGGCGGCTGCGTGCCGGTGCCGGAAGCGACGACGCGGGCGCGCACACGCGAGCGCGTTGGCGAGTCGGGCGCGATCTCGGTCACGACGACCTCGCGCCACGAGTTCGCCTCCTCGATCACGGCGCCGGCGACGCGTGCGGCGGGACGCATGGTGGGACGGGGGTCGCCGAGCGCGGACTGCACGAACAGGAGCACGTCGTCGGTCAGGTGCACGACGGCCTCGCCCAGGTAGCGCAGATTCCGCAGCGTGCGCGTGCCGTTGAACGGCCAGAACACGAGCTCCGCTTCGCCCCAGCGGACCCCCATGGCCGCGCAGTTGACCACCCCGTCTGACCCGGTGGTGGTCACCACGGTCTCGATCAGGGGCGCCCGCTCACTGGGACTTGTCGACAAGGCTGAAGAACTCCTGGCGCGTGCGCGCGTCGGCGCGCAGCCGGCCTCGCACGGCCGAGGTGACCGTTCGCGCCCCCGGCTTGCGCACGCCGCGGATCGTCATGCACATGTGCTCGGCGTTGAGCACCACTCCCACCCCGCGGGGCGTGAGCTCCTGCTCGAGCCAGTCGGCGATCTGCACCGTCATGCGCTCCTGGAGCTGGAGGTCGCGGGCGAAGGCCTCGACGACGCGGGCGAGCTTCGATATCCCGATGATGCAGTCGCCGGGGAGGTACGCGACGTGGGCCACGCCGTGGAACGGCAGCAAGTGGTGCATGCACAGCGACTGGAACGGAATGTCGCGCACCAGGACGAGCTCGTCGTAGCCCTCGTTGGGGAACAGCGTCGCCTCGAACTCAGCCGGCGTGACGAGCTCGGAAAACGACGCGGCGACGCGTCGCGGCGTCTCGAGCAGGCCGGGGTAGTCAAGGTCGGCCCCGATGGCGCGCAACAGGTCCAGTGCGGCTTTCTCGGCAGCTGCGAAATCGAGCTTCGAGGCATCGACCACGCGCGCCGGGGTGGTCGGGACGGGGGCTTCCTGATCGCGACGGACGACGTTCATCTTTCCAGCGTAACGCTCAGCCGCGTCGCGAGTTCGACGAGCAGTCGCACCCCGTAGCCGGACGCGCCGGGGCCGAAAGCGTCGCCACGGTCTTCGTCCAGAAGCGCCGGACCGAGCATGTCCACGTGCGCCCACGGGCCCTCGCCGGCGAACTGCGCAAGGAACGTGGCGGCCACGATCGGGAAGCCGAAGCTCCTGCCCGAGTTGTTGCGCAGGTCGGCGACGGACGAGTCGATCAGCGGCCGGTAACGCCGGTGGAGCGGCCACGGCCAGGCTAGATCCCCGGTGGCGTTGCCCGCCTCGACGACGGTGTTACGCCAATCTGCGTCCGGCGAGAAAACGCCTGCGTAAACGTCTCCCATGCCGGCGCGCATCGCGCCGGTCAGGGTGGCGAGATCGACGATGTGGGTGGCGCCATCGCGGCGTGCGTACCAGAGCGCATCGGCAAGGATCAGCCGCCCCTCTGCGTCGGGGTTCATCACCTCGACCGTGAGGCCGGCGGCCGTCGTGATGACGTCGGTCGGGCGGATCGCGCTTGCGCTCAACATGTTCTCGCAGGCGGGCACGACGCCGGTGACCGACAGCGGGATCCCGAGCTCCGCGATCGCGCCGAGCGCCGCCGCGACAGCGGCGCCGCCCGCCATGTCCGCCTTCTGACGGACGATGTCGGACTGGGGCTTGAGGAAGTAACCGCCCGTGTCAAATGTGACTGCCTTGCCGACGAGCGCCAGCCGCGGCGCGTGAGGCGCGCCGGCTGGACTGTGTCGAAGCACGATGAGCCGGGGTGAAATCGGGCTGCTGGCGCCGACGGCGGTGAGCGCGCCCAGGCCCGCCCTGACCGGATCGACAATTTCACTATCCAGGTGGGCAAATTTCACTACCCGATCGGATAGGTCCGCGGGTGACATCAGGTTCGGCGGCGCGTCGACAAGTTCGCGGGCGACATTCGTCCAGCGGGCGATGAGGGCCGCGCGCTCGGCGAGGGCCGCAAAGCCGTCGGGGCAGCCACAGATGACGAATCGTTCGACGGCGCGCGGTGGCTCGCCGGTGCGCCAACGACGCCTGTCGTAGCCGCCGATCACGGCGCCCTCGGCGAGCGCCCGCACCTGCTCCTCGGGGCCGAGTGGGAGCGAGGAATCCAGCGCCCACGCGACAATTCCCCCGCCGCGCCACGCGCGCACGGCCCGCGCCGCAGCCGTCCGGAGTCCCTCCACGGACGGCTCGAGCCCGACGACGGCGAGCGGTGCGCGCGGGTCTTCGCGATATGCGATCGCCACCGGGTCGACGTCCGCCAACGCGCGCGCCGGAGCCCCGAGCTCCGACGCCCGAATACCCGACGCGACCGCCACGAGGTCGGCGCCGATCGTGTCTGGATCAGCGGCGGTTAGCTCGATGATCAAGGTCTGGACGCCTTTTCAGCGACTTGCGCTCGATGTGTAAGATGCGGGCGGACCGTTGAACTCTAAGAGGGAGAGCATCCTTATGACTTGGAGCAAGCCGAAGTTTGAGTTCATCGCGATGTGCTCAGAGGTCACTTCCTACCTGTACCACCGGTAGGTAGCACCGTGAAGCTGGCGTGGCCTCTGGCTCGGGCCTGAGGCTGCGCACCGCTTCGCACCAACCGTGCGAGTACGGATTCTCGGCTCGGCGGCCGGAGGGGGCTTTCCGCAGTGGAACTGCCGGTGCCCGACCTGTGAGGCGGCCCGGGAAGGAGTGCGGGCACGTCCGCGTACGCAGTCATCGCTGGCGGTCCGCGGCCACGACGGTCCGTGGTTTCTCGTCAACGCCTCTCCGGATGCGCGACAGCAGCTGGAGGCGATCGCCCCCGCGAGCGGTGACGGATTCCGGTCGCCACCGGTTGCCGGGGTGCTCTTGACCGATGCTGAGATCGACCACACGGCTGGGCTCCTGCTGCTGCGCGAATCCGGAACGCCGGTGCACGTGTACGGCCAGAAGGGGGTCGAGCGTGCGCTCACCCGTGGCTACCCAGTACTCCCGATGCTCGAGCGTTACTGCGGCGTGCAGTGGCACACGCTCGAGGCGGGACGAGAGAGTCCACTTAAGGGTTCGAGCCTCACGGTGGAGCCGTTCGAGGTGGGCGGCGACGCGCCGCGCTACCTGGACGGATCGGGCACCGAACTCGAGGCGAGCGGGTTCGTCTTCCGTGACCGCGCCGCCGGCGCCGTCGTCACTTACGTGCCCGGTCTGGCGCGCCTCGACGACGACGTGCTCGCCCGCTTCGCCGCGAGCGACCTGGTGCTCGTCGACGGCACGTTCTGGCGTGACGACGAGCTCGCCCAGCTCGGCATCTCCACGCGTAGCGCTCGCGACATGGGGCACCTGCCGCTCTCGGGTCCAGGTGGCACGCTCGAGGCGCTGGCCCGACTCGAGCGCCCGCGCAAGGCGCTCGTCCACATCAATAACACCAACCCGATCCTGCTCGAGGACTCACCCGAGCGCGAGGAAGTCATCCGCGCCGGACTTGAGGTCGCTTACGATGGCCTCGAGGTGGAGTTGTGAGTCAGGAGTTCGTCGGGCAGCTGCGCTCCCAGGGTACGCGCTACCACAACCTGCACCCGTTCCATCGGCGGATGGATGCCGGGGAGCTGTCGCGCGACGAGCTTCGTCGGTGGGTGACGAACCGGTTCTACTACCAGAAGTGCATCCCGCTGAAGGACGCGGCGATCATGTCGAACTGTCCCGAGGTAGAAGTCAGGCGCCAGTGGATCCAGCGGATCATCGACCACGACGGCACGACTGCAGACGACGGCGGGATCGAGTCGTGGCTGCGGTTGGGTGAGGCGTTGGGCGTAGCGCGCGAGGAACTGGAATCCGAACAAGGCGTCCTGCCCGGCGTTCGCTACGCCGTCGACGCGTATGTGAACTTCGCCCGCCAGCGGCCGTGGATCGAGGCGGTGGCGTCGTCGCTCACCGAGCTATTCGGCCCGAGTGCGATCCGGGTGCGGCTCGAGGCGCTCGAGCGTCACTATCCCTGGATCGATCCGGCCGGGCTCGAGTACTTCCGGACCCGGCTGGTCAAGGCGCCCCGCGATGCGGATTACGCGCTTAAGCTCGTGGTGGCGCGGTGCCGAACCCGCGAGCAGCAGGACGCGGCGGTGGCGGCGTTGAGATTCAAGACCGAGGTGCTGTGGGCACAGCTCGACGCGATTGAGCTGGGCGACACACAGCCGAGCGCATGACCCATCCTCGTCTAGTCACGGGCGCGCGGCTGCGCTACGACGAGGTCCGCGAAGAGCATCTACTGCTCGTCCCCGAGGGCGCGGTGCTGCTCAATCCGACCGCGGCCGCCGTGCTCGAGCTGTGCGACGGCGAGCGCTCGGTCGACGACATCGTCGGCGTGCTGAGCGAGCGCTACAACGGCGCCGATCTGCGCGACGACGTGCGGGATCTGGTCGCTGCGATGCGCGAGAGGGGGCTCTTGGTCGATGCCCCCACCTAAGCCGTTCACGCTCATCGCTGAGCTCTCCTACCAGTGCCCGCTCCATTGCCCGTACTGCTCCAACCCGGTCGACATCGGTGATCTCCGTTACCGCCAGGAACTCGAGACGGAGGAGTGGATTCGCGTCTTCGAGGAGGCACGGGGGCTGGGTGTCCTCCAGCTCGCGCTCACCGGTGGCGAGCCGATGCTGCGCCGCGATCTCGTGGCCCTGTGCCAGGGTGCGCGCGAGGCCGGCTTGTACTCGTCGCTGATCACGGCCGGGACGCTTCTCACGCGCGAGCGCGCGGAGGCGCTCAAGGCGGCCGGCCTGGACCACGTGCAGATTTCGATCCAGAGCCCAAACCGGGAGGAGAACGATCGCATCGCGGGCAACCGGTCGTTCGAGAAGAAGATTGCCGCCGCCCGCGCCGCCCGGGAGCTCGACTTCCCGCTGACCATCAACTGCGTCCTGCACCGGCAGAACCTCGACCGCATCGAGGAGCTGCTCGACCTGACCGTGGACCTGGGCGCGCAGCGGCTCGAGCTCGCCAACACCCAGTACTACGGATGGGCGGTCCTCAACCAGGAGGCGCTGCTGCCGTCATGGGAGCAGCTGCGGCGCGGGGAGGAGGCGGTGAAGCGTTTTCGCGAGCGCGTCGGTCCCGCCGTCGAGGTGCTGTGGGTGCTCCCCGACATGTACGAGGAGCTACCGAAGCCGTGTATGGGCGGATGGGGCCGGACGGCGATGGTTCTCGCCCCCAACGGCGACGTCCTCCCGTGTCAGGCGGCGTCCACGATTCCGGGACTCGAGTTCGCCAACGTCCGCGAGCATCCGCTCGAGTGGATCTGGAACAAGTCCGACGCGTTTACGCGCTACCGCGGCACCGAGTGGATGGAGGAGCCATGCCGGTCGTGCCCACTGGGACGGCAAGAGGAGGACTGGGGTGGGTGCCGCTGTCAGGCGCTGCGGCTGGCCGGCGACGCGGCCGCCACCGATCCGGTGTGTCAGTTCTCGCCGCACCACGAGCGCGTCGTGTCGGTGCGTGAGTCGGCCCAGACGGATGACAAGGCGCCGCCGCCAGGCGCCGCCGACGATCCTCAATTCGTGTACCGCACGATGAAGCGGCCGGCCCGCGTCAATTAGGCAAACTATTTCTCGTGGCGCAAGACCCGTACATCCCCCCCGGAGCCGGCGGTCTGAGCGTTCCCATCGCGGACCGCTCCGAGCTGTTGATGTTCCCGCGCCTGTCGACGTACTCGCAGATCGTGGCTCGCCTGCAATGGAACGCGGCGGCGATCGATCTCACCACCGATGCCCGCGCCTGGCCTGAGCTGCCGGCCGACCGGCGCCAGCGGCTGACCACGTTGCTGGCCGGGTTCCGAGTCGCGGAGGACTCGGTCGCCGAGCACCTTGTGCCGTTCGCCGACCGCGCCGAGCACGTCGACACGATGATGATGTGGCTGTTCTTCCTCCAACGCCGCGACGAGGATCGTCACACCCAGCTGTTCGACCGCATCGCCGGCGAGGTGATGCAGCTGTCCGGAGACACCCCGGACGAGCGGCGGGTCGCGGCCCGAGCCCTGATTCCGGATGCGCTGGCCGAGCTGTTCGAGGAGCGCCTTCCGTCGCTGGCGCGCGAGCTCGCGGACGGGCGGGCCGAGATCCTCGACGGCGTCGCGCTCTACCACATGATCCTCGAGGGGGCCGTTTTCTCGGCGGGACAGAAGGCGCTGCTCGACGACCTGGCCGACGACGCCCTGCCCGGGATTCGCGAGGGAGTCGAGCGAGTCGAGCGTGACGAGCGCTGGCACGTCGGCTTCGGCGTGCGATGCCTCACAGAAGCTCGGCGACCGGACATGCTCGATGGCCTGCTCGATCGCGCCACCGAGGCGGCCGCGGCGTGGGGCGATGCCGTCGACGTCGAGACCCGGAACTACGCGGTCGGGCTCGTGCGGCGCCGGCTAGCCATCGCCGGCCTGGTTGACGCTCCGGCCGACGGTCCGGCCAGGGTCTGACACCCACTCGAGCGCCCGTCTGGGCGCGACGCGATCTCGCGAGCCGTCCGTCCTGGTTGGGATCCTCGGTGCAGCGCCCGTTGTTTTCTAACGGGAGAGGTCTAAAAGTCCGATAACGCGGGTACATACCCATCGCCAGAAGCTACGCCGGTGTAGCTTCGCCAAGGCGGGACAGGGATCCAGGCTGATGAAATATCTCACCGACGGCACCCACCTGTACGAGATAGCCGCACAGCGGACCGTGCAGAATTACGGGCTGCGCCGCGGAGTGATCCGCTACACGATCATCCGCGAGGTCGTCAGCGAGCAGACCGCCACGATTGACGAGTTGCAACTGGCGGCGCTCACTGAGGTGATCTGAGCTAACGCACTAGGCGGCTCGGTCCATCACATTCGGATAGCGCGGGCTATCCACCAACCGCAGGCGGCGGCGGCTCCGGGACGCGCGCGCTGAGAGCTGGGCAGCCCGAAGCTGGAGCAGCACCACCGCGTCGGCGGTGCGCACGAACGGGTTGGCCACGACGCGCCCGTCGGCGAGTGACAGCGCCGCCACCGCCTCGCCGTCGAGCACGGCTAGCAGGATCTCGCCTCGGAGAGGTCTGGAATCGTCGAGGTCAGCGAGGCGGCGAACAACACGAGCATCGGCGTCGCCCGCGACGCGCAGAGCCAGGGTGGGGGTGTCCGATTTGATCATCACGACCGTCCTTTCATTCGTCTGGGACGATCGTGCCGCTAAGACGCGGCGCGCACATCGGGCGAACGGAGCGAGCTGGCGGGTCGCAGGCCTTACGCGCCCGGCGGTGGTGCCTTACGCGCCAACCGACCTGCAAAACACGACACGTGAGCGACTTCGCCCGAGCCGTGTCGAGTTACGTGC
>Ga0335075_10006563_pt1 | contig 17941 bp, 14 predicted proteins | sample Lox_Sample_24_FD_206723 | JGI IMG/M metagenome (GOLD analysis project Ga0335075, IMG submission 206723) | Soil microbial communities from Loxahatchee National Wildlife Refuge, Florida, United States - Lox_Sample_2.4 | ecosystem: Environmental > Terrestrial > Soil > Wetlands | place: USA...
CAAGCGCCGCATGCCCGCCGCCGACTGGGCCCGCGGCCTCCACGCGGCGCAAGCCGCCCACCTGGGCCTCGGCTGACCATGCCCGCGCACCAGCCTTCGCGCCGCGGCAACGCGGGCCGGCGCACTGGCGGCCGCGGCAACGCGGGTCGCGACGCTGCCAGCCGCGCCAGAGCCGCCCGCTCCGACGCGAACCGCCGGGCGAACCTGCCGCGCCGGACCGCCTACGACGTGCTGGCGGCCGTCCGGGACCGCGAAGCCTACGCGAACCTGCTGCTGCCCAGGCTGCTCGCCGAACGCGACATCACCGGCCGCGACGCCGCGCTGGCCACCGAGCTCACCTACGGCACGCTGCGCGGCCTCGGCACCTACGACGCGGTGCTCGCGGCGTGCAGCGACCGCCCGCTGGACAAGCTCGACCCGCCGGTCCTCCAGGTCCTCAGGCTCGGCGCGCACCAGCTGCTAGCCACGCGCGTCGGTGCCCACGCCGCCGTCGCCACCTCCGTGGACCTGGCCAAGGTCGTGGCGGGCGCCCGCGTCTCCGGCTACGTCAACGCGGTCCTCCGCCGGGTCGCCACCCGCGACCTCGACGCCTGGCTGCCGCTCGTCGCCCCGGACCCGGCGGCCGACCCCGACGGCTACCTCGCCGTGCGGCACAGCTATCCCCGCTGGATCGTCGGCGCCTACCGCGACGCCCTGGGCCCGGCCGCCGAAGCAGAGCTGGAGCCGGCCCTGGCCGCGGGCAACGACCGCCCCCGCGTCACCCTGGCCGCCTTTCCCGGCGGCCCGCCCCGCGACGAAATCATGCCCGAGGGCGCCGAGCCGACTCGCTGGTCCCCCTACGGCTTCACCCTCCAGGGCGGCGACCCCGCCGAGCTGGTAGCGACCGGTACAGCCGCCGTCCAGGACGAAGGCAGCCAGCTAGCCGCCATCGCCCTTGCTCGCGCCCCGGTAGAGGGCCCAGACGCCGTATGGCTGGACATGTGCGCGGGCCCAGGCGGCAAGGCCCGCCTCTTGGATGGCCTAGCCGCGCAGGCAGGCGCCCGTCTGGTGGCCTCTGACATCCACCCGCACCGCGCCGCCTTGGTTAGCCAAGCGCTAACCCGCGCCCCCCACCGAGCGGCAGTCGTGGCCACCGACGGCCGCCGCCCCCCGTGGCGCGACGGCGCGTTTGATCGTGTCCTCGTCGATGTTCCCTGTTCAGGGCTAGGCGCCCTCCGCCGCCGCCCGGAAGCGCGCTGGCGCAAGTCAGAATCCGACCTGCCCGCCCTCGCCGAGCTGCAGGAGGCCCTGCTGCGCTCGGCACTGGCGGCGTGCCGCCCCGGCGGCGTGGTCGCCTACGTGACCTGTTCCCCGGTTCCGGCGGAAACCAGCGACGTGGTAGCCGCCGTCGTCAGCGACACCCCGGGTGTGGAGATCCTCGATGCCCCGGCCGTCCTCCCGTCCGTCCCGGACGTCAGCTCGCCCACCCCTCAGTTCGCCCAGCTCTGGCCCCACCGCCACGCGACCGACGCCATCTTCATCGCCCTCCTGCGCCGTACCGAGTAGCCGCGCACGGGGAACGGGTGCCGCTATCGGGTCCGGGTCCCCACCAGCAGCGAGTTCTCCAGGTCAGGGAGCACAACCTCGACGGAGACGAGCCGGGGATCGCCGAAGAAGAACTGGCGCTTGGCGTCGTTCCCGCGCAGCGGCGAATCCGGCGACTGCACCTTCTCCGGAGTCACGTCGTCCATGACGATCCGCCCGCCGACCCGGACGAGGTCGGCCAGGTCCGCGTAATCACCGCCGCCCCCATCACAGAACAGCAGGTCGAATGGCCCACGGCCGGACAAGACCGCGGCGGAGTCGCCCGTGACGACCTCCACCCGCCGGTCTTCGGCGAGCAGTTCCCGAGCCGCCTCCGCCCGCGCCGGGTCGATCTCGGCGGTGACGAGCGTGCAGTCGGGCGGCATCGCGCTGGCCATCCACGCGGCGCCGATCCCGACGCCGGTGCCCATCTCGCCGATCCGGCCCCCGGCGCAGCCCGCGGCCAGCATAGCCAGGAACCGCCCGACGCCAGGCAGCGACGCCGACGGCCCGGCCCCCGCCGCCTCTTCCCGGGTAAGCGGAAAGCCAACCTTCCGGGCCAAACCGCGTGCGCGAGCAACAAGCGGCGGAAAATCATCCATGGCTCGTTTCTAACAGAAGGTCGGCGACCGCTTCGCCCTGGGCCACAATCGGGGATGCCTTGGAATCTGATTATCAGATATACTCAGCTCATGAGGAATGTCACCGCGACCGAAGCGTCCCGGCACTTCTCTGACCTGCTCGACGCGGTCGAACGAGGGGAGACGATCACCATCGTCCGTGGCGGCCACGCTGTCGCGGAGATCGGTCCCGCGCAACGACGCACCGGCGCTGGGCTCCGGGCCGTACTCACCGACGTCACGCCGCCCGACGAGTCTTTCAGCAGGACCATCGCGGAGACACTCGCGCTGGTCACGTCGGAGGCGCCAGACCCATGGCACGGCGCCTGATTCTCGACACCACGGTCATCATCGCCTACGAGCGCGGGACTATCGACCGGTCATCACTGGACGACGACGAACTGGCGATCGCTTCGATATCGATCGCCGAGTATCGCGTCGGCATCGAGATGGCCGATTCCCCCGACCGCGCAGCCGAACGCGCCCGCGCACTAGCCGCCATAACCTCCGCTGTCGACGTCCTTGAGTACCCCCCGGCCACGGCGGCCCACCACGGTCGGCTGCTTGCTCATGTCCGCCGAACGGGCACGCCGCGAGGTGCGCACGACCTGATAATCGCCGCGCACGCGGCGGAGACGGGCCGGACGATCATGAGCCATGACGCCAAAGCCCGGTTCGGTGACCTACCGGGCGTGAGCGCGATCGCCCCCGTCATACCTGGGTAAGCAGAACCGGACAGCGGCTGACCTAGCGCGCGGCGTCTCCGAGCCGGTACTCGTGCGTGGCCTCGTCGAGCTGCTGCTTGAGGTCGGGATCCAGCTTGTACTCCGCGGCGGCCAGGCTCGCGTCGAGCTGGTCCGGGCGGCTGGCCCCGATGATCGGGGCGGTGATCGCCTTGTTGGCGAGTACCCAGGCCACCGACAGCGTGACCAGGCTGACCCCGGCCTGGTCGGCGAGCGTGCGCAGCGAGTCGACGGTCTCGAACGCGCGCTCGTTCCAGTACCGCTCCTGGTACATCTTGCCGGCCGAGCCGAGGGTGAACCGGCTGCCTTCGGCCGGCGGTTCGTTGCCGTGGTACTTGCCGGACAGCAGGCCGCCCGCGATCGGGTTGTACGAGATCACGCCGACGCCGTCTTCCGCGCAGAACGGCAGCATCTCCCGCTCGATCTGGCGGAACAGCAGGTTGTACCGCGGCTGCACCGAGTCGAACCGGGCTAGCCGCAGCGTCTCGCTGCGGCCGATCGCCCGGACCAGCTGATAGGTCAGGAAGTTGGAGCAGCCGATGTAGCGGACCTTGCCGGAGTGCACCAGGTCGTCGAGCGCGCCGAGCGTCTCGTCGATCGGCGTGTTCCAGTCGTACCCGTGCAGCTGGTACAGGTCGATGTAGTCGGTCTGGAGGCGGTGCAGCGAGGCCTCCACCGCGGACATGATGTGCTTGCGGGAGTTCCCGCCGTCGAACGGGGCCGGACCGGTCGGCAGGAAGCACTTGGTGGCGACGATGAACCGGTCCCGCTTGCCCTGCATCCAGCGGCCGATGATCTCCTCGGTGCGCCCCCGGGTGTCCAGGTCACCGCCGAGCGGGTAGGCGTCGGAGGTGTCGAAGAAGTCGACCCCCGCCTCGGCGGCACGGTCCATGATCGCGTAGCCGGTCGCCTCGTCGCTCTGCAACCCGAACGTCATCGTCCCCAGGCACAGCCGGGACACCTGCAGGCCGCTCCGGCCCAGTCTCACGTGGTCCATGCCTGGCACGCTATCGCCCCACCAGGCCCCGGGCTAAGCGCGCCCCGGCACCGGGCATCCGGCCGCGGCGGCGCGGGTCAGCGGGAGAGCGCCCCGGCCGGACGCGATCGTAGCTTCGCCCCGCCGATGTCGGCCTTCTGCCCCTCACGGTAGCCGTCGGCGTAGCCGCTGCCGGAATAGGTGACGCGGGTCCGCCGGGTGCGGGGATAGGCGTGCTCGGCCTGGCGGCGGACGGTGAGCGCGCGATCGGCGAGCACCAGCTCAGCCGACGGGCGGCCGTTCGCGGCCTGGCTATCGTCCGCCGACGCCGACGCGACGGCCGCCTCCTCGGCGGCGCGGACCCGGGCGACGACCGCCGAGGCGAAGCCGAGCATCCATGACCGGCGCCACGCCTTCGCCGCGCCGCCGTAGGCCGGCACCGGCTGCGCCGCCAGGGCCCGGGCCATCTGCACCAGCAGCGACGTGAACAAGATGTCGGCGCGCTCCAGGTCGGACAGGAAGCCAAAGACGTGCACCCGGCTGCCGGGCTGGCGGCGGTTCAGCAGAATGCACTGGCAGCGCAGCGCGCCGGCCAGCCCGGCCAGCAGGTGCGCCTTGACCGCGGCCCAGGGGTTATCCAAGTCGAATACCCGGTCTCCGACGGAATCGGTCTCGGGGTGCAGCGCGCCGAGCAGGGCACGGTCAATGCCGTAGCGGGCCATCAGTTCGGCGGCCTTGGCGGTCAGCGCCTCGGCCTCGGCCGGCGTGCAGCCTTCGTCTTCAGCCTTGGCCAGCAGCTTACGCACGCGGTCCAGCAGATCAGTTTGCACTGGGTGCCTCCATAATTGAAGTTTTCGAACTCAGTGCTGGGATGATAACGGCGCCGTCCGACATTCCGGGGTCGCGGGTAACGACCCGGCCTCCGCACCCTACACTCACTACTGACATGGCCGTTCAGATCTCGCCCAGCATCCTGTCCGCGGACTTCGCCCGGCTCGCCGATGAGGCGCGGGCGATCGAGGCCGTGGCCGACTGGGTGCACGTCGACGTGATGGACTACCACTTCGTGCCCAACCTCACGGTCGGCCTGCCAGTCGTCGAATCGCTGCTCAAGCACGCCACGCTGCCGCTCGACTGCCACCTGATGATCGAGGACCCGGACCGGTACGCCCCCGAGTACGCGGAGGCGGGCGCCAGGAACGTCACCATTCACGCGGAGGCGGCCAAGGCGCCGGTCCGCACGCTGCGCGAAATCCGCGCGGCGGGGGCGCGCGCCGGACTCGCCATCAACCCCAGCACACCGGTCGAGCCGTACGAGGACCTGCTCCCCGAACTTGACATGCTGCTGCTCATGACCGTCGAGCCCGGCTTCGGCGGGCAGAAGTTCCTCGACATCGTGATGCCGAAGCTCCGTCGCGCGCGGGCCATGGTCAAGGCGCACGGCGGCGCGGTGTGGCTCCAGGTCGACGGCGGGGTCGACGTGGAAACCATCGAGCGGTGCGCTGACGCGGGCGCGGACGTCTTCGTGGCCGGGTCGGCGGTGTACAGCGCGGACGACCCCGCGGAGGCGGTGCGCGCCCTGCGCGAGCAGGCACAGCGGGCGACCGCGCACGCCGCCTGGGCGCGCTAGCCGGGCGCTAGAACCGCACGCTGATCGCCAGCGGGTACGCGGCACCGCCCGGGTTGACGGTCAGCGCCGCGCCCGAGACCTGCCTGGTGGCCACGATCTGCACCGACGCGGACGCGCCGGCGGCCAGCGTTCCCGACGACGGCCCCAGCACGAGGACACTGTTCCCGGGGTCGCCGGACACGCCCACCGACCAGGTGACCGGGCCGCCCTCCGCCGTGACCGTGATCCGGGTGCCGAACAGGCCGACGGTCACCTCGGCGCCCGGCTGGAGGGCCACCCCCGAGCCCTGCACGGACACCGAGAGCGAAGCGGCCGGAGCGCTCGCGCTGCTTGACGTCGGCGCCGGCGCCGGCCGGGCCGCCGCGCTCGACGTCACCGGGGTAGCCGGGGTGGCCGGGCCGGTCGCGGTCGCCGACCCGGCGCCCGGGGCGGTCGCCGGACGCTTGTCCGCCGTGGGCTTCGGGCTGGCTACCGTAGCCGTGGCGGCTGGCGACGACGGGTCCTGGCCAGCGGCGGTCGTGGCGGGATCCGCGGCCAGTCCCGCGCCCGGGGGAGACGTCGCCGGGGCATTGCCGGCGTCCAGCGTGTCGCGCCCGTTGCCGCCGGACAGCGCGAACGCCACCGCCGCGACGGCCACGGCGACGACGGCAGCCGCGGCCACGGTCGCCTGTCCCCGTCGCGACGAGCGCGGCTCCGCCTTCGCGGTGGGGTGGCGCAGCGGTGCGGGGAACCCCTCCCGCCCGAATGACCCGGCCCGGTTGGCCGCCGCGGCGCGCTGCGCGACGGCGCCGGCATCCTGCCCGGTGGCGAGCGCGATGGTGTGTGCCTTGAGCCCGGCGGGCGCGCCGGGCGCGAGCCGGAAGCTCTCCGCCGCCGCGGCGGCCATCGCCGCGCCGGCCGACAGGTCGAGCAGCATCGCCGGACGCAACTCGTAGGCGCGGCGGGCGGTGCAGGTCGCGCACCGCGCGATGTGCCGGTGCACGCGCTTGCGCAACGCCGCGGTGAGCCGCCCGTCCCAGCCGGCGAGCATGCCGCTGAGCTCGCGGCACTCGCCGCGCCCGGCGCGGCCCACGAGCAGCACGGCGAGGCAGGCCTCAAGCTGGTCGCGGGTCCTGGACAGCAGCGCGTTCGCGTGATTGCGGGACACGCCGAGCACGGCGGCGACCTCGGCGGGCTCCAGGCCCTGCCGCAGCTGAAGCTCGAGGATCTCGCGCTCCCCGGAGTTCAGGCCGGCCGCCGCCGCGGCGAGCAGGGCACGCAGTTGGGCGCGCTCGGTGCCCTCGCCGAGGTCGACGACGGTGTCCGCGACGTCCGGCTCCTGGTCGAGCGCCGACGCGTGCTTTCTCGACCGCAGGGTGCGCAGGCACTCATTGCGCGCCACGGCGTACAGCCAGGCGCGGAGCCGCTCCGGGTCGCGCAGTCCCGCCAGCCGGGACGCGGCGATGACGAACGTGTCCTGCACCGCGTCGGCGGCGTCGGCCGGGCCGCTCGAGTCGCTGAGCATGGACCGGCAGTACTTGTAGAGGGGATCTGCGTACCTGTCGTAGGCGGCGGCGAGCCCGTCGGGATCGCCGGCCACGATGGACGCGACAACCTCGCTGTCGCGCGTGTGCATCCGGTAGCTGTGCCTTTTTGTCCCTTTTGTACCTGCGGTAAAGAAGTGACGCCATTACTCGCTATATCTAATTCGTTAACGTATGGCCTACCAGTAACGGCATGGGGCAGATGCGTGCCCCTGTTACGCATCCGTGTCGCTGCCGTCCTTGCCGCCGCCAATGGCGCCGCGTCTGCGGGGCACGGCGCCTCAGTCGCGAAGGCGGGCCAGCCAGGGAGCTGGACCGCGATTGAAGACCCCCCTCCGAGCCCTCACTCCCGGTCCAGCCCGCCGTTCCCGCGGTCCCGTCCGGCGCCCCACTCCGGCGTCGGCTGGGACCGCGGCCTGCGCTGCGGTCAGGACAGGCACCGGCCCGCCACTCCCCAAGGGCGGCGGGCCGGTCCCCGCTGTCCCCGTCCTTCGTAGGTATGAGCAGCGAGCCGGCCCTCCGCCAACAACTTTTCCGGGATTTCTTTCAAGAATTTTCCCGGCGGGTGCCGTCGGCCTTCGGGCAAGGACGTTTCCGCACGTAGCTAAGGAGTGAGCGCGGACGTTGACCAAGCAGGAAGCGGCCTAGACGGCTGTTACCACGTGTCGAGGTAGCCGGGCAGCTCGGTGAGGCGGCTGATGATCGCGTCCGGGACCACGTCGTCGTGCGACGGCACCTCGCTGTGCGGGATCAGCACGCCGCGCATCCCGACGCGCTTGGCGCCGAAGATGTCGTCGTACGGCCGGTCCCCGACGAAGACGCACGACGCCGGGTCGGACACCCCGACGGCGGCCATCGCCGCGCGGAACGCCTCGGGGTGCGGCTTGGTCCACGGGATCTCGCTGCTGTAGACGGCGCCGTCGATCAGGCCAAGCACGCCATCCCGGCCGAACACCGACTCGTGCGCGCTGCGCGGCCACATGGTGTTGGACAGCACGCCGGTCTTGATGCCACGGGCGCGCAACTGCCGCAGCAGCGGCGCGACGTCCGGGTCGGTGTAGGTGTGCGGTTCCCACAGGCGGTAATAGGTGGCGAGCAGGTCGTCGGGCGCGCTCACCCCGGCCCGGGTGAAGACGAGCTCCAGGGTCGCGCTCTGCTGCGCGGTCTCCGCCAGCCGCCATAGCTCGAACTCCGCCGCCCGGATCGCCTTCGCGTGCGCCGCCGCCAGTTCGCCGGAGAAGTGCGGCGTGCATACCTCAAGCCACATCGCGTCGTGATCGATCGTGTGCCACGGGGTGAGCGTGCCGCCCCAGTCGAAGATGACCGCCTGTACCGTCATGAACCGTAATGGTACGGATGTCCGGCTATTGCGGCGTGCCGGCCGTCACCGACTCGATGGTCGCGACGGCCCCCGGAGTCGCCTGGCCCGTCGCCATTCCCGTCAGCCTGCCCGCTTGCGACTCGGAGCGGAGCACCCGGTGGCACCCGCCAAGCTCCACGTAAATCTGCCCGCTGCCCGGGGTGATCGAGGTGGCCGGGGACCCTGGCCCGCCGATGACCGCGAAGCCCGGTTCCGGCTGCGTGCACACGGTGGCGTGCCCGGCGCCTGACAGGCCCGCGAGCAGATCCTGCTCGGCGCTGCCGGTGACCGTGGCGGACCCGGTGAATTGCGGCGCGCTCGACGTGCCGCCGGAACTGTACGTGCAGATCCGCAGCGACGACGGGACCGCGGCGAACACGGTGCCGCCGGCCGACGGGCGGAGCGGTCCGTACATCGTGAACGGGTTGGTGTACTGCGGGGTGCACCCGCTCGCGACTTCCTGCTGCGTCTGCACCTGGGCGATCAGCCGCACGGACACCGGCTGCCAGGACAGCGACGAGAGGACGGTGAGCACCCCGGACTGGACCAGGCCGCAGCCGGTCAGCGGGAGCAGCGGCCACAGCGCCGTCCCGTCGCCGCCGACCAGCACGAACTGCGGCGCCACCATGGCGATCGCCGGGCACATCATGCCGGGGGTTCGCTGCCCGGAGGGGTGCCGCAGCGCGGCGACGAGCGGCGCGAGGTTCTGGTCGGCGCGCTCCAGCGTGGCGGTCTCCCACTCGCCCTTGCCCGGGATCTGCTGGTCGCTGGTCACGCACCGGAGCACCGCCACCGGCGCGAACGACGCGGGCAGCGCTTTGCCGCGGACCGCGTTCGCCGGCCAGCCGGTGCAGGCAGGCTGGCCAGGGACGACGGGCGGCCCGCCGGTCGTCGTGGGCACCGGGCTAGCGGTGGTGCCGGGCTGAGACGAGCGCGCGACCGTGGGGGCGGTCTTCACCGGGCCAGCGCCGGCGGGAGGCGTGCTCACGGTGCCGCACCCGGCGGCCAGCGCCGTCGCGACGACGAGCAGGGCGACGGATGCGGCCCGTGTGGCCAGTTGTGTCATCGGCGTGCCTCGATTCTGGCGGACACCCCTTAGACGGGCGATGACCCGCGACCGGTTTCGCCACCTCAGTATTTTTCCTGAGCGCAACGTGTCATACGGGTTAACCGGCATGAACGGTCCGTTATGGGCCTTCAGTTTCCCCCGGGCGGCAGCCACACTAGGAAGCGTGCACGACTATGACCTGCTGGTGATCGGCTCCGGACCAGGCGGGCAGAAGGCGGCGATCGCGGCCGCCAAGCTCGACCGGCGGGTCGCCGTGGTGGAACGTCCCGAGATGCTCGGCGGCGTATGCCTCAACACCGGGACGATCCCGTCTAAGACGCTCCGCGAGGCCATCCTCTACCTGACCGGCGTGGACCAGCGCGAGATCTACGGCCAGTCCTACCGGCTCAAGGACGAAGTCACGATCGCCGACCTGACCGCGCGCACCACGCACGTCGTCATGAGGGAAAACGACGTGGTCCGCAGCCAGCTTGTCCGCAACCGGGTGACGATCATCCCCGGCACGGGCCGGTTCGCCGGGCCGCACGAGGTCGAGGTCGAGAACGGGTCCGGCCAGGTCCGCGCGGTCACCGCGGAGACGATCGTCGTCGCCACCGGCACCACGCCGGCCCGCCCGTCCAGCGTCGCGTTCGACGAGCGGACGATCATCGACTCCGACGGCATCATCCACCTGGAGCGGGTGCCGCGCTCCATGGTGGTCGCCGGCGCCGGCGTCATCGGCATCGAGTACGCCAGCATGTTCGCCGCGCTCGGCACCAAGGTGACGGTGGTCGAGCGGCGGGACCGGATGCTGGAGTTCTGCGACGAGGAAGTCGTCGAGGCGCTCAAGTACCACCTGCGGGACCTCGCCGTGACGTTCCGCTTCGGCGAGACGGTCGCCTCCGTCGAGGCCCACCAAGGGGGCGCGATCGCCCTGCTGCACAGCGGCAAGAAGATCCCCGCCGACACCGTGCTGTACTCGGCGGGCCGCCAGGGCTGCACGGCGCACCTCAACCTCGACGCGGCCGGCCTGGCCGCGGACGACCGGGGCCGGATCACGGTCGACGACTGTTACCGCACCAGCGTGCCGCATATCTACGCGGTCGGCGACGTCATCGGCTTCCCGGCGCTGGCCGCGACGTCGATGGAGCAGGGCAGGCTCGCCGCGCACCACGCCTGCGGAGAACCAGAACAGATGCACGACGTGCCCCAGCCGATCGGGATCTACAGCATCCCCGAGATCAGCTTCGTCGGCCAAACCGAAGACCAGCTCACGGAGGCCTGCGTGCCGTTCGAGGTCGGCATCTCGCGCTACCGCGAACTCGCCCGCGGCCAGATCGTCGGCGACTCCTACGGCATGCTCAAGCTGCTTGTCTGCCCGGATGACCGCAAGCTGCTCGGCGTGCACGTGTTCGGCACCGGCGCCACCGAGCTCATCCACATCGGCCAGGCTGTGATGGGCTGCGGCGGCACGGTCGACTACCTCGTGGACGCGGTGTTCAACTACCCGACGCTCGCCGAGTCCTACAAGGTCGCGGCCCTGGACGCGACCAACAAGATGCGCCAGGTCACCCGGATGTCCGGCTGAGGCTTGCCGCACCGCCGCCGCGAGGCGAATGGCCTTTCATCATTATCCCGAACGGCCGCGCGCCTTCGCCCCGGCACTCACCGTGTCCCCAAATAGGGCGAACCGCGAACAGCGGCGCCGCTACTGTTGCGGCAGGGCAGGCGCTTTCGCGGGGCAGAGGGGGAGCGGATGGTCAACCAGGCGGGGCCGCGCGGGATCGGGTGGTGGTCCACGGTGACCGCGTTCGCCTACGTGGTCGCGGTCGGCGCGCTCATCGTCGGCGGCATCGGCCTGGATCAGTACCTCACGGGACCGCACGCGCCAGCCGACTTCGGCCACGGCTTCTGGGACGTCGTCTTCTACGACCTGCAACTGCCGATCCTCAGCTCGGCCCCCACGCTTGTCGCTGGCCCCTTCCCGGTGCTCTTGGGAATCGCCCGGATTCTCGCGCCCGTGAGCACGTTCCTGGCGGTCGTGGGCACGGTCTTCCTGCTGTTCGGCGAGCAGTGGCGGCGGCTCCAGGTCGCGATGGCCCGCTACCACGCCATCGTGGCCGGCGACGGCCCGGTGGCGCTCAAACTGGCCGGCAACCTGCACGCCGAGAAGCGGAAGCTGGCGCTGCTCAGCCCCAAGGTCGTGCTGGTCAGCTCCGATGACGAGACGCTGACCCGGGGCCGCCAGGCCAAGCTCGCCGGGTACCACGGCGACCCGTCTGATCCCGCGACGCTGCGTGCCGCGCGCGTGGCCCGGGCCACCGAGCTTTACGCCTGCACGAGCCAGGGCACCGTGAACGCGGCCATCGCGCTGCGCGCCCGCGACGAGGTTCTCGCGTCGAGGAAGCAGCCGCTGCGCGGCTACGCGCAGGTGCGCGACGCGGAGCTTGGCGTCGCGCTGCGCGCCCGGCGGATCGGGGTCGGCGGGGACCCGCGGCTGCGGCTGGACTTCTTCACCGTCGAGGACATCGCGGCCCGCAAGCTGTTCGACAGGCATCCGCTCCCGCAGGCCGGCGACGATCCGGTGCAGGTGGTGATCAGCGGCTTCGGGTACCTCGGCCAGGCGGTCCTGCGCGAGGTGGCGCACCGGCAGGAGGCGCTGCCTGGCCGCCCGCGGGCCGACGTGCTGATACGGCACGCGACCGTGAAACAGGTCGCGAAGCTCGCCGAAGCGTTTCCGGCGATAAGCGCGAACTGCTCGATCACGTACGACGAGCTGCCAGGGCTCCCCGCGACCGGCCTGTACACCGTGTACGTCTGCCTTGACGGCGACGATGACGCGCTCAGCGAGGGTCTGGCGATGGCCCACTCGCTGGTCAGCAGGCGGGGGGACGTGGTGGTCTGCCTGCGGGACTCGTCGCCGTTCGCGGGGGTCCTTGCCGCCCGCAGCGGCTTGATCGACGATGTCATGGGAAGGCTGAGCGTGTTCGGAGTCATCGAGGAGGGGTGCGTGCCAGCGAACATCCGTGACGACTTCACCGAGCAGCTCGCCCGGTCGATCCACCGCGCCTACGTGGCCATGGAAGCCGCCAAGGGCGAGACGCCCGCGACGAACCCGTCGATGGTTCCGTGGGAGAGCCTCCCCGAGGACCTGCGCCAGTCCAACATCGCCCAGGCAGCCGACTTCGGCGCCAAGGTCGAGGCGATCGGCGCGATCATCGTCCCTGAGTCCGCGGGCGCGCCTGAGTTCCACTTCACTGACGAGGAGGTCGAGCGCCTCGCCGAGAAGGAGCACGAGCGGTGGATGGACGACAAGCTCAGCCACGGCTGGCAGTACGGACAGCCGCGCGACGACGAGAAGAAGATCCACCCCGACCTGCGGCCCTGGGCCGAACTCAGCCCGTCCGACCAGGACAAGGACCGCAACGCGGTCCGTACCCTCCCGGCGACCCTGCACGACGCGGGTTTCGAGATCCTCCGCCTGCCGCCGGACTCGTAGCTCGCGGCACCGGACGCTACGTCTGGAGGAACCGCCGGTACGGGTAGGCGACCCGGACCGCCCGGCCGACCAGCTCGGCGTCGGTCGCGTAGTCGTGTACCTGCTGGTCGCGGAGCATGAACACGGGGCGGCCGGGAGGACCAAGCAGCGCCACGGGTGTGCCGGCGGACAGCGCCGCGCCTGCCTCGATGTAGACGTTCGGGCTGTCGCCCGTAATGTCGGCGAGCACCATGGTCGCGCCGGAAACGGCGCGCAGGATTTCCCGCTGCACCGGGCTTCCCGTCACGTACTCGCCGAGGAGGCAGGACACCCCGGTCGCGGCCTCGACGGCGGCGATCACCGACCGGTGGAGTTCTCTTTTCCCGAACTCGGTCGCGTAGAAAATGTACGGTGCGCGCCGGGGAGTTCTCCATTCCTCGGCCAGGTTCTCCGCGTATTCGGACAGCAGGCCGGCGTCCTCGGTCGGCGGCGTGAGCCCGGGCAGCTCTCGCGTCTCCGCTGACAGCTTCACCTCCGGATGGGGGACAACCAGGCAGGGAAGCCCGCGCTCCGCGGCAAGCCGCCATTCGTTAAGGACGTACTTCGACGTCGTTTCCTGCGCGCTCGGCCGGTAGGGCAGCGCCGCCGCGAACGCGCCACAGCCGTCGATGATGCCGCCGATACGTTCGCTGTCCCAGGAGGCCTGGTCCTGGGCGTCCCCCACGAGGCGGAGGCCAACGCTGGACAGCGCCCCGGACGCGACCCCCGCCACGGCGGCATCCGCAGCCTGCCATCCCCTGCTGAAATAGGTGTGCTTGCCGTACGCGGGATCCGGCGCGATTCGCGGCGGCAAGTAGAGCGCCTGCAGAATGAGCGAGGCAGCCCCCGCGTCCAGTTCGCCCGCGCCGATCTCGATATTCGTGAGATTGCTGAGGAAACCGGGCGGTTCCACGCCGTCAAGCCTGAGCGGGATGACACGGAAGTCTTTGTGATTCGCGCGCTGATTCTGCGCAGCGTGATACTCTTCCTCGACCCACCCCCGGTCCACCGAGTTGCGAGAAAGCAGGATAATCACGGCGCGGCTGCTCGTGATGGCCTCGTACAGGCGAGAGCCGAAAGCGGCGCCGGGCGGCATATCGTCCGTGTCGTACCAGACGCGAAAACCGGCCACCCGGGAGAGAAAGTCATAAAGCCTGTCGGCTTGTGCCTTGTCGACGTGCGCGTGGCTGAGAAACGCGTGGTACGGGCGCTTCCCGATAACCGCTTCCGCCATCCGACCCCGCAACGCTGCGCGTATGTATTCTCGCTGACGATACCGACGTGAATCCGGAGTTCGCTAGGCGTAAGGATCGGTCGCGGGCGGATGATCGGAGCCCACTGACAGCGGCGCGGACCACGCGTGGCGAGATTCCGCCGTGGCCTGGAGACCTTGCAGCGCCTGGCAGGCGTCGCACCGGTAGACGCCGTCCCCGGCCAGGAGCAGCGTCCCGTCCGGCGACCACGGATCGGCGGGGAACTCGGAATAGCCGGCGGAGCCGGAAGCCAGGAAGGCCGGCAGCGCGGTCATTGGCTCACCGCCGGAGACCTGATAGACCGTGAGGCTCCCGCCGGGCGGGGTCGGCGCCAGGCCGAGGGATCCGGCGTAGACGAAGCTGCCGTCCGGGCTCAGGCCCGCGCCGGGAACGACGGGCGCGCCAGGATCGCTCGGTGGCGGGGACGAGTAGCTGGCGATGACCCGTCCGGTCGCGAAGTTGAGCACCGCGCCCGCCCCAGGTGGGTTGACGCCCGTCCCGGCCTGCGGCCAGTCCACGGCGAGCAGGGCGGACCCGCTTGGCGCCGGGCTGAGCTCGAGAATCGGCCAGGTGGACACCTGCTGCGTCGCGACGCGCTTGCCGGACGCGGTATCCCAGAGGAAGACCGTGCCGTCGGCGTTGCCAGAGGCGACCACGCTGCCGTCGGCGCTGACCGCGACCCGCAGCGGGGCCGGAGAGAAATAGGACGACGAGTGGCTGTCGCGGGGCCGGAACGTGCGGATGGCCATCCCGGTGACCGCGTTCCACACCCCTACGGTGCCCCCGGTGTCCGCTGCCGCCAGCACGGTGCCGTCCGCGCTGACGGCCGCGTCGATTGGCGCGCTCGGCTGCCTGACCTCGAGCTTGTGTCCTGCCAGCGGCTGCCACAGGTAAATGTCCGTGGTGGTCATGACCAGCAGGTCATCGGGCCCGGGGCCGAACGCGACGCCGGCCGGGCGGCCGGCCACCGGCAGCGAGGCAACCTGCCGTCCGCTGGAGTCCAGCACCGTGACCGAGTGCGCGCGAGCGTAGGCCACATACGAGCCGTCCGGGCTCGCCGCGACGGCTAGCAGCTGGATGCCTCCAGGCTGTGTGGTGACCGGGATGGCCTGCGCGAGGCGCGGCGGCGGTGGCACCCGGCATTGGCCGAATAGCGTGATCGGTATGCCCTGCTTTAGCAAGGCCGCCGAGCACGGCATGACCGTCGGCGCGATGCCGGGCAGCGGGAGGGTGCGCTCCAGCTGACCGGTCCGCGCGCTCCAGGTGATCGCGTCGGCCGCGGTGATCGCGGCGGTCGCCCCCGTCGACGTGTCCACGTCGATGCCGGACAACTGACTGCCCGAGCTCGTGAACCCGAGGGCGATCGCCGTGCCCTGCGCAGGCGCCGCCAGCTCAGCTGCGGGTTCCCCGATCCCGGCGTCCCAGACGCGAACGGTGCCCTGGTCGTCCACGGTCAGCACCAGCCGGCTATCCGGAGAGAACTGGACGCTCAGCAGTCCCGGACTGCCGCTCCCGCCCAGCGTGCTGACCAGCGTCCCGGTCGAAGCATCCCAGACCTGTGCCGTGCCGTCGTCGCTCGCCGTAGCCAGGTACCGGCCGTCGGGGCTGGAGGCGATCGACGTGATGCTGGCGCTGTGCCCGGAGAGTGGGACCGTGGTCCCGCTCTTCAGCCGGAGGTTGACCTCGCCCCGGTCGTCCCCGACCGCGACCCATGGATCGTCCGCGTTCGCGCTGCAAGCCATGGCCTCGACTTCGTACGGAAGCTCAGCCATGACAGCGTTCGCCTTGCCGGTCGCCGCGTTGTAGATCTCTTCGGGCCAGCTCGCCGCGCTGTTCACCGAGGTGATCACGGCCGAACCATCAGGGAACCAGCAGGACGGACCAAATGACGGGCCGCCACCGGTGAGCGGCGAGAGCGGTACCTGGCGCGTGACAGCCAAGCCGGGGCCCGGTGTGAAGTCGATGATCTGCCCGTCGGTGAGCAGCGCCGACCCGTCCGGGCTCGGGACGACGTCGCTCATGCTGTCGCCTCCCGGGCTGGGACGAAACAGCGGGCCCGCGACGCCGGTGGCTAGGTTGAAGATCACCACATTGGACAATTGCCCGCCATACAGGTCCAGTTCCGCGCCATCCGCCCCGGCCCAGGCGGCTACCATCGCGTCGCTGTTAGGGCCGCTGTCAGTGACACCCGGGACGAGCTCGGTCGTGATGACGTGGTTAAGACCGGTCGCTGCCACGGACGTCGCGACGCCAGTGGCCGAGACGTCCCAGATCGAGACCGTGCCGGCCAGCGTCACGGCGGCCAGCCGGGAGCCGCTGGCGTCGTACGTGAGCTGGATGACCGGCGAGTCGCCGCCGGTAGGCAGCAACTGCGTGACGCGCCCGGTGGCGGAGTTCCACAGTGCCACGCGGCCATGGGTCGCGGAAACGGCGATCTGGCCAAGCGCCGGATTCCACGCTGCCGCGGTGTTGCCGCTGGTGCCGGAATGAACAGTCATCCGCAGGTGATCGCCGGCGATCGCCTGCCGCAGCGCCTGTTCGGTCTGCGGGGACGCGTTGGTCTGCGTGGCCTTGAGCGCGTCGGCCACGCTCTGCGCCGGGTTGCTGCCGAGTTCCGCGATGGCCTGCTCGGCGGTCGCCCGGCTGTTGGCGACCTGGGCCTCGTGCTGCGCCTGATTCCGCTGCAGGAACGCCACCGCGGCTAGCCCGAGGGCGATGGCGAGCCCGGCGCTGAGCGCAACTTGCCAGGTCCGCTGGGTGCGCACGGCCGCCTTCCGGCTGGCCACGATGTACGCCGTCTGCGCCGCCGTCGGCGGCGTCTTCGGGTGCGCGGCCGCCCCCGCCAGCCAGTCCTCGGCCACCCGCAGGTCGCTGCCCCGCAGCAGGAAGCTCTTGTCGTGCCCGGCCCGCGCCCATTCACCGGTGCGGATCGTGTACCGGCTGTGCTCGTCGCGCCAGTCGAGGTCTTCCGCGAGCGCCTCGGCCAGCTGGTCGACCGCCTGACTCGCGTCGCTTCCCGGGGTGAACATGACCCAGCTGGGGCGGGTCAGTGCGTCGGGCAGCTCGCGTCGGTCCACCTCGCGCAGCACGACGGGAACGATGAGCTTGTTCAGCCCGACGGCCTGGTCGAGCTCATGGAGGCATTCCTCGCGGGTCACGGATTCGGGCGTGATGACGAAGACGAATGCCTTCGACGCGTTGATGCCGCGACCGATGCGCTGTGACCAGTCCGAAGCAGGCTCGATCTTCTCCCGGTCTATCCAGACCCGCATGCCGCGGGCGTCGAGGTCCCGCTCGAGCTGGTCGACGAACGCGGTGTCCGATGGAATGCGGCGATAGGAGATGAACGCGTCGAAGCGCCCGTCTCCGGGCACGTTACCGTCTGTTTCCGGCGGTGCCTGGGACGCCGGGAGACGTTGCGATGGAGTTCCGGCCGGGGTACCAGAGTCCTTGATGGACAAGGCCGTCACCTCGCGCTGGGAGCGCTTAATTGCGGCCAGCCTATGACGGAACGCATCGCGTCCGCTACGGTCAAGTACCCCGGCCTTCCGCGCTAGGGCCCGCCCCAGGCTTTGTTCCGGGGATGTCCGGTTTCTCCCGGGAATATCTCGTGTGGCAGACTAGTTACCGCAACGTAAGCGTGCTCCGGGGTCGGTGAAACTCCGAACCGGCGGTGATAGTCCGCGACCCAGCCGCACCGCGGCTGGT
>Ga0335075_10006564_pt1 | contig 17941 bp, 13 predicted proteins | sample Lox_Sample_24_FD_206723 | JGI IMG/M metagenome (GOLD analysis project Ga0335075, IMG submission 206723) | Soil microbial communities from Loxahatchee National Wildlife Refuge, Florida, United States - Lox_Sample_2.4 | ecosystem: Environmental > Terrestrial > Soil > Wetlands | place: USA...
ATGCGCTCCACACAGACACCGACAAGGAGGCAGCCAAAACCACCTCCCAACAGCTCACACCGCCCACGCCGGTGCAGGCCCGGGCCCGCGAACTGATTCGCATGTTCCCAGTAACCGCAAAGTGAATCTTGCGCTGTCTGTCCGGGAACCAGCAGAATGCTCTCTCCAGTCTTCCGGAACGTCGGTTTAATCGACAGGTGCTAACGGACGACCTGGCCCGGCAAGGTTTCTCCCTCTTGCCGCCTGGTCTGCTTCGTCACGTACATGGCGGCATCCGCTGCGCTCAGCAGGCTGTCGCGGGTGGCTCCGTCTGCGGGATAAATGGCGATGCCAATGCTTGCGGTCCCGCGCACCGTGCAGCCCTCCCAGGTGAAGGGCTGCTCAAAGCAGCGCTCCAGGCGCAGCGTAACCTCCTCCACGTCCGCGCGGACGCGCAGGTGGGGCAGAATCACGGCAAACTCGTCGCCGCCCAGCCGCGCCAGAATATCGCCCGGGCGTAACTGATGCTTCATGCGCAGGGCGACTTCCTGCAGGTAGAGATCTCCGGCGCGGTGCCCGAACTGGTCGTTGACCTGCTTGAAATCGTCGAGGTCGATAAAGAGCAGCCCGAAAACGCCGGCCGACTGTCGCGCGGCCTCAATCGCGGTCTCAATCTGTTTTTCGAACGAGAACCGGTTGTGGATGTTGGTGAGCAGGTCGAATTCCGAGCGATGCACCAGATCGGAGTAGAGCCGCGAGGTTTCGACGGCCAGCCTGGCCAGTCCCGCCCCCTGCGCCAGGGCGTCGGTTTCAACGGCGCCCGGCCTGGAGCGTGGGCCGAAGGCGGCGCAGATGGTGCCCAGCGCACTCCCGGACCGGGAGGGTATCGGTTCCTCGACGACGCGCCGTCCAGCCCGCGCGTTCTCCGCCAGGAAATTGCCCAGCGTGGCGCCGTCCTTTACCTGAATCCAGCACGGCACCCCGCCCAGCCGGGCGGAAACCAGCTCGTTGATGCTCTCCAGAATCTCCGCCAGCGGCCGGGAGTTGTTGATCTCTTCGAGAATCTTTGCGCGCCTCCGCTCCAGATCCGCCATGGCCGCATTGCGGAGGTGCGCCTGACGTTCAATCCATATCACCCCAATGCCGATGATGAAGATCAACGCCAGCAGGATCTCGACCAGCCGGGTGAGGTTGTGCTCATTCCGCCAGGACGGCCGCGCCACTACCTCGATGTCGTTGAAGGAGCGCAACAGAATATCGAAGCCTGACGGGCCCTCAAACGGATTGGAACCGTACGACACCGATGTGATGCCGGTCACGCGCACCGTGGCGCCCACCGGAATCTGCTTCATGGGCGGCAGTTTGAAGCCCAGATCCTCGTCGATATGCCGGTAGATTACTGAGAAGAGATGGCCGCCCGTGGTCAGCAGATATTCGTCCTGGTACTCTTCCCGACTCTCCTTGACCACCTGGCCTTCCGTCGAAATCAGGTTGAACGCATTCGCGCCGGAATACAGCTCGTCCCATCCGACCCTTTGCGGCGTGAGGGGCGATCGCTGGTGGCTGTCTTCCACTTCGGCGGCGGTGAGGGTCAGTACGCCATTGCGAACTGCGGGATAGCCCGACGCGGTTGCCCGGTCGCCGATGGTGAGGGGCTCTTCTTCCCTGGTCTCGATCCACAGGCTCCTGGTGCCGCTCTGCAGCACCGCCGCCGTACCGGGCAGGTAGTACGTGATGGTCCCCTTTACCCGCACCCGCGCGGAAAGATCCCGAACATAGGACTGCCCAAGGATTTGATCCAGCGGGGTGAAGGGAAGCGCGTCGCCATCGGCGGGGGGCTCCTTAAGAATCTTCACGTCCGACATCGCAGGGACCTTCAGAATGATTCCGGTCAACTGCTGTTTGCTGTCGAATATTCCTGATGCGGAACCGGCCACTTCGACTTCAGCGCCTGGCAGTTTTCCCAGCACACTGCCGTCGTTGCTGTTGATGATGGCATCGACGGGTCCACCGTCCATCGACAACTCCAGGTAGAGGTTCGCCACCTTTCCGTAGGTGACCAGGTCGGCGCTTCTCACCCTTCCGCGCACGGTTACGCGCATGCAGTCGAAGTCGCCGCGAACCAGCCGTGTATAGTCGGCGGGCACAGGCGCCGGCACCGATCCGTGACCGAGGACCACAACGCTATCGGCCACGATGTCCGGGCGAAAGCCGGCGCCGCGGGTCACTCCGCGGACCAGAACGCGATCACCGGGCGTCAGTGTCGCGTTCTTCGGCGCGTCGGCATAGATGGCAAACCCGCCGTCCTGTACGAATAGGCCGATGGTCCCCGGGATGTGATACGTAACCGTGGCCTCGAAGGCGACGGGAATCGACTGGGCTGCCTCAGCGTTGCTCAGCGAGTGGAGCGCGGCCAGGGAAGTAATCGTCTCCGGAGCAGCGGCAACGGCAAGCGCGGAACACGCGGCAAACATCGCCAGGCCGCCGAAGATGCGACCGCAGAACCGCAGCCACGCCAGGACTCGCGCACCGTCTTGCCGGGTTCCTCGCCGATGGATCATGCTCTGTTTCTCAATCTCCCCAAAACGGCCGCCGCAACGTCAACACAAACCAGTACCGTCGTCTTAAATCAAACGCCGAGGTGAACGGGTTCATCAGTGGCTTGAGTGATTGAATATGAACCGGCTTCCCACTTCGCGACGTGCTCGGATCGGCCTTAAGTGGCTCCGCCATTTCAGCTGTGGCAGTCAACGACCATCTTTTGGTGCCTCGCATTCGGCAGCGTTTCCCTATTGTCGCGTCGCCGCCACTTCGCCGACGGTTGCAGTTCATTCCGATCCTGCTCTGGCCATTTCACGGAGATCCCGTTTGTCGCGGTGATCGCCGAGGGCACTCGCAAACCCAGGCTTTCCTGAAAGGAGGAGCGCGCCGCACTGGCGTCCCGATACTGCGGGGCTATAGAGGAATCCCTGCATCTCGGGGCACCTCTGTTTTTGAAGGTATTCTAGCTGCTGCCGCGTTTCAACTCCCTCAGCAATGCAGCCAAGACCAAGATTGTGTGAAAGGCTCAGAATGCTTCTGACTACTGCCTCCGCGGCAGAGTCCGAGGTTATGTCCCGCATGAAGGATCGATCAATCTTGATCAGATCGAGCGGGAATTTTCTCAGATAAGACAACGACGACCATCCGGTGCCGAAATCGTCCAGCGAAAGGCTTACTCCAATCCGTTTCAGGTCTCGCATGATTTCGATGGTGTTTTCTGAGCCATCCAGTGTCAGGCTCTCAGTAAGTTCAAGTTCCAGCCACTTCGCTTCCAGTCCCGTCTCGAGCCACACTTTTTGCACGGTACCTACAATATCGCCCCGATAAAACTGCTGCGCAGACAGATTGACCGCTACTCGCATCCGAGGAAGCCCCTCTTTTTGCCATGCCATATTTTGCAGACATGCCGTTTTCAGGACCCAGTCCCCGACTTCGACCATCAATCCTAGTTCTTCAAGCTGGGGAATGAACTGGTTCGGGGAGATCAGCCCTTCCTGTGGGTGAAGCCAACGCAGCAATGCCTCGACGCCCGTAATGCGTCCTGAATTCGTGGAGACCACCGGCTGGTAATGGAGGACAAATTCACCTCGCGCGCATGCCTGATGCAGATCGATTTCCAGTTGCTGGCGGTGCTGCGTCGCTTCATTGAGCTTCGGAGTAAAAAAGCAGTAGATGCCCCGGCCCCTCTTCTTGGCTTCGTACATGGCGGCATCTGCGAACTGCAACAGCACCGCGGGGTCTTCTCCGTCATCCGGGTAAACAGAAATTCCGATGGAGGCGCCTATCTGCAGTTCGCGGCCCTCGATCTCGAACGGCTCGGCCATTGCGACAAGAATCTTCTGAGCGACGGTCTCAACGTCCCGGCTGGCGGAGAGCATTGAGACGCCTATAACGAACTCATCTCCGCCCGGACGCCCCACGACATCGCTCTCGCGCAGGCAAGCTTGCAGGCGAACCGCCACTGCTTCGAGGAGCCGGTCGCCCGCGTAATGACCAAGAGAATCGTTGATGTTTTTAAAGCGATCCAGATCCAGCATCAGCACGGCAACCGATTTCTGATTGCGGCAAGCCAGTGCGATTGCCTGTCCCAGACGATCCTCCAGGAGAACGCGGTTCGGCAACCCCGTCAGCGCATCGTGGAGCGCCATGTACCGGACTTGTACGTCCGCCTGCTTGCGGTCGGTGATGTTATGAGCGATCCCCATTGTGCCGATAATCTCACCCTGCCGGTCTTTGAGCGGCACCTTGGTGGTAAGCACCCACGTCTCGCGGCCGTCCGGCCATGTCTCCTTCTCTTCGATCCCGATCTGGGCGTTTCCGGTGTGAATGATTTCCTGCTCGTCCGCGAACGCCTTGTCGGCATGTTCCGGGGTGAAAATATCGGAATCGGTCTTGCCCACCGCCTGCGTCGGATCGGCCAGTCCGCAATAATCGGCCATCGCCCTGCTGATGCGCACAAAACGGCTGGCGCGGTCCTTAAAAAATACGTTGTCCGGAATGTGTTCGAGGAACGCTTCCAGCAAATCGCGTTCCATCTGATATCGCCGATCAGCCAGCGATTTCAGGACCAGGAGCCACAAAACAAAAGCTATGACAACTCCAATCGCGGGGATGCCAGGGAGACGCGAAGCGTTAACATGCGAAAAAATCCCGGGGGCGAATGCACGCACTGCGAACCTGTGGGCGACCAGGAATCCCAGCAGCGCGGCGGAAAGCGCAATCGCAGCACCGGGAACTGTCGGGGTTCGCCTGGAGCGTCTCACGGCATCACGATTTCCTCTCATTGACTTAGGCGGGAACAGGATAACTCGCTGGCGAGAGGTAACCAATCCACCGAAGTGTCTTTCGTAATACAACTTTGCGGCGCGGTCTGTACCACCCTGGGGGTACCGCGGCCCGGATAGGAACCGATGGATTGCCGAGGTACCGTGAACTGCAGTCACTGCTCAATTACGAAGCGACCGGCGGGGACAGGCGATCGAACACGAATCCTCTTGAAACGAACAGTTCAACGTTACGCACGTATGCCGACAACAGCCCCGAAGGGCAAGGAAGCGGCGGACCATACCAAGCGGACCATACCAGTCAGATGTGGTCGGCATCCCGGCATGTGTGGTCCGCCGCCGTATTGCAAGCGAAAAATGAAGCTGGCGGGAAAGGTCTGCGCGAGTGTATCCGCCTTTTGTTGGAGTAGCGAGCTCCTGGCCTGAATGGGAATGCGCTGCGCCCTCGTCCTTTTTACTTTGGCTGCCTCAGCAGGCAGTTCCGGGATTCAGGTTTCGAGAGCGCCGGGTTCGACCGTTGTGCCATTTCATTTGTTCACCAGCAAACCTGGCAGCAATCTTCATCTCCGATTCGTTGTCGCCGGGCTGCGGATGTGGGAATCGCGTGAGCGATTTCCAGGTCTGGCGCCTGAGCCAGGCGTCATCGGCAAGCCATCAGACTGCAACTGGTTGTGGTGAGAGCGGCGGGCGATATTCCTCACCCCTGAACAGAACCGCCCAGACCATGCGTGCCCTCTTATTGGCTACTGCCACGACTGCCACCTGGGTGCGCTTGCGTGCTAACAGACGGGCCAGCCCTGTACTCAGGGCCGCCGACTGCTTTGTCCGCCTCTGCAGCACGGTATGGGCTCCCAGCACGAAGAGCTTGCGCAGGTATTTGTTGCCGCGCCTGCTGGTGCCGGTCAGCTGCTGCTTGCCGCCGGTGGAGTGTTCGCCAGGCACTACTCCGAGCCACGCGGAAAAGTCGCGGCCCTTTTTGAACGCCGCCCCGTTGCCGACAGCGGCGATCGTCGCTGTGGCGATGGTGGGTCCGATTCCGGGGACCGCCATCAGACGCCGGCAGGGTTCGAGTTCGTCGGCGATGCACAGAATCAGTTTGTCGAACCCCTCGATCTCTCGATACAGGTAGTCGGCTTTCTCACGCAACGTGATATTCGTCACATCCGGGGCTCTCAGGTTCGGGCACGATGCCCTCACAACCGAAGCAGCAGGGGCCGCCGGTCCTCACCGGGGCTGCGGCCCTGTTAACCTTTCCCGCCTGGTGCTGCCTTTCCTGTGGGGAGATCCTGGCAGCCCCAAATCTTTTCCGCTTGCAGCGACTGGAGAGTGCCGATAAGCACCGCTGCGAAAGTGACACCCGCGAGTCGAACACTATGTCCTCCAATGCGGTCCGCGAGGCCGCGGAGATGCTGGTCGCGCTGGAGGCCCGGATTCAGGCAGTCGAGGCCGCTCTGCCATCACACTGACTCACTACCCTCCGCCGAATAACCTGGTGCCGCAGGGGAGCAAACTTTACCTGGCACATCCCGGAGAGTCGGTGGCGAGCGATCAGGACGATTGGACGCGAATCGATCACCAGCCGGCTATTCCAGACCACCCACCGGCGCCGGTCCTCGAACACGTCCCCCCTGGCAGCAGCGTCCTCGATATCGGATGCAACAAAGGAAGCAAGGCAATCTTTCCGGCAGGGCACAGCTCTCAAGTGGTCGGCATCAACATCAATGTTGCCGCGATTGAAGTGGCACAAATGCGTGCCCAGGGACCCAGTGCGCCGGGATCGGCACAGTTCAGGTCGGCAGACATTCTCGAAGAGCCCGTCACGCATCCGTTCGATGTTGTTTTGCTGATTCGAGTCCTGACCTGTTTCGCCGAACCCTCCGAATGGACCGCACTTCTGCGACGGTCAACCCAGCTTTTGAGACCCCGAGGCTACCTCTATATCCATGACTTTCTAATATCGCCACATTTTGAGGCGTACCGCATGCGGTATGAAGCAGGAGCCAGGCTCGGATGACGCACCGGGAATTTTCAGGTGAATGATGCACAAGGGAATCGCTTGTTCATTGCCCATCACCACCCACCGGCGGAAGTCGCTTCGATCAGAGCAGGGTTTGAAATCCTCAGCGATCATGCCCATGATTCTCTGTCCATGGACGGGAACGCATGCCAAATGTTTGAGTTCCTGGGTCAATGGCGAACCTGAGATCACGGCTCATATCGAATGTTCCGGATGTACCCCGCAGCCGGGACTCGCGGAACCCGGGAAAAACAGCGATGCGTCCGGGCTTCGATTCCGGAATCAATCTGCTCTACGAACTGGCGGGCAGCGTCTGCTGGAAAGGCGCCGCCCGCGCGGGTGGGTGAGCCGCTCAGGCCGCGGCTGCGGCCCTCATGTGCTGTTTCATTTCGTCCTGGGAGACATCGCGGACGTGAGTTGCGAGGTACCACCTGTGCCCGAACGGATCTTCGAGACCGGCGGTGCGATCGCCATAGAACTGGTCGGCGAGCGGGCGAACGACCTTGGCGCCGGCCGCGGTGGCCTGTTTGGTGGAAGCGTCTACATCCTGCAGGTAGACATGGAGGGTAATGGGTGAGCCGCCGAAGTGATTCGGGCCGTAGGCGTCCATTTTGCTGTCCTCGTCGGCCACCATAATTCGGGAGTCGCCGACCTGTATTTCGGCATGAGCAATGCCGCCATCGGGCCGCGGCATACGCATCACTTCTTTGGCACCGAAGCCTCGGGCATAGAAGTCGAGCGCCTGGCTCGCCTTGCCTCCAGGGATGATGAGAAGAGGCGTAACGGAGTGATATCCGTCAGGAATGGGCTTGACCGTCCTTGACATGGGGGAACCTCCCGTTTTTCTCTTTCGGAATTCAAGCTTACTCCTTCCCCGGCGGAGAGCGGCGTCGCAGCAGCGACTCTCGCATAAAAAAGAGGTGAATTCCCCTGGGCGACGTCGCGGCTCGGCGTCGACTGCGATCCTGCGCTGGTGAACATCGCTCCCATGTCGCGGAAGGTCGGCCCTTCAACAATCCAAAGGTTTTCGGCGAACGCGGAAAGGTCCGACGCAGGGTGCGGTTCACAGGGTATCAAGCCACCGATGTCGGACCATCCCCGGCAAGTGGTCTCAGGGAAGCATTAAAACTCGACAAGAGGCATGATTCCAGGCTCTCGCCAGGGCAAAGCGCGTTTGCGGGGCCAAAGCCCCCTAAACGCGCCTCGCCGATCGTGCACTCGATGAGAGTCTGCGAAGTGAGATCTCATTTCTGCGAGCGGCTTCCTCTTCGGCGGCCGCTCTTATCTTTTTACGGACACGCGGCAATCAGCCGGCCTGGGAGTATGATGGCCGAATCAATGCTGGGGGCAGACGCGTGCCTGCCGCTCCCGCGTCCCCCCGCAGGATCACCGCGAGGAATCCCGGGATGGAAGCTTCCGGACGTTACATGATGTGCCGCACACGCTTCATCCGAACGCTTCGTACCCAGGCTATCCTTGCCCTGGCAGGCGCTTTCGCGGCCTGCATCCCGGCAGCGCGAGCCGCCGAGCCCACCCTCACCACACTGCACGCCGTTCACATGCTCACGCTGGCGCAGGCCCGACTCGGCATCCCGGTTGCCTTCAAGGCCACCGTCACCTACTACAGCCCGAGCGACGTGGACCTGTTTGTCCAGGACAACGGCGAGGCCATTTACGTCGAGTCCAGGCCCAACCAGAACTTCCAGCCCGGCGACCGCGTCCTCGTGCGCGGCCGGTCGCGGGCCAGCTTCACCCCCGATGTGGTTGCTTCCAGCGTTACCGTGCTCCACCACGGCAGCCTGCCCCAGCCCGTGCCCGCCGACTTTCAGCAGCTCATCCGTGCCCAGCTTGACTGCATGTTCGTCACCGTCCATGGCACGGTTCGCAGCGCGGACGCCGTCAACTTCGGCAACACCCAGATCGTGACCCTCCGCCTGGTCATGAACGGGGGTTACATCGATGCCAGCGTCATCGGCGTCGATGCGGAAATGGTGAAGAATCTCCTCGACGCCGACGTCGACGTCACCGGCGCCGTCTCCGGAAAATTCGACAGCAAGATGCAGCTCATCGGCATCCTCCTCGAAGTGCCCACGCTCGCCGATGTGAAGATCGTCCGGCGCGCCCCCACCAGCCCTGAGTCTCTGCCCATTACCCCGATGGACAAGGTCATGTCGGCCTTCGATGTGCTCGACCGCACGCAGCGGGTCCACGTCCAGGGAACCATCACCTACTATCAGCCCGGCTCCGCGGTGGTCCTCGAGAACGGCGCTCACAGCATCTGGATTGCCACTCACACTGTTGAACCTCTGGTGATCGGCGACAGGGCTGACGCCACCGGTTTTCCCGATCCCCACTTCGGCTTTCTGGCTCTCGCCGACGGAGAGATCCAGGACAGCCACATTTACGCCCCCGTCCCGCCCGCGCCCTCCAACTGGCACGACCTCGCGGACTGGAACAGCGGCAACGGCGACGGCCATCAGAACGACCTTGTCTCGCTTGAAGGCCGCGTCGTGGCCGCCGTCCGCGAGCAATCCCAGGACGAATTCGACCTTGTCTCCAACGGCAAGCTTTTCACGGCCATCTACCATCACCCGTTCGGCAACCGGCCTTTGCCGAGGATGATGCAGGTTCCTGTCGGAACCACCATCCGCGTCACCGGCATCTGCATGGTGGTGCAGGGCGCGAACGTCGACCCCAGCGCGCAGGAGGTTCCCTTCAACATTCTGCTCCGCTCCTACGACGACATCGCCGTCGTCGCCAGGCCGTCTCTGCTGAGTGTCCGCAATCTGTTGCTCCTGGTGGGCCTGCTGATTGCCCTGCTCTTCGCCGCCGGAGTCCGCGCCTGGGTCATCGAGCGCCGGATGCGCCGCCAGAATGCCGTCGCCGCGCGCATTGAGCGCCGCCGCAGCCGCATCCTCGAAGATATCAACGGGTCCCGGCCGCTGGCCGCTATCCTCGAACAAATCGCTGAGCTGGCTTCCCTCAGGCTGCGCGGCGCACCCTGCTGGTGCCAGATCGTCGACGGAGCGCGCCTCGGCAACTGCCCTCCGAATTTCAGCGCCTGGCGCATTATCGAGGAACCCATTCCCGGCCGGTCGGGCCTGTCTCTCGGCGTCCTCTATGCGGCCCTCGATCCACACTCCAAATCCGCCGCCGATGCGCAGTCAATCCTCCCCGTTGTGGCCGGACTCGCCACCCTCGCCATCGAAACCCGCCGCCTCTATTCGGATCTTGTCCACCGTTCCGAATTCGACATTCTCACCGACGTCCCCAACCGCTTCTCGCTCGAATCCTTCCTCGACCAGCTCATCGAGCAGACGCGCCAAAACGCCGGGGTCTTCGGACTCGTCTACATCGACCTCAACAATTTCAAACAGGTTAACGACCTCTACGGCCACCAGGTCGGCGATCTCTACCTGCAGGATGTCACCGCGCGCATGAAGCAACAAACCCGCGGTGGCGATATGCTGGCCCGCATCGGAGGCGACGAGTTCGCCGTGGTCCTGCCCAATGTGCGGCGGCTCGCGGAAGTCCAGGAGGTCGCTCACCGCCTGGAGCGCTGCCTCGACCCGCCCTTCGCCGCCGAGGGATATGTCGTCCACGGCTCCGCCAGTGTCGGCATCGCCCTCTACCCCGACGACGGCGACACCCGCGACAGCCTGCTGAGTGCAGCCGACGCCGCCATGTACGTCAACAAACAAACCCAGCGCAGGACTGCTCCCGTCTCCTCCGACCCCAACGCCTCCGGCCCCTCCCTCGACGACCGCTCCTGACGCGGGGAGGTGCGCTGAACCGCCGAGATCGGGATTGATGACTTCAGGGGAGTGCACTGAGCGGGATCTGCGCATTTCGGAGTGGCTGGCCATCCCCGGGCGCGCTTCAGCGCCGTAATCGGTCGGCGCATCAGAGGGCGGCCGACAATTCCGGACTGCCCACGCAACGCCCCGGCTCCGCTCAGAACGAACAGGGCTCCCCGAAGCGGAGAGCCCTGTTTCGCTGCGGACTGCGGTACCTATCGACCGAACTGCTCGGGGGCCAGGGCGACGCCGCGAAACGCTTCGCCCGCGCGGGCGGAACGAATCGTAACGAAGTTGTCGAAGTACCCGTTCTTTGCCAGCTGAGTGGCACTGACTGGATCGGTGACCTTCACCAGCTTGTCAGGATCCGCTCCGTTGTCGCCGTTCAGGCTGATCGTGGACGTGATGGCGTAAATGGTGGCCGTGCCGTCGGGGTTCACGACGCCGGTAATGTTGCGGCAGCCCCCGGTTGCCGGCTCGATCGAGGCAGGATAGTTGGCGACGCTGTACGGTACGCCCAGGTCCAGTCCGTTCTGAATGGTGTACTGGAGCACCCAGGTGGGGCTGCCGCTCGCGCCGGTGATCAGAATCCACTTTTGCAGACCCGCAGTCGCCAGCGTGCTGGAGTCAGCGACATTCGGTCTTCCGTCAATCACCTGGTTCGCCATGTAGGACAGGTCGCCTTCGTTACAGACGTACAAGGTCTTGTCGTTGGCGAACCAGAGCCCGAAGGGATAGTAACCGCCCGTGCTCGCAGTGGTGGAAGTGGAGGCAGGAAATCCTGGGAGGATCGTATAGGGTTCGTTGACCGTTCCCCCGATGGCGGCCGCATTTTCGGCAGTGGGCAGCTCGCCCGCAGTACCCAGCTGATAAACGGTATTGACGCCGTTTCCACCGCTGCCCTTGGCGACATACAGCGTGTCGTCAAAGATCGTCTCGCCGCGGAAGTTGGTGTCCTTGCCTGGCTTGTCGCCCGAGCTGATCAGGAAATAGGAGATCATGTTGTTGCTGGGCGGCGCCAGCGGAGCCGCGCCCGGATAGAACAGTTCGGCTCCGGTCGAGTGCGAGAGATTGAAGCCGAGCTGCGTCTCCCCCATCTGCTTCTTGCTCAGGTTTCCGTTGTTGTCGTTTCCGACCGAGTAGTACAGCCCATTGTCCGCCAGGATCGAAGCGCGGGAGTTGTCGCCGCTGTAGGCGTCGCCGTTGGTGTAGGTAATGCCGCCGAAGGCGTCCACTTCCGCGACCGAGCGGTAGTAAGCCGTCGGATTGTCTGCGCCAATGTAGCTGGCCACCGCGGGATTCGTCGGATCGCAGAGACCCGGAGTATTCGAGGCCGACACATCGAGGAGGTTCGCCGCAGTCGGCGACTCGGGACCCACGTTGGTGCCCTGCGTGATCGTGGTCCCCGTCAGAGTGAGCGTCGGGCAGCCGGGCCCGCCACGGTAGCCCATGAAGGTGAGGCTCCTGCCATCCGCGGAGCGATTGAGAGCCAGCTCCGACTTGGAGCTGAAGCTGGTCACCATCTGGTCTGCGGGTACCGGCAGCGCGCCGAGCAGGTTGCCGTCAGTGCTGAGGTCCCAGAGAACGATGGGCGAAGTGACTCCGAAGCTTGGATCACTGTTGGCGTTGTTCCATACGTTGTGATTATCGTGGAGATTCGGATATTCCCCGTTATCGCTGGCGTTGCCGCAGGTGACCGCCACGGCCGTGGTTCCCGTGGAGGGCGCGAGCAGCGGCACATTCACCGTGCCGGCCAGGCAGCCGGGCGGCAATACTTCTCCAGGCGTCACGGTATCGGCATTGCCAACGTATACGGTGCCGCTCACAACGATGCTGCCAGGCACAAAGCCGTGGAACTGGCCGTAATGGTACTGGCCGAAATCCGGATGGTGACCGAATTCCTGGGCTTTCGCGGTGAATGATCCGAATACCAACCCCCCTGCGACAGCGGCGGCAAACATTCCTGCTCTGTGCTTCTGCACGATTCATGGCCTCCCGCGCCATATCTGGACGAGACCAGAAAATCGGGGTGGGGCGCATTAGCTCCCGTTAACATGTTTGTGAAAACTCGGTAAAGAACTCCACATGCTGCACCAGTAATGGGGATCGCAGGGTGCCCGCGCGATAAGCCTGTCTCTTACCGCAGCCAGCGGAAGCGAACTCCGAAGATGCGTCGCAAGCCGTCGCCGCTCCGCCAAAGACAAAACGCAGCAGGTATTCGTGCGCTTTGGTTTCTTTCGCCGAGGCCAGCCTTGCTGAAATCACGTCACCATCTGCCCGCCAGCTTCAGCCACGACCCCGGCGACACGGCAAACCAGACTGGCAGCAGCGCAATGGCGGTCAAAAGCGCACTGGGTCGACAGCGCCTGAGAACGAAGCTGACCAGCGCAGCATAAAGAAGAAAAGCGCCCGCTCCGAGCAGCATGGTCTTCGCTTCCTGTCCGGCGTACAGCTTGCCGTTCGCGTGGATCGTGAGGGTGAGCGTTGCCAGTGCCACGGAAGGCGCGGCGCTGAAGAGCCCGGCGAAGCTCCCGGGGCGCAGCACGTCTCCCAGGACAGCGAAGAAGCTGACCACGGCCCCGCCGGCCAGAAAACGAACGATGAGTTCGATCATCTCCTGCCTGAGGCCTTCTTCAGCAATCGAAACGCGGCCTCACCACCTTTGCTTCCCGGCAGCGTCCCTTTCGAGTCTCTGGCCGTTGACAAAGAAGTCGTCGAGCTCTTCGATCCATTCGTCCGGATGAGCCGGCCAACTTCCGCCGCGGTGATCAATACGCGAAATAGAAGGTCAATTTTCGGGGAAAGTTGTCGCCCTCTCGCTGGAAGGGACCGCGCTTCTCAGGGCCGATTCTTAACGATGAGTGTTAGGCTAGGGCTAACTGAGTGGGGCGACTGGGGCAAAACCCCAAGCTGCACCGATATAGAACCGGGGCGCACCCTCATGCATCGCCTGGACTAAAGGCCGCGTTCGTAACTCTCGCGGTCCGTGACCGAAACGTGCCATCGAACGCGGAGCCGGATATGTCTATCATGGCTCTCGAATGGATGCCAATCGCAGCGAATCCCCTGGCAACAGTACGGTGGTCGCCATTCTTTGCGCCATCGTCTTCGTTATTCCTCTTGCCTGGATCGGCATCCACTTTGCCACTCGGTTCGACTTCATTTACTACTGGATTTCCGCCCACCTGCTTGCGCATGGCCATAATCCTTACGACCGTGCCGCTATTTGGCAGATCGAAGACGCCCTAGGCAATCACGAAGCGGTTCCCTTCATCATGCGGAACCCGCCGTGGGTGCTCCCATTCGTCGCGCCCCTCGGCTATCTCGGTATCCGCAGTGGCGCGCTTCTCTGGTTCGTGTGCCTGCTGCTGCTTGCGGTGCTCTCCGTCTGGTTCCTCACCCGCGATCACCCCGCCGTACGTCCGCGAGCCGCATTTTTTGTTCCATTGCTCCTCTCGCTTATGCTCGGTCAGCTCACCGCAATGGTCTTGTTTGCCTCCGCCTTCTTCCTGGCCTTCTGGAAGAAGCGCCCGTTTCTTTCCGGCTTCGTTCTTTCGCTGGCCGCGCTTAAAGCCCATCTGCTGGCACTCTTCTGGCCCGTGCTCCTCCTTGACTGTTACCGCCGCCGCGACTGGCGGATTCCGTCCGGGCTTCTCCTCGGTGTGGTCCTGCTCTCCGGTTTGGCTTTCCTGTTCGACCCGCACGCCTGGGCGCAGTATGGCTATGCCATGCTGCAGGAGTCCATCGGACACCAGTACCTGCCCAATATTTCTGCCGACCTCCGATTCCTGCTCCTGCCTCGCCGCCCCTGGTTTCAGCTCGTCCCGTCAATTCTTGGCATAGTCGTCGCCCTCTGGTACTACGCGCGTGGCCCCTGGGACTGGATGGAGCAGGGGGCCGTCCTGCTAGCTGTCTCCGCGCTGCTGAGTCCTTACTCCTGGTCGTACGACATGGCCCTCATGCTGCCCGCGGTCCTGCGAGTCCGTGCAGGCCGCCGCCAACAGGATCTCTTCTTCCTCTGTTGTCTGCTCAGCTTCCTCTGCATCCTCACCGTTTTCGCCTGCTCCTGGAACACTCCCTGGCTCTCGCTCCTCGGCCCTGTGTGGATGGGTTGGTATCTCGCCGCCCGTTATTTGAGCCAGCCCAGCCCGTCATCCGCTCCCCTGGAACCGAGCAGATCTCAATAAGAAAGGAGACGTGTCCGGCTCCCCTCATCGCTTGCTGCAACGCAACTACCGGATTGTCGGTGCGGAATGATCGCCGCCATCCGCCCCGTGCGATGAAGCGGCGCATCCCACGAGGTGCACTTGCCAGTTAATCTGACACTCAGCAGGATAGTTAGCCTTATGTTATGCCAGATCTCTCACGCCCACGCATCCACGGTCACGTATCGGATCGTACCCGGCGAATACCGCTCCAGCACCATCCGCGCCGCTTCCACCGACTGCGATCGGTCCACGCCCAGCGCCACATGCCCGCCGTCATGCAGCAGCAGATTCGATCCGCGCCCGCGTCGCCGGTTCCGCGCGATGCCCCGCTCCAGATGCTCCACGATCCGCGCCGCCGTCATCCCCGGTCGCCAGTCGAAGCCCATCGCGTTCCACAGCACCGGCGTCAGCCCCAGCTCCCGCGCCGCGCGCAGCACATCCGGCCGCCGCGCCCCATGCGGAGGACGCATCAGCTGCACCGGCTCGCCCAGCGCATCCTCCAGCGCCGCGCTGCACCCGGCCAGCTCCTCGCGCACGCGCCGCGGGCTCTCCACCAGCAGCCAAGGATGCGACATTGTGTGGTTGCCCACGCGATGCCCCGCAGCGTGAATCGCCCGCGCCAACTCCGGCCGCTGTCGCACGTACTTCCCAATCAGGAAAAAGGTCGCCTGCACCTCGTGCGCGGCGAGCACCTCCAGCAGAAGCTCCGTGTACCCATCGTTCGGCCCATCGTCGAAGGTCAGCGCGAACTCGTTCGGATCGCGCCCCGCCACAATCGTCCGCCCAAATAACTGCGACTCCGGCGACATCGCGGCCCAGGTGTATCCCGCAACTCCGGCGGCAGTGGCAATCGCAATCTCGCCGATCATGGCTTCAGTGTACGAGAGCGTCGGACTGCCCCTCCGCACGCTGGTCGCGGTACCCCTTACGTCACTTTCCATTCTTCCCGGAAGCGTGGTATCTTCGACTTTCCTTCGCTTCCCCGTTGGCGCTATGGCCAGGCTCTTCGATCAGCCCCGATTCATCGCCGTGGAAGGTCCCATCCGGGCCGGCAAATCTTCCCTCGCTCAGGTGCTGGCGGACACTCTGCACGCGCGCCGCCTCGTCGAGCCGGACAACAATCCCTTCCTCGACCGCTTCTACGAGGGACAGCCAGGCGCGGCCTTTCCCGCGCAGCTGTGGTTCCTCCATGAGCGCTTCGAGCAGCTCCGCGATCTGCACGACTTCGATACGCCCGTCGTCGCCGACTACCTCTTCGAGAAGGACAAGATCTTCGCTTACATCAACCTGAGCGACGCTGAGCTGGAGCTCTACAACCGCTATTACCAGATGTTTCGCGCCGATCTGCCCACGCCGGAGCTGGTCATTTACCTCCAGGCCTCGCCCGAGGCCCTCAAGCAGCGCATCCGCCGCAAAGGAGTCCCCGGCGAGCGCGCCATCAGTGACAAGTACATTGAGCAGGTCACGGCCGCGTATGAGCATTTTTTCTTCCACTACTCGGCCAGCGATCTGCTGGTGGTCAACACCAGCGACATCGACTTTGTGAACAGCAACCGCGACCTGCAGTTGCTGCTCAAACGCCTCGCCGAGCCCGTGCACGGCACCCAATATTTCCTGCCGCTGGGCTGAACGATCACCCGGAGCGACCACCCCACCCGCATCCATGCGGCCAAGCCGCTGAATTGAAGCGAGTTGCCGGGCATCCCCCAAAAACTTCAGAAATCCTCAGCCAATCAGCCAACTCTGGCCCTTTTGCTGCATCTATATGAACAACACCAGAGGCAACTTCAGGCGTTACTGACCCTACCTGGTTACAGAAACTCCTCGTACCATTCTCGCGGTTTGCGGTCCGCGGGACCCTCAACACCACTCCGGATCTCCTCTCCCAATTGCCTCTGAAGCGGGCCCGCCGGAAGGCGGGCCTTTTGCTTGCCCGGCCGCGAAGCCGCTGGGCAGCAGCGCCGGACGTCGGAATCCCGCCGGGGCGAAACACTGATGACACAGCCTTGTGCAAACTTCCTTTCGGCCAGGGAAGATGGAGGAAGGGACCTCACATCAGATTGCCGGAGTTATGTCCTGTATTCCGCCAGCACTCCCTGCAACGCGTTGGCATCCCCGCGCCTGAACGCTGCATTGGCCTCTTTCATCAACCGCTCCCGCAGCGCTCGGTCAGCTTCATTTGACGCGCGGTCCGGATGATTCCGATTGACCACCTGGAGGTAGAGACTCCTTAACTCCGGTGAATGAGCAAACCCCGGTTGCTCCGGATAAGCTACCGCCTCCCCGGCATCGACGCCTCGCTTAGGCCTTTGATTTGCGCGGAGCACAGCGCCAAAAACGTAGCCGACGGTCATGACGAGACCCACAGAGATCCATGGCACCGCTGTTCCATATACGACTTTGGCTTCTGCGCTGAAATCGAGCAAGCTGTTCACTGATGGGTCGGCAGGATCGTAGTAGACAGTCGCGTCGGTTCCCGTCGGAACCCCGCCGGATCCAAAATATTTTCCTTTGGCGGCATAATCGATGATCCACTGAGGGCAGTCTCTAAGCCCGGTGTGGAGGGAGCCATCAACACTGAAATTGTAGGAGCAGCTATAGTAGTTGAATCTGAGACCGCGAAAAATAGATTGATACATCGAAACAACGTGGGCAACCGTCGTCCTCTCATTTGGCGCAGCGCTGGCATATTGTCTGGCCCTATATATGCATATGCCGATGCAGAAGAAGACCAGCATTGATAACATCAACGAGTTAGCGGATTTCCCGCTTCCACTCATTTGTTCCTGCCTTCCCACCTCGTGTGCACACCCAGTTCAGACAGGCACCATCCCTGAATCATAACGTCACTGCGAACCCGCTTCGCAATACCACCAGGGAAACTTAGTATCAGCAGGCCCGCATTCCATCAAGATGTCAAACGCCTCGCACGCAAGGATATTGTTGATACCTGAATAATGCACAACTTGCCCATGAGCGCGGGAGAAGCCCATTGAATCGCGGCTGGTTATAGTTTTTCGACTCTCGCGTTTCCTCGTTTCCAGGAAAGTTTCTGAGTCGTCGCAGTAAGTCGTTAACTGGAAAGCCCTCGTAGTGCATAAAAATCTATGCACG
>Ga0335075_10006565_pt1 | contig 17939 bp, 20 predicted proteins | sample Lox_Sample_24_FD_206723 | JGI IMG/M metagenome (GOLD analysis project Ga0335075, IMG submission 206723) | Soil microbial communities from Loxahatchee National Wildlife Refuge, Florida, United States - Lox_Sample_2.4 | ecosystem: Environmental > Terrestrial > Soil > Wetlands | place: USA...
GCGGCCGGCCCACGCGGCGTCCCACGACTCGCGCGCGGCGGGAAACGCCTGCGACCAGCGCTCGAACGTCTGCCGCCACTCGTCCTCGGCGGCGATGCCGCGCTCGGTGGCGTTCATGTGCTCGGCGACCTCCGGGGGCACGACGAAGTGCTCGTCGGGATCCCAGCCCATGACCTCCTTCGTGGCGCGCACCTCCTCTTCCCCGAGCGGGTTCCCGTGCGCCTTCGAGGTGTCGATCGCGTGCGGCGCCGGATACGCGATGTGCGAGTGAACGACGATCATCGACGGCCGGTCGCGCACGGCGTGGGCCTCGTCGATCGCGCTTCGCAGCTCGTCGAGGTCGTTCACGTCCTCGACGTGCTGGACGTGCCAGCCCTGCGCCTCGACGCGCGCCCCTCGATCCTCGACCGAGAACGAGATCGACGTGGTGCCGTCGATGGTGATCCGGTTGTCGTCGTAGAAGTAGACGAGCTTGCCGAGCCCCAGCTGGCCGGCGATCGACGCCGCCTCGTTGGAGATGCCCTCCATCATGTCGCCGTCGGAGCAGATGACGTAGGTGCGGTGGTCGACGATCGAATGGTGCGGGCGGTTGTACGTCGCGGCGAGGAAGCGCTCCGCGATCCCCATGCCGACCCCGTTCCCGAAGCCCTGCCCGAGCGGGCCGGTCGTCGTCTCGATGCCCTCCGTGTGCCGGAACTCCGGGTGCCCAGGCGTCGCCGACTCCCACTGCCGGAAGCGCTTCAGCTCCTCGAGCGAGAGGTTGAAGCCGGAGAGGTGAAGCGTCGAGTACTGCAGGATGCAGGCGTGACCGGCGCTGAGCACGAACCGATCGCGGTTCGGCCAGTGCGGGTTCGCCGGGTTGTACCGCATGACCTCCCGGTAGAGCAGATAGGCGACGGGAGCAAGCGCCATCGCCGTGCCGGGGTGACCGGCGTTCGCCTGCTGGACAGCATCCATCGACAGCGTGCGGATCGTGTCGATCGAGAGCTGCTCGATGTCCTTCGCCAACGCCCCTCCTCGCGGTCGCTTGTCCCGAGCGTAACGGCTACGGGGCAGCGGCCGCGCCGGCTCCGCGCGCACCGGAGAGCCCCGTCAGCCCTCGTCCTCCGCCGGCCGCTCCAGCGGGAGCTCGACGCGGAAGCACGTGCCCTCGCCGGGCTGCGACCGGACGCCGATCGTGCCGCCGTGCGCCTCGGCGATCGCCTTGGAGATGACGAGGCCGAGACCGGTGCCCGGGATCGCCTGGGCAGTCGCGGTCGACGAGCGGAAGAAGCGCGTAAACACACGCTCCTGCTCGGACGGCGGGATGCCCACGCCGGTGTCCTGGATCTCGACGACGACCGACTCGACCCCGGCGAACATCCGCGTCGTGACCGTGCCTCCGGCCGGCGTGAACTTGAGCGCGTTCGAGAGCAGGTTCCCGAAGAGCTGCAGGAGCCGCTCGCGGTCGCCCTCGATCGGCGCCAGCTCCTCGAGCTCCGTGACGAGTGTGAGCTCCCGCGAGCGGGCGAGCGCCGTCACCGTCTCGATCGCCTCCTGCACGACCGCGTCGACGCGCACCTCGCCGAACTGGAGCTGCAGGCCGCTCGCGTCGAGCCGGGCCACGAAGAGCAGGTCGCCGACGAGCCGCTGCAGCCGCTCGGAGCTGCGGTAGACGATCGCGAGGAACCGCTCCTGCTCCGCGCTCAGCTCCCCCGCCTCGCCTTCGCGGATCATCTGCAGGAAACCCATCATCGACGTGAGCGGTGTCCGCAGCTCGTGGGACACCGTCGCGACGAACTCATCCTTTAGCCGGTCGAGCTCGCGCTGGTCGGTGACGTCGCGCATCGTCCAGATCCGGCCGAGGAAGCTCCCGGCGTCGTCGCGCACCGCGGCCGTCCAGCCCTGATACACGTGGCCGGTCAGGACGTCCTCGAACTCGTTGAACGTCGAGTCCTCCGGGGTGATGCGCAGCCGCTCCATCACCCCGCGGTAGCCGTCCGGGTCCTTCATGCGGTCGGCGACCGACAGCAGCCGGTCGATCACCGTCCCCTCGAAGGTCATCCCGAGCGCCTGCGTCAGCTGCACGATCGGCCGGTTCGCGAGCTGGACGTTCCCTTCGGCGTCGGAGAGCAGGATCCCGTCCACCGTCGAGTCGAGCACCGCGCGCAGGACGTTGGCGAGCCGCTCGAGATCGAGGTTCTGGCCCTCCAGGGAGCGCTGCTGCCGCGCCAGCGAGCGCGACATCGCGTTGAAGGCGCGCGCGAGGTCGCCGACCTCACCTGCACCGGTCTCCGGGACGAGCACGTCGAGATCGCCCTCGGCGACGAGCTCGGTCGCCCGCGCGATCCGGATCACGGGTCGGACGACGAGCAGCAGGAAGTACAGGAAGATGACCGCGATCGCGACGAGGCGGGCGACGCCGCCGACGGCGCCGGTCACGAGCGTGAAGCGCTGGTCGCTGCGCACACGGTTCCGCTCGCGCTGCGCGAGCGCGCGCTCGGTCGAGACGTAGGCGTTGACGTCGCGCTGGAATGCGGTCTCGAGCCGATCGCCCTCGCCCATGGCGACGCGGGTACGCGCCGCGGCGGGATTCGCACGCGCCAGGCTCACGATCGGCAGCGCCCAGGCGTCGACGTAGTGGCGGGCCGCCGCCGCCAGCCGGCTGGTCTGCGAGGTGCGGTCGAGGCGCTGCAGCGCCGCCGTCTGCGCTGGCAGGTGCGCGAGCGCCTGCTTCCAGGGGCCGAGGAACCGCTCCTCGTGCGTGATGATGTAGCCGCGCGACCCAGCCTGCAGCTGCAGGACGCTCGTGTCGAGCGCCGTCGCCGTCGCGACCGACTGCTCGGCCCGCTCCTCCGTCTTCGTCGCGTGGTTCAGCGCGGCGTACGACCAGAGGACGACGCCGAACTCCGTCGTCAGGAAGACCGCGATGATCACCGCGGCGAAAAAGAGGCGACGGGTCAGTGCGGAGCGCATGTCCGGGGTAGTTTGGACGTGTGGCGGTCCTCATCGCATCCCAGCTGCGCAAGGAGCTCTCCGGGAGCGTCCTGTTCGACAGCCTCTCGTTCAAGGTCGAACGCAGCGACCGGCTCGCGCTCGCGGGACCGAACGGCGCCGGGAAGACGACCCTTCTGCGCGCGCTCGCGGGAGAGGTGTCCCTCGAAGGCGGCGATCTCGCCTGGGAGAAGGGCGCGCGGATCGCCCTGCACGACCAGCGGCCGCCGGCGACGAGCGGCGCGCCGCTTCGGGACTACGTGCTGGCCGGCACGGCCGACCTCGCGGCGGTCGAGCTCGAGCTGCGGACGCTCGAGCAGGCGATGGCGGCAGGTGCGCACGACGGGGCGACGTTACGGCGCTACGCGGACGCCCAGGCGCGGCTGGAGCACGCCGGCGGGTATGACTGGCGCGATCGTGCGGCGTCCGTCGTGCGCGGGCTCGGCTTCACCGAATCCGACCTCGATCGCCCGCTCGAGACCTTCTCGGGCGGCGAGCTGACCCGCGCGTCGCTCGCCCGCGCGCTCGCGTCCCAGCCCGACCTGCTGCTGCTGGACGAACCGACGAACCATCTCGACATCGAGTCGCTCGAGTGGCTCGAGGGCATGCTGCGAACCCTCGACGCCGCCGTCATCCTCGTCGCGCACGACCGCTGGTTCCTCGAGGCGGTGACGACCGCGGTGCTCGAGCTCGAAGGGGGCAAGTCGGTGTACTTCCCGGGCGCGTGGCACGTGTGGCGCCGCGAACAGGCCGCCAGGGACCTCCATCTCGCGAAGACGGCGGCCCGGCAGACGGAGCAGATCGCGCGTCTCGAGCGGTTCGTCGAGCGGTTCCGCTACAAGGCGACGAAGTCCCGCCAGGCGCAGTCGAAGCTACGGCAGATCGAGCGGATCAAAGCGGTGCGGGTGCAGGCTCGGGACGCGCGGCGGCAGACGCTCGGCTTCGAGTTCCTGAAGCCCGCGCGCTCGGGGCGCGACGTCGCCGTGGCCGAGGCGCTGGTCGTGCGCGCCGGCGACAAGCAACTGCTCGACGGTGCCGCCCTCGCGATCGAGCGCGGCGAGCACGTCGCGCTCGTCGGCCCGAACGGCTCCGGCAAGACCACGCTGCTCGAGACGCTCCTCGGCTTCCGGCAGCAGGCGGACGGCAGCGCACGTCTCGGCCACGGCGTCGAGACCGCCTACTTCTCGCAGCACGAGGCGGAGCTCGACGAGCGCGGCTCCGTCCTCGAGGCGGCGATGGCCGGCACGGGCCTCAAGCGGCCGGAGGCGCAGAAGCTCCTCGGACGCTTCCACTTCACCGGCTGGGACGAGCACGAGAAGCCGGTCGTCGCCCTGTCCGGCGGCGAACGGCGCCGGCTCGCGCTCGCGATCGTCGTCGCGTCCGGCGCGAACTTCCTCGTCCTGGACGAGCCCACCAACCATCTCGACCTCGAGTCCCGCGAAGCGCTCGAGCAGGCGCTCGAAGCGTTCCCCGGCACCGTCCTCCTCGTCTCGCACGACCGGGCGCTGCTCGACGCGGTCGCCGGCCGCCTGCTCGCCGTGGAGGACCGGCGGATCGTCTCCTACGCGGGCGGCTGGGCGGACTACGTCCGCGCCCAGGAACCGGAGCCGGCCGCGCCCGCGCCGCCGAAGCCGGCGAAGCCGGCCAAGCCACGGAAGCCGCCCCGCCCCAAGAAGGCGCAGCCGACGGCGCTCGAGCTCGTGGAGAAGGAGGTCGCGCGCGCGGAGGAGCGCGTGCAGGAACTCGAGCGGCGCCTCGCGGACGACTGGAGCGACATGGCCCTCCTCGGCGCGCACCGCGACGCGCGCAGGGATCTCGAGGCGCTGCTGCAGCGGTGGGAGTCGCTCTTCGGAGGCTCGGCGTGACGGCGCCGCGGCTCGAGGACGCCGCCGTCCGGCTCCGGCCGCTCGAGGAGCGAGACGTCGTGGCGTACGCGGCGTCGTTCTCGGACGATCCGGAGCTCGCGAACCTGCTCGGCGTCGAAGCGGCCCCGGCGAAGGACGAGGTTCGGGCGCGGCTCGCGCGGCCGTGGGCCGAGCCGCCGGAGCTCCGCGGCTACGAATGGGCGATCGCGGACGCGGGCGACGACAGGTTCGTCGGCGCCCTCATGCTGCATTCGTGTGCCTGGGCGCACCGGCGCGTCGAGGTCGGGTTCTGGCTCACGCCGCCGGCCCGGGGCCGCGGAATCGCGACTACCGCCCTGCGGCTGGTCCTCGATTGGCTCTTCGACGCCGTCGCAGTGGAGCGCGTCGAGCTGACGGCGCTGCCCGGAAACGACGCCGTCGCGCGCATCGCCGCGAAGCTCGGCTTCGCCTACGAGGGCACGCTGCGGCAGCGGAACTTCGAACGCGGCCGCCGGGTGGACGTCCTCATGTGGAGCCTCCTGGCCGGCGAGCGCCGCTAGGCCCGGCACGGGGCGGGACACCATCGGCGCACCTTTGTCCCACATCCGTCACATCTGCGCATGCGCACGTTGCGGGCGTTTCCTCAGACGGTCCTCAGAGGACCGTCTGAGCAAGGTGCGAGCGAGCTCAGAGGCGCGACGAGTCGAGCGCGCGTGCGATCGCGCGCACCGAGGCGACGTCGATGGGATCGACGACGAGGATCGCCTCGTCCGCGCCTGCGTCGGCGAGGGCTCGCAGGTGCTCTGCGAGCGCAGCGACCTGCACCGCCTCGACGTCGCGCGGACGTTCGCCCGCCGGCTGCACCTCGACGAGCACGCAGGCGCTCCGCTCGATCTCGCCCGGGTCGCGCCCGGCGCGCTCGGCGGCCTCCGACACGCCCGCGTTGTGCGCGGCGAAGCCGTCGGGAGTGTTGCCGTAGTGCGTGAACCACGTGTTCCACGCATCGACGTGCGGCAGCGCGATCGCGAGCATGCGCGGCCGGTTCGCGCCGATCATCAGCCGCGGTCGCCGCGCAGGCGGCGGCAGGAGGACCGCGTCCTCCACGCGATGGAACCGGCCGTGGAACGTGACGCGCTCGCCGGAGAGCAGGCGGCGGACGATCTCGAAGGCCTCCTCGAACCGCGACACGTGCTGCTCGAACGGGATGCCGAACGCCCGGAACTCCTCCCGGTTCCAGCCCGCGCCGAGCCCGACGACCAGCCGTCCGCCGCTCAGCTCGTCGACCGCGGCGGCCTGTCGCGCGAGGATGCCCGGCGCATGGAACGCCGTACAGGCGACGAGCGGCCCGAGCTCGACGCGCTCCGTCACGGCCGCGAGCCACGCGAGCGTCGCCCAGCAGTCCCAGGGGCCGCGCTCGGGGCGGCCGTCGCCGCGATAGAGCAGGTGGTCGCCGACCCAGACGGAGTCGAAGCCGGTCTCCTCGACCGCCCGCGCGATCGCGGCCAGCTCGTCGCGGCGGACGATCCGCTCCACCTCCGGGAGCTGGACGCCGACCCTGATGCTCACGCCGCCCAGAAGCGCTCGAAGGCGGGGGGATCGCTCGGGATCGCGGTGATGTCGGTCCAGACACCGCCCGTGTGTGCGATGAGGAGCACCTGGTCGATGTCGAGCTCGCGGCCGAGACGCGAGCCGCGCGCGCGGTAGACGGCCACTGCATGCTCGTCGTCGGCGAGCGCCCACTCGAGCTCGCTGAGATACGTACCTTCCGTGAGGCGCCGCGTCTCCCGGAACAGCTCGAAGATCCGTTCGCGCCCGCGATACTCCTGGGCGACCGGAACAGTTCCGTGCACGCGCCACACCGCGTCCTCGGCGATCACCTCGAAGAGGGCGCGCGCGTCGCCACCGCGAAAGGCGGCGAAGACCCGTTCGATGCCCTTCACGGCGTCAGCGTTCAAGCGGCGCGAGGGTGAGGCCGTACGCCTCGAGTTGCGCGTGGTAGAGCTCCGCGAGCTCCCGGTGGCCCGACCAGACGATCGCCTGTCCCGTCGTGTGGATCCGGTTCGCGAGCGACATGCCACGGTCGTAGTCGACGCCCGGGATCGTCTGCGCGAGCGCGAACGCGACGCCCTCGAACGTGTTGTGGTCGTCGTTCAGCACGATCACGCGCCACGCACCGCCGGTACCGGAGCCGCCCCCGCGACGCGGCCGGACTCTCGGAGGTGTGAGCGTCTGCGTCATTCGTCCGTCAGCGTCGCGATCACCGCTTCGGCGATCACACGAAGCGGCCGCCCCGAGACCTGGCTTGCGCGGCGCAGGCGCGCGAACGCGTCCTGTTCCGTCAGGTTCTCCTTCGCCATCAGCAATCCCTTGGCGCGCTCGATCACCTTGCGGGCGGCCAGTGCGTCGGCGAGCGTCTCGACCTCCTCGCGCACCGCGGCGAGCTCCTCGTGGCGCGCACGCGCGGTCGCGATCGCGGGGACGAGGTCCTGCTCGCGGAACGGCTTCACGAGATAGCCGAAGACGCCCGCTTCGACGGCTCGCGCGACGAGCTCCTCCTGGCCGTAGGCGGTGAGCATCACGATCGGGATCGGCCGCTCGGCGAGGATCCGGCGGGCTGCGTCGATGCCGTCGAGCTTCGGCATCTTCACGTCCATCACGGCGAGCTCCGGCTCGAGCGTGCGTGCGAGCTCGACCGCCTCCTCGCCGTCGCGCGCCTCGGCCACGACCTCGTGCCCGGTCTTCTCGAGCAGGTCACGCAGGTCGAGGCGGATGATGGTCTCGTCTTCGGCGATCAGGATGCGCACAGGCCATAGACTCGCACGATGCTCGAGATCAGCGACGAGGCAGTCGACGTGCTGCGCGAGCTGGGCGCTTTGCGGATCACCGCCGAGACGGCCGACGACGGCGACCTGGAGCTGTCGCTCGAGGATGCGACGGCGCGCGCGTGTTCCTCGACGCGCTCGCCGCGGAGGCGCTCGCCGACCAGGTGCTCGGCGTCCACGCGCACGACGACCACTTCCACTTCACCTTCGACGACCAGACCTAGGGTGGGAAGACGACCTCGGCGCGCGTGCCGCGGTCGGACTCGAGCTCGAGGGAGCCGCGCAGCTCGTCGCGGACGAGCGCCCGCACGATCGACAGGCCGGTGCCGGCGGTGGGGGTTCCATCGAAGCCGCTGCCGTCGTCGGCGATGCCGAGCACGATGCTCTCGCCCCGACGCGCGAGATCGATCCGCACGTGGTCGCCGCCGTGCTCGAGCGCGTTCTGCAACAGCTCGGCCACGATGAGCGCGAGCGCGGTCGCCCGCGCGCCGCCGAGCGAGACCTCCTCGAGCTGCGCCGTCACCTGCTTGCCCGAGCCGACGCCTTGGACGATCATCGCGCGCAGCCGGCCGATCAGGTCGGCGAGGTCGACGTCCTCCTCGCGCTTCTCCGTCAGCAGCTCGTGCACGGCGGCGATCGCGAGGATCCGGTTGACGGAGTGCTCGAGCGCCTCACGCGGATCGATCGTGTCGGCCGCGCGGGCCTGGAGCCGCAGCAGCGACGCCACGGTCTGCAGGTTGTTCTTGACCCGGTGGTGGATCTCCTGGGCGAGCACGCCGCGCAGCACGGCCCGGCCGTGCTCGAGCGCGACGGCGGCGTGCGTCGCGATCGACGCGAGCAGCTCGCGGTCGACGTCCGAGAACGCCGTCCCGCGGTCGGCGACGAGCTCCCCGATCTGGCGCCCGCGCCACCGCAGCGGCTGCCGGATCGCGTGCGTCGAGGCAACGCCCTCCGGCCAGGCGATACGGCCGTCGTCGAGCACGAGCGCCGCGCCGGTGGCGCCGAGCGCGTCCATCGTCGTCTTGACGATCGCCTCGAGCGACTCCTCGAGGTACAGGGACTCCGAGACAGCCTCGGAGATACGCGCGAGCGCCTCGAGCTCGTGCACGCGGCGCTGCGCCTCCGCGTAGAGCTTCGCGTGCTCGATCGACTGGGCGACCTGCGCCGCGATCGCGAGCAGCAGGTCGACCTCGCCCGAGTCGAACGACCGCGCCTCGCGCGTGCGGACGTTGAGCGCGCCTTCGAGGGCGCCGTCGCGCGTGAGGATCGGGACGGCGAGAATCGACTCGTACTCGTCCTCGGGCAGGTTCGGGAAGTTCTTGAAGCGCGGGTCGAGGTGCGCCTGGGAGTCGAGCATCACCGGCGCCCTGGCCTCCGCGGCGGAGCCGGTGATGCCCTCGCCGCGCCGCATCCGCGGCCGGCGCGACATCTCGTCGATGGGCGTGCCGTGCGTCGCCCGCAGCACGAGCTCGTCCGCCCGCTCGTCGTAGAGGTAGACGAAGCACGCATCGGCCTCGAGCGCGTCGGCGACCTTGTTCGCGACGAGGCTGAGCACCTCTTGCAGGTCGATCGTCGAGTTGACGGCCTCGATCGTCTCCGTCAGCAGGCGCAGGTGGCGCTCGGGCGTCTCCATCCGTGGAAAAGCGTACGCTCGAAACGTGAGCACCTACCACTGGCTGCTGACGTTCCACATCACCGCCGCGTTCTTCTTCGTCGGGGGTTCCGTGGCAGCCGCCGTGCTCAACGCGCTCGCGATCCGCGCCGAGCGCCCGAGCGAGACGGCGGTGCTGCTCCGCCTCGTCCGCAGGACGCTGCCGGTGATCTTCCTCGGCGTCGGCGGCACCATCGTCTTCGGAATCGCCCTCTGGCGCTGCCAGCGGTACTCGATCGGGGCGGGCTGGATCTGGGGGTCGCTCGTCCTCTGGGCGATCGCGAACGCGCTCGGCGGGATCGGCGGCCGGCACCAGGAGCGGGCGCGGGAGCTCGCCGAGCGGCTCGCCGCCGAGGGCGACGCCTCCACTCCCGAGCTGAAGGCGATCCTGACCGACCGGAAGGGCAACGCCGTCTCCTGGGCCGCCGGGCTCGCCACCCTCGGCATCCTCGTCCTGATGGTCTGGAAGCCGTGATCGCGGCCGCCTTCAGCCGTCCGTTCTGGCCGCTCTTCCTGCACGTCCTCGGCGCCATGACCCTGTTCGGCGCGGTGCTCGCCGCGCTCATCCTCGCGCTCGCGGGCCAGCGGCGCACGACGTTCCTCGCACTTCTCACCGCCGTTCCCGCGTGGGTGGTCATGCGCGCGGGCGCACAGTGGATCTACACGAAGGAAGGCAAGTGGCCGACCAACCCGACCTGGATCTCGATCGGCTTCGACGTCGCCGACATGGGGCTGATCGTGCTGCTGCTCGCGCTCGGCGCCGCGTTCTGGTGGCGGCGAGGCGGCAGCGCGCACGCCGCCCGGGCGACGGCGGCGCTGAGCGGGATCTACATCGCGCTGCTCGCCCTCGCCTGGCTCGCCATGTCCGGAAAGTGGGGATGATGCCGTGGTCGAGCTAACAAAACATTTACTTCGACCTGGGGATTTTCGTCCGGGGCGGGGAATACGGTGGCAGCAATGAGCGCCGTGGCCATCGACCTCCGCCGGACCGCCGGGTACCTCGTCGCAGACGCCCGCGGCAGACTGGTCGGAACGGTCGAGTGCCCGATGTACGGCACCAGCCCGGAGACGCCCGACGCCCTCTCCGTCCGCTCCGGCTGGCTCGCCCGGCGCCGCCGCCTCGTCTCGGCCGACTCGATCGAGCAGGTCGACGAAGGCGCGAAGGTGATCGGCCTGCGCGTCGAGCGCGAGTCGATCCGCCGGTTCCTCTAGGAACCCGCGAACCTGGTTCGTTTCGAACCAGGTTCAGGAGTCCCTGGTCTCACAGCACGCCCAGGTAGCGGTCGAGCTCCCACTGCGTGAGCTGGACCCGGTAGTCGTCCCACTCCTTCCGCTTCAGGCGCACGTACGCGTCGAAGATGTGGTCGCCGAGCGCGCGGCGCATCAGGTCGGACGCTGCGAGCTCGTCGATCGCCTCGCCCAGCGTCTCCGGCAGCGAGACGATGCCGCGCTCCCGGCGCTCCTCGGCCGTCAGGTGGTAGAGATTCGTCTCCATCGGCGCCTCCAGCTCGTACCCGCGCTCGATCCCCTCGAGGCCCGCGTGCAGCAGCGCCGCGAACGTCAGGTACGGGTTGCACGCCGGATCCGGGCAGCGGATCTCCGCGCGCGTCGCCTGCTCCGACCCCGGCTTGTAGAGCGGGATGCGGATGAGCGCCGAGCGGTTGCGCTGCGACCACGCGACGTACACCGGAGCCTCGAAGCCCGGGACGAGGCGCTTGTACGAGTTGACCCACTGGGCGAAGACCGCCGAGAGCTCCCGCGCGTGCCGGAGCAGGCCGGCGATGAACTGCTTGCCCGTCGCGGAGAGGTGGTAGGGGTCGCTCCCCTCGAAGAACTGGTTCCGGCCGTCCCTGAAAAGCGACATGTGCGTGTGCATGCCGGAGCCGTTCTCGCCGTACAGCGGCTTCGGCATGAAGGTCGCATAGGCGCCGTTCTTCGCGGCGATCTCCTTGACGATCAGGCGATACGTGACGGTCTGGTCGGCCATGTCGAGGGCCGAGGAGTAGTGCATGTCGATCTCGTGCTGCGACGGCGCGACCTCGTGATGGTGGTACTCGATGGCGATGCCCATCGCCTCGAGCGCGCGAATGGTCTCGTTGCGAAGCTCGGTCGCCGCGTCGAGCGCGGTCATCGCGAAGTAGCCGCCTTCGTCGAGCGTCTCGGTGCCGCTCTTGTCGCGGAAGAGGAAGTACTCGAGCTCGGGGCCGACGTTGAACGTGTCGAAGCCGAGCCCCTGCATGCGCTCGAGCGCGCGCCGGAGCGCATAGCGCGGATCGCCTTCGTAGGGCTTCCCGTCGGGAGTGACGACGTCGCAGATCATCCGGCCGACCGTCGCCTCGCCGTCGCCGCCCGGCATCAGGCGGAACGTGCCCGGGTCCGGGATCGCGACCATGTCGGACTCCTCGATGGCGTTGAACCCGGTGATCGAGGAGCCGTCGAAGCCCATGCCGTCGTTCAGGGCTCCCTCGATCTCGGAGGGCGTGATCGCGAAGCTCTTGAGGTGCCCCTCGATGTCGGTGAACCAGAGCAGGACGTACTCGACCTTCTCCTTCTCGATCTGCTTCAGGACGGCCTTCCGGGCCTCAGGGTCCGAGGTCGCCCGATCCTTGCTCTCGATCATTCCCATGGCGTCGCTCCTCTCGCGAGATCGGTCGCCCGCAACGCTAACGCGGCAGCGACCTCCACATCTAGCCCGAGCGCTTCAGCTTGCCGTGCTTCTTCGCGTAGCGCTCCCCTGCCTTGAAGACCGCGAGCCCGAGCGGGATCGAGATCGCGCCGATCACGAGCAGCGGCCAGACGTCGGCCCAGGCCACGCCCGAGCCGGTGAGGATCTGCTGCCGGTTCCCGCGCAGCGCGTAGGTGGCGGGCGAGATCTTCGCGATCCAGCGCATCCAGTCGGGCAGCACGCTCACCGGGTAGTAGACGCCCGAGACGACGAGCATCAGGCCCTGCGCGACGAAGCCGAGCTGCGTCCCCTTCTCCGGTGAGATCAAGGGCAGGACGGCCGTCATCATCCCCACGCCGATGAACGAAACGGAGGCGATCGCGAGCAGCGCGACGGCTGCCCCGTAGTTCGCGTGCGGGACGTGGAGGCCGATGAACGCGACCACGACGACGAACACGGCGGCCGCGCGCACGAGCCCGTAGAGCACGGCGTAGATGCCCATCCCGATCAGGTGCACCGGCCGCGAGACCGGCGCCATGAACGTGTACTCGATCGTCCCCTCCCAGCGCTCCCACGCGACCGTCTCGGTGACGATCTCGAAGATGATCCCGAGGAACGCCCAGATGACGCCGCCGACGAGCAGCTTCGTCGCAAGCGCGTTCTGCTCCGCCGGCGACACCCCGACGCCGCGCGAGATGAACACGATCGTCAGCGTGTTCGCGATCGTCCAGAAGAGGAACGCCAGATCCCAGAGGAAGTAGCGCTTGGTGAGGTAGACGTTCCGCTCGACGACGCCGTACAACCCGACGAGCTCGTCGCGGAGGATCCGGCTGCGGGTCGCGGCGTACTCGGACGACGTCATGCGAACACCTCCCGGTCCTTGTCGTCCTCCGTCTCGTCCTCGAACGTGCGGCCCGTCGCCGCGAAGAACGCCTCCTCGAGGGTTTCCACGCCGTACCGCGCCTTCACCTCGTCGACGGTCTCGAGGAACAGCAGCTCGCCGCGGTCGAGCAGGCCGACCCGGTCCGCGAGCTCCTCCGCCTCGTTCATGTCGTGCGTGCAGAGGACGATCGTCGAGTCGTGCCGCGTTCGGATCTCGCGGATGAACGCCTGGACCTCCGCCTTCGAACGCGGGTCGAGACCCGTCGTCGGCTCGTCGAGCAGCAGCACGACCGGCGACGTCAGCAGGGCGCGCGCGAGCGCCACCTTCTGCTGCATGCCGCGGGACAGGTTCTCCATCGCCTCGCCGCGGCGGTCGGGCGGGAAGCCCACCCGCTCGAGGATCGCCGGGATCTTCGCGCGCGTCTCGCCGGGTCCCATCCCGTAGAAGCGCGCCGCGTACGCGAGGTTCTCGGCCGCGCTCATCTTCTTGAAGAAGCTCGCTTCGACCGACACGCGGTTGACGAGGCGCCGCACCGGCCGCGGCTCGCGCTGCACGTCGTAGCCGAAGATCCACGCGCCGCCGCCGTCGGCGAGCAGCAGCGTCGAGAGGACGCGGACGAGCGTCGACTTCCCGGAGCCGTTCTGGCCGAGGATGGCGACGCACTCGCCGCGCGCCACGCTCAGCGAGACGTGACGGAGGGCCGCGCGCCGCCGGCGCCCGACGAGGCCCGCGCGGCGCGAGAAGGACTTCTCGAGGTCACGTACGACGACTGCCTGCTGAGGATGCTCCTGCACTCATGCTCCTTGGATCGCGAGGGACGAACGGGGAACGAAGACGGACCTAGACCGCGGTCAGCGGCCGAGGTTCACGTCTGCGTTCGCGATCCCGGACATGAGGCGACGAACCTTAGTCGCAATCGCCTCGATGCGCCAATCGCTACTCGCGATCGCGCTCGCGCGCCTCGGCGATCACGCGCTCGGCGTCCGAGCGGTTGCCGAAGCCCGCGGTCTCCGTGCGCTTGCCTCCCTCGAGGTCCTTGTAGACCTGGAAGAAGTGCTCGATCTCGTTCCGCAAGGCGGGCGGCACGTCGTGGATGTCCGAGACCTCGCTCCACGAAGGCTCCTCGACCGGCACGCAGATCACCTTCTCGTCCGGGCCCTTCTCGTCGGACATGTGGAAGACGCCGACGGCGCGAACCCGGATGCGGCAGCCGGGAAACGTCGGCTCGCCGACGAGCACGAGCGCGTCGAGCGGGTCGCCGTCCCGGGCCATCGTCCCCTCGAGGAACCCGTAGTCGGCCGGGTAGCTCATCGACGTGAAGAGCCGCCGGTCGAGCACGATCCCGCCCAGCTCCTCGTCCCATTCGTACTTGTTCCGCGATCCGGCCGGAATCTCGACGAAGACGACGTCCGCCATGCGCAGAGCCTAGAGGTTGCGATCCGACCCGAAGGACCGCTACCGTGGCGGGACGCACGGCGCTGCAGACGGCGCCGCGCGGAGGCAACGTGGCCTCGCTCCCTCCCTTTGCGGGCGGCAGCGGGGCTTTTTTGTTGGTCCGACGAGACGACACACGGGAGACGCAATGCCGAAGTTCAAGCTCGAATACATCTGGCTCGACGGCTACGAACCCGTCCCGAACCTCCGCAGCAAGACGAAGATCGTGGAGTTCGCGGACACCCCGACGGTCGACGAGCTCCCGGTCTGGGGCTTCGACGGCAGCTCGACCCGGCAGGCGGAGGGGAGCAACTCGGACTGCCTCCTGCAGCCGGTCGCGCTCTTCCCGGATCCCGCCCGCGCGAACGCGCTGCTCGTCATGTGCGAGGTGCTGCTGCCGGACGGGACGCCCCACCCCTCGAACAGCCGCGCGACGATCCCGGACGACCCGGGCACGTGGTTCGGCTTCGAGCAGGAGTACTTCTTCTATCGCGACGGCGTGCCGCTCGGCTTCCCGAAGGAGGGCTTCCCTGCGCCGCAGGGCGAGTACTACACGGGCGTCGGCTACCGGAACGTCGGCGACGTCGCCCGCCGGATCGTCGACGAGCACATCGACCTGTGCATCGAGGCGGGGATCACCATCGAGGGGATCAACGCCGAGGTCGCGAAGGGCCAGTGGGAGTTCCAGATCTTCGGCAAGGGCTCCAAGCAGGCCGCCGACGAGCTGTGGATCGCGCGGTACCTGATGATGCGGCTCTGCGAGAGCTACGGGGTCGACATCAACTGGCACCCGAAGCCGCTCGGCGTCGAGCACGACTGGAACGGCTCGGGCATGCACACGAACTTCTCGACCGCCTACATGCGCGAGGTCGGCGGGGAGGAGTACTTCCTCGCCCTGATGACCGCGTTCGACAAGGCCAAGGGAGACCACATCGCCGTGTACGGGCCGGACAACCACATGCGCCTGACCGGCCTCCACGAGACCGCCGCGATCGACGAGTTCACCTACGGGCTCGCCAACCGCGGCGCCTCGATCCGGATCCCGCACAGCTTCGTCAACAACGGCTACCGCGGGTACCTCGAGGACCGCCGGCCGAACGCGCTCGGCGACCCGTACCGGATCGCCGGCCGCATCCTGCAGACGGTCGTCGCCGTGCCGACGAGCTCCGCGCCGGCCGGCGAGCTCGTCGCCGACGAGCCGGTCGCAGCCGTCGCGTAGGCACCTTCGCGCTCTGAGGATCGTCTGAGGAAGCTCAGACGATCCTCAGACGCTGCCTTTAGTTGATCGCGAAGCCGACCTGGACGTCGGCGGTGATCTGCTCCGTGCCCGCCTCGACCGGCGTCGGTGCGGTTCCGGCCGTCGCCGTTGGCTGGAACGGCGTCGGCGTCTCGGTGCTCTGCTCGGTGACGTTCAGCACCTGGCCGACCCCGAAGCCGCCGGCGGCGGCGAGCGCCTGCGCCTTCGCGCGCGCGTCGGCGACCGCCTTCGCGAGCGCCTGCCGGTAGAGCGCGTCCTGGTCGGAGACGGTGAGGTTCGGGCCCGCGATCGTGTTGGCGCCCGCGTGGACGGCTGCGTCGATCAGCTTCCCGGTGTCGGCGACGGCCGAGACCGCCGAGACCGCGTTCTCGGCCTGGAAGCCGGTGATGCGGCCGGACGGCGTCGTCTGCGGGTTCAGCGAGACCTCCTGGGTCTGCAGCTGGGTCCCGCCCGCCGCCTTGAGCGCGGCGATCACGCGGTTCATCGTCGCGGCGTTGGCGTCGAGCGCCGCCGTCGCCGTCGCGCCGGTCGTCTGAACGCCGGCGGAGATCCCGGCCTGGTCGGGGACGGCGTTCACGACACCGTGGCCGGTCGTCGTGACCTCGTCCGGCGTCGTCGTCGGCGTGTTGCCGCTCGCCGTCGAGGTGCGACCGGCGCCCATCAGGACGGCGGCGACGAGGACGATCGCGACGGCGGCGGCGGCGATCAGGAGGAGTCGTCTCATGTCGTGTTGTCCTACGCCGCCGCGTGATTTCCTGTCACAGGTGGAGTACGCCTTCGTCGACTGCCGGTGGTCCCTCGCCGATCCCGCCGCCGGGAGGGACGCGTACCTGGCCGGCCACGTGCCGGGTGCCTCGTTCCTCGACGTCGAGCGCGACCTGTCCGGACCCGCGGGCGCCGGCGGCCGGCACCCGCTGCCCGCGGCCGAGGAGTTCGCGGCGGCGGCCGGGCGCGCGGGGATCGGCGACGGCGTCTTCGTCGTCGCGTACGGGTCGCTCGGCGGAGCGGAGCGGCTGTGGTGGCTGCTCCGTCACTTCGGCCACGACGACTGCGCCGTGCTCGACCTCGACGGCTGGCACGGCACGCTGCACGCGGGCGAGGAGCGGGTCGAGCCACGCGCCTTCACGCCGCGCGAGCGGACCGGCGACACGGCCACGCTCGAGGAGATCGCGGCGCGGCTCGGCGAGCTCGTGCTCGTCGACGCGCGCCGACCCGAGCGGTGGCGCGGCGAGGCGAACCCCGTCGACCGCGAGCCGGGGCGGATCCCCGGGGCGCGCAACGCACCCTGGAACGAGCCGCTGCCCGAGCTGCCCGCCGGCGACCTCGTCGCCTACTGCGGGTCGGGCGTCACGGCCTGCGCCGTCCTGCACCGGCTGCACCTCGCGGGCCGGGAAGGACGGCTCTATCCGGGGTCGTGGTCCGAGTGGGAGCAGCGAGCCGAGCTCCCGAGGGCGCGCGGCTCCGCGGGCTAGGCGGCGGCGGCCGTGGTCGAGCTGGCGTAGGGCGCGAGGTAGCGCTCCCAGCGCATTGGGATCTTCGGCGTCGCCAGGCGGATGAAGAGAACCGCCGCCGGGGGGCGCGGCGTGTGCGGCAGCTGCATCTCGACCTCGTGCAACAGCCGGTTCCCCTTGCGGAGGTTGCATGGGGCGCACGACGTGACGACGTTCTCCCAGCTCGACTCGCCGCCGCGCGAGCGCGGGACGACGTGGTCGAGCGTCAGCCGACCGCCGGCCGTGCCGCAGTACACGCAGCGCCAGCCGTCACGCGCGAAGAGCGCGCGCCGCGAGATCTTCCGCTGCACGAGCCTCGGCACGCGGACGTAGTGGACGAGTCGGATCACGTGTGGCCAGCGATACGTCGAGCTGGCCGAGCGAAGTGGTCGGTCGAGCTGCTCGACGACCTCCGCCTTTCCCTTGTAGACCAGCACGTGGGCGCGGCGCAGCGAGCACACGTTCAAGGGCTCGTAGCTCGCATTCAGGACCAGAACCTGCTGCACCCTGGCCGGAATGTACCCATTCGGGAGGAGCACCTGCGGTTCTCCTCCCGAGGCCCACCTCTCCCTTTCCGCGTGCCATCGCGGGAGCGCGCCGAGCCTCTCGCCGGGCCAAGCCCGGCTTCGGCCACCAAAGGAGATGTTCTTTCAGTTGTCAGAGCAACGAGCAACCGGCGCCGGAGGCCGGCTCCGCCGGCCGGAAGGGATGGGCTCGGGAAGGGAACCTCGTCGGGAGGAGCACCTGCGGTTCTCCTCCCGAGGCCCACCTCTCCCTTTCCGCGTGCCATCGCGGGAGCGCGCCGACCCTCTCGCCGGGCCAAGCCCGGCTTCGGCCACACCGGCAAAGTGCTTTTTCAGATGCAAGAGCGCGAGCATCCGACGCCGAAGGCCGGCTCCGCCGGCCGGGAGGCGAACGC
>Ga0335075_10006566_pt1 | contig 17938 bp, 9 predicted proteins | sample Lox_Sample_24_FD_206723 | JGI IMG/M metagenome (GOLD analysis project Ga0335075, IMG submission 206723) | Soil microbial communities from Loxahatchee National Wildlife Refuge, Florida, United States - Lox_Sample_2.4 | ecosystem: Environmental > Terrestrial > Soil > Wetlands | place: USA: Florida...
TACGACCTCGCAGACCGCACCGTCGCAATCACCGGCGCCGCCGGCGGCCTCGGCGCAGATCTGGCCAAAGCCCTGCGTACCCGAGGGGCGCGCGTCGCGCTCCTTGACCTCAACGCCGACGCGGTCCGCGAACTGGCGGACCAGCTAGGCGGCGAGAGCGTGGCCAGGGGTTGGCGGGCCGACGTCAGCAACTTCGACGACCTCGATCAGGTAATGACTGAGGTCGCAGCGCATTTCGAACGTTTGGATGTCGTCGTTGCAGGCGCTGGAATCGGTAGCGCCATCGGACCGATCACGGGCATGACGCCCGAAGAATGGGAACGCACGATCGACGTCAACCTCAATGGCGTCTGGCGCACATTCAAAGCCGCTGTGCCCCACGTCGCCTACCAGCGCGGCCACCTTCTTGCGGTTGCGTCCATGGCCAGCTTCGTCCACTCCCCGCTGCACGCCCCGTACAGCGCCAGCAAAGCCGGTGTGTGGGCGCTGTGCAATTCGCTGCGGCCCGAACTGCGTCAAATCGGCGTCACAGTAGGAAGTGCGCACCCGAGTTTCTTTCGATCGTTGATGGTCGACGAGGTCCTTGACGATCCCGTGGCGCGCAGTGTGTGGAACGACTTCGGCGGCCTTTTCAAACTCGTGCCTCGCCAAACAGTGGTGGATGCAATCGTCAAAGGCATCGAGCGGCGCGCAGAGCAGATAGTCGTACCCAAACGATTCGCCGTTACAGCCAAGGCGCCGGGCCTTTTCCGTCCATCGGTCGAGCGCTTCATCTTTCAGGATTCTCGAGTGATGCAAGCGATCACGCACTACATCGCGCAGCAGCTGGGTTGACGGACGGATTCCACGTGAGTCTTGACCGCGATGCGGCCGGCGTTGCTGACGCCCGCGGAGTGGTTGCACCGAAGCTAGCTGTACACCAATAGACCGTTTGGTGTACGGGCAACGTCTAACACCTGCTTCACAACAGCGACGCGGCGTTATCACTCTCGATGACTGCCCGGACTGTTGCGGGGTACCACCTGTGCCGACCGCGTGACGTTGCTATCCCGTCTGCCATCAGGCCTTCCGCAATCGCTTGGTACGTCCGGCCGCTTGCTCGCTCGCGAAGAATGCGTCGGGTGATGTTGTGTGGAAGCCCGGGTACGGCGCCGAGCCGCTCACCGCGAGCCCGCTTGGCCGCCAATGCGTCTCGCGTCCTTTGACTTATTACCCGCCGTTCGTATTGCGATCCTGAGATGATGATGTTTGCCGCCATCTCCCCTGCCGGGGTGCCTGCATCGATATCCAAGTCAGCGAAGTGCAACGACCAGCCCTCACGCCGGGCCGCCTCGATAAGGCCGGCGCCATCCACCACAGACCTGCTCAATCGATCCATCTTCGCGACCAGCAATCCGGCCGCTTTCCCGTCACGCACTGCCTTGAGCGCTGCCAAGGCGCCAGGTCGGCCGCTTATTGTTTTCGCACTGATTCCTTCATCACAAAATTCATCGACGATCGTCAGCCCTTTGCGGTCGGCGTACGCGCATGCAGTCGCCCTCTGGGCTTCGATGCCCAGACCCGACGCTGCCTGTTCTGAAGTTGATACGCGAAGGTACAAGATCACTGAATTTTCTGGAGCTGCAACTGTTCTCGCTCGCCGCCGTAAACCCTTCTCGACTGTTGATGAAAAAAGAAACTGGCCAAGACTCTGACATCCTGACCAGCACTTTCTCAGTGGAGCTGCCGGGAATCGAACCCGACGCTCTATCAGGCAAAATGCTGTCGTACCTGCCGGTTCGTTACGTCTCGTTCCGGTTCGGTCCCGTTCGTTACCTGCGGTTTCGTTCTCGGGTCTTGACGGCGTCAGGACGGCTTACGCAGGTGCGAGCCGCCGGTGCGTCGCTTTCGCCTGAGGAAATCGTCGAAGTCTTCCGCGTGGACAAACGAGCGGTGGCCGATCTTAACGAGCGACAGTTGTTCTATTCCGAGACGGTAGGGCAGCCCTCGGGTCTGCCCGCTCTCACGGCATCGCCTCGGCCCAGGCGATATGACCCTCGAAGCCAAGCGTTTTCGCCATATCGCGGTGGCGATCCCGGTATTCGCGGTAGACGGAATCGTCACCGCGAGCCCGCGTCAGCAGAGCGTGCAGCCGCAGCAGCCAGATCTCGCGTATCACCAGACCCTCATCTGCTGGCGCTGCCGCTAACCGTTCGACCGCGGCCTCGGCCTCGGCCGCGTCGCCGTCGCCCGCGCGGTCCAGCAGGGTCTGCACCAGAACACCTGTCGCAGCAAGGCCCCACAACAGCAGTCGTCCGGTGCGGAACAGATGGTCGACGGTGGAGCGCATGAGGGCTATTGCGTCATCGCGGTCCCCCGCTATAGCCCTTTCGCGCGCAAGGTAGACCTCGATGATCGGCAAATCGCATAGGTTGCGTCCTTGGTTGAGGAGCACCTCGCCGACCTCGGCCCCGAGCTTCTGTCCGCGGTCACGCTCCGCAGCCTTTTGGCGATGCATCAGCGCAAGCGCCAACGCCGCCCGGATGTAGCCCACCACGGTGTCATCACTGGATCGCTCGGCGATCCGTAGCGCATCCTCGATCTCGTACAGCGCACGATCATCGGGCCTCAGCACGCCGAGAGGTATCCCCATCAAGTAGGTATAGCCGACAACCCCGGCGTAGGACGCGGGGTCGACGCCGCGGGCCATAGGCTGGCCGTCCCGCAGGTCTTCTGGCCATCCGGGACGACCCAACCAATATCGGGCCATACCCCGCGTGGTGATGGCCAGCGCTAACGGACACCCGACAAGGAAGTTGCCTTTCGACGGATCACCGTCGGCCAGATCGATCACGGTCTGTGACCATCGCAGCACCTCACACCACTCGGCGCTCTCGATCTTGCCGTAGATCAGCGGAAACGACAGTCCCAGCGTCAAGGTCGCATCGCCGACCGATTCAGCGAGGGCCATCGCTTCCGATGTCAGCGGCGACACCTCACGCATCCGGTCCTGATGCGCGTGATCCATCACCAGCCCAGCCATGCCAATGGCCAGTGACGCCTTGTCCCCGGCGGCAGCGCACAACTCACGTAACTCGTCAAAGCGATCCCCGGTTACATTCACATGCACTCGCCAGGCGGTGCCGCACAGCATGGTGCGCGGGGCGATGCGCATGGCTGTCCTGTTGGGGTCTTCGGCGGGTAGGGCGTCGGCGATCTTCTGGGCGCGACCCCAACTCAGCCGCGCTGTCGCGATGTCGCGGTTGGTCGCCCATGCTGCCGCCCGCATGTGCCAGCCGTAGGCGGCGTGCAAATCGCCAGCGGCCTCCAGATGTTCGGCGATGAGCGCCGCATTCTGGTCGGCCGATTCCGGCTCGCGGGCTTCGATCGCGGCGGCCAGCCGCCGGTGCAGCTCGGCGCGATCCGATTTGAGCTGAGCCTCATAGGCCACCGCACGAATAAGCGGATGGTGAAAGACATACTCCGGTTGTCCAGAGAACTCGACCTGATCGACGAGCTGGGCTGCCACCAAGTCAGCAGTCACCGGCTCAACACCCAGCACCGTGAGCAAGTCGAGGCCGAACCGCGAGCCGATGACCGCCGCCGCGCTGAGCGTGTGTTTGGCTTCCGGATCGAGCCGGTCGATGCGCGCGGCAATAGTCGCCTGCAACGTGGCGGGCACGCTGACCTCGCTGACCTCCGCCGCCGACGCGTAGGCGCCAGGCTCCCCTTGCAGCACACCGCGCTCGGCAAGATCGCGCACCAACTCCTCGGCGAAAAACGGATTACCGGCGGCCCTTTCGGCGACTCTTCGGCCCAGTGCATCAACCGACGGCTCCGGGCCGAGCAGATGTGCGACTAGTGCCGCGGTTTCTGAATCACTCAGCGGCGCAAGGGCTACGGTGTGGGCACCGGCCACTCTGGTGAACGCGCCTTGATATTCGGGTCGGTAGGTGACCACTACCAGTGCGGGCGTCTGAGGGATCAGGAAATCGGTCAGCATCGACTCGCTGACCTCATCGATCCAGTGGGCGTCCTCAACGACATAGATCGCCAGCCTCTGGCGGGACAATCTGGCGGCGTTCAACAGCGCGGCCAACCGCCGCCGACGGGCATCGGGATCAATCGCCGGTATGGCAGTGATCGGGTCGGCGATGCCGAGCAGATCATCAAGCAGCAGCACGTCCTCAGGGTCTGCGTCTGGAATTTGGTCTCGCACTCGGGTGCGGGCCGCTTGCCCGTCAAGACCCTCGACGCCGGTGGCCGCCCGCAGCAGACGCGCCACGGCATGAAATGGGACCTGGCTGGTGTGTGATTCACAGAAGGCGCTGAACACCTCCACATCCCGGACCGCTGCCATCGCGGCGACCTCGCGCACCAGACGGCTCTTGCCGATGCCGGGTTCGCCCACCACCTCAACCACAGCGCCATGTCCGCCGAGTGCGCGGTCCAATAAGCCCTCTAAGGCGGACATTTCCCTCCCGCGACCCACCAGCTTCGACTCAGCACGGCCAACAGGGCGACGCTCTTCCGACATACTCAGCAACCGTTGGGCGTGGATGGCTCGATCGGTGCCTTTGATGTGCACAAGCTCAGCCGCACCCAACGCGACCGCGTCTTCGACCAGCCGTGCAGTCGACGCACTCACCATCACTTCACCGGGCGGAGCGACCGATTCCATCCGTTGCGCCATACCCACTTGCTCGCCGATCGCGGTGTAGCCCAACGACGTTGAGCCGACTTCGCCAGCGATGACCTGACCCGAATTGAGACCGACACGCAACCGCAGGTCGATACCGTCGCGGTGCTTGACCTCAGCGGTTAGTCGCGCGGTCGCATCTTGAATGCCCAGTGCCGCGCGACAAGCGCGGACCGCGTGGTCCTCCATCGCAACCGGTGCGCCGAACACCGCCATGATGCCGTCACCGGTGAACTTGTCCACCGTGCCGCCGCAGCGCCGCACCACCGCTGCCGTGATGTTGACGAGTTCGGCCATGATCTCGCGCAGCCGCTCCGACCCGACGGTCGCGGCGATGTTCATCGAATGCACGACATCGGCGAACAGCACCGTGACCTGCTTGTATTCGGCGCGAGTCTCGCTGTCTTTGACTGGTAAGCCACAGCCATGACAAAACCGGGCGTGCTCTAGATGCTCAGTGCCACACGTCCGGCACGCTGCTATGGCCGTCATCCGACCTTCCGCCGATCCCAGGCCCCAGCCATTCCTGGGTTCTTAAAGGATAGGCGGTTGACCCCTTCCACGAGGGGCCGGTGTCGTTCACGAAGTTCCGGACCGCCCAGCCGCTCGGGCGTACCTTCACCAAGGGAACAATCTTGACGTAGTCGCGGTATGTGGCAGTTTTACCTGCGCCTGCGTGCCAGCCGAGTCAGAGCTGACTGCATTACCGATCGCACACGCGCGCCGAACTTGGCCACAATGTCGATCGGTGGCAAGACCAAGGTGACGATCTTGGTCGGTATCGGGACGTTGACCGGCACGACGACGCTGAACCCGAACGGGAAGCCGAACGCAATCGGCAGGATGTCGGTGCGAAACAGTCGGCGCTCCAGCCTCGTCAGCCGAAGCGCACGCGCCAGCCACCTCCCGCCCGATGTTGCTGATCGTCACAGCCTCCGAGCCGCGATTGATCACCGTCAGGGTGATTTTTCCCTGCCTCGGCGGCCCGCCGCTGTAAAGGTACGCATTCGTCTCAACCGAAACTCGCGGCCAACGGACAATCGTCAGCCCGAATGTCCAGATGTTCGCCACAACCGACAGAACAAATCCCGCAATGCCCAGCACGCTGGAGGCCGACATGTCCGCCAACCCTACGGCGATCCTTGTTCTGCGGCCCCACTGCGGCCCCGCCGACGGTACGGAAAGGTTCTTCCCACCGTTTCCGCTGCTCAAATGTGGTGGGCCTAAGGGGAGAACTATCGAACCCCGACACCTCAGATCGAATGCGTCGTCTGGCCAGGTCAGGCTATTGATTCGACCCACTTGAGAGACCAATCGCGATGGATAACGTTGTTATCCAAGAGCAATTCGTCGCTTGAAGACGGCTCCGGCAGAACCGGGATGCGGCTGGGTTGGCTGCGGCTTCGGCTCAGCGTCCATTCTGTCGTCCCTCCTTATCGTTTCCGACCCGTAGAGGCCGCTGTCGTCGACGATGTTCTAACGCGAATAGGCGTTGCAGTTCAAAGTGCGCGTCGGCAGTAGTCCAATCCGGTGAGGACCGAGCAGGCCGATAGTGGAGCTGCGAAATTGGCATCGGAACGGTATGGATCAGGCGCCGATTAGGCCCGCGGGTGCAACGCCTGGAGTCGCGAATCCAGGGCTGGCTGCGTTGAATTCGTCGGTGAGCGTATTGCGGATCTCGTCGGTCCTGGCTGCCACATTGTGATAGTCGAAGCGATTGGCGGTCTGCATCCAGATTGCTGCTTGCTGGTTGAATGTCGCCCCCGGATGGAAAAACTCAAGACTGTTCATGTAGCCGTTGTCGTGGTAGGTCTTGTTGTCCGCACCGTCGGCGGCGAATTTGATCGTCGCGCGAAGGAGTTGGCCGGCCAGCAGTGTCGTCGTCAGTTCCGCGATGGCAGCCGGGCGGGTGATCACGCCGCTGGCGAGCATCGCTTGGGCGTGGTTTACCACGAGGTCTTGATAGACCTTCCAGGCGAGGTGACGGGCACCGACCTCCTGGATGAAGGTGGCGCGCGTCACGGTCGTCGGATCGCCTCCGGCTGCCGAGACAGCGTTGGCCGTGGCGACGTCGACATAGTCGGCTGCTGTGATCGGTTCGGCATCTAACGTGATGGCGGCGACTCGGTTGCGGAAATGGTTGAGCTCGTGGGCGAGTGACAGAAGCGCACTTGTATGGCGTTCGCCGCCCGGGACGGCGCGATCGAGGTACGAATCTTGAAAGATGGTGTGGCCACGTATCCAGCCGGTCTGATCGAATCTTGTCGTTAAACCAAAGGGGCCGGTGTCGGGTGACGCTGTGGACAAGATTGCTGCGACCTGGTCGATAGTCGCATGCTGCGCCGCCGGGACTTGCGCCTTGAGGTCGTTTGCCTGGGAGGCGCGAACAATCCCGGCAAGATTCTGATTCGTGAGCTCCTGAAGCGCAAAGAGTGCCGTCTGACCGGCCCATGGCAGCGCGGCAAGACCAGTCAATTCATCGAGCAGACCAGCGACCGTAGAATCGACGCGCTGTGTGACCACGAAGGGGGCGAACACGCCCAGGCTCATCGCACCCGGCGGGAACTCGTCGTCGAGCGCCTTTGATGTTCTCGGGCCGACGACGCCGTCCGACGGCGCGATTGCGCGGTCGAACTTGAAGCGCGAGACGGCCGCAGCGGTACGGTTGCCATAAGTGCCGTCAACTTCGTCATCAAAGCTCAGCAGGTAGCCCAAATCGACCAGAGCGCGCTGCACCCGGCTTACTGCATCGCGGTCGGTCTCGGGTAGCGCACCATTGCTGGGCGGCATTGTTCGCGCCCCGTTGAGGCATTGCTCGATCGTCACGCTCCCCTGGAATCGCGGTGAGTTCAGCACGGCCATGGAATGCCTCCTCGCTCGTTGGCTTCAATTACACAGTGGTGCTTGACAGTTCGGCACGCGCCATGGGTTGCGATGGTTGGTGGTGGTGCAGTGTATAGCCCCTGGGCTTGGGAGGCGCGCCGAATTGGCCGCTGGTGCAACAACACTGCGTGCATCGGCAGGAAGTGCCCTGGCGGCGACCGGCTCTCTGATTAGCCGAGGCGCGACAAAGCTGGCCGTCTTCTCGTGTGGTGTGCACCGCACGAGTAGAGGTGTGTCCGGCGGTGATGTCATAGCCCAAAGCGGTCGAGGTAGACGTATCGTTCGACAGGGGCCCCGTCGCTGAATATTTCGTCGTAGGGGAGGTTTTCCCATTCGCCGACGACAATTCGGTACGCGGAGGCTCCGCCGTCGGGGTCTGTTCCCGGCAAGTCGGGTGGGATCGGCTCGGGCAATGCCAGCGTCGCAGACCACACGCGGGCGACTTCATCTTCGTCGATGCGCCGCAGCTCGGTCGGCGCCCCGACGGGTGTCCAGTCAATGTCGGTTGCCAGCGGTCCTCGACGCTCGATCCAGGCGCGCACGCCTCGACGCAGATCGCCGCGCCGTTGAAACTGCGGGAAGCTGTTGGGCGGCAGGATGGCCGCGGCGGGAAGTCGATCGGAGATGCCCGAGACCGTCACGGCGATCGTGTTCTCGTCGGGCCGTGCGAGCGAGGCGGTACGTGCGTTGAGGATCTGCACGAAGTCCACGATCGCGACCGGCGACAGTTCAGCGCCTTCTACTGACCACGGCTGAAACCTGGTGAGTGCCAAACGCAGGAACGGCCACGCCGCCTCGCCGGGGTCGACGTCGATGTCGGCGAACCACATGTCGCGTTCGGGTGAATACGTGACGGGATGGCCGACGACGGTGACGCCGGGGTGGCGTCCGGGCGGGGTCTGGCCGAACTCGGCCAGCGTGAGCCGATCGCGCAAGAGTAGGCCGTCGCCGCGGAAGTCTCGCGGCCGCGGTAGCGGCGCGGTCAGTTCGCCGGTCGGGCGGATGGGATCTTTGCCCCAGACGCTGATGTGTTGTCGCCGCAGATCGGTGCTGCGCAGCACACCGTCCTCGCCGGAAACGATGACGCCGAGCATTTCGTCCTCCCCGGAGATGTACCACGGACGGGCCAGCCAGACCCGCAGGCCGCTTCGCCGGCGTCTGGTGGTCGACGGCTCGGCGAACCGATCCTGCGGGAGGTCGTCCCACTGGAATGTCGGCATCACGCTGTGCACATGGGGTGCGCCAGGGCGAACCGAACACGGGACATGGATGATCTCTGTCGCACCGACGACGGCCAGCGCTGCGGGATCTGAGGCCAGTGGCGGCGGAAGGTATTCGCGGAAGCGTGTGGTTGCGCTCGGCGTGTAGTTGACGACGCGGTGGATCGTGTCGCCGAACTCATGACGGGCGTCGGCGGCCGTTGTGAGGTCGATAGCGTCGGCGCCCGCGACCACTGGCAGGTCGAACGCGTGCCCGGTCTTGCCGTAAACGATGTGCGGCGCCCTTCCCGACGCGGGATCGTCGAACCATTCGCGCCACCGTGCCTCGACGTCGAGCCGGCCTGTGGTCGCCGACTGGTTGTGCAGGATGCCGCGGAAACCGGTGTGCGTTTCGCCGTAGGCGCGTGCAGGGCGCAGGGCCTTGAACGCGGGCCGGGCAAGTGGTCGCTGTGTCGCGTGAACGAGGATGATCGTCTCGCCCGGCGTGATCATTTGATGCTCGCCGGCAAGCACATTCGGCCGGTCGGCCGGCGCGACGGTGTCAGCGATCCAGTCCCACAAACCAAGCAGGTCCAGCGTTGCCGCGTCAATCGTGCTCGACGATCGCGCCCGGGCGGCGCCGCCGGGCGGCAGCGTCACCGTCACCACTCGGTCCGCAGTCGTCACCGTCGGGTTTGGGCCGTCGACCAGCACGAGCCGCCAGGTGTCGATGTCGGGCCAATCCCCGCCCAGAGGCAGGATCTCGGTGTGGCTCCACCCCGACGCGGTGCCCGAACCCTGGAACCGCAACGCAATCCCGGCGGCCAGGACGTCAGGCAGATACGGCACCGCCAAGTTGTCGGTGTCGTGAACCACGGCGAAGCCCGGATCTGGAGCCTGACCGCGCGCCAGCGCGGCCAGTGTCGCGTCGAGCTGCGCGGCGGTGAACTCGCCGTCGCGCGCCAACGGCGGGACGAGGTGAATCCCGTCGGCGGGACTGTCGGCGTCGGGGTCGGTGGCCGAGAGGATCCTGATGTCCTGCAACGTGCCCTGTTCGCGGCGGGCGCGCGCGTACGCCGCCCGGTAGTCGGCCGCGGCCGCCGCCACGCCGATCGCGTCGGTGTCGAAGCGGCCCAAGAGTTCACTGTCGGTCTGGCTCACCTTGGGCGGCGTGAGATGCCGTTCACACGCCGGCCGATAGGTCGCGAACTGGCGGGGTGCGGCGGCGTTGAGGTCGCCGGCATACGCCGATGGCGCGACCGGTGTCAAAGCCGCGCCGGCGTCGGCAGGGGCGCCGGATACCCCGGAGCGGATCACCAGGCGCAGCGTGGACTCGCCTTCGGTGACCGCGTGTCGCTGCACAACGACGGGATGCGCGATCGGCTGAAACCGCTTGAACGCCTGCGCGCTAGACGCGTGCTCGTCCGTTGGATAGGCGGTCGAGGTTCCCGACAGATCGACGGTACGCATCCGCATCCGGTAGGCGGTGCCGTACCGCAGCTGAGGCAACGTCCCAGGCACCAGTGATGCCTGCGGTCTCAGATTCAAATCGCCGGGGAACGGGTCACCGGGACTGTCGGTGACCGGCGGATCACCGTCGGCCGGCGTCTCCCGTGGGATGTGGCTTCCCGGGCGTGCCACGGCCAGTGACCATCCATCCCAGCCGAGCAGCGCTTCGTGCAGGTATGCGGGAGGGTCGGCGACTGCGGGTGTCTGAGTGAGTGTGGCGCTCTTGAGGTAGGCCTCGTCGTCGACCGCGAGCCGCTCGGCATCGGTGGCCGCATCTACGTAGGAGACGTGGCGTTGCATGAGCGAGCGCCAAGCGGCGCCGTCGTGCACGTCGGCGCGATACCCGCGCACCAGGTCCTCGGCGAACAGGACGACCTCATTGCCCAGGTCGATGTTCCTGGCATTGTCTGCGGTCCTACCGATCCGCTGCTCCAATACCAGCGCGCGCTTCAACCGGGTCAGCGTGAAGCCGGTAGATCGCAGGGCGGGCAGGTCGGTGGCGACCGGGTCGTCGTCCTGTGCCGCCTGCGCGATCGGGTACACGTTGGCGATGCGTTGTTCGACCAGTAGCGCGGTGGAGTCGATATCGACTTGAGATAGGTGGTAGCGGTTGGGGTCGTCGAGCAGCAGCATGCCTTGGTGCAGGTCGCCGGTGTCGCTGACCGGCTGGAAATAGGGTGAGTCCACGACGGTGCGGGTGAGTGGTTGCAGCACCACGGCGTTGTCGGCGAGTAGGTCGTGCTCGAGGTAGGCGCGCAGGTCTGCGCCGGCGCCGACGAATCCGGGGTCGAGTTCGAATCCGATGATGATGCCAAGGCGACGCAGCAGCTGGGGGTGATCGGCCAGCGCCGCGAGCACACCGTGAAAGTCGAGCTTGTCGTTGTGCGGCGCCGCCGACTGGTAGTTGGGGTCGGGCTTCGGGTAGGTCGCGGCTTCTGGGTCGCGTGCCTCGGGGCGGTCGTAGAACCGGCGCGCCTCGGCGAGATCCAGTGCCGCGTTGTAGCTGTCGGCTATGGCCGCTGCGGGATCCAGCGCGGCGGTGGCGGGTGCGGGTCCGCCGTGTCCGAGTGCCCCCGGGGTGTCGCGGCGGCGTTCGCGGCGCTCAGCGATCGCGCGGTCGACCCGCGCGTCGATCCCTTGGCGCAGCTCGGCCGAGGCGGCGGCCCGCGTCGCGGCAGGCCACCCTTCCCGTCCGGTCGGTTCCTGCAGTGGGCGGTCACCGGTGATCTGCAGATATGCCGCGCCGAGGCTTCGCAGCCCGCCCGCCAACGGATCCGGATGATTGCCGCCGCTGCTGGCGGCCACCGCGTGGTAGAGCCCTTGCGCAGCTGCGAGGATCGACTGGGCGGGAAATGACCGGATCTCGGTGTCCGACAGGTCATTAAACGTCCACCCGGTGACGGGAAGGTCGGCGATGTAGTCCTGCCACAGCTCTGGGGTCAGGTCGGTCGTGTCGGGTGCGACGACGGTGCGCTGCCCGTTGGCGTTCTCCACGACGATCCGACTCTCGGCCACGACGTCGGGCCAGTTGGCGAATGCCGGGAAGTCGGATACGGTTTGGTCGGGCCCGTCCGGTGTGAGGCGCGGCGACACGAACAGCGCTGCACGCAGCTGGCCGTCGACGGTTTCGTCCTGCGGCAGGAATGCGAACACGGCGGACTGGGGCATCTCACACCTCGGCGAATGCTTGGCAGTAGCTGATCCAGGGGCACTCGGGCTCGACGTAGGGGCCCAGCGCATCGGCGAAGGTCGGGTCCCCCTTGGAGCCGGCGAACTTGCGTTCCGCCGAGATCGACACCGACCCGGAGAAGACCAGCACTTCGACCTCGACGGTGATGGTGGCGCGGCCGATGACCTTGCCTGAGCCGAATTCGTAGGTCAGGCCCATGTACATCTCGATGCACGCCGAGATGAGTCCCAGGACGTCGACCTCGCCGCGGATCCGCAGGTATCCCGTGAGCGACCCGTCGTCGGCCTGCAGCCGCAGGTAGACACCGGCCATGCAGGACACCGATCCGGATGCGACGCCGAAGTCGAGCGCCAGCGTCGCACCGAACTCGACAGCGGCTTCCAGCAGCACCATTTTCGTCGGACTCAATCGCAGGCCGAAGAAGCCACCCCCGCCGAGGAACAGCACCGCGACGGTGAACGGACGCTCGCGCGAGCAGAAGCAGAACCCCACGGTCGGGGCGTCGCCGATGAACGGCAGCTTCAGGTCGGCGGCCATCGACATGTTCGACAGGTTGAACACCCCGACGGCGACATTGGGCAAGACCAGGCTGAACCCGGTTGAGACGCCTTGGGTGTCCACCGAGACGCTGGGCGGATCAGAGAAGCCGTCGCTGGGGATCAGCTCGCGCAGCTTGTCGACGAAGCCGAGCACGCCGAGCCATTCGAGTTCGCCGAGGTCAACGTCGATTTCGGTCTTAGTGCCGGTCGCGGCCCGGAAGTAGAGCCGTTTGAGCGGGATGTGCAGCAGCGGCAACCCGGGCAGCAGCTGCAGCCTGAAATCGGTGAGCTGCGCGAGGACCTCGACCGAGGGTTCTGCTACGAGATCGCCGCCGCGCACGTCGACCGCGACAAGCAGCGACCGCGGATTTGGCGGCAGGAAGATCGCGTCGCTGGCCGCGCCGTCTGGCCACTGCTTGATCGGCGGACGCCATTCCAGGTGCACATGACTGAGTGCGCTGGCCGTTGGGCGACCGGTGGCGATCGACGCCATCAGCTCAGCCGGGACGATCGGCGATCCAGGCTGTGGGTGGATCACGGCGTCCACCGTGGCCAACGCACGCTCCACGATGGCTGCCTCGGCTTTACCTAAAGTGCCCAGCGCGCCCGCCACGCGTCCAGCCTCGATCGCGGGGCTCAACGTCGCTGCGATGAATGCCGCGAAGTCGCCCTCACTCGGCGTTGGGGTCTGGTGGATCAACGCGTCGAGCCCCGCCGCGGCCGCATCCAGTTGCCCACCAACAGGATTCGCGCCAAGCAGATCAGCGGCGCGCGAAATTCCACCCGTTATCGCACCAACGATGTCCAGCAGCTGTGCCGTGTAGGCGGGAACGTCGTCGAGCCCAAGGTCCTCAAGAATGTCGGCGAGCTCGAACAAGCCCAGCAGCTTACCGATCCCGGCGAACAGCGCCGACGGGTCGGCCGGCGCCCCCGTCGTGGCAGCGGCGACGTCGGACACCGGGCCACTTCCGCGGGCAATACCCGCGATGTGCTGACTGGGTTTGAGAAATCCGCCAGACCGATCCGACGAGTCGAACGTCAACGCGGCCGGCGGCGCGTTCTCGGCGTTGACGAGCACGACCTCACCCTTGTTGTCGGCCGGGCTGAAGCCGTGCTGTACATATGCGTCGGCATAACTCAGCGGCAGCGAATCCTTACGGCCCGTGGCGGCAGCCACCGCCGGAATCACGAACTCGCCGAACAACATTGACGGCGTGCACGTGTCATCGTCAAGCTCGGCGGTGAAACGCAACGTGCGCGTCTCATAGGTCGCCTCACCGGTCGCACCCGTCGGCGCCACGGCGATGCGCTTGCCACCGAGATCGTGGCGCACCAGCTGCTCATAGGGCGTGCCCGTGACGTGGTGGCGGCCATCGTCGGTCAACGCATACTTCTCATACACCTCCTCCTTCGTCGGCCGCCCCATGTCCGGTTCCTCCGCCCGTCGCTCGACGACGAACAGCAACGGTGCGTGGTACTTGTGCTCGCTTCCGTCCTGGTCGACGACCGTGATCGTGAACGCGAACTCCTTGGTGCCAATCGTCGGCCAGAACACGAACGGATCCTGTCCCGGATCGTTGATGTCGGGCGTCACCTTCGGGTCGATCGTGACCTGAACCGCCGGCATGCCGCGGTCAGAGTACGACCGCACACGCTCACGCAGAATGATGTAGTGCCGCTGCCACAGGATGGCAAAACCTCCATCCGGCAACGTCGGATCAGCGCGACGCCTCGTATCGGTGATGTACACCGCCCGATGTCCGAACGGACAGAGATAACCCTTCAGCACCACCCGCACGAACTGGTCACGTCCCAACGTCGCACGGTGCTGCCATTCGGCGAATGGGGCACCCTTGACATCCCAGTGGCCCCGTACGTCCATGAACGCACCAAGCGAGGTCAGCGCAAGCCTGTTGACCTCAACCGGCGCCGGCGCCGGCAGCAACCACGAGCTCCCGGCATCTCCAGTCGACAGATTGACGATATCGATCCTGTTCGTCCGTGTGAGGCTCGCGCGAAACGGCCACGGCGGCAGCTCAATCCACGGCGGCAACTCGATCTCCTGCTCAAGGTCGCGCGTCCACACTGCGCGCACGATCCTCTGCTCAGCCGAGGCCTCATCGACAGTCGGAGCATCAGCGGTACCCGCCCGCACACCGAGCCTTGTGTTCCAGAGTTCAACGGTCGCACCCGGGGAGTCATCGACATGAATCGCATGCGCCCAAGCACCGCGGTCGCTAGGGGAGAGTTGCAGACGGCTCGGCACCTCCAACGCCGTCTCACCCTGGGTCGGCGGGCGCGGTGAGGGCCGCCCGATATAGATGGGAAGCCGCCCAACATCCTCGATTCCTGAAACGACGCCGGCCACGATGCCATCAATCACGCGGGCTCGTTCGCTAGCCGGAATCGCCAAAATCGCTTGACGCGCAACCGGTTCCAGATTGACAACCTTTTCACCCAGCCCCGCCGCCGTCAACGTGCGAGTTGCACGTATACGATCAACGGCGCTCTGCGCGGCAGCGACACCTGCCCGACCGAACACCCCGCCCACCGGCTCCTGGACGCCGGGAAACCCGGGTGTAGTCAGCACGTCCCAGAGATGCCATATGAACCGTGGCTCAGCCAGCGGCACCACCGCCAGCGTCAACCGGCTCATGGCGGTGAGAATTCCGTTCACCGTGAGCTCGACGGAATCACTACCGGAAAGCGTGAACGCCAGCCGCGACCGCCCCGAGAAGCGAGCGCCGGCAGGCAAATCCGGATCCTCAGGCTGGCCCACTTTCGGGCCGGTTCCTTGCTTCTCCTGGTAGACCTGCTCGAGGACATGCTGTGGCGGCAAGGTCACGATGAGTCTCGACTGGGAAGCACCCTCGGCGGGCTCGAGTCGCGGGACGCGGTCCCTGCCCACGATGACCTCGCAGTCCACCGTGCTGACGGTGAGCACGAGGTGATCGCGCGGCCGCATGATCTGCAGGCGCAGCCGGCGCGCCAGTAAGCCCGGCGATGCCCAGCGAGCCGCGTCGTCGACGCGATACCGCAAGACAGGGGCGTCGGGCTCGATCGGATGGTTCATGTGCCTCGCTCCCTGCTGGACTCCGCACAGCATGCGGGCAAAGAATCGCAGGTGTTGGAGACGCCGCCCAGCTTGTGCGGCGTATCCGGAGTCACTCCATCGCCGAATGGTGCAACCAGCGGGTGACTGTTCCGACCATTAGGCAAATGGCTGCGCCCGTTAAACCCTGTTTGTGCAGTGGGGCGAGTGGGCGTCGCGCAACGTGTCAGATCCCAATGTCCCATTCCGGAAGCCTCAATTTAAGGGAATCAATGAACGATGACAGGCGGTCCAGCGCAGATTCTCGCGGCCGGCATTTTAAACATTAGGGATGCCCAGACGCCCTGCGCGCCCTCGGTAAGAATCCACGCCCACACCCAAACCTGAAGCCGCCGGCCCGGATGCAGTCGAAGAAAAACTGGCGCGAGCGTCACAGGTCCGAACATGCCGGCAACGGTTGGCGAAGCTGCATCGGCGATTAGCCCCTCGCCGTGCACGCCCGTAAAACCATGTGGACTGTTAAACACGAAGAGCTGAACCGTACGACTAAAGACTGCATCTCCATCCTCGAATGCGGTGATGCCAAGTCCGCCGCGACAACGCAGCTCGGGTCTGTTCTCTGTGGTGAACGCGCTGAAATCGTAATCACCCAACGGTGTGAAGGTTATATCCAACTCGGTGTTGGACTCGAGGTCGATGCCAACACCCACCCCGGATTGGCCGTCATCAACACCCAGGACAAAAGCATGCCCGTCGATCTTGCTCAAAGGCATTCCCAGACCCATGTGCCAGTCGTGATCAAACGGTGTGCCTAACAACCGGCAGCCGTCAGACACCACAACAGACAACGCACGCACCGGTGGATTGAGGAACCTGGACGCTACTGTAGCCAGGCCCTGTTCACCTTCGAACCGCGATGAAAGACCAGCGATCTCCCACAACCTGTCAGGGGCTTGGTCCCTCATCGCTCCGAGCTCAGCGGTAGCGTGGCGTTCCAGTCGACGCGCGCCTTCCTGGTCGTCCTCGATCACCGGCCTGAGCAATTGCGCTTCCCGCTCATGCACAACCGCTGTCAACTGCTCGAGCAAGCGCTCACCGTCACCGTTTGGCATGCCATCTCCCCTTCTCCGACAGGAGAAGCCTTCTCGGCCTCCCTAAACGTGTCATCCTCGTTCTGAGAAATCCATAGAACGTCGTGCCCAAGATGGGAGTATTCGTCCTTCACGGAGAGCGACACAGAGTAGTGGACTACTCCACTTTTCTTTCAAGTCCGGACTGCGTATAAGTCATAGTCACCGGTGGTGGTGAACGCGGATCCAGCTGGCGGAGCATCACGCCCTCGAATCAGCCCCGCGCGCTACTTGGTGCCACAAAACCTCTGCGCGCCTTCATCGGCCACGTCGAACCCACATTCAATTGGACACTCAGCTTCCCTCTAAAACTGCCTGAGGTTGTTGACAGTCTGAGCTCCTGATGGAAGGAGCTTCATGGCTGATCGTGTCCGGAGTGAAGGATCTGATCAGGCGGGCGAACCGACCGCTTGGCTGTGCTGCAACATGCTGAGGAGGTCAGCGGGAATGTGGCGGCTACGTGCCGCTACTACGGCATCAGCCGCAACGTCTTCTACCGGTGGAAACGCCGCTACGAGGACGAGGGCCTGGAAGGTCTCAAGGACCGGTCGAGTGCCCCGTTTTACTGCCCGATGGTCACTGAGCCCGAGGTGGTCGAGAAGATCATCCATCTCTGCCAGCATTACCACTTCGGACCGATGAAGATCATGATCTACCTCAAGATCAGCACGTCCGGCGTGTTTCGAATCCTCAAGCGGCTCAATATGAATCGCCTTCCAGCTTCGCGCTATAAGCGTCACACAGGCGGTGGAAGCGCTACGAAAAGCAGCGTCCCGGCCATCACGTGCAGGTTGACGTGAAGTTAATCGAGCCGATCACCACAGGTTCAGGCCGCCGGAAGCGCTATTACCAGTACTCGGCAATCGACGATTGCACCCGATTGCGGGTGCTTCTGAGTGTGCCCAAAATGTGCCCACAAAGGAAGCAGGCCAGGGCGAGGATACGCTCTGACCTGCTAACGAACTGAATGTTCTTCTGTGGAGCTGCCGGGAATCGAACCCGGGTCCTACGGCATTCCCTCAAGGCTTCTCCGTGCGCAGTTCGCTACGCCTCTACTTGGATCTCTCGGTCACGCGAACTAGCCGAGATGACGATCCCAGTCGCTGTGAGTGTCCCGATGAGCCCCGCGACCGAACTCATCGGTTGATCCCTCTAGCTGACGCCAGGGTCCGGGCCGAGGGCGGTCCCGGTCTGACGGACTAGCTGTCGCTTAGGCAGCGAGAGCGTAGTCGCGCTGTGTTGACACGGCGCTTATATG
>Ga0335075_10006567_pt1 | contig 17937 bp, 27 predicted proteins | sample Lox_Sample_24_FD_206723 | JGI IMG/M metagenome (GOLD analysis project Ga0335075, IMG submission 206723) | Soil microbial communities from Loxahatchee National Wildlife Refuge, Florida, United States - Lox_Sample_2.4 | ecosystem: Environmental > Terrestrial > Soil > Wetlands | place: USA...
CGCTCATGAGGCTGCCGACATGTCCGTTCCCGCATCGCCGACCAGCGCCGGCCGCCGCATCCTGATCATCGACGACAACCCGATCAACCGCGACATCCTTTGCGAGACCGTCAAGCGCTGGGGCTTCGACGTGCTCGCCGTCGAGGGTGGCGAGATCGCACTCCGTTTCCTCGCGCATGCGCACAAGATGGGCGCGGCGGTCGATCTCGTCATCCTCGACTACAACATGCCCGGCATGAACGGCGCGGAGGTGCTGCGCGCCCTCCGCAGTGATGCCGTGCTCCACGCAACGCCGGTCGTGCTGCTCACCTCGGTCGACCACCGTATCGCCATCCGCGACCTGAAGGAGGCCGGTGCCGGCGCGATCCTGACCAAGCCGGCGCGCTCTGAACTGCTGCTGGCGACGATCTGCGAGCAGTTCGGCGAGGTCGTGTCCCCGGAGATTTCGGCGGCGGTGTCGTCGAGCGTGCCGGTCACGCAAATGGTCGCGACACATCAAACGCTTATCCCGCAACCAGCGCCAGCAGCCCCGGATGTGTTCCAGCAGCCTGCCGCGACGCCGCAGCCAATCCCCGCGCCGCCAGCGACTCCTGCCGCCGCAGCGCATTATGACGAGCCTGCCCGCCTCGATATTCTTGTTGCCGAGGACAATGAAGTGAACCAGATCGTCTTCCAGCAGATCCTCGGCGACCTCGGCTACAGTTTCGAGATCATGCCGGACGGCCGCCGCGCGGTCGAAGCCTGGCAACGGCTCTCGCCGCGCGTCATCCTGATGGACGTCTCCATGCCCGACATGAACGGCTTCGACGCGACGGAGAAAATCCGCGAGATCGAGGCGGCCAACAGCTTTACCCGCACGCCCATCGTCGGCGTCACCGCGCATGCGCTGAAGGGCGACCGCGAGCGTTGCCTCGACGCCGGCATGGACGACTATTTCACCAAACCGGTCTCGCCTGACCGCCTCGCGACCAAGCTGCGGGAATGGATGACCGCGCCGCTCGCCGCCAGCGCCTGACGCGCAACCCAGCCGTCTTCGACCGCTACACCATACAATCGATTTGGCGCTGCTCTCTGCTTGCGCGCCACGCTTGCCTGCGTTACCCGGAATTTCCATTACAGTTTCTGGAGGCATTTGATGAACCCATCCGGCCATGTTGCGATCGTCACCGGCGGCGGTTCCGGTCTCGGCGAGGCGACCGCCCGCGCGCTAGCCGCTAGGGGCGCGAAGGTCGCGGTTTTCGACGTCGGCATCGACCGCGCGACGAAGGTTGCTGCCGACATCGGCGGCATCGCGGTGAAATGCGACGTATCATCGGCCGAGGCGGGCGAAGCGGCGATTGCCGAGGTTGCGCAGAAGCTCGGCGAGCCGCGCATCCTGGTGAACTGTGCCGGCATCGCGATCGCCATGAAGACAACCGGCAAGGACGGCGCCCACCCACTCGACCAATACCGAAAGGTGATCGAGGTCAATCTGATCGGTACGTTCAACATGATCCGCCTCGTCGCGGTGCGCGCCGAGAAGCTCGACCCACTCGAGTCCGGCGAGCGTGGCGTCATCGTCAACACGGCATCCGTCGCCGCCTATGACGGCCAGATCGGTCAGGCGGCTTACTCCGCCTCCAAGGGCGGCGTGGTCGGCATGACGCTGCCCGTCGCGCGCGACCTTTCCCGCGCCGGCATCCGCGTCTGCACCATCGCGCCCGGCATTTTCCGCACGCCGATGCTCGCCGGCCTGCCCGAGGACGCGCAGAAATCCCTCGGCCAGCAGGTGCCCTTCCCGTCGCGCCTCGGCGACCCGGCGGAATATGCGGCCCTCGCCTGCCATATCGTCGAGAACCAGATGCTGAACGGCGAGACGATCCGCCTCGACGGCGCCATCCGCATGGCGCCGAAGTAACGCTGAGCTTGCGTCTCGCGGACGGGGGCGCGATAACTGGACTTTGGTAGTCAGCTTTACGAGAAAGCCTGGAGCCGAAGTTGGAAGCGAAGAAAGACGTCATCCGGCCGATCGACGCGGAGGCAGTTCGACTGGCCAAAACCCTGTTGCGCTCTGCCCGTTACGGTGCGCTCGCGGTTCTCGATCCGGCGTCGGGCAGCCCGCTGGCGAGCCGTGTCGCGGTGGCAACGGACCTCGACGGGACGCCGCTGATCCTCGTCTCTTCACTCTCCGCCCACACCGGCGCGCTGCTGGCGGATCCGCGCTGCTCGCTGCTGCTTGGCGAGCCAGGCAAGGGCGACGCCCTCGCCCATCCGCGCATCACGCTGGTGTGCAACGCCGAAAGACTGGAGCCCGGAACCGAGGATCATGCCCGCGTCCGTCGACGCTATCTGAACCGCCAGCCGAAGGCGAAGCTTTACGCCGACTTCGGCGACTTCGCCTTCTTCCGCCTCGATCCCGTACGCGCCAGCCTGAACGGCGGCTTCGGCAAAGCGTACAATCTCGAGCGCGGCGATCTGCTGACGCCTGGTCCGGCGACGGGCGATCTGGCAGCCAGTGAGCAAGGCGCGCTCGACCACATGAATGACGATCATCTTGATGCGGTCGCGATCTACGCGACTCACTTCGCCAAGGCGCCTGCCGGTGCCTGGGAACTGACGGGAATAGACGCAGACGGGATCGATCTGGCCGACGGCGACGACGTCCGCCGCGTCTTCTTTCCCGAGCCCCTCCATTCGGCTGGCGACGTACGCAACGCCTTGGTCGCTTTGGTTCGCGAGGGGCGCGCGCAGATGACAAAGGGTGAAGCGTGAACTGAAACTAGTCGTGTTCACGCAAAATTCGCGATTGCGATTTATCTAACATGCATATTAAGTGTATACATCAGATAGCGAGTCAGGTGGCGGCAAGGCCCGCCAGAGCTTGCTAGGTTTGCGGCTGCCATATGCCCCCATGGCTGCGCGAAGTTGAAGATGCGCGCGGGGGAAAGATGATCTCTCAGAGACTGGCCGGGAATATTGATGAGGCAGCCGAATTTCTTTCGCTGCTCGGCAACAGCAAGCGTCTGGCCATTATCGGGCATTTGCTGGAGGGCGAACTTTCCGTCGGTGCAATCGCCGAGAAGGTTTCGCTCAGCCAATCGGCGCTGTCGCAGCATCTGGCCAAGCTGCGCGCGCTCGAACTCGTCGAGACCCGCCGTGACCGGCAGATGATCTACTATTCGTGCAATTCCGAACCGGCACGGCGCTTGATCGCGGCGCTCGAAGGCATCTATGGCGAGGCGTTCCGGCAGGACAATGCCGTGCGCCTCGAGCCGAGACTGCGTCGAGCCCGCTGACGCGAGACTGCTTTTCCGGCAGGATGCCGGCGTGTACCTCATTCCGATCGACACGCCCGACGATCCACGCATCGCAGCCTATCGCGATATTCGCGAACGCGACCTCACGGGACGCGAAGGCCGGTTCGTCGCCGAAGGCAAGGTCGTGCTCAACGTTCTGTTTTCGGCGAAGCGGTTCGAGGCCGAGTCCGCACTTGTCCTCGAAAATCGGCTCGATGGGTTGAGCGACACGCTGGCGCTCGCGCCGACAAATTTGCCTGTTTATGTCGCGTCGCGCCCCGTGATGGATGCGATCGCCGGCTTTCCGATTCATCGCGGCATACTTGCGATCGGCCGGAGGCGAGAAGATGAGACGGCAGCCGGGCTCATCGCTTCTCTCCCCGAGAAAGCGCTGGTCGTCGTCGCGGTGGGCATTTCGAACCATGACAATGCCGGCGCGGTCTTCCGCAATGCCGCAGCGTTCGGCGCCGACGTCGTGCTGCTCGACGCGGAAAGCTGCGATCCGTTCTACCGCAAGGCGATCCGGGTTTCGGTCGGCGCGGCGCTGAAGGTACCGTTCGCACGGGGCGGCACCGCCGAGGAACTTGTGCGGCTGCTGGCTGAAGCGGGTTTTCGACAGTTTGCGTTGTCGCCACGCGGCGCAGAGGACATCAGGGATGTCCGCCCGTCCGAGCGAACGGCGCTCTACTTCGGAACGGAGGGAGGGGGCTTGCCGGAGGTGCTCATGACCCGGCTGGAAACCGTCAGGATTGCGATGGCGGAAGGATTCGACAGCCTGAATGTCGCGGCAGCGTCGGCGATCGCGCTGCACGAACTTGCGACACTGTGCCGGGATCAGAAGACAGACGCCGCCTTCTGAAGCGCGCGCACGCGGTCGGCCAGGCTGGTGATCTTGCCGTTTGCCCCGTGTTCGGATTCGGATTCCGATTCCGGCTCTTTCGAGAGAACCTGATTGATCGGCGAATCCGGCCCGTCGAGCACCGCCGTCAGCCGCACGACCTCCGCGGCGAGCTCATGGATCTGCTCGCGCAACAGCGCGTTCCCGCCGCTCTCATCCGAGCTGTCCCCGATCTTTGACGGGTCGATGGCGGAGCGCAGCTTCTTGTTCTCGCGGGTGAGGGTGGTGAGACGTCGTTCCAGCTTGTCGCGGTCGACTTCCAGTTTGCTCATCGCCTTGGCGAAGTCGGCTCCCCCGGTCTCCGACAGCAGCGTGGCCATCTTCTCGGTGAGACCAGTGACATCTTCCTCGAGCCTGACCTTTTCCCGGCGCGTATCGGCGAGCTGTTGTTTTAGATCGTCTCCCGTCGCGGAACTTTCCTTCATCGTCTCGCGCAGCCGTTCGAGCTCCTTTTCGCGACGAGTGAGTTTGTCCTCGCGATCGGTGAGTGCGGTCAGCATCCGCTCCAGCTTCTTCTCGATATCAGCGGATTTCGTCCTCTCGGCTTTCACGGCGTCGCGAAGCTCCGTGCCCTCGGCCGCCGCTTCCCGCATCTGTTGCTCGGCATCCTTGCGCCAGGCGCGCAACGCATTGAGATCGCTATTGAGGCGATCGACCTCCGTCTCGCGCACGACAAGCTCGATCTGCTTGTTGCTGGACGACAGGGACGCATCCTCATACATGCGGCCAAGCTTCTCGAGCTCGGACCCGCGCTCCCGCAGATGACGGTCCGCCTCCGCGAGCCTTTGCGTGAGTTTTTGCAACTCGTCTTCGCGCTGCTTCAGTTCGGCCAGAAGTTCGCTTTCCTTGCTCTCCAGCGTAGCTATCGACACGCCCTTCTCCGAGCGGTCGGCAGAAATTTGCCTTAGCTCCTCCCGGTTACGGCTGATCTCGACGACCTGCGCCGCGATCTTCTCGCGAAACTGCTTGATACTCATTTCGAGGCGGCGCGTCGACATGGCGAACTCGGCGCGAAGCCGGTCCTTGTCGGCCTGGATCTCCGACAGGGAGAGCGGCACCGACGCCTCGATGCGCTTGCGGGTCAGAACGACGGCGCGGCGCCAGATTGCCGGCGCGACCATCAGCGCCAGAAAGCCCGCCGTCAGGAAACCGAGGCTGAAGAAGAGAATGGACTGGATCACGCGAGATACCTGTGCGGCCACCTGCCAACGCTTCTGCCACGGGAACGCGGCAAGAATCCAGCCGTTGCGAGGCGCGCGGCGACTTTAGGAGGGGGCCGCCGCGCCCGATCGAAAGATCAGAACGGATTCCAGGTCGGCTGCTCGGTGAGCTTCAGATAGCCGAGGTTCAGCCCGAGGCGGGCGCCAACCCCGGTGCGCACAGGCACCAGCAGCACGTTCTGGTTCTTCAGCACATTGAAACCGAGGCCGGCTATTGCGTAAGCCGAACCGGCAACGCCGGCATACCGTTTGTAGAGATGAGACACATCGTCGAGATTGTAGACGAGCATCATGGTGCGGGAGCCGTTGCCACCGAAATCCCAGCCGAGCGACGGCCCCTGCCAGAAGACTTTGTGGTCGCCGGCGTTCTTCGTGTAGAGCATGCCCTCACCATAGGTGAGACCGCCGACGATCGCGCCGGAACCCTCTTCGCCGAGCACGTAACCGTTCGGCAGGCCGTACTGGGAGAATATCTTCTCGATCACCGTCGCCAGGCCGCCCGACGTCGCGCCGAAAAAGCGATGACCCGTGTCGACGATCTCCTGGGGCGAGTATTGTTCAGCTTTCGCGGGCGCGGCGAGAAGAGCAAACGCAACAAGCGCTGCAAACAGCGAGAGGATCGGGCGGACCACAGCCCTGGCGGAGAATCTGGAATACATCGGTGTTGTCTCCTTCTTGGGAGCACTTTCTGCCGACGCCACCTTGCATCGCGGCTCGTTTCGGCCGCTTCATGCGCACTTTTCCGCGACACTAGGCCGTAATTCTTTTTCAACCATTAAGGACCGCGCTGGGCATGTTCCCGGAATGCCGCAATGTAACCCCGAGAAGCCGGAGATTCCGGGCTTTTCCGCTTCAAATCTTGAAGCGAACGCGGCGGCTGGTGTAACCCGGTTGTGGACCTGCCCCGTGTGATTCGCGTAAGCCGTCTCGGTCCGCCCGGCGAGGAATGACCAAGGACTACGACACCATGGCAGATATCTTCACTTTGTCCGCAACCGATCTCGCCGCACTTCTGTGCAGCCGCGTCTGTCACGACATCATCTCCCCGGTCGGGGCGATCAATAACGGACTGGAGCTGCTCGACGAAGGCGGCGCGGACCAGGACGCGATGAACCTCATCCGCATCAGCGCGCGCAACGCATCCGCGCGGCTGCAGTTCGCCCGCATTGCCTTCGGCGCGGCGGGTTCCGCAGGCATGCTGATCGACACGGGCGATGCTGAATCCGTGGCAATCGCGTTCCTGAAGAACGAGAAACCCGAGTTCGTCTGGAACGGCAAGCGCGCGCTGCTGCCGAAGAACAAGGTCAAGCTCCTGCTCAACCTGATCCTGGTCTCCAACGGCGCGATCCCGCGCGGCGGCAAGATAACGGTCACGCTCGACGATCTGGAGACGCAGCCGCGCTTCACCATCACCGCGGCGGGTCCCATGGTGCGCGTGCCGCCCAAATTCCTCGAACTGCATTCGGGCCAGAAGCCGGAGGAAGCGATCGACGCGCATGCGGTGCAGCCCTATTACACGCTGCTGCTTGCTCGCGAGACCGGCATGACCATCTCGATCCGCGCCACGGCCGAGGACATTACCCTGACGGCTGCGTGAACGCGGCTTTAAATAGTTTCCCGTAGTAAAAACCCCGGAAAGTCGAGCCGCCGGTTTGGAAAAACTTTAGGCGGATGATTTTCAGCTTGTTTACTAGCGTGGGTTAGGCTCCCACTGGCCCGAACGCTTCCGGCTCGGACGGGCGCTCATGAGGACCGGGAAATGAAGCGCTGCATGTTCGTCGACGACTCGAGCGTCATCAGGAAGGTCGCCAAGCGTATCTTGGGCGGCCCCGACATGCTCGTCGTCGAGGCAAGCGGCGGTTACGAGGCGCTTGAAATGTGCGCCGCCGATATGCCCGACATCATCGTTGTCGACGGCGACCTGCCCGACATCTCGGCGGAAGAATTCATCCGCCGCGTGCGCGCGATCGAGACGCCGATCGTCCCGCAAATCGCCATCTGCCTGCTCGAAGTCGATCTCGGCCGCATCATGCGCGCCAAGCGCGCCGGCGCCCAAGGGTATCTGCTGAAGCCGTTCAATCGCGCGCAGTTGCTCGAACGCTTCCGGCTGCTGCAACAAGCCGCCGCCTGATCCAAAATTTTCTCGCGCCTAAAAAACGAAACCCGGCGCGAGGCCGGGTTCGTGGGTATTTCTTGATCGCTTCGATCAGGCGCTTTCGCGGATCTCTTCGGGCTCGCGCAGCACGTAGCCACGGCCCCACACCGTCTCGATGTAGTTCTGGCCGCCGGACGCGGCGTCGAGCTTCTTGCGCAGCTTGCAGATGAAGACGTCGATGATCTTCAGTTCGGGCTCGTCCATGCCGCCGTAGAGGTGGTTCAGGAACATTTCCTTGGTCAGCGTCGTGCCCTTGCGAAGCGAAAGCAGCTCCAGCATCTGGTATTCCTTGCCCGTCAGATGCACCCGCTGGCCGCCGACCTCGACCGTCTTGGCGTCGAGATTGACGATCAAATCGCCCGTCGTGATGACCGACTGGGCGTGACCCTTCGAGCGGCGAACGATGGCGTGGATGCGGGCGACCAGCTCGTCCTTGTGGAAGGGCTTTGTCATATAGTCGTCGGCGCCGAAGCCCAGGCCGCGCACCTTGTCCTCGATGCCGGCCATGCCGGAGAGAATCAGGATCGGCGTCTTTACCTTGGAAAGGCGTAGCGTCCGGAGCACTTCGTAGCCGGACATGTCCGGAAGGTTCAGGTCGAGGAGAATGATGTCGTAATCGTAGAGCTTACCGAGGTCGACACCCTCTTCGCCGAGATCGGTCGTATAAACGTTGAAGCTCTCCGACTTCAGCATCAACTCGATGCTCTGGGCGGTTGCACTGTCATCTTCAATCAGCAGAACGCGCATTTCATTCCCCTTCTCCTGCCGCCGCACCGGAGCGGGCGATTCCGCCGCCGCAGCAGTGATTGCCTGAATCGAGGTTGCCATTCAATGGTTAACAAACCCTAATTTCGCGTTACTGGCGATTTCGGATTTTTACCGTGATAGCATCACCTCTTTGAATCCATTGAGTAATCGGGCACATCAACCGTTAACGCGGCACTTGAAAAAACCCGACTAAGTGACTCACAGAGAATCTGTTTGTCCGTTGAAATCGACAGGGCGCGTTTTTACCGTGCCTTAAGTCCTGCCGCGTATGATTAACAATGCCCGTAAACGAAAGGTTACCGGGGGCAAAAATCCTTAGGATTTCGTTTCCTATGGAGTGCTTGCCCTGGGGACCGGAAGCGGGTCGGCCTTTCGTAACGGGGCCGGATTCGATGGTTCGTAGAGTACGCGTTCGGGAGTACCTCGTCATGAAGTCACGTCAGAACCTCGTTCGGCTGAAGCAGTTTCAGGTGACCGAGAAGCGGCGGCAACTCCTCCAACTTGACATGATGATTGCCGAGTTCGACCGCATGGCCGGCGAGCTCGATGTCCAGATCGCCGCAGAAGAACGCAAGGCCGGCATCACCGACTTGAACCATTTCGCCTATCCGACCTTCGCCAAGGCTGCCCGCCTGCGTCGCGACAATCTGAAAAACTCCCAGTTCGACCTGATTCAGCAGAAGAACTCCGCCGAATCTCTACTTGCCGAAGCTGAAGCGGAGCTTTCCAAGGCGCAGGCCCTGGAGACCCGCGACACCAAGCTGCGCGACGCCGACCACGAAGTGCACAGCGCGATGATCGGCTGACGCCGGCTTTCCGCCGGCGCCCGATTTCAGCTATAGCGCGCCGATGCGCGCGCTCCTGCCCCTCATCCTCTATGCCGCGACGCTGGCCTTCGGGCTTGGCGTGACGCTGCCGCTGATCCGCGTCGACCGGCTCTTCGTCTTCACCGACGAACCGTCGCTCGTCGGCATCGTCGGCGGGCTCTGGACCGAGGGCGATTGGCTTCTATCGGCGATTGTGTGCCTGTTTTCGCTGATTTTTCCGGCGGTGAAGCTCGGGCTGCTGCATCTGGCGGCCTATGGCGGCGAGCAGAGCCCGGTCGCCGTTCCGGCCTGGTTCAAGGCGATCTCGAACTGGTCGATGCTCGACGTGGTGCTGGTGGCGCTGGTGATCTTCGCGGCCAAGACCAGCGGCTTCGCAACCGCCTTCACACAACCAGGGCTCTGGTTCTTCGCCGCCTCCGTCATCCTGACGGCAGCCGCTTCCAGCATCGCCAGACGCGAAAAAGCCGGCCAGGAGGCCGGCTGATCCGTCAAAAAACTGGATTTCGCCTAGTGGCGATATTGCTGGATGCGCGTTGTGCGCAGACCGGCAAGTCCGTATTCGTCGATGGAAGCCTGCCAGGACAGGAACTCCTCGGTGGTCAGCGCATAACGCTGGCACGCCTCATCCAGGCTCAAAAGCCCGCCACGAACGGCGGCAACGACTTCAGCTTTGCGGCGGATGACCCAACGGCGGGTGTTTGAAGGTGGCAAATCGGCAATGGTAAGCGGGCTGCCGTCCGGCCCAATAACATATTTAACACGTGGTCGAACCAGATCGGTCATCGTACTCTCTACACGCAATCTCAAAGACCCAATCAGGAGCCACACTACGGCCACAGCTTTAAAAAAGGACTAAACCCTTGGCGCAAAGGCCGAACACACGCCTGCAACACTCTGTCGGCAAGCCGTGATCGGTGGCGGCGCCCGCTTGCTTGACCTATATTGCCGCGATTGGCATGAAGCCCGTGAAATGACCCCGACTTTGAACAGTCTCGACCTGCCGACCAAGCCTGAACACACCCGCGTCGTCGTTGCGATGTCGGGCGGCGTGGATTCGTCCGTCGTTGCCGGCCTTCTGGCGCGCGAGGGATACCAGGTCGTGGGCGTGACGCTGCAGCTTTACGATCATGGCGCGGCCACCCATCGCGCCGGTTCCTGCTGCGCCGGCCAGGACATCGCTGACGCGCGCCGCGTGGCCGAGACGCTCGGCATCCCGCACTACGTGCTGAATTACGAGGAGCGGTTCCGCAAGGCGGTGATCGATCCCTTCGCCGCGAGCTACATCGCCGGCGAGACGCCGATCCCATGTGTGTCGTGCAACCAGACAGTCAAGTTCGCCGACCTGCTGGCGACCGCGCGTGAGCTCGGCGCCGATGCGCTGGCGACCGGCCACTATATCCGCAGCCGCGCGAATGGCGCGCATCGCGCCCTCTACCGCCCCGTCGACACGGATCGCGACCAGAGCTATTTCCTCTTCGCCACCACGCAGGACCAGCTCGACTATCTGCGCTTTCCGCTCGGCGGCCTGCCGAAGCCGGCGGTGCGCACGATCGCCGAAGAGATGGGACTGGCCGTCGCCGCCAAGGCCGACAGCCAGGACATCTGCTTTGTGCCGCAGGGCAAGTATTCCGACATCATCGAGAAGCTGAAGCCGGCGGCAGCGTCGCCCGGCGATATCGTCCATATCGACGGCCGCGTGCTTGGCCGTCATGACGGCATCCTGCACTACACGATCGGCCAGCGCCGCGGCATCGGCATCGCGTCCGGCGAGCCGCTCTACGTCGTCCATCTCGACGCGGAACACGCGCGCGTGGTGGTCGGTCCGCGCGAGGCGCTGGAGACCCACCGGATCATCCTGCGCGACGTCAACTGGCTGGGTGATATGGCGCTCAACGCAGTGCCGGCCGAGGGTATCGAGATCTACGCGAAAGTGCGCTCGACACGGCCGCCGCGCCCGGCCCTGCTCACCAGCCGCGACGGCATCGTCTCGGTCGAGTTGGCGAGCGGCGAGTCAGGCGTCGCGCCGGGCCAGGCCTGTGTCTTCTATTCGGACGATACGGCGGATGCGCGCGTCTTCGGCGGCGGTTTCATCCTGCGCTCGGAGCGCGGCGCGGAAGCCGAGGCAATGCTCTCCCGACTGCGCGAGACGCCGCGCGTCGCCGCCGAATAAGGCTACTTTCGCGCGACTTCCTTGATGACCGGCTTGGCCGTGGCGTGTTCGGCCGCGTGTTCGACCGTGCCGGTGGTGAGAATTTTCAGCACGAGGATCGCTTCCTCGCCTGTGGTGCGAGGCTGCTTGCGCGTGACGATGCAATCGATGAAGTGCTCCAGTTCGCGCGTCAGCGGCATACCCTGGCTGACCGGCACATAGGTCGGCTCGTTGGCGGTGAACGCCCACTGGCCGCTATCCTGCCAGACGGCGTGGCGATAGACTGCGAGCTTCTTCTCCCACGGCTCGACATCGTCGAACACGGCCATCGCCTTGGTTCCGACGACGGTCAGCCGCCGCTCGCGGTAGGGATTGAGCCGCGACGTGAAGAGATGGCTTCTCAGATCGTTCGGGAAGCGCATGTGGAGATGCGCGAAATCGGACAGGTGATCGAGCAATGCCGCACCCTCGCCGCGCACCTCATCGGTGCGGTGCCGGTGATGGCGAGGATCATCGAGAGGTCGTGCGGTGCGAGATCCCAGAGCGCATCGTTCTCGGTGTGGAATTTTCCCAACCCGAGACGGTGCGAGTGAATGTACTTTACCTTGCCGAGCTCACCGGCATCAATGAGCGCCTTGAGCTTCTCGAAGGCCGGATGAAAGCGAAGCACATGACCTGTCATGAAGATGCGCTTGTGCTCGGCTGCGATGCGCACGGCGCGTTCGGCATCCGGCACCGTCAGGGCGATCGGCTTCTCGACCAGCACGTCCTTGCCGTGTTCGACGGCCTTGATCGCGCATTCAGCGTGGAACTGCGGCGGCAGCGCCATGACGATCGCATCGATGTCGTCGCGCGCGTAGATATCGTCGGGATCGACGGCCAGGCAATCCTGCTCGCTCGCGAAGCCTTCGGCACGCGCACGATTCACGTCGGAGACAGCGTAGAGCGCGCCAAGCGATTTGAGCGTCCTGATGTGGTTGGAGCCCCAATAGCCGCAACCCAGGACTGCGATCCGCGGTTTCATTCGTTCCGGACTTCAGACAAAGCTGGCGGAGACATAACGACGCCGGCGTATGAACTCAACCCCGCCAAGTACGCGAACAAGGTCGATTCACCTGACAAAAACACCGCATTCGGCGTAAAATCACCGCATCGCGATGGGTTTTTCCTTGCCTTGACAGGCTATGCAGCCGAACCTTATATCCGCCCATCCTTGCGACGGCCTAGCATCGGTTCTCCGAACGCTACCGGCATCTTGGGGCGAAGTAGCTCAGTTGGTTAGAGCAGAGGAATCATAATCCTTGTGTCGGGGGTTCAAATCCCTCCTTCGCTACCATCTAACCCCCCACAGCGTTCGCGTCGCGTTCTCATGGCGCGAGCTGCTTAAGAGAACTGCATGATCGCCCGCATCGGTCTCGGCATCTGCGTGATCATCGCCGCGACTGCCCTTGCAAAAGCCCTCTACGGAGTGTGGCTCGCTCTGCCTCTCTGACGGCCTAATCTTCCCGCCACACCGGCACGCGATTGATCTTGATCGCCACCAGGCGACGGATGCGCAGCCCGACCGCCTCCCTGCCCGTCGGCGTGATCGTATTGACGTCGAGGAAGCCGTGATCGCCGTTCTCGCACCGCATGCGCCGATCGAGGCTGTTCACATCGACGTCGCCGAAGATCTGGATCAGATCGTCCGGCCGGTAGGTGTGCTGGCGCTTACAGTAACGGCACAGGATGCGCACCAGCCGCCGGTGTTCGTTCAGGTTCGAAAGCGGAAACGGTTTATGAGCCAGCGGCGTAGACATGAGAACGGAATAGGAACAAAAACCTTGACCGCGTCAAGCGGATAGGGAATCCATGCGGCCATGTCAGCCGAACCCAACTACAATTCCCCGCCCGGCATCGAACTGAAGCTCAAGTGGCGGCGTTCGTGGCCCGACAAGGACCATGACTTCACCGCCACAACTGCGGATGGCTTTCGCGTCGGCCGCTTCTATTGGCGCGACACCGCTGCCCCAGGCTCGGAATGTTGGTACTGGACGATGGAAAGTAGCCGCGGCGAGCAGCCTACGTCGCGACAGGCAGCAAAAGCGATCGAGGACGCCTGGTTCGCGTGGCAAGCGCGCAAGAAGGCAGCGGGTTGATGGGCAAACGGCGGCGGCAAAACTGATGAGCGACGAACATCGCCCGACAGGCGACAATATTGTCTCGCCTCGGCCGGCGCCGGCAGGCATCTATGAGCATTGGTGCGAGCATCCGGGCTGCACGAAATGGGGCGGCTGGGGCTTTCCGCGCGGCCGGGAGACGGTATGGTTCTGCTTCGAGCATCGGGAAGACGGTGAGCCGCCGGCTTCCCAAACTCAGCCGCCGCTCTAAAATCCCCTCTATGGCGAAGAGCAAGACACCCGAATTCGAAGTCGGCGGATGGATCGACTATCGGCTGAGCATCACGCGCGTCGGAGAGGCAGGCGTGACGGTCGCCTTTTCCGATGGGACAAAGAAAACCATCAAGCCGAACGACGAAGACATTCTCGACGTCCATCCCATGCCGAAAGAAAAAAGCGGACGGATCGGCACGTCCAAACTGGCGAAGCTCGCCGGCGACAACTAACGACAGCCCGAAAAGAAAAAAGCCGCCCGGCGGCGGCTTCCTTTTTTTACATATTATGTACGATTTTGCTTGTACATATTATGTACAAATGCCATAGTCATTTTGTCGAAGCGAGGCGATGGTCGCCTCGCAAGACACCGGAGGAAAGGACGATGAGTTACGAGCTTATCGGCCTTATCCTGCAAGCCTCTCAACTGACGGTCTCGGTAGCAGCCCTGATCGTCATGTTGACCCGGTAAGCGGGACGCCGGGGAGCCGCAAGGTTCCCCGGCACTCCGGAATATAGCAAAGGGAGCGCCGCCGTTCAATGACAGGCTATCCGACCTTCGCGCAGATCCGGGAAAAGCTGCCCGGTATCACGGCCGAGCAGATGGCGCAGCAGATGGGCATGCCGTTCAGCTCATACCGCGCCCTGGAATATGAGCAAAACCCGGTGCGGCCGGTGCATCAGCAAGCCATGCGGTATGCCCTGCTGCGCTTCGTTTGCGAGGGAAAGGCTCAGCTCGCGCAATTGCCCTGGGACGTACAGGAGACCGTGCGGGCACTAAAACAAGTCTAGCGATCGCTGACCGGCAGGTTGGCGATCGCCGGCTCTTTCCAATCCATGATGATGACCTCACGGACGTCGCTGCCCTTGCCGCCGTGGATCGTATAGGTCAGCGGCACATCGATAATCCTGAAGGCCTGGAAGATCTCGCGGACTTCCGGCCGGTCATTCAGGGATAGAACAAACCGCCCCTGCAGCTGCTCGAGTCGGGTGGCGATGCGGGTGAAGTCCGCGCGCGCGAACACGCCGGCACCGTAGTCCGCCTCGTTTCCAAAGTAGGGAGGGTCGAGATAGAAGAGCACGCCGCCGCGATCGTACCGATCGATGAAGACCGACCAATCAAGATTCTCGACCACCACGCCGGCGAGACGCTCATGGACGTCCTCGAGCACCGGACCGAGGCGGTTGATGTTGAACCGCGCCCCGCCAGTCGTGTCGACGCCGAAGCTCCGGCCGGTGATCTTGCCGCCGAACGCCAGACGCTGCAGGTAGAGGAAGCGGGCTGCCTTTTCTAGATCCGTGAGCGTGGAAGGGTCACACGCCGCCAGGCGCTCGAATTCCCGCCGCGACGTCAGCTGGAACTTCATCACGTCCATCAGCTGCACGTAGTGCCGCTGCAGGATGCGAAAGAGCGTTGCCACATCGCCGGAGCGATCGTTGATGACTTCGGCCTTGGGAACCAGCCGCCGGCGGAAGAACACGCCGCCCATGCCGACAAACACTTCGGCGTAAAGATTGTGCGGGATCTGCTCGATGATGGCCGCCAGGCGCTGCGCAAGCTGCTTTTTGCCGCCCAGATAGCTCGCCGGCGGCGCGATCGGCGTGACCGACTGGAATGAAAAACTGTCCTGCATTGGGATTTTCTCAAGAGATTTCGCCGACGCTCGACAGGCCTGCAAAGGCTGGCGGGTGCGGCGGTTATCTCGCGATGCTGCCGGACGGGAACTGGTTGGCGCTAGGGCCCGTCGTTTCGGAGGTCGCACTCCGAGGCTGCCCGCCAACGCGGGCAAAGAAAAACCCGCCGCGATCGTCTGCGGCGGGTTGGCCGGACACCGCCGGCGCGGATTCTGCTAGCGCGGCCGTCGCGGCCGCTGCCGGCTCTCGACCGCTTCCATGCGCTCGAGGATTTCCTTCAGCGTCTCTTCGATGCCGGCTGTCTTCTTGCCATCGAGCACGTCGGCGACGCGGTTCACCGCTTGGATCAGAAGATCCAGCTGTTGGCGGTTGCCGAGCTCAAGCCCGATGCCGGCAACGACCGGATCGATCTTCACCGGCGCCGGCGGCTGGCGCAGCCGCGGCCCGTAGTAGCCGGCCAGGCCGGCGACGACTGCTGCGAGCAGGATGCCGAGATTCGTCCAGAAGTCAGGTGACATGCTCGTCGTGTACCTTCGAAGACCGGAATGCGTCATCGACAACACGCGCGTCCCTCATGGCGCGGAAGATGTTGATGAAATCCATCGCCAGGAACGTGGAATAAGCTGCGAATGCGAAGCCAAAGACCGGGAGGAATGAAAGCGTCAGCTGCGTCCAGAAGAAGCAGGAGAGCCCGGCCATGATGGCACGCGCCCAGGGGCTTCGCCGCCAGGCGCCGTTTATGGCCAGGACGCTTAGCCGCGCCAGGCCGAACAAATAGAAGATCAGCGCCCAGGTCGATTGCTCGAACAACGACAGAAGAAGCTGGTAGCCGCGAGTGCCGGGCTTCATCAGCTCCGGATTGTGCGTGAGCAGCCAGCCGATGAAGAGCAGGAGCGTCGCCGGCGCCCATTCCGACAAGCGCGGAAGGAAGGCGTCGGCGAACGTTGCCCGGAAGTGTGCGAGAATCATCGAGGCCTCCCTCCCGGTTAGCCTCACTTCACTTTACCGGCCGGCGTCACGACGATGTCAGGCTGGCCCGCCGGCGTCTCAATCTTCACTGAAGCATTCACCGGCAGCTTTGTATCGATCTCCTTCGCTGCGACGGCCGCCTTGTCGGACGATGATTTGAATACCGCCCGGTAGATCGACATGCCGGCGACGATCGCCGTGCCGAGCGCCGTGAGCAGGGCCGGCGCCTGGCGCGTCAGTTCTTCGACCTGCTCCGGCGACAGGAAGCCGAGCATGCCCAGGATGGCGATGATGGACCCCACCACGACGATCGCGTCGCGCAGGACGACGCCGCTCGCCTTGGCGGTGGTGAGCGGGGAGAGGAGTTTTTCCAGCACGGGAGTGTTCCTTTCGATTTTGAGGGCGGATTATTTCGCCGCGGCGCGCGCTGCCTCGAGGCGTTCGAGCGCCTTTGCCGCCTTGCGCAGCATCGCCGGCGTCGTCGTCTGGTCCGGATTTTCGCAGGCTGGCTCCAGCACCGCCTTTGCCTGGTCGATGACGCTCTTCGCGTCCGGCGGAATGGTCACGAAGAGCGAGGCGAGATTGATGGCCGTTGTCGCGGCCGTGGCTTGACGGCAGATCCGCGCGAGCTGGCTTTCGCCGTCGACCGGGCCTGTGGTGCAGCCGGCGAGCGCAAGGCACGCCGCAGCTGCCAGAAACAGCGTGCGCATGGAGTGTCCTTTCAGAGGATGCCCGGTGACCGCCGGGCGCGGAATCAGGCAGCCTTGCCCTTCACGAAGCCCGGCATGTTGCCGGTCTCGTCATTCGCTACGTTGAAGCTCGGGCAGGCTTTGGCCGCGTAGAGGTTGTGCCCGGTGATGCGAACAACGTCCTTGTGCTTCTTCTTGAGCTGCGCCAGCAGCCAGAGGATCGACGCGCGCTGCGCCGGCGTGCGCGTGTCCTTCGGCGTCTTGCCGTCCTTGGCGACGCCGCCGATGTAAGAGATGCCGATCGTGCCCTTGTTCTTGCCCTTGTCGGCGCAATGCGCGCCGACCTGGCCAACCGGCCGGCCGGGCATGACGCGTCCGTCGCGGTAGATCACGTAATGATAGCCGATGTCGGTGAAGCCGCGTTTCTTGTGCCAGGCGCGGATATCGTCGACCGTGTAATCCTGCCCCTCGGCGGTCGCGGCGCAGTGCACGATTATCTCGTTGATCGGCCGGGCGGTATCGAGCAGCACGAGCGACTGCGCATTCGAAGGCGGCTTTGCCTTTCCTGCCTCGGCGACAGCGGCCGGTATCGGCTGCACCATTGCCGACTTGTCGGGCTCCGGTTTCGCATTCGGCTTCGGCGCGGAGATCGCCCGCTGCAGCGCGCCGATCGTCTGAACACCTGCCTTGCCGTCGATGACGAGGCCGAGACGCTTCTGGACGGCCTTCACAGCCTTCTCGGTCTGTGGTCCGAAATCCTCGTCGACGTCGATCTTCGTAGCGACCAGACCCGACGCGTTGATCAGGATCTGCAGTTCGCGCACGGCAGCGCCTTTGCTGCCCAGCTTGAGGAGCATGACACAATCCTTTCCCCGGGCCTGTGCCCGGCGGTTAGAAGTTCAGATTTTCAGAAACAGGTTCGGCGTCAGCCGTAGAACTCGTAGACGATCATGTAGCCATCGGTGCCGGCGCCCCCCGTG
>Ga0335075_10006568_pt1 | contig 17936 bp, 13 predicted proteins | sample Lox_Sample_24_FD_206723 | JGI IMG/M metagenome (GOLD analysis project Ga0335075, IMG submission 206723) | Soil microbial communities from Loxahatchee National Wildlife Refuge, Florida, United States - Lox_Sample_2.4 | ecosystem: Environmental > Terrestrial > Soil > Wetlands | place: USA...
CGGGGCCACAACGTTCCGGTTGGGTACCCGCCGACGTGGCCCAGGGGTGGGGTCAGGCGGCGCCGTCCTGGGCCTGCTGAGGTTCTGGCACGGCGACAGGAGATGCTTCCGGTGCGGGTGATGCCCCGGAGGCCGCGGATGCGGCACTGGCGCCGGATCGCCGACGCCGGCGACGACCGCTGGAGCGTCCGGGCTCGGCCGGCTCGCCTGACGCGGGGCCCGGCGCCGGCTGGCCGTCGGCCTGCGCGTCTGCCCGCTGGGATTCCGCCCGGCCGTCGCCGGTGCGCTGCCCGCCGTCGGCGCGGTGGCCGTCGCCGGTGCGCTGCAAGTCGTCGGTGCGGTGGCCCTCGTCGGTGCGCTGCCCGTCGTCGGCGCGCTGGCCCTCCTCGGTGCGCTGGCCGTCCTCGGTACGGTGGCCGTCTGGGTTGGAGCGGGCGGCGACCGCGGCCGGGGTGGCCGGGGTGGCCGGGGTGCTAGCCGCAGAGCCCCGGGACCCGTTCCCGCCGTTGCCCGCGTTGCGGGTGTGCACGTGGTGGGCGGAGTGCGAGTCGGCCTCCGGGTCGAAGGTGACCATCACGCCGCGGCCGTTGCAGCACTCGCAGGGCACCGAGAAGGCCTCGAGCAGGCCCGCGCCGACCCGCTTCCTGGTCATCTGGACCAGGCCCAGCGAGGTCACCTCGGCCACCTGGTGCTTGGTCCGGTCCCGGGCCAGGCATTCCAGGAGCCTGCGCAGCACGAGCTCGCGGTTGCTCTCGAGCACCATGTCGATGAAGTCGATGACGACGATGCCGCCCACGTCGCGCAGCCGGAGCTGGCGCACGATCTCCTCGGCGGCCTCGAGGTTGTTCCGGGTGACGGTCTCCTCCAGGTTCCCGCCCTGGCCGGTGAACTTGCCCGTGTTCACGTCGATGACCGTCATCGCCTCGGTCTTGTCGATCACGAGCGAGCCGCCGCTAGGCAGCCACACCTTGCGCTCCAGCGCCTTGGCCAGTTGCTCGTCGACGCGGTAGGCCGCGAACACGTCCCGGTCTTCGGTCCAGCGGGTCAGCCGGTCGGCCAGGTGGGGAGCGACGTATCTGACGTACTCTTCGACGGTGTCCCAGCCCTCGTCGCCGGCCACGACCAGGCGGCTGAAGTCCTCGTTGAACACGTCCCTGATGACCCGGATGGTCAGGTCTGGCTCGCTGTAAAGCAGCGCGGGAGCGCTGGCCGTCTTGGACTTCTTCTCGATCGCCTCCCACTGGGCGGCGAGCCGGGCCACGTCGCGGGAGAGCTCTTCCTCGGCCGCGCCCTCCGCGGCGGTGCGGACGATCACGCCGGCGTTCTCCGGCATGACCTTCTTCAGGATCTGCTTAAGCCGGTTGCGCTCGGTGTCGGGCAGCTTGCGGCTGATGCCGGTCATCGACGCGCCTGGCACGTAGACCAGGTACCGGCCGGGCAGACTGATCTGGCTGGTCAGCCGGGCACCCTTGTGGCCGACCGGGTCCTTAGTGACCTGCACGATCACCGACTGGCCCGCCTTGAGCGCCGACTCGATCCGTTTGGGCTGGCCTTCCAGGCCGCTCACGTCGAAGTTGACCTCGCCGGCGTAGAGCACCGCGTTACGGCCCTTGCCGACGTCGACGAACGCCGCCTCCATGGACGGCAGCACGTTCTGCACCTTGCCCAGGTAGACGTTGCCCACGTAGGACTGCTGGCTGGACCGGTTCACGTAGTGCTCGACCAGCACGCCGTCTTCCAGGACCGCGATCTGCGTGCGATCCTTGCGCTGGCGGACCACCATCGTCCGCTCGACCGACTCGCGGCGGGCCAGGAACTCCGACTCGGTGATGATCGGAGGGCGGCGGCGGCCGGTCTCCCTGCCCTCGCGGCGCCGCTGCTTCTTGGCCTCCAGCCGCGTCGATCCCTTGACCGACCGCACGTCGTCGGTACCGTTCGGCTCGCGCACGTGGACCACGGTGTCCGGCGGATCATCGGAGCTGAGGTCGGCCCCAACCGCGCCGTCGGCCGAGCCGCGGCGGCGCTTGCGCCGGCGGCGGCGGCCCGCGGCCACCTCCCCGTCCCGCCCGTCGGCGGACTCGGCGTCCTCCGGCTCGGCGTCCTGCGGTCCGGCGTCCTGCGATCCGGCCTCTCCGGCGTCCTCGGCGGACCGGACGGACCCGGCGGACCGGACGGACCCGCCGGACCGGACGGACCCGCCGGACCGGGCGGACCCGGCGGACCGGGCGGACCCGGCGGACCCGGCGGCGGCCTGCGGGTCGACAGCCTGCTGGGAGCCTGTGCCCCGGACCGGGCCGGCACCGCGGGCCGTGGTCGCGCCCGCGTCGGCCGGGGCGTCACCGGCCTCGGCCGCGGCATCCTGGTCAGCGGCCCTGGATCGGCTCCGGCTCGGCCTGCGCCTACGACGCCGGCCAGAGCCCGCGCCGTCATCGTCCGCGCCGCCCTGATCGGCCACGTCGACGTTCGTCGGCGTCCCGGCCGGTCGAGGGGATCCGGCCGACCGGCTGGCCGGCTCCGGCCGCGCGGTGGGCGACTCCGGTCGCGCGGTCGGCTCAGGCCGCGAGGTGGACGCCTCCGGCCGCACCGTGGGCGGCTGAAACACCACCTGCGGCGGCTGGAACACGGCCGCCGGCACACTCGGCACACTCGGCGCCTGAGGAGTCAGGCCGCCGACACCGCGCTCGCCTCCGGCGTTGTCATTAAAATCTCTGTCGTGCAGCTCGCTCTCGAGCATTCGGGCAATCTCCAGTCAGGCTCCCGGGCGCGCGAGCGCGCGGCGTTCCGCCCGGAGGCGGCATGCCGCGGTACGCTCGCACACCGCGCGGGAGCGCATTGTCAACGTAGGCCAGGGCGGAGCCGCGCTGGCGGCCCGAAGCTCGCGCGGCGAACGCGCGAGCCCGACGACCCTGAGCCTGGTTCCCTGTCTTCATGTCACGGTCTTCATTCACGGCCTCTGCACCACAGCAACGCCTTCATAACGCGCTCGTCCCGGCCAGCAGGGCCAGCGAACCCTGGGCCAGCCGGGTGGTTATGGGCGGCGAGGACGGGACGAGGCCGTGCCGCTCGCGGAGCGCGGTCAGCACGTCATCGGGCCGTACAGCGGGAGCCGTATGCAGAACAACCATTCGAAGAATGGCACAATCTTGTACACCTGTCACGGCGGCGCGCTGGCCGCCTTCAGGATCGGCCGGATCGAGCACGTCAAGCGTGATCACGGCCGAGCGGGCATCCAGGCGCCGGACGCCCTTGTCCGTGAGGCGCTCAACCGGCGCCTCGCCCAGGGCGAGGAAACCGGCGACGGCCCGCTGCGCCGCCGCTGGCTCCACGCCCGGAAGAACTACTCGCCACCGGGACGCGGTGTTATCCCCGGAGGCCGCATGGGCCCCCGAGGCCGCATCAGTGACGTCGATCACATCTATCCCATCAGGCAGCGCCGCGTTCAGCCGCTCGCGCACCTGCGGGCCGGCCAGGCGGGACGTCAGCGCGAGCGTCAGGTACTCGGCCTCGCTCGCCACCCCGGTCGGAGCGCCGCCCGCGTAGGAGATCCTCGGGTGCGGGGTGAACCCCGCCGAGTAGGCTATCGGCAGCCCGGCCCGGCGCACCCCCCGCTCGAAGACGCGAGCCACGTCTCTGTGGCTGGCAAAACGCATCTTTCCGCGCTTAGCATACCGGACCACCAGATGCTGCACCGCAGGCAGCTGGGCAGTCTTAAGGTCCGGTCGGGCCACACTACCTCCTGCTCACCACGGGAAGCAGGCGCCTCCCGTCGAGTCGCTCGCCGGTCGGACCCACCTGGATCTCGGTACCCATGGCGGAGCAGACCCCGCATTCATAACACGGAGTCCAGCGGCAATCTTCCACCTCGGCCGCGCCCTCGGGGGCGATGGAGTCCTGCCAGTCCTGCCAGAGCCAGTCGCGGTCAAGTCCCGCGTCCAGGTGATCCCAAGGGAGCACCTCACTGTAGTCACGTTCGCGCGTAGTGTACCATGCCAGGTCGACCGGCTCGTTGGCCAGCGCGGACTCGGCGCAGCGCACCCAGCGCTCAAACGAGAAGTACTCGCTCCACCCATCGAACCGCCCGCCGTCCAGCCACGCGGCCAGGATCACGCGGCCCACCCGGCGGTCGCCGCGAGACAGCAGTCCCTCGATCACGCCAGGCTGGCCGTCGTGATACCGGTACCCGATGGCCTTAGCGTAGGCGCGATCGGCCCGCAGTGCGCCGCCGAGCGCGCGCAGCCGAGCGTCCACCACTTCCGGCGGGCACTGCGCCGCCCACTGGAACGGCGTGTGGGGTTTGGGCACGAAGGCTCCGATCGACACCGTGCACCGGATGTCGCGCCGACCGCTCGCCTCCCGGCCCACGGCGATGACCCGGCGGGCCAGCGCCGCGATGGCCAGCACGTCCTCGTCGGTCTCGGTCGGCAGCCCGCACATGAAGTACAGCTTTACCTGCCGCCACCCGCTGGCGTAGGACGTGCTGACCGTGCGGATCAGATCCTCCTCGGTGACCATCTTGTTGATCACCTTGCGCATCCGCTCAGACCCGCCCTCGGGCGCGAACGTAAGCCCGGAACGGCGGCCGTTCCGGCTCAGCTCGTTGGCCAGGGTCACGTTGAACGCGTCGACCCGGGTCGACGGCAGCGACAGCCCCACGTTGCTGCCCTCGTAGCAGTCGGCCAGGTCAACGGCGATCTCGTTGATCTCGCTGTGGTCCGCGCTTGACAGCGACAGCAACCCGACCTCGTCGAAGCCGCTGGCCGCCACGCCGGCCGCGACCATCGAGCCGATCGTGGTGATGGACCGCTCCCGAACCGGCCGGGTGATCATCCCGGCCTGGCAGAACCGGCAGCCCCTGGTGCAGCCACGGAAGATCTCCACGCTGTACCGCTCGTGCACAGTCTCGGCGACCGGGACGATGGGCGCCCTCGGGTAGGGCCACGCGTCCAGGTCCATGACGGTATGTTTCGAAACTGTGGGCGGGATGTCTTGACGATTAGGCGATACGTTCGATATTCTTCCGTCAGGGTGGTACGAAAAGTCATAGAAACGGGGTACGTACGCGAGGTTGGCGAGCCCGAGCAGCAGGCCGTCCCTGCCGTCCGGCTGCCCGGCTTGCTTCCAGGCGCGGATCACGTCCGTGATCGCGAGCACGGCCTGTTCTCCGTCGCCGAGGACGACCGCGTCGAGGAAGTCCGCGATCGGCTCGGGGTTGAAGGCCGCGTGGCCCCCGGCGATGACCAGGGGGTGAGCCAGGGTCCGTTCGGAGGAAAAAAGGGGAATCCCGGCCAGGTCGAGCACGGTGAGGAGGTTCGTATAGGCCATCTCGGTAGCGAAGCTGACGCCCAGCACGTCGAAGGCGCCGACCGGCCGGTGCGCGTCCACCGTGAACTGCGGCACGCCGTGGTCCCGCATGAGCGCCTCGAGGTCGGGCCACACCGCGTAGGTGCGCTCGGCCAGCACGCCGTCGCGCTCGTTCAGGACCTCGTAGAGGATCTGGATGCCCTGGTTGGGCAGCCCGACCTCGTACGCGTCCGGGTAGCACAGCGCCCACCGGACGTCTGCGCTGTCCCAGTCCTTGGTGACCGAGCCGACCTCGCCGCCGACGTACTGGACCGGCTTCCGCACGCGCGGCAGCAGCGGTTCCAGCGCCGGGTAGACCGATTCGACAGGCATCAGACCAGATTATCTGAACGGACCGTGGTGGCAGCGCCCCGGAACGGTTCGCGCGGGCGCGGATATGAGCGGCAAGGCGCAGGGCGCGGATATGAGCGGCAAGGCGCAGGGCGCGGATATGAGCGGCAAGGCGCAGGGCGCGGATATGAGCGGCAACGATACGATTGGCACGCTATGGGCGGACCAGACGCGCGCCCGGTCGTGGTCCTGGCTGACGATGACGAGGCGATACGTCTAACCTGGCGCCGTTCCTTGACCGGGCCGGATTCACCGTGCACGTGGCATCGGACGGGGAGGCCGCGCTCGAGCTGGTAGGACGGCTCGATCCGGACGGCTGCGTGCTGGGCGTGCTGATGCCGGGGCCCGACGGTCGGGAGTGGATGACGTGCGATGATTTGGCTCACGCCCGGCACCGCCCTGCGAGTGCTCTAGGTTGGCACCCGTGGCACTTTGCGATCTTGGACCACGTAATTTGCGATCTTGGACCATGTAAAGGGAAAACGATGAACAACTACCGCTCTGCCGCGCTCGTCCTGGCCGCCTGCGCAGCCGCCGTGCCGGTCGCGGCGTGCTCGGCCGGGGTCACCACGACGAGTTCGGCCGCCACCAGTCCCGCCGCCTCGAGCCGCGGCACGTCCGCGGGCGCGTCCCCTCGCACGTCCTCGGGCGCATCCTCGCCGAGCCCGGCCGTTTCGGCCAGCACCGTCGCGGTCGGTGGGTCGATTGGCACCTTCCCGGTCCCGGCCGGGGCGGACATCGCCGAGAACGTTTCGATCAGCCAGGGCATCGACGTCATCTTCGGCCTGATTGCCCCGGCGAAGGTGTCGAGCTTCTACGCCACGGCGCTGCCCAGGGCCGGATACGTGGTCAGCGGCAACTCAGTGGTCAACGTGTCCGGCGGCACCGAGGTGCTCATCCAGTTCTCCGGTCACGGATACAAGGGCAACATCGCTGCGCTGTCCAAGTTCTCCGAAGCCGACGTGAACATAGCGGGGCTTGGTCACAAGAACGTGACGACGATCTCGCTCCAGCCGGCCTAGCCGGGCGAATCGGTCGTGGTGGCAGGCCGCGACCGTCTAGGGTTGGCATCTGTGCTGCCATTGCCGATGGCGCCTGTGCGAAGGACTCTACCGAAGGAAACCGATGAAGAAGTACCGCTCGGCCGCGCTGGCCCTGGCCGCCTGCACGGCCTGCCTGTCGGTGGCGGCATGCTCTACCGGATCCCCCGCGGCCAGTTCGTCCACCGCGAGTTCGGCGAGTACGGCGGGGTCGAGCGTGGTCGTGTCGTCGGCTCCGCCCACGTCGGGTCCGGCCATCCCTGGCCGCATGCTCGCGGTGAAGGGGCCGCTGGGCAGCTTCCCGATCCCGGCCGCGGCGACGATCGGCGAGAACATGGCGGGCGGGAAGTCGATCGTCATCGTCTTCGGCGCGATTACCCCGTCGGACGTGTCACGTTTCTACGCCACGGCGCTGCCGAAGGCCGGCTACACGGTCACCACCAACACCATGCTCACCAAGGACGGCGACGCCGGGGCGATCATCGACTTCAGCGGTCATGGGTTCAAGGGCAACATCGACGCGGTGCAGAAGTTCCCCGAGAGCGTGGCCGTGGTAGGCGACACGAACGTGACCACGATCCTCTTCTCGGCGGCCAAGTAAGGCGAGGGCCGGCAGGGCCCACGGGTCCGCGGGGTCAGGTCAGTCGAAGACGCGGTGGCGGCGACGGACGGACTGGAGCATGCCGATGGCGATCATGTCGGCCAATATGGCCGAGCCGCCGTAGGAGACGAAGGGCAGCGGCAGGCCGGTGATCGGCATGATGCCAATCGTCATGCCGACGTTCACGAACGACTGGAACGCGAACCACATCGCGATGCCGGAGGCGACCAGCATGCCGAACAGGTCGTCGGCCCGGGCGGCGATGCGGAGCGCGCGGGCGATGACGATGAAGAGCAGCACGACGATCGTGATCGTACCGACGAAGCCAAGTTCCTCGCCGGCCACGGTGAAGATGAAGTCGGTCTGCTGGGACGGCACGAAGTTGCCCGCCACTATCTGGCCGTGGAACAGCCCGGTGCCGAACATACCGCCCGAGCCGACCGCGATCTTGGCCTGGGACGCGTTGTAGCCCGCGCCGGCCAGATTGGCGGCCGGGTGCAGGAACGAGGTCAACCTGGTCAGCTGGTAGGACTTCAGCAGGTGCGTGCCACCGGCCAGGGCGAGGATGCGCAGCCTTGTCCCTGACAGCACGATCATCGTGATGGTCACCGCGACAAGCACCAGGGCCACGCCCAGCGCGGGCTCCTTCACGACCAGGGCCAGCAGCGGCGCGGCGACGCCAAGGGCCAGCAGCACCGAGCGCAGGCCGGGTGTGCCCCTCCACCGAGCCTGGCTGAACACCGCGGCGATGGCAAGGACGAGCGCGACCTTTGCGAACTCGTTGGGCTCGACCTGGAAGCCGCCGGGCAGGTTGATCCAGGCGTGCGCCCCGTTGACGGCGTGGGTGGCGAACACGGCCAGCAGGCCGAGGATGGTCGCGCCGTAGACGAACGGAGTCCACGACCGCAACTGACGGCTGTCGGCGAAGCTCACCGCGAACATCAGGACCAGGCCGATCGCGGCCCACAGCGCCTGCTTGACCATGTAGGTGTGCGGGTTATCGCCGGCGGCCAGCAGTGAAGGCTGGGTGGCCGACCAGACGAGCAGGACGCCGATCGCGCTGAGCGCGGCCACCACGACGACCAGCAGCCAGTCCATCTGCCGCAGGACGGAGTTGCGGGCGAACGCCCGGGCGGCAAGCGACCGCGGACGGCCGCCGAACGTGCCGACCCGCGGCAGGCTGTACCCGCGGACCGTGTAGCTCGGGCTCGACCGTCCCGCCATCATGTCCCCCCGTCGTAGCCGGCCGGCGAATGGATCGCCCCGGTCGTGGTGATCGTCGGCAGCGAGGACGGCACCTGGCCGCCGGGCACCGCGGCCTTATGCCCCTCAAGCCCGTAGATGCCGTCCCAGATCTGGCGCACCGCCGGGGCAGCCACGTCGGCGCCGTAGCCGGAGTCCGGGATCATGACAACGACCACGTACTTCGGGTCGTTGCACGGCGCGAACGAGGCGAACACCGACGACGCCTGCGTCCCGTACACCTGGGCGGTACCGGTCTTGCCCGCCACGCAGACCTTGTTGAGCGGGAAGCCGCTGAAGGCGCCGGCCGCGGTCCCCTGGGTCACCACGCCCTGCAGCGCGTTGCGCATGTAGGCCAGCGTGTAGGACGAGACCGGCAGGTGGCGCACCACAGGCGGGTTGATCTTCTGCACCACCTGGCCGGACGGCGAGATCAGAGCCTCGCCGATCCGCGGGCTGTACAGCGTGCCGCCGTTGGCCAGCGCCGCGTAGGCGTCGGCGAGCTGCAGCGGGGTGACGGACACGTAGCCCTGGCCGATCGCGGCGATGGCGGCCTGGCCCGGCTCCCACACGTTGCCGTAGTAGCAGTCCTGCCACTCGATCTGCTGTACGTAAGAGCCGTATTCCTTGCCGTACTTGCACCAGTCCTGGCCGGTGTGGGCGTTGTCCTTCCAGTAGTAGTACAGCCACTGCCTGGTGGGCACGCTGCCGAGGTTCTGCTCGGGCAGGTCGATGCCGGTGCTCTGCCCGAACCCCCAGGCCAGCTCCATCTTCTGCATCTTCTGGACCGGAGCGTTCGGCGAGGTCACGTCGTTGGCCTTGGTGTCGTCGCTCTGGTACATCTCGTAGCCGAGCTCGTAGAAGACGGTGTCGCAGGACTGGATCAGCGCCTCGGCCAGCGACATCTGACCGAGGTTCGGCTCGCCGTCGTTGACGAAGTTGTGGCCGCCGATGCTGATCGAGGCGGGGCAGTCGTACAGGCCGTTCAGGCTGTACCCGTTGGCCACGGCGGCGGCGGTGGACGTGATCTTCCAGGTGGAGCCGGGCGCCCACTGGCCCATCGTGGCCCAGTTGATGACCGGCGCGCCCGAGGAGGAGCCGAACAGGTATTTGAACTCCGACTTCGAGATTCCGTTGGTCCACACGCTCGGGTCGTAGTTCGGGTAGCTTGCCATCGCCACCACCCGGCCCGTGGTCGTCAGCACGACCGCCGCGGCCTGCTTCGGGTGGTTGCCCTCGGATCGCGACTTGGCCACCGCCGTGTCGAGCGCGTTCTGGGCATCGACCTGGATGTTCGCGTTGAGGCTGGTCACAAGGTCATCGCCGTTGACGGGCTGGGCCTGGCTGACCGTGCCCGTAACGTCGCCCGCGGCGTTGACCGACACTACCTGGGTGCCGACCTTCCCGCGGAGCTCGCTGTCGTACTGGGCCTCGAGGCCGGATTGACCGACCAGGTCCACACCGGAGAAGCCGGTCGTGGGCAGGTGCTCGGCGGCGACCTCCTGCTGGGTGGCCGGCTGCAGGTAGCCGAGGACCTGCGCCGGGTCGGCCCCGTCGGGCTCGGGGTAGTCGACGACCGGCTGGACCTGGGCGGTGACGCCAGGGAACTCCTTCTGCTCCTCCATGACCTGCAGCGCCACCTGGTCCGAGACGTGCTGGTCCACGGGGATGGGCTGGTAGGGCGATCCTACCCAGCAGGGCTGGGACACCTTCGGACCGCACAGCCGGGTCTCCTGGGTGAGCTTCGAGTACGACATGCCGAGCAGCGGGGCCAGCCGGTGCAGCACCGGGGCGGCACCGCCGGGCTGCTGGGACAGGGTCATCATGTCCACCGAGACGACCAGCGCGGTCTGGTTGGTGACCAGCTGGCCGCCTACGTCGTCGAGGATCTGGCCGCGAACCGCGGGCACGATCACATCCCTGGTCTGGTTCTGCGATGCCTGCTTGGTGAACGAGGTGGTGTTGATCACCTGCAGGTAGTACAGCCTGCCGCCGAGCGAAACCAGCATCGCGGCCGCGATCACGTAGACCAGGAACAGACGGCGGCGCGCCGAGATATTCATCGGGTAACCTCCCTGTCCGCCATCTCTTGTTCGTCTTGGGCCTGGGCATGTGCAGCCGCGCGGGACCGGACCGGCCCGTTCCCAGTCCTGACGAGCGCCCTGCGGCCCAGCTGCGCCCCGAGGAGCGGCGCAGCCAGCGCCGGCCCGGCGTCTTGCCCCGGATGCCCCTGCTCCCGATGGCCCTGCTCCCGATGACGCTGCTCCCGATGACGCTGCTCCCGATGCCCCTGCTGCCGACGGTGGGGCGGAAGGCTGAGCGCTGCGGGCGCAGCCGGGGCTGGGACCTGGTCGGCCCGCGCAGCGCGCTGCCCACCCGGGCGAGGATGCCGCGCCTTGCCGCGCGCGGCACGTATCCGGCGGCCGATCCGCCCGGCGCCGAGCGCACGCGGCCGGCCGAGCGGCGCGAAGTGAACGAGCGGCCGAGCGCCCGGCTGGGCGCGGATGACCGGCCGAACAGCGGCGCGCGGCCCAGGAACTGCGAGTGGCCCGCAAACGCCGACCGGCCGATTGACGCCGGCCTGGTCACGGAGGCCAGGCCGGTCGACGCGCGCAGCGCGGACGGCGACCGGCTGAACACCGAGCCGCCGAACAGGGAGCGGCCCAGCCGCGTCCGGCCGAACCGCGAGCTGTTCAGCCCCGAGCCGTTCAGCCGGGAGCCGTTCAGCCGCGAGCCGTTCAGCCGCGAGCCGTTCAGCCGGGAGCCGTTCAGCCGGGAGCCGTTCAGCCGGGAGCCGTTCAGCCGGGAGCCGTTCAGCCGGGAGCGGGCCAGGGGCGAGTTCAGGGCCATGGCGCCGCCGAGCATGCTCTCGCCCCGGCGGGAAGAGAACCTGACCTTGGCCGCCGCCGTGCGCCCGAGCCCGGTACCGCCGCGGCGCGAGCCGCCAGTCGCGAACGCCGCGCCCAGCGCTCCGGTGCCGAGCGAGCCGGTGCCGAGCGAGCCACCGTGGCCAAGCTTCAGTCGGGGCTCGCGCTTGGCCAGGGGCCGACCCGATGGACTTCCGGTCCCCTGCCCGCGCAGACTGCGGCCCAGGGCCTCCTCGCCCTTGCTCCGGTCACCCAGGCGCAGCCTGGGTGTCGCTCCGGGGAGCTGAGCCGTCCGGGCCGCACGCGCGGCGCCCAGGGGCTGTGCCGCCTCCCGGGCCCGCCCCGGCGCCAACCGCAGCGCCGCCGCGGCGGCGAAGAGCACGAACGGGGACAACACCACGTCGTAGGCCACGGCCACCGGCAGTACGTGCTTGATGGCGGGCCAGGTCACCCGGGGGTCACTCAGCATGACGCCGAGCAGGGCGGCCAGCGCCTCTCCGCAGACGGCGCCGGCCGCGGTGACCACGATCTCGAACAGCGCCGTGTGCCCTTGCTCCGGCACCCCGTCGCCGGACGGGGCCTCGGCGCACAGTCCGCACGCATAGCCGACCAGGCAGAACACGAGGGCGTTCTGGCCCACGAAGTGGCTGCCCGGCGGGGCGACGTCCAGGGCCAGGCCGGCCCAGAATCCGGTCAGCGCTCCTACCAGCGGGCCGCTGGCCAGCGCGAGCGCGGCCACCGCGATCAGCACCAGGTCGGGTCCGGTGCCTCCGGGAAAGGTGATCCGGTCGACGATCGTAACCTGGACGATGACCGCGATCGCGGCGACTACGAAAGAGATAAGCCCGCGGAGCATCAGCCGCCGCCCGTCGCAGGCGCAGACGGGGTGGCCGAGGAGAATCCCCCGGTAGAGGTGGAGCTAGACGGCGAGACGGTGCCCGGGGAGGAACGGGTCGCGCTGGGGGTCACCGTAACCGTGACCGTGGGCGCGGGACGCGGCAGGATCGAGGTCCTCGGGTTGTGCCGCGGCGCCTGGACCACGACGCCGACCACGCCGAGCGAGGTGAAGTTGACGAACGGGCGGACCAACGCGGCCTGGGTGAGCGATCCGGCGCGGGGCTGGACCGATATGACCGTTCCCACGGGCACGCCAGGGACCTCAGGCTGGTCGCCCACGGAGGCGTAGGTGTCGACCTGCTGCCCGGGTTGCAGCACCGCGTTCGCGTCGAACAGGGCCAGCCGCAGCGTGGAGGACCCGGACATGGACTTGCCCATCCCGGTCACCTCGCCGATCTCGCCGCTGCCCTCCATCTGCACGCCGATCACCGATGACGCGTCGTCGGCCAGCACGACGGTGGAGGTATCGCTGCTTACCTGGGTGACGGTGCCGACGAACCCCGAACCGTTCAGCACGGTCTCGTCCGGCTTGATCCCGTCGGCGCGGCCGACATCCAGCGTGATCGTATCGGAGTAGTCGCCGCCGGCCGCGATCACGTTCGCGGCCACGATCCGGTAGCCGCCCGCGTCGAGTTGCAGCAGCTTGGCCAGCTGCACGCGGGCCGACTTAGTCAGCTGGGCGGAGCTGAGCTCGGCCCGCAACTCGGCGTTCTCGCGCTGCAGGTTCGCGATCGTGGTCTGCTGCGAGGGACCGCCGCTGATCGAGTCGAAGAGGCTAGCGACCGGGTCGGTCACGTCGTGCGTGACCCGCTCGATCGGCCCGAATATATCCGCGCCGATGCTGCGGGGCGGCGACGCGCCACCATCCTTGAAGTCCAGCGTGATCAGGCCGATCGCGATGATCACAAGCACGCCGAGAACCAGGCGTGTCCGCCGGCTGTCGTGCACTGCGGCTCCTCGTCCGTTCCCCTACGGCTCGTCCGTTCCCCTACGGCGATGCGACCGGTCTCGCGGGACTGCGGGTTCTTGTCAGGATCAGCGTCTGGAGTCCGGCACCAGCACCTGACGCAACGTCTCGAAGTCCTCGACACACTTACCCGTGCCGAGCACGACGGAATCCAGCGGATTGTCCGCGACCTGCACGGGCATTCCGGTTTCCTCCCTGATCCGCGACTCGAGTCCGTGCAGGAGGGCGCCGCCGCCGGTCAGTGCGATGCCCCGGTCCATCACGTCGCCGGCCAGCTCGGGCGGGCACTTGTCCAGCGTGGTCTTGACCGCGTCGATGATCAGGTTCAGGGGCTCCTCGATCGCCCGGCGTACCTCAGCCGCGGAGATCACCACGGTCTTCGGCAGCCCGCTGACCAGATCCCGGCCCCGGATCTCGGCGTGCGGCTCATCGTCTGAAGGGAATGCCGAGCCGAGGGCCATCTTGATCTCCTCGGCCGTCCGCTCGCCCAGCATGAGCGAGTATTCCTTCTTCCCGAACGTGATGATCGCCTGGTCGAGCTCGTCGCCGCCGACCCTGATCGACTGGGAGGTGACGATACCGCCCAGCGAGATCACGGCGACCTCGGTGGTCCCGCCGCCGATGTCGACCACCATGTTGCCGGTCGGCTCGTTGATCGGCAGCCCGGCGCCGATCGCCGCGGCCATCGGTTCCTCGATGATGTAGACGCGCCGGGCGCCGGCCTGGTGGCCGGCCTCCTTCACCGCGCTCTGCTCCACGCCGGTGATCCCGCTGGGCACCGCTACCACGAGCCTCGGTTTGGCCAGGTGAGTGCGCCGGTGGACCTTCTGGATGAAATAGCGGAGCATCCGCTCGGTCACGTCGAAGTCGGCGATCACGCCGTCCTTGAGCGGGCGCACCGCCACGATGTTGCCGGGGGTGCGCCCGATCATGCGTTTAGCGTCGGCGCCGACCGCGACGATTTGCCCGTTGTTGGTATTCAGCGCCACCACGGACGGCTCGTTCAGTACGATGCCGCGTCCGCGCACGTACACCAGCGTGTTGGCAGTGCCGAGGTCGACCGCCATGTCACGGCCGAGGAACGTCAGCGCGTTGCTCATCGGGAACGGCAACCTTCCGATCCGGGATGGAGATCTGCAACTGTCAGCGGGATCTTGCGGTCACGCCGCGGAACGGCATGTGTTGTTACTCGGACAACGGAGACGCTGGCTCACCAGGTTCCGGGATGATTCGCCACTGCTGTCAAGCTTACCCACGTTCCTGTGTGCCTCCCATCGGCCCCGTACGCGGCGCGCCGGCCACTACTCGCTCGGGGTGGTCGGCGTGCCGGCGGCAGGACGGGTCTGCAGGCGGCGGGCGAGCCAGATGCCGGTGATCCAGAGCGCGGCGAAGATCGCGCCGAGCGTGTACATCGCGGGCACGACGACTCCGGCTGCGATGACCAGCACCTGGAGCGCGGTGCCGGCCCAGAGCGCCCAGTCCATGCCCGGCCGGCCGACGACGGCGCCGAGCAGGAGGGCGCACACGGCCAGGCCGCCGCCGACGCCGCCCGCCACGCCGTGGCGCAGGTGCTCGAGGACGATGGCAACCGGGATGGCCAGCCCGATGACGATCGCTTCCATCGCCAGGACCGTTGCGCACATCTGCCGCAGCGCCTTGCTGCTGGTGGCGAGTCCGCCGCTCATGACAGCTCCGCGGCAGTGAACGAGTGGCGCGCGGGCTGGTTCGCCGACGGCTCGGGCGGCAACTCCCCGCCTGCCGGGCCGAGAAGCCGGCGGGCGTCGCCCGCGGTGATGACCGACCCGGTCACGAGCACCCCGCCGCTGCCCGGTCCATTCTCGGCCACGGCCTCGTCGGCCAGCGTGACGGCGATCTCGATCGCGTCGTCAAGCCGAGCGGCGGTATGGACCCGGTCCTCGCCGAAGATCTCGACCGCCAGCTCCGCCGCCTGCTCGGGATCTAGAGAGCGCTCTGAGGAATTGCGGGTTACCACGATATCGGTGAGCAGCGGCTCCAGTTCGGCCAGAATGCCGGGCACGTCCTTGTCGCCGCTGGCGGCGAAGACGCCGGACAGGTGGGCGAAGGTGAACGCCTCACTGACCGCGGCCACCGTCGCGGCCATCCCGGCCGGGTTGTGAGCGGCATCGATGATGATCGTGGGGCTCCGCCTGATGACCTCGAGCCGGCCCGGCGAGGTGACGGTTGCGAACGCCCCGCGGACCAGGTCCGCGTCGAGGGGCACGTCCGCGCCGTCAGAAACGCCGGCGAACGCCTCAACAGCAGCCAGGGCACACGCCGCGTTGCCCGCCTGGTGCAGGCCGAACAGCGGCAGGTAGAGATCCTCGTAGGTGCCGCGCAGGCCGCGGAGCGCCAGCTGCTGGCCGCCGACCGCCTGCTCGCGGCTCAGCACGCCGAACTCTACGCCCTCCCGCGCCACCGTCGCGCCGACCTCGACCGCGTGCCGCAGCAGCACCTCGGCCGCGGGCAGCGGCTGCTGTGCCAGCACCGCGACCGCGCCCGGCTTGATGATCCCGGCTTTCTCCGCCGCGATCTGTTCCACGGTGCTGCCCAGCAGCCTGGTGTGGTCGATCGAGATCGGGGTGATGACCGCGACCACACCGTCTGCGACATTCGTGCAGTCGAGCCTGCCGCCCACGCCGACCTCGAGGACCACCACGTCGACCGGCGTGTCGGCGAAGACGGCGAAGGCCATCCCGGTCAGGACCTCGAAGAACGACATCGCGACCGGATGCCGCTCGTCGACCAGAGCGACGTACGGGATGACCTCGTCGTAGGCGGCCACGAAGCGCTCCGGGCTGATCGGCGCGCCGTCAATCACGATCCGCTCCCTGATCGAGACCAGGTGCGGGCTGGTGAACCGGCCGGTGCGCAGGCCGCGGGCGCGCAGCAGCGCGTCGGTCATCCGGGCGGTCGACGTCTTGCCGTTGGTGCCGGTGATGTGAATGACGGGGCACGCCCGCTGCGGGTCACCGAGCAGGCCGACGAGCTCGGCCATCCGGTCAAGGGCAAGGTCCACGGACTGTTCGGGCCGCCGCGAGACGATCTCCCGCTCGACCTCCCTCATCCGCCCCTCAATATCCACCCCACCACCCTACGTGGAAGCGCAGCCGTGATCGTGGCCAGGATTGGTTCATATACGGCCAAAACTGGCCGCGATCACGAAGGAAGCCCTCGCAGGCGGCCCTCCAGGCGCGCGATGTCGGAGCGGGCGGCGTCTAGGCGCTGCTGCGTTTTCTCCACCACAGCGGCTGGGGCCTTCGAGGTGAAGTCGGCGTTGGCGAGCTTGCGCCCGGCCTGCCCGGCCTCGCTCCTGGCCGCGGCGAGATCCTTTTCCAGGCGGCGGCGCTCCGCGGCGATGTCGATCGCCCCGGACACGTCGAGCTCGACCGTGACGTCCTCGGCGGCCAGCGATGCCGAGGGTGCGAAGCCGTCCCCGGCCGGATCCAGCCGCAGCAGAGAACGTATCCGCTGCTCGTGGCCGGCCAGCGGCGTGGCCTCGATGCCCGCGAGCCGCGCGGCCACGCGCTGCCCAGGACGCAGGCCCTGGTCCGAGCGGAACCGCCGGACCTCGGTCACCAGCCGCATCAGCGAGGAGATCTCCGCCTCGGCGATCCGATCGGCGTAGGAGAACCCAGGCCAGGGCGCCACCATGACCGAGTCCTCTCCGGTGATTGCGGTCCAGAGCTCGTCGGTCACGAACGGCATGACCGGGTGCAACAGCCGGAGCAGTTGGTCGAGCACGAAACCGAGCACCTGCCGGGTCGTCTCGGCCGCCGTCTGGTCACCGGATGCCAGCGGGACCTTGGCCAGCTCCAGGTACCAGTCGCACACCTCATCCCAGGCGAAGTGGTAAAGAACCTCGCAGACCTTGCCGAACTCGAACTGCTCGAACAGCCCGTCAACCTCGGCTGTCACGGCCGACAACCGGGACAGGATCCACCGGTCGGGCACCGAGTACGCGGCCGGGGTCAGCGGGGCGGCGGGGACATGCGCGCCGTTGAGCAGGGCGAAGCGGACCGCGTTCCACAGCTTGTTGCAGAAGTTGCGCGAGCCTGCCGCCCACTCCTCGCTGATGGCGATGTCGCTGCCCGGGTTGGCGCCGCGGGCCAGGGTGAACCTGGTCGCGTCCGCCCCGAAGCGGTCCATCCAGTCCAGCGGGTCGACGGTGTTCCCGCGTGACTTGGACATCTTCTTGCCGAACTGGTCACGGACCAGGCCGTGCAGGACCACCACGCGGAACGGGACCGCATCCGCGGGCGGCTTCTCTCGCATCGCGTACAGGCCGAACATCATCATCCGCGCGACCCAGAAGAACAGGATGTCGTAGCCGGTGACCAGCACGCTGGTCGGGTAGAACGCCCGCAAGTCCGGCGTGTCCTCGGGCCAGCCCAGCGTGGAGAACGGCCACAGGGCCGAGGAGAACCAGGTGTCGAGCACGTCAGGATCCTGGCGCCAGCCCTCGGGGGCTTGCTCATCCGGGCCGACGCAACGCAACGTTCCGTTCGGTCCGTAAAAAACTGGAATACGGTGGCCCCACCACAGCTGACGGGAGATGCACCAGTCGTGCATGTCGTCGACCCAGCCGAAGTACCTGGCGTTCAGCTCCGGCG
>Ga0335075_10006569_pt1 | contig 17936 bp, 16 predicted proteins | sample Lox_Sample_24_FD_206723 | JGI IMG/M metagenome (GOLD analysis project Ga0335075, IMG submission 206723) | Soil microbial communities from Loxahatchee National Wildlife Refuge, Florida, United States - Lox_Sample_2.4 | ecosystem: Environmental > Terrestrial > Soil > Wetlands | place: USA...
AGGACACCTTCGGCGGATGAGCGAGCTCGAGCAAATGTGCCGGCGTAGGCTCGACGGAGCCGGAAGGTCGAGGTCGCTCGGATGAGCGAGCTCGAGCAAATGTACAGAGAGGTGATTCTCGACCACTACAAGAACCCGCACGGGCATGGGCTGCTCGAGGGCGCCGATGCGGAGGCGGAGGGGATGAACCCGCTCTGCGGCGACGAGGTCACCGTCTCCGTCAAGTTCGCCGGCGACGGCGAGACGATCGAGCAGGTCGGCTTCGAGGGCCGGGGATGCGCGATCTCGCAGGCGGCGACGTCGATGCTCACCGACCTGGTGAAGGGGAAGAAGGCGAGCGACGTCGCGATGCTGCCGAAGGAGGAGCTGCTGGACGAGATCGGGATTCCGCTCACGCCCGTCCGCATCAAGTGCGCGATCCTCGGCCTCGGCGTCCTCAAGGTCGCCCTGCACCGTGCGAAGGGCACGCCGCTCCCCGACGAGTGGCAGGGCCTCGACTTCTCCTAGAGCTTCTTTCACAATGGCGTTCGCGCACCCGGGCGACTCAACCGTCATTGTGAAAGGAGCTCCCAACTGATGCCGTATCTCGACGTCGCGCCGGCCGACGCGTTCGGGCCGGGCTCCGCGAAGATCGTCCAGATCGGCTGGACCTCGATCGGCGTCTACAACTGCGGCGGGTCGCTCTATGCGCTCGAGGATCGCTGCTCGCACGACGACGGGCCGCTCTGCGAGGGCGAGTGGGACGAGGATCTCTGCCGGGTCGTCTGCCCGCGGCACGGATCGGCGTTCGACCTGCGGACGGGCGTGCCGCTCTCGCTGCCGGCGTTCGAGCCTGTCGCGACGTATCCCGTCGTCGTCGAGGAGGGCGTCGTCAGGGTCGAGGTCCCGTGAGCGCGGTCGTCCGCTGCTGGGAGACGAACGACCCGCTCTACGTCGCCTATCACGACGAGGAGTGGGGACGGCCCGTGCGCGCGGAGGTCGGGATCTACGAGCGGCTCTGCCTGGAGGGGTTCCAGTCGGGCCTCTCCTGGCTGACCATCCTGCGCAAGCGCGAAGGATTCCGCGACGCGTTCGCCGGCTTCGAGCCGGACGTGGTTGCGCGCTTCGGCGAGCGCGACGTCGAGCGCCTGCTCGCCGATGCCGGCATCGTCCGTCACCGCGGCAAGATCGAGGCCGCGATCGCGAACGCCCGCGCCACCGTGGCGCTGCGTGAGAGCGGCACGCCGCTGCACGAGCTCGTCTGGTCGCACGCCCCGCGACGGCACCGCGCGCCGCGAGGGCAGGGCGACTGGCAGGCGACGACGCCGGAGTCGGTCGCGCTCGCGAAGGAGCTACGCCGGGCCGGCTTCCGCTTCGTCGGGCCGACGACCGCCTACGCCGCGATGCAGGCGTGCGGCGTCGTCAACGATCACCTCGTGACCTGTGTCGTCCGCGACGTGGTCGAGCGCGAGCGCAGCGTGGCCTTAACGTCGTAGGTCCCGTGGGGAACGGCGTGCTTGCTGCGCCACGTGAACCGCCCGTGCGCGTCGGTGCGACCGCTGATCGACACGAGCTCGCTCGAGCCGCGCCGGACCACGAGCGACACCTTGGCGCCCTTGACGCGCTCAGCGCCCTGGACGACCCACATCGTGACCACGAGGTGCCCGTCGATGCGCCGGACGAGCACGCCGCCGATCTGCGCCGGCGGCCGTGTCACGTCCACGATCGCGGACGCGGTCAGCGTCCCGACCGTGGCGGTCAGCCTGGTGCGTCCCGCGGCCGTCTTCGACGCGGTGAACGTCGTCGACGGTCCCTGCGCGGGTGAGAGCGTGCCGAGCTTGGACGAGGCGAGCGTCCACGTGGCGGGTGCATTCGACGGGTTGCCGTACGCGTCCGTCACCTGGGCCGAGAAGAGCTTCGTCGTGCCGCCGACCACGGTCGCCTCGCGCGGCGCGATCGCGACCGCCGCCGGCGCCGCGGCGCCGATCGTCTCGGTCTGCGTCGCGGGCGTCTGTCCGGGCAGCGTCGCCGAGATCGTCGGCGTCCCGGCGACCGTGTCCTCGTAGTAGAACGACGCCGAGGTCGAGCCGGCGGGAATCGTCAACGTCAGCGACGGCGTGAACGGCCCGCTCGGTGACGTCGCGAACGTGCCCTTCGGCGAGCTCGACGTCAGCGTCACCGTCTGCGGGGTCAGCGCCGCCGTCACGACGCCACCGGTCGTCAGCTGCACGGTCAGCGGCGGCGAGACCGTGCCGGCGGTGAGCGTCACCGGCTGCGTGGCGAACGAGAGCCCGGTCTGCGTCCAGGTCGAGAACGCCGCCCAGGCGGTGTTGAACGCCGCGCCGGGCACGACCGTCTGGCACCAGAGGTTCTGCCCGAGCGGCCCGCAGGCGCCCACGCCGGGGTCGGTCGGGTCGACCGGCGTGCCGGAGTCGACGATCGCCTGCGCCAGACGTTGCAGGATCGCCGCCGTCTCGTTGTCGAAGTCGCTCGACGAGAGCCCGAGCGTGTTGTCGGGCGACCAGCCGAACCCGAAGCGGTCGGTCGGCAGGTCGGCCTCGGCGTCGAGTGCGCGCGCTGCGTACGTCTGGGCCGAGACGTAGTCCTCCATCTGCGCGTACGGCACGTCCGTCCAGCCGTAGGAGGACGAATACGCCCAGGCGGCGTTCGCGAGCGGCCCGTAGGCGGAGACGAGGAACGTGCGCGCCGCCGTCGTCAGGTCCGCGCCGGCGTTCGCGAGCGCCATCGGGTGGCCCAGGTACTGCACGAGCGCGTCGCGGCGCTGCTGCGCGGTCGCATCCTGCACCGCGTAGTCGCGGATGTCGCCGTAGTCCTCCTGCATCCAGTCGGACACGTACTGCGAGATCGTCGACCAGAACGTCGTGTCCTGGAGCCAGGACTGCATCGTGATGCGGTAGGAGGTCTGGTCGCCCGGCTGCCCGACCCCGATCACGAAGACGACGCCCTTCGCAGGGTTCCCGCCGCCGTCGTAGAGGCCCTGCAGGAACTGCGAGAGGTTGCTGCGCGACGAGGCCGAGTTCTTGCGGACGGCGGAGCTCACCTCGTTGAGCGCCCACGTGTCGCCGGCAGCGACGTCGTACCCTGCCGTCGCCATCAGCTGGCGCGCGGTGACGCCGGCGGTGAACCACGTCGAGCTGTTCGCCGCGACCCAGTTGCTCCAGGCTGTGTAGTTGATCTCCGCGAGCGCGTGCATGTTCGGGCCGAGGGCGCGGATGAGGCTCGCCTGGCCCGGGCGCGGCTGCGTCTTGGTCGCGGTCAGCGGCGGGATCGAGATGTAGTACTGGGCGCACGGCGAGGCGTTCTTGGCCAGCGTCGTCGCGGCCCGCAGCCAGTCCGTGGCCGTGTACATGATCACGCGCGCCGGCGTGCAGGCGGCCGGCGTCTGCCTCGCGGCGTGCGTCCGCGCGTGCGCGACGAGCGTGCGCCAGAGCTTCGCGGTGGCGACCGGGGTCAGCGACGGTACCGGCGCCGGGCCGGCGGTCGCTCGTGCGGCGCTCGGAGCTGCGGCGCTCGACCCTGCGACGCTCGACCCTCCGAGGACCAGCGCAGCCGCCGCGGCAGCGGCCGCCTTCTTCATCCCTCCCACAGGCACGACCCGGCTGCATCGTACCCGGGCCTCCGTCCTGAGCGATCAGCTAGATTGAGGTCAACCGCGGAAAGGAGGTGGTCCGGCGTTGGAGACTTCGAGTACGGGCAGTGGAGGTACCAGCTCGTAGAGGCGTGTCCCCGGGACCTGACGGGGAATCGCCTAGCCAGCGTGGGGGACTCGCGTGACGCGCCGCCTTTACGGCCGGAAGCGCCTCTACGGAGAACCAGCTGGTAACCGGATCCGAGGGCCGCGCAAGCGGCCCTCGATCTTTTTCGGGAGGGTGTCTGGCACCTGAAAGGTGTCAGACACCTTTCAGGTTCAAACGGCGCGGCGGAGCTGCTCGGCGAGAGGGACGAGCGGGAGGCCGAAGACGCTCTGCGCGTCGTCGTTCGAGACGACGTTGTCGGGGCCGGCGAGCATCGTCACCTGGTCGACCGTGAGCGGCGCCCCCGGCAGGGCCTGCGTCGCCCGCGCGGCGGCGCGGGCGAGCGCGAACGGCACGTGGACGAGCCGGCGGCGCTTGCCGAGGGTGCGCGCGATCGCCCGGTAGAGCTCGTTCCAGGTGACGACGTCCGGCCCGCCGAGCTCGAGGGTGCGGTTCGCCGCGCCGGGGTCGACCAGCGAGGCGGCGACGGACGCGGCGAGGTCGTCGAGCCAGATCGGCTGCGAGCGCTGGCTGCCGGGCCCGAGCACGGTCACCACCGGGGAGAGGCGGACCTGGCGCACGAACGTCGGCAGCGCGCCGCCGCTGCGGGCGAAGACGAAGCTCGGCCGCAGGATCACGTGCTCGAGCGCCGCCCCGCGGGCGATCTGCTCCATCTCCCACTTCGCGCGGTAGTAGGGCACGGTGTCGCGGGTGGCCTCGCTCGTCCCAAGCGCGCTCATCAGGACGAGGCGCCCGGCTCCGGCGTGCTCTGCCGCGGCGGCGACGTTGCGCGTCCCGTCGACCATCACGCGCTCGAAGTCCTCCGGGCGGCCCTTGATGATCGCGACGAGGTGGACGACGTGCGTGCAGCCGTCGGCGGCCGCGACGAGGCCCGCGGGGTCGGTCACGTCGCCGGTGACGACCTCGGCGCCCCAGGCCGCCGCGCGCGCCGCCCGCTCGCGCGAGCGCGCGAGCACGCGAACCTCGGTCTGCTGCGCGCGCAGCGCGTGGATGACGCTCGTCCCGACGAACCCGGTGCCGCCGGTGACGAGGACCCTCACGTGAAGTTCTGCCAGTAGCGCGACGGCGTCGGGCCGCGCTGGCCCTGGTACTTCGAGCCGAGCGACGAGCTCCCGTACGGGGTCGAGGTCGGCTCGGAGAGCTGCATGAACGAGATCTGACCGATCTTCATCCCGTGGTAGATCGTGATCGGGAGGTTGGCGACGTTCGAGAGCTCGAGCGTCACGTGGCCGTCCCACCCGGGGTCGATGAAGCCCGCGGTCGAGTGGATCAGCAGGCCGAGGCGGCCGAGCGACGACTTCCCCTCGAGCCGCGCCACGAGGTCGTCGGGCAGGGTGACACGCTCGAGGGTGGAGCCGAGCACGAACTCGCCCGGGTGGAGGATGAACGGCCGGTCGTCGTCGATCGCGACCTCCTCCGTCAGCTCCTCCTGCGGCTCCTTGACGTCGATGAACGGGTAGCGGGCGTTGTGGAAGACGCGGAAGTAGCGATCGACGCGGACGTCGACGCTCGACGGCTGGAGCAGCGCGTCGTCGTACGGGTCGATCCTGATGCGGCCCTCGGCGATCAGCCGGGCGATCGTGCGATCGGAGAGCACCATGGCGGCGATTGTTCCAGCTACCGGTCGCCGCGGCGCCCGTGATGGTGGCGGTGCCGGTGCGGCAGGTCGCCCGCTTCCGCCTCGACTGCCGCCGCGAGCGCGCGCAGGCCTTTCACGAACGCTGCGCGCTCCGGCGCCGTCAGCGCGCCGAGCGCGGCCGCGTACGGGCGATGGCGCGACGCGAGCCATGCGCGCACGTCGGCGGCGGCCGCCTCGTCGATGTCGACCACCGTGCGCCGCCGGTCGTCCGCGTGCTCGCTGCGCCGCACGAGCCCTTCGTCCTCGAGGTCGCGCGTCAGCTTGCTGGCCGCCGGCAGCGACAGGCCGAGCGTGCGCGCGACGTCGCCCACCGTGAGCGGCGCGTCGGCCGCGACCGTCACCAGCACGGCGAGATGGCGGCGTCCGAGCCGGCGGTCGCCGTCGAGAGCCGGCCCGCGGCGCCGCCAGAGGCCGCCCGTGATCGTGCGAACGAGACCCGCGACCTCTCGCAGCTCGGCAGAGTCGGTGGTCATCTGATAAAAGTTATCTTGTGGTAATTATTGTCGACAGAGAAGCGAAAGGAGGTGAGCGTAGCGATGCATGGCAGACACCACCAGCGCGGGATGCGCGGCTTCGGCCGCGGCTTCGCCGACCGGCCCGGCTTTCCGAGCCGCCGGGAATGGCTCGAGCGCCTGCAGTCCCGCGAGCAGCAGCTCGTGCAGGACCTGGCGAACGTCCGCGAGCTGATCGAGCGCCTGGCCGACGACCCGGCCCAGACGCCGTCCGACGTCCAGATCTAGAGCCTCGAGACGCCGCGCGCGCTTCCTACCGTCCGCCGGCCGCGGCGCGGCCGGCGGGCAGGTAGAAGCGCTCGGCGTACTCGATCACCGCGCGCTGCATCGAGAACACGGGCGAGAGCCGGGCGATCGACGCCTTCATCATCGCCACCCAGCGAGCCCGGTCTGAGAAGGCGGGCACGACCTCCGTCTCGAGCAGCCGGTAGAGCTCGTCCGCGTCGGCGCTGTCGGAGACGCCTTCGATCGCCCAGCCGACCGCCGGGTCGTAGGCCTCCGCCCACCAGCCGTCGCTGACCGAGAGGTTGAGGACGCCGTTGACCGCGGCCTTCATGCCGCTCGTCCCGGAGGCTTCGTACGGCCGCTGCGGCGTGTTCAGCCAGACGTCGCAGCCGGGGATGATCGCGCGCGCGAGGTCGATGTCGTAGCCCTCGAGGAAGACGACGCGGCCGGCGGACGACGGGTCGCGCGAGAGCTCGACGATCCGCTGCATGACGTCCTTGCCGGGCGCATCCTGCGGATGGGCCTTGCCCGCGACGACGATCTGCACCGGCAGCCGGAGCAGGCGCTCGAGGTCGCTGAAGACCAGGCCCGCCCGCTTGTACGTGGCGAAGCGCCGGGCGAAGCCGACGGTCAGCCGGTCGCGCTCGAGCCCGGTTCGCTCCGCCAGGCGCGCGCCGAGCGCGAGGTGGGCCTCCCAGAGCGCGCCGTCTGCGACGTCGGCGACGGCCTCCCAGTTGCCGCGCTCGGGCGGAGCCGACGGCCGGACGCCGGCGTCGAGGAGGAGCCGGGCGATCTCCGGCGCGAGCCAGGTGCCGAGGTGGACGCCGTTCGTCACGTGCTCGATCGGCGCCTGCTCGCCGGCGACGAAGAGCGGCGCCCACATCTCGCGCGCGACCTCGCCGTGCAGCTCGGAGACCGCGTTCGCGTAGCGCGAGAGCCGCAGCGCGAGTGGCGTCAACCCGAAGCCGGAGCCGTCCGTGCCGCGGCCCAGGGCGAGCAGCGCCTGCTCCGAGAGCCCGGCGCTCGCCGCGAGGTCGCCGGCGTAGCGCGCCACGAGATCCTCCGCGAAGACCTCGTTGCCGGCCGGTACGGGGGTGTGGGTCGTGAAGACCGTCGTCCGGCGCACGAGGTCGAAGGCCTCGGCGGAGGGCACGCCTTCCTCGACCAGCAGACGCGCCCGCTCGATCGCGAGGAACGCCGAGTGGCCCTCGTTCACGTGGAAGACCGTCGGGACGAGTCCGAGCCCGGCGAGTGCCCTGACGCCGCCGACGCCGAGCAGCAGCTCCTGGCGGATCCGGTGCTCGCGGTCGCCCGCGTAGAGCGCGTCGGTGAGCCCCGCCGCGTCCAGCAGGTAGAGCGGGACCGTTCCGCCGACGCCCGTGTCCACGTCGTAGCGCCAGACCGTCGCCGAGATGGCTTCGCCGGCGAGGTCGACCTCGACCGAGCCCGGCTCGCGCACGAGCCCGAGCAGGTCGGGGTCGAGCGACGCGTACGTCTCGGTCTGGCGCCCCTGGTCGTCGAGGCTCTGCGTGAAGTAGCCGCCCCGGTAGAAGAGCCCGACGCCGACGAGCGGCAGGCCGAGCTCGGCTGCGGCCTTCAGGTGGTCGCCCGCCAGGATGCCGAGGCCGCCGGAATAGATGGGAAGGTCGGCCGAGACGCCGAACTCCATGCTGAAGTAGGCGATCAGCGCGCCCGCGCCGTCGCCGGCATGGGATGTCGCCCACCACGTCGCCGACCTGTCGCTCCCCGTCGCCAGCACGTCCACGGCCCGTGAACCTAGCGACGACCGCTGTGGGCGTGCGGGGCCTACCCGCTCGGGCGGGATGAATGGCGACCATTCACCTATGCAACGCGACCGGTCGCTGCGCTAGATTCGAGGCATGGCGACGACCCGCTCGATCGACCTCCGCACCTCGCTTCCGGGCCCACGGTCGCAGGAGCTGCTCGACCGGCTGGCCGCGAGCGTGGCGCGGCCCCTCCAGGTCGCCTTCCCGATCGCCGCCGCGGAGGCGCGCGGCGCGACCCTCACCGACGTCGACGGAAACGTCTTCCTCGACTTCACCGGCGGCGTCGGCTGCCTGAACGTGGGTCACAGCCATCCGCAGGTCGTCGCCGCGGCGCAGGAGCAGCTCGAGCACTTCGCGCACACCGACTTCACGATCGTCCCGTACGAGGTCTACGTCGAGCTTGCGGAGCGGCTCCTCGAGCGTGCGCCGTTCCGGGGCCCCGGCAAGGCGGCGTTCTTCAACTCCGGCGCCGAGGCGGTCGAGAACGCGATCAAGTTCGCGCGCGCGGCCACGGGCCGCACGGCGGTGATCGCGTTCGAGGGAGCGTTCCACGGGCGGACGGCGCTCGCGGTCGCGCTCACCTCCAAGACGCACCCCTACAAGGCCGGCCTCGGTCCGTTCGCTCCCGAGGTCTACCGCGTCCCGTTCCCGAATGCCTACCGCGGCCCGTCGACCGAGGACGCGCTCGCGGCGCTCGACCGCGCGTTCGTGACCCAGGTGGCCGCGGAGAACGTCGCCGCGATCGTCGTCGAGCCGGTGCAGGGCGAGGGCGGCTTCGTCGCCGCGCCGCCGGCGTTCCTGCGCGGTCTTCGCGACGTCTGCGACCGACACGGGATCGTCCTGGTCTGCGACGAGGTGCAGACCGGCTTCGGTCGCACCGGTCGCTTCTTCGCCGTCGAGCACGCCGGCATCGAGCCCGACCTGATCACGGTGGCGAAGTCGATCGCAGGCGGGCTCCCGCTCTCGGGTGTGCTCGGCAAGGCGGAGATCATGGACGCGCCCGGCGAGGGCGCCGTCGGGGGCACCTACGTCGGGAACCCCGTCGCCCAGGCCGCCGCCCTCGCCGTCCTCGACGTGATCGAGAGCGACGATCTGCTGCAACGCGCCGTCGCCGTCGGGGACGTGATCCGTGCGCGGATGGAGACCTGGCAGGAGCGCTGGCCGCAGATCGGGGACGTCCGCGGCCTGGGCGCGATGCTCGCGATCGAGCTCGTCGCCGACCGGGAGACCAGGCGGCCCGCGCCCGACCTCGCGTCGGCGGTCGTGGCCGCGGCGTTCGAGCGCGGCCTCCTGCTGCTCAGGGCCGGCGTGCAGCTGAACTGCATTCGCGTGTTGCTGCCGCTCGTCATCTCCGACGCCGAGCTCGACGAAGCGCTCGGCGTCTGGGAAGACGCGCTCGCCGAATCCGTGCTTTAGAGCCCGTTCGCCGGGGTACCCTCCCGGCCATGGTCGGCGAGGTTCTGGCGGGCCGGTATGAGATCGAGGAGCTGGTGGGCGCGGGCGGGATGTCCAGCGTCTACCGCGCGCACGACCGCCTGCTCGACCGCAAGGTCGCGCTCAAGGTCATGCACCAGCACTACGGGGACGATCCCGAGTACGTCGAGCGCTTCCGCCGCGAGGCGCGTTCCGTGGCCTCGCTCTCGCATCCGAACGTCGTCACGGTCATCGACCGCGGCGAGCACGGAAGCCGCCAGTTCATCGTCTTCGAGTACGTCGACGGCGAGAACCTGAAGCAGCTGATCGAGCGGCGCGGCCCGGCGCCGGTCGAGCTGGCGCTCGAGCTCGCGATCCAGATCGGCAGCGCCCTCTCCTTCGCGCACCAGCACGGTCTCGTCCATCGCGACGTGAAGCCGCAGAACGTGCTCCTGAACGGCGACGGCCGCGCCAAGGTGACCGACTTCGGGATCGCCCGCTCACTCGAGATCCAGCACGGGATGACGCAGACCGGCACGGTCCTCGGCACCTCGGACTACATCGCGCCCGAGCAGGCGCAAGGCCAGAGCGTCGGCCAGCAGACGGACGTCTACGCGCTCGGCGTCGTCCTCTACGAGATGCTCACGGCCGAGGTCCCGTTCCCGGCGGAGAGCTTCGTCGCGGTCGCGATGCGGCACATCAACGAGCCGCCGCCGCCGATCCGCGACCGTCGCCCCGACGTGCCGCCGCGCGTCGAGGCCGCCGTCCACCGCGCGATGGCGAAGAAGCCGGCCGACCGGTTCCCGACGATGGCCGCGTTCGTGGCGGAGCTCGAGAGGTGCCACGGCGAGCTGCAGGGCGCGACGCAGGTGCTGCCCGGACGCGCGCCGGCCCGCTCGCGGCGGGCCCGCCGCTCGTCCGCGTGGCCCGTGGTCACGGCGCTCGTCGTGCTGATCTCCGCCGGCGCCGCCGCGGGCGTGTTCTTCCTCGTCCGTCACGAGACCGCCGGCTCGCCGGCGCACTCGCTCAGCCCGCTCCCGCCGACGGCGCACCTCTCGGCCGTCACCGCCTACGACCCGTTCGGTCATCCACCCGGGCAGGAGAACAACGCCGAGGCGCCGCTCGCGACCGACGGCAGCGCGACGACCGCCTGGGAGACGGAGCACTACTACAGCACCTTCGCCGCCCTCGGGAAGCCGGGCGTCGGGCTCGTGCTCGAAGCGGCGAAGCCGGTCGAGCTGCGCCAGCTCGGGATCGCGACGCAGACGCCCGGCTTCCGGGCGATCATCAAGGCCGGCGACTCGGAGACCGGGCCGTTCCCCGACACCGTGTCGAGCTCGCAGGTCGTGCAGAAGAAGACCGTCTTCACGCTCACGGTCCCGCAGGCGGAGCGCTTCTACCTGATCTGGATCACCGAGCTCCCCCCCGGGGGCGCCCAGTACGCCGCGATCAACGACGTGACGGCAAGTTCCTAGTAACGAAGCGAGCCGCGCCGCTCGAAGCGCTCGAGCGCGAGTTCACCGAGGCGTTCGAGCAGCTCCCCGTACGGCACGCCGGAGGCCTCGAAGAGGCGGGCGTAGACGCTCGTCTGCGTGAACCCGGGGATCGTGTTCAGCTCGTTGACGAGCACCTCCCCGTCCTCGCGGACGAACATGTCGGCCCGGGCCATGCCCTCGCAGTCCGTGGCGATGAACGCCTGCACCGCGAGCTCCTGCGCCCGCTCGAGCTGCGCCGGCTCGAGGCGTGCCGGAACGACGAGGTCCATCTCGCCCTCCTCGTACTTGGCCTCGTAGTCGTACCACTCGTTCCGCGTCACGACGATCTCTCCCGGCAGCGACGCGACCGGCCGCCGGTTCCCGAGCACGCCGACCTCGATCTCGACGCCGCGGACGAGCTCCTCGACGAGCACCTTCTCGTCGTGCTCGAATGCCAGCCTCACACCCGCTTGCAGCTCGGGAGCGTCGTGCGCTTTCGTGATCCCGACGCTCGAGCCGAGTCGGGCCGGCTTGACGAAGCACGGGTAGCCGAACGGATTGGCCGGCTCGTCGCCTGCGCGCAGGGTGATGTTCCGCGTGACGGGGATGCCGTGGTCGCGCATCACCGACTTGAAGACATCCTTGTCCATGCAGAGCGCCGAGGCCAGCACGCCGGCGCCCACGTAGGGAACTCCGGCCAGCTCGAGGAGCCCCTGGACAGTGCCGTCCTCGCCGAACGGACCGTGCAGGACCGGGAAGACGACGTCGACGCCGGCGAGCGTGTTGGCGACGTCCCTGGACGGGAGCCGCTCCGGCACGCGCGAGCCGGATTCGTCGCCAGGCGGCGGCCCCGGTTCGAGGGCGTGCGTCCCGGACCCGATCGCCCAGGCGCCGCTGCGCCCGATCTCGACCGTGACGACGTCGTTGCCGGCGCCGGCGAGCGCCTCGACCACGCTGCGCGCGGAGGCGAGCGAGACGTCGTGCTCGCTCGACCGGCCGCCCAGCACGACGGCGATCCGCCGCCGGCTCACGGGGACGGCGGCGTGGTCGTCGACGTGGTGGTGGTGGTCGTCGACGTCGTCGTCGTGGCGCCGGACAGCTGGCCGACCGTGAGCACGACCTTCTGGCCCGCGTGGCCCTGCGAGTTGCCCACCGGGTCCTGCGAGACCACGATGCCGTTGTCGGTCGGGTCGGAGACCTGCTGGTCGACCACGGAGACCGTGAATCCCGCCTGCTCGAGGATCGTCGTCGCGGCGGACTGGCTCTGCTCGGTGACGTCCGGGATCTGCGTCGCCGCGGGCCCGGTCGAGACGGTCACCGTCACCTTCGATCCCTGTGGCGCGCTCTGCCCGCCCGACGGGCTCGTCGCCACGACCGTGCCCTTCGGCTGGCTCGACTGAACCCCGTTCCGCACGACCTGGAAGCCGAGACCCTCGAGCGCCGACTGCGCGTTCGCGAAGGGCTCGTTCGTCACGTCCGGGACCTGCACCGGCTTCAGGCCCTTGGAGACGTTGATGTGCACCGTCGACCCCTGGAGGACGGTGGTCTTGGGCGCCGGGGCCTCGCCGACCACCTGGTCGGCCGGCTGCGCCGAGTAGACGTAGTTCACCTTCGGCTGGAGCTGCGAGCCGTAGAGGAGCTGCAGCGCCTCCGTCAGCTTCTGGCCGCGCACGTCGGGCACGATCTGCTTCGGCTTGCCGGACGAGACGATCAGCGTCACGCTCGAGCCCTTCCCGACCTTCGCGCCCGCCCCGGGGTTCTCCGAGATCACGGCGCCCTTCGCGACGGTGGCGCTCGACGCGTACTGGACCTGCGGCTTGAAGCCCGCTGCGCGGAGCTTCTGCACGGCGAGCTGCCGCTGCACGAGCGTCTCGTCGGGGACCGCGACCGGGGTGTTCTGGTTGAGCTGTCCCTGGATCTTCGTGTAGAGGTACCAGCCGCCGATCGCCCCGAGCAGGATCAGCCCGAGCGCGAGCAGCCACGGCCAGATCGAGCGGCCGCGGGACGGCTCGTCGTAATCGTAGTACGGGCCCGGCGGCCGGTAGGCGGGCGGCACCGGCGCGACGGCGCGCGGCCGGGTGACCATCGTCGCAGCGCTGGCCGTGCCCGCTCCGGCGAGCACCTGCGTCATCGCGTCCTCGGTCTCGCGGGACACGGCGACGCCGCGCGCGACGCGCGCGAGGTCGGCCTCCATCTCCTCCGCGGAGGAGTAGCGCTGCTCCGGATCCTTGGCGATCGCGCGCATCACGACCGCGTCGAGGTCGTGCGGGACGTCTGCGCGGAGCTCGGAGGGCGGCTTCGGCACCTGGGAGAGGTGCTTCATCGCTATCTCGACCGGCGTGTCCCCGCTGAAGGGCACCTTCCCGGTCAGCATCTCGTAGAGCACGATCCCGAGCGAGTAGAGGTCGGAGCGCGCGTCGACCGGGGCGCCGCGGGCCTGCTCGGGCGAGAGGTATTGCGCCGTGCCGACGATCGAGCCCGCCTCCGTCATCTGCGACGTCCCGGAGCGGGCGATGCCGAAATCCGTCACCTTGAGCCGGCCGTCGCGACCGACGACGGTGTTGTGCGGCTTGATGTCGCGGTGCACGATGCCGTTGCGGTGCGCGAACGAGAGCGCACCGAGCATCTGGCGCGCGTAGTCGATCGCGATCGGGATCGGCGTCGGCCCGTTGCGGACGAGCAGCTCCTTGAGGGTGCGTCCGTCGAGGTACTCCATCGCGATGTAGTAGGTGCCCTCGGCGCGCCCGCGGTCGAAGATCGAGACGATGTTCGGATGGTTCAGGCCCGCCGCGCTCTGCGCCTCGCGGCGGAACCGCTCGACGAACTGCTCGTCGGCGGCGTGGCGCGCGTTCAGCAGCTTCAGCGCCACGCGGCGGCCCAGCTCCTGGTCCTCGGCGAGGTAGACGTCCGCCATCCCGCCCGAGCCGAGCTTGCGCTTGATCACGTAGCGGGAGTCGAAGGTGCGGTCGATGAGGATGTCGGTTGTGCTCATACGAGGCCGGATTAGTGGTTCGACGCCGCCGGGAGGATCGCCTGCATGAGGGCCTTCGCGATCGGAGCCGCGACCGCGCCCCCGAACCCGCCGACGGAGTGCTCGACGACGACCGCACCGGCGACCTGCGGGTCGTTCGCGGGCGCGAAGAAGATGAACCAGGCGTCGTAGACGTCGGTCGGGCCGGTCTCGGCGGTGCCCGTCTTGCCGGCGACCTCGATGCCCGGGATCTGCGCCGCCGTGCCGGTTCCGCCGGTGACGACGGCCTGCATCATCTGGTTCAGGTCGGCGGCCGTCTGCGGCTTCATCGCGTGCTTCCAGACCTGCGGCTTCGTCTTCGTCACGAGCGAGCCGCCCGGCGAGCGGACCTCCTTGACGAGGTGCGGCACCATGATCGTCCCGCCGTTCGCGACGGCGGACGCCACGAGCGCCATCTGCAACGGCGTCGTCAGCAGCTTGTCCTGCCCGAACGCGAGACGACCCGGGTCCATCTTCGCCGCGTCGGTGAAAAACCTGCCGGTCGTCGAGTCGAACTCGCCGCTCTCCGACACCTCGCCGGAGGGCAGGTCGATCGGCGGCGTCGAGTAGAAGCCGAACTTCTTCGCCTCGGCGATGATTCGCGCCGCGCCGAGCTTCTTGCCGACGTTGCAGAAGACGGCGTTGATCGAGTGCTGGTAGGCCTGGAGCAGGTCGACGTTGCCGTACGCCTCGGGAGTCGATTCGTCGAGGGCGTTGTGGATCTGCTGGCCGTACTCGGTGCAGTAGCCCGGGTCGTAGAACGGCGAGGTCGGCGTGTAGACGCCGTCGTCGAGCGCCGTGGCCGCGGTCACCGTCTTGAAGGTCGATCCGGGCGGATACAGCCCTTGCGTCGCGCGGTTGAGCAGCGCCGACGACGAGCCCGGGCACGAGGACGGCGCCTTGAGGATCGATGCGTAGCCCTTGTTCGACTCGACGTCGTTCGGGTTGTACGTCGGTGACGAGGCCATCACGTAGACGGCGCCCGTCTTGGGGTTGAGCATGACGGCGGCGCCGCAGACACCCTTGAGCGCCGACTCGGCGACGCGCTGCGCCTTCACGTCGAGGTTCAGGGTTACGTTGTTGCCGGTCACCGTGACGCCCTTGAGCTTGTCGCTCAGCTTGTCCCAGATCGTGCCGAGGTTCGCGTTCGACGCGGTCAGATACGCGTTCTCGGACCGCTCGATCCCGGCCTGCGACCGGCCGGTGGTGGAGTAGCCGACGGTCTGCGAGGCGAAGCCGCCCGTCGGGTAGGTCCGGTCGTAGAGCGTCTCGCCGTCGCTCTTCCGGGCCACGTTCGACGCGAGGACGGTCTTGCCGTTCGAGGCGTAGATCAGCCCGCGCTTGATCTCGAGCTGCGCGACGCGCTCGAGCGAGTTGTCCTGGCGCGCCGCGAGCGACGGCGCCTCCCACGCCTGCCAGTACGTCGTCGCGACGACCAACAGCGCCAGGAGCAGCAGCGAGAAGAGCGAGACGCGGGAGATCTGCTTGTTCACGCCGAGTTCGCCCGGTGGGAGACGAGGAGGAGGCCGGCGAGCAGCAGGAAGTTCGCGACCACGGACGAGCCGCCGTAGGAGATGAACGGGAGCGTGATCCCGGTCAGCGGGATGATGCGGAGGACGCCGCCGACGATGATGAACGCCTGCAGGCCGAAGACGAACGTCAGGCCCGCCGCGAGCAGCTTCGAGAAGCCGTCGTCGGCCTGGAGCGCGATCTTCATCCCCCGCGCGACGAACAGCATGAAGACGAGCAGCAGGGCGGCGGCGCCGATCAGGCCGATCTCCTGCGCGAGCGCCGAGTAGATGAAGTCGGTGTTCACCTCGGGGATGAGCTGGATCGGGGGTTTGCCGGGAAGCACGAACGTGCCCTTGCCGAGGCCGGTGCCGCCGAAGCCGCCGTTCGCGATCGAGTAGAGCGAATGGACGAGCTGGTAGCTGTCGCAGTCCTGCCGCAGCGTCATCGTGCCTGTTTGCGCGCAGTAGACCGTGTGCGTCGTCCAGGGATGGAGCCAGATCGTCACGCGCTCCTGGATGTGCGGGATCTTCTCGTAGGCGGCGAAGCCGCCGGCGAGGAAGAGGACGACGCCGCCGATCACGTAGGAGAGGCGCGCGGTCGCGATGTAGAGCATCGCCAGGAAGACGCCGAAGTAGAGGATCCCGGAGCCGAGGTCGTTCGTCTCGAGCAGCACGAGCATGCATCCGCCCCAGATCACGAGGAGCGGCCCGAGGTCCTTCAGCCGGCCCTGCGCCAGCACCTCGCGCTTCTCGCGCAGGTAGCCGGCGAGGAAGAGAACGAGCGAGATCTTCGCGAGCTCCCCGGGCTGGAGCTGGAGCGGGCCGACGTGGACCCAGAGCCGCGCCCCGTTCACCTCGCTGCCGATCCCGGGCAGCCGGGGCAGGAAGAGCAGGACGATCGCGGTGATCCCGAAGAGGTACTTGTACTGCTCGAGCACCCGGTAGTCGCGGCGCAGGCCGAGCAGCGCGACGGCGAACAGCGCGACCCCGATCACGATCCAGAGGCCCTGCTTGAAGGCGTCGCTCGGGCCGAGGCGGTAGATCTCCGTGACGCCGATCGCCGTCAGGAGGCCGGCCATCGGCAGCAGCGTCGGGTCGGCGTTGGGAACGGTGATGCGGGCGATCACGTGCGCCGCGACGTAGAGCGCGAAGAAGAAGACCGCATAGCCGAGCGAATCCCAGTTGACGACGGCGCGCTGGGCGATGTACACGGAGGCGAACCCGACGGCCGTCAGGATGCCCACCGGCGCCAGGTAGAGCAGCTCGCGGTTCCTCACGAACGCATCAGCGGGCGAGGCCCCACCACACGAGCACGACGATCAGCACGCTGAGGGCGACGATCACCGTCAGCGCGAGCAGTCGCCTGCCGAGGCCCGCTTCGAACTCCTCCTCCTCCGGGTGCACGACCGCCGTCTCCGCTCCGATCTGTGCCGCCCCGACCTGTGCCGCCGGCACGACGATCGTGTCGGATGCTGCGGGCGTCGGTTCGGGAATCGCCTGCTCCCGAACCAGGTGCTCCTCGCGCGGAGGCGGCGGCACCACGCCGTCCTCGGGATGGAGCGTGTCCTCGTCCGAGAGCGCGGGGGTCGAGAGCTCACGGGTCGTCTCGTCGGGCTCGCGCGCCGCCGCCGGCACGTCGACCACCTCGAAGAGCACGACGGTGATGTTGTCCTCGCCGCCCGCCCGGTTCGCGGCCTGGACCAGCGCCTTGGCCGCGGCGTCCAGGTCGCCGCGGTTCGTGCCGACGATCGCCTCGAGCGTGTCGCGGTCGACCATGTCCGAGAGCCCGTCGGAGCAGATGAGGAAGACGTCGCCGTCGCGCGCCTCGAAGGGGAACGTGTCCACGTCGATGTCGGGGTCCGTGCCGAGCGCCCGCGTGATCACGGACCGCTGCGGGTGCACCTCGGCCTCGGCCGGCGAGAGCTCGCCGCGGCGCACGAGCTCGGCGACGAGCGAGTGGTCGTTGGTGAGCTGCTCGAGGGCGTCGTCGCGCAGGAGATAGGCGCGCGAGTCGCCGACGTGGCCGAAGGTGACGGTGCCGTCGTCCTCGACGACCGCGACGGTGATCGTCGTGCCCATCCCGGAGGTGGCGGAATCGGTCGACGCGCGCTGGTGCACGCGCCGGTTCGCGTCCTGGACCAGCGCGGCGACGCGGCGCTCGCCGGCGCCGGCCGGCAGCTCGCGCAGCGCCTCCGCCGCGAGCGCCGAGGCGACCTCGCCCGCCTGGGCCCCGCCCATGCCGTCGGCGATGCCGAAGAGCGGCGGCTGGCAGACGTAGGCGTCCTCGTTGCCGCGACGCCTGCGGCCGGGGTCGGTGCGCGCTGCCGAGTGGGCGACGCGGATCACGGCTCGAACCTCAGGTCGGTCTCGCCGACGCGGACGACGTCGCCGGGCGCGAGCCGGCGCGGCCGCGTCACGCGGATGCCGTTGACGAACGTGCCGTTCGTCGAGCCGATGTCGTCGACCCAGATGCCGTCGCGCCGGGGCTCGATCCGTGCGTGGCGCGCCGACGCGTACTCGTCCGCGTCGAGCGGGATGTCGTTGCCCGCGGCGCGCCCGAGCGTGAGCGGGTGCGCGTCGAGCGTGACGACGTCCCCCTCGTCGAGGGC
>Ga0335075_10006570_pt1 | contig 17933 bp, 14 predicted proteins | sample Lox_Sample_24_FD_206723 | JGI IMG/M metagenome (GOLD analysis project Ga0335075, IMG submission 206723) | Soil microbial communities from Loxahatchee National Wildlife Refuge, Florida, United States - Lox_Sample_2.4 | ecosystem: Environmental > Terrestrial > Soil > Wetlands | place: USA...
GAGCACCCGGATGTCACCGCTGCCCGCGTCGACCGCGACGATCTCACCGGCACCGGGCTGCTGCGCCAGGGCGGTGGCGGCGGCTTTCTGATCGGCGCTGCTCAGCGTCGTCTGCACGGTCGTGCCGGGGTGGCCGGGCGAGTCCCACAGCGTCGCGATCGTGGCGCCGGCCGAGTTCGCCACGACGATCGAGGTAGTCGGCGTGCCGACCAGATCGTCCTGGAACGCCTGCTCAAGACCGGACTCTCCCACGGTCATGCCGGGCTGGTAGGCGGCCCCCTCGGCGCGCAGCACCGGCGAGTTCTCCGTCCCGACCTCGCCGACCGTCTGCGGCTCGGCCGAATCGAACAGCCGCTGCGTCTGCCGCACGTAGCCGAGGCCAGGCACCTTGGCCAGCTTCGGCCACTGCGCGCTGAACGAGCCCGGCTGCGAGCCCGCCTGAAGGGTAAGCAGCGACAGGAATGAGCCCGGAGGGGCGGCCTGAATCTGGCCGAGCACCTGCTGTTCGTCGAGGCCGGTGACGGCGCTGAACTTGGCGGCGGTCGCCGCCTCGTCGGCGAGCCTGTCCGGGTACACGCCGATCTGGTAATCGGCCGACTCGGTCACCAGCGGCTGGCCGTTCATGTCGGTGATCTGGGCGCGCATCGGGAAGGTGGTCACCGCCGCCAGCCGGTCGCCCGCCGCCAGGCTGGGGTTGATGAGCGAGGGCGTCCAGTGAATGATCCACTGGCCGCCGGATGAGGTCACAAGGAATCGCCCGGTGTAGGTCCACTGCTGCCCGGACTGCGCCAGGTCCACGGTGGCCTGGAATTCGGCCACCGCCGTGGACCCGTGCTGCGTGATGGACTTCAGCGCGAAGAACGCGTCCGTCGCGTCGACGTCGGTGTAGGCGGCGGCAAGCTCGGCCGTAACCCGGCCGGCCCCGCCGTCGGTGAGCGCGGCCGCCTGCGCGTACCGGCCCTGCTGCCAGTCGAGCAGGAACGCCTGCACGGCCGGCTCGGGCGACGCCTCGCTGCCGAAGCCGTCGGCGAAGCCGACGCCCAACGCGGCGATGACGAGCACGAGAACGGCGGCCATCTTCTGCTTGCGCGACAGCCAGGTCTTGCGCGCCGTCTGCTTGCGATGTCGACTGCCGCCGGACCTGGGCGGCCGGCTCTTCGACGGTGCCGTGTTTGAGGACGGTTGCTGGACGCTCGGTCCGCCCGGCGGCACCGGGCCGCCCGGCACTTCCGGCGCATCCGGAAGTGCCGGTAGAACGGGGTCGGCGACCCCGTCACCGCCGACAGGCCTGACCGGGGTCTGCGTGCCTAGCCCGAGGGGCGGGAACGGCACGTGTACCCGGGGTCGGCCGGCGTGGCTACCCCGCTCACGCGAGCGCGCAGTCACCGTCAGCCTCCGGAGTCACCGTCGTCGCCGAATGGCACGCTCAACCTCCCTGGCCGCGTCTCTCTTGGCCAGGTCTTGTCTCTTATCATATGTCCGTTTACCGCGGGCAAGTGCGAGCTCCACCTTGACTTTGCCGTCCTTGAAGTAGAGCGACAGCGGGACCAGCGTCAGCCCCTGCTCTGACGTCTTGCGGACCAGTCGCTCGATCTCCCCCCGGTGCAGCAGAAGCTTCCTGGTCCGCCTGGGCAAATGGTTCGTCCACGTTCCCTGGGTGTACTCCGGGATATGAACGTTGTGTAGCCAGACTTCCCCGTCAACGACCTGCGCGAACCCATCAGCGAGCGACGCGCGGCCGGCCCGCAGTGATTTGACCTCGGTGCCGGTCAGCGCGACCCCGGCTTCAAGCGTCTCCTCGATGGCATACTCATGCCGAGCCCGCCGGTTCGAGGCGATGACCTTGTTTCCCTGCTCGCGTGGCACGTCTCTCCTGTCGGACCTTCCCCTGAGTACAGAAGATACCTAGACCCTCAGGTAGCGGCGAAGGGTTACGAACGCCGTGACGCCGCAGAGGGCCACCCCGATGACCATCGCGAGCACGATGACCTCGATCAAGTCGCCCATCGAGAGCCCGACGTTGTAGCTGAAATACTGCTGCAGGTTGTTCAGCAGCAGCGACTTGACCCCGATGAGCAGCGCAGCCGCGATCACCCAGCCGAACAGGCCGGCGATCACGCCTTCCAGCAGGAACGGTAGCTGGATGTAGAAGTTGGAGGCGCCGACGAGCCGCATGATGCCGGTCTCTCTGCGCCGGTTGAACGCCGACAGCCTGATCGTGTTGGCCACCAGCAGCACCGCGGCGACGACGAGGATCAGGGCCACGACGACGACCCCGTTCCGCAGGCCGTTGAGCAGGTTGTAGAACTTCTGGAGGATTGTCATCTCGTCGATGACCGAGTCCACCCCGGCGGCCCCCTGGACCGCGCTCGCGACGATCTGGTAGTCGGCCGACGGGTTGCGGAGCTTGATCTCGAGCGAGGGCGGCAGTTCGCTCGCGGTGACGGTGGAGACGAGCGACTGCTCGTTGGACATCGCCGTCTTGAACAGCGTGTACGCCTCCGCCTGCGACACGTAAGTGACGTTCTCGACCTGCGACATGCTCTTCAGCGTGGTCTCCAGCTGCTGCTGCTGGGCCGGGGTTATCGCGCCGTGGCAGGTCGGGTTGATGTCCCCCTTGTAGCAGAGGTAGACCGAGATCTCCACCTGGCTCTGCCAGTACGTGCGCGTGCGATCGACCTGCTTGACGAAGAGCAGGCCCGTGCCGAGCAGGGAGAGGCTGATCGCCACCACGACGATGAGCGCCATGGTCATGGTGAGGTTCCGGCGCAGCCCGACCCAGATCTCCTGGAACACGAAGTTAGAACGCATACTGGCCTTATCTCATCCTTGGTAAGTCATGTGCCGTCGATCAAGGCACCCGGTAAGCGGGCGGTAATAACCCGGACGCCTAGTAAGCCTGACCGTAGACGCCGCGGTTCTGGTCGCGGACGACCTTGCCGTACTCAAGCTCGATCACGCGCTTGCGCATCGAGTCGACGATCGCGGCGTCGTGGGTGGCCATGACGACGGTCGTCCCCGTCCGGTTGATCCGGTCGAGGACCTTCATGATGCCGATCGAGGTGGCCGGGTCGATGTTTCCCGTCGGCTCGTCCGCGAGGAGGATCATCGGCCGGTTGACGAACGCGCGGGCCATCGCGACGCGCTGCTGCTCGCCGCCGGAGAGCTGGTCGGGCATCCGGTCGTGCTTGCCCTCCAGGCCCACCAGGTCGAGCACCTCCGGGACGACGCGGCGGATGAACCGCCGGGGCTTGCCGATCACCTCGAGCGCGAACGCCACGTTCTGCTCGACGGTCTTGCTCGGCAGCAGCCGGAAGTCTTGGAACACGCAGCCGATCTTGCGCCGGAGGGCCGGCACCTTCCAGTTCGTGAGGCGGGCGAGGTCGTTGCCCGCCACCAGGATCCTGCCGTCGTTGGGACGCTCCTCGCGCAGGATCAGCCGGAGGAACGAGGACTTGCCAGAGCCGGACGGCCCCACGAGGAAGACGAACTCCCCCTTGTTGACCGTCAGGTCGACGTTCTCAAGCGCGGCCCGATTCTGGTTCGGGTAGACCTTGGTTACGTTCTGGAACTCGATCACTGGGCCATCACACGATCTCTCGATGAAGGGCTGTTGTACGCCCGGCCTTAAGCGCGTCGGCGCTGGTAGGCCGCCACACGGGTATTTCCGGCCGAGCCGGGCAACTTACGGGTAACCTGGGTTGGCCAGGGAACAGTCTAGGGGGAAACTGGCAGCTAAGGCTCCAGATCACGCCAAGTGCGCCGGGGCACTGCAACCGGAAGGAGTCTGAAATGAGCTGCGAGCACCTCATCTGCGCCAACTGCGCGGGACCCGTGGTCGAGGGCCGCTGCTCGGTCTGCCGGGCCGCCCGCGAGCACGTCCATCATCACGGCCTGACCCTGACACCGCAGCTGCTTGTCGCGGCCGCCCTGCTGCTCCTGCTCGGCCTCCTCATCGCCACTCACGTGGTCCCGTAGGCCTCGGGGCAGCTGCTCCGGGCTGCTATTCGCCCTTCTCATTGCGGCGGAGCCAGCGAATCTCGGCGTCGATGAAGTCGTCGATCTCGCCTTCGAGGACGGCCAGCGCCTGGCCGGTCTCGTGACCGGTGCGCACGTCCTTCACGTTCTGGTACGGGTAGAGCACGTAGTTCCTGATCTGGGTGCCCCAGGCACGGCCGCCGTCGCCGCGCAGCGCGTCAAGCTCCTTGGCCTCCTCAAGGCGCCGCCGTTCAAGCAGCTTGGCCTGGAGGACGGCCATCGCCGAGGCCCGGTTCTGGATCTGGGAACGCTCGTTCTGGCAGGAGACCACGATCCCGGTCGGCAGGTGGGTGATCCGCACCGCCGAGTCGGTCGTGTTGACGCCCTGGCCGCCCGGGCCCGATGAGCGGAACACGTCGACCCGGAGCTCGTCGTCGGGGATGTCCACGTGGTCGGTCTGCTCGGTCACCGGCAGCACGTCGACCCCGGCGAACGAGGTCTGGCGGCGGCCCTGGTTGTCGTACTTGGAGATGCGGACCATCCGGTGCGTGCCCTGCTCGCCACGGAGCGTGCCGTAGGCGTAGGGCGCCTTGACCGCGAACGTGGTGGACTTGATGCCCGCTTCGCCGTAGGACACGTCGTAGACCTCGGCCGGGTACTTGTGCCGCTCGGCCCAGCGCAGGTACATCCGCTGCAGGTTCCCGGCGAAGTCCTCGGCGTCGGCGCCGCCGGCCTGCGAGTTGATCGTGATCAGCGCCTCGCGGATGTCGTACTCGCCGTTCAGCAGCGTGCGGACCTCGAGGGCGTCAATGTCCTTGCGCACCGCCACGAGGTCGGCGATCGCCTCGTCCCTGGCCGCCTGCTCGTGCATCTCGTCGGCGAGCTCGAACATCACCTGGGTGTCGGCCAGCCGCTGCCGCAGGCTCTCCATCCGCGCCAGCTCGCCCTCGAGGTAGGACAGCCGCCTGGTGACCTGCTGCGCCCGCGTCTGGTCCTCCCAGAGCCCAGGGTCGGCGGACTGCTCGCGCAAGTCGGCCGCCTCGATGCGCATCGCCTCAGGGTCGACCACTGCCTCGATGGTGTCGAGCTTGGACGACAGTTCCGGTATCTCGTCTGCGGGATCGGTAGCTGCCATGCGGGAAAGCCTACGCGAATTAGGGCCTGTCAGCGTATCCAGCACGCGCCGACCGCCTGCCGAGGCCCGATATCCTCACGATCTGTGGCACACGAAAAGCGCGGGGCTCGGCTGAGGCTGGCGCGCCCGACCGGGACGCGGCCGGCCGGCCTGCGGCTGGCCTACCCGATGGCGCTGGCCCTGACGGCGGCGCTGGCCGTCGCGGGCTGCGCCTCGGCGCCCGCCGACACGACCGCGAGCAGCGCGAACACCAGCAGCGCGCCCGCCCTCACCCAGGCGACGGCACTCCAGGCGTTCGACGCCTACGTCGGCACCAGCAACCAGGCCGCCGCGACCGATGACGGCAAGCTGGCGCTGTCGGTGGTCACCGGCGCGCAGCAGTCGCTGGTCTCGGCCACGCTCAAGAGCGACGCCGCCAGCAGCGTGTCCGGCGACACCAGCGCCTACAGCAGCGCCCTCAGCATCTTCCCGGCGCTCGTCCAGTACACCTACGGCGCCCCGACGTTCTACCTGCCCGAGCCGTCCGGCTACCCGCGCTTCTTCCTGGCCGACGTCACCCGGGCGCTGGTGCTCAAGAGCGCCAGGCCGGGCGGCACGGACGCGACCACCTCGGTCGGCGGGGCCCGGGTGCCGGCCGACGGCCCGGTGCTGATGGTCTTCGAGCAGTCAGCCGCCGCCGGGCCCTGGCAACTGGCCAGCATCGCCCAGTTCCCCTCGGGCGCGACCTTGCCGAGCCTGGCTGCGGACAAGAACGGCTACGTCCCGCAGGTGCCGCTGACCTCGACTGACCTGCTGGCGCAGCCCTACGCCACCGGCCCCCTGCAGGCGGCCGTGGTCGACGACGGCCCCGCCAGCGCCGCCGCCAGGGCGGTGGCGGCGGGCCCGCTGACCACCGGCCTGTACCAGGCAGCGCGCGACCGCGCCGACAACGACCTCAAGGTGCCGGCCGGCGACGTCTACCAGTGGTCGATGGAGGGCACGCCCTACCCCGCGTTCGCGCTCCGGACGGCCGACGGCGGCGCCCTCGTCCTGTACGCGATGTACCTGAACTCCACGGTCGCCGTCCCCGGCTACTTCGACGACGCCAGCCCGATCCAGCCAGGCACCCCGATCAAGGTCCCGCAAGATCTGCTTCCCCTCCTCCCATCCGGCCAGCCCAGCCCCCGGGTCAAGCTCGCGGCCCAGACCCTCTTCTCCTTCGCCGCCATCGACCCCCCGGCGACCTCGCCCAAGATCACGGTGCTAGCCATCGGCGGCGGCCTCAACTACGCCACCGCTTCCTAAACCCTGTTTGGCGCTGTGACCCACAACGCTAAAACCCTGTTGGCGCTGTGACCCACAACGCCAATAGGTTCAGCGCTGTGGCCCACAGCGCCAACGGTGACCTGTCGTTGTGGCCCACAGCGCCAACCATGGCTGGACGCTGTGGAGTTCACCTGAACGCTGCACGCACCGCGCCAGCCCCTAAAGAGTTCACCTGAACGCCTTACGCCCGCGTCAGCCCTGAGAACAGATCCCGTTGCGAGACCTAGATTCCCGACCGACCGAGAAGAGGGATGGGCGGCTCAGGGAGAATTCCTCCGGCCTTCCGTGGGAGTGCCGGAGGAATTTTTCCTGGCCGCCCACCCGACATGCGGGTTTGACTTTGATCTTTGAGACGCCTACGAAATCAGCGTCCTGATCACGCGAACCGCGACCGAGAGTGTGGTGAAGGTGAACCGGTCGCTCTCCCAGATCTCCGCCAGCGTGGCCGCCGCCCGCGAAACGGCGTCGGAGTTCCGCGCCTCCCAGGCCGAGACCAGGGCCGCCGCCTCTTCCGGCGACGCCCCGTCGGCCGGGCAGCCGACCGCGAGCACGTCCCGCGTCAGCGCCGCGTGCGCGCCGTACAGGTCGTCGCGCAGCGCCGACCTGGACATCGCGGCCCAGCGGTCCTCGCGCGGCAGTGCGACGACGAGGTCCCTGAGCCGCCCGAGCTGGAGCCGGTCCGCAACCGCGAAGTAGACCGCCGCGGTCTCGGCGATCCCGCACGAGCTGGCCGACGCGCTCATCACGATGTCGAACGCCGAGTACGACGGCACCATCGCCGCCACCTCGTCGGCCAGGCCCGCGGGCACGCCAAGCCCGGCGAAGGAGGCGCGCCGTTCCTCGTAGCCGGCCAGGTCCCGCCCGGAGAGCACCTTCGGCAGGGCGGCACGGACCGCGGCGACGCCCTCGGCGAAGAAGTCCGCCGTCTCCGCGATGCCGAACGGCGGCCGCCGGTTCACCAGCAGCCACCTTGTCGCCCGTTCGACGAGCTTGCGCGCCTCGAGGACGACCGCGATCCTTGCGCCGGAGTCCACCTCGCCCGCCAGCCCGTCCACCTGCTGCCAGAACTCCGACATGCCGAAAACCTCGCGCGCCACCAGCCACGCCCGGGTGATGTCGGGCACCGGCAGGCCGGTCTCCTCGCCCAGCCGGAACAGGAACGTGGAGCCGCCGGTGTCCACCATCTCGTTGATGACCGAGGTGGTGATGATCTCCCGCCGCAGCCGGTGCACGCCGAGCTGATCCGCGAACCGCTCGCGGAGCTGGGCCGGGAAGTACCCGGCGAGCACGGACCGCAGCGCCGGGTCGTCGGGCAGGTCGGAGCCAAGCACGAGCTGTCCGGCGGCGATCTTGGTGTGCGCCAGCAGCAGGGCGAGCTCGGGCGTGGTCAGCCCGGTGCCGGCCGACCGCCTGGCCGCGATCTCCTTCTCCCCCGGCAGCCCGTCGCCCTGCAGCGAGATTCGCTTCTGCCGGGCGAGCTGGCGCAGGTAGCGGGCGTGCACGTGGAGCAGCCTCGGCGCCTGGTGCCGGGCGACCGCGAGGGCCATGTTCTGACCGTCGTTGTGCCGCAGCACGTGCGCGGCGACCTCGTCGGTCTGCGCGTGCAGCAGCTCGCCGCGCTCCTCGGTGCGGATCTCGCCGCTTGCGATCGCCCCGGCCAGCAGGATCTTGATGTTGACCTCGTGGTCGGAGGTGTCCACCCCGGCGGAGTTGTCGATGAAGTCGGTATCGACCAGACCGCCGCCGAGCGCGTACTCGATCCGCGCCGCCTGGGTGAGGCCCAGGTTGCCGCCCTCGGCCACGACCCGCGCCCGCAGCTCGGGCGCGGAGACGCGCACGGCGTCGTTCGACCGGTCCCCCACCTGGGCGTCGGTCTGGTGCGAGGCCTTGACGTAGGTGCCGATGCCGCCGTTCCACAGCAGGTCGACCGGCGCGCGCAGGATCGCGGAGATCAGCTCGTCCGGGGAGAGCGCGGCGACGCCGGGGTCCAGGCCGAGCGCGGCCCGGGTCTGGGCCGAGATCGGGACCGACTTCGCCGATCGGGCCCACACGCCGCCGCCGTCCGAGATCAGCGACGAGTCGTAGTCGGCCCAGGACGACCTGGGCAGGTCGAACAGCCGCTGCCGCTCAGCGAAGCTGACCGCCGGGTCCGGGTCCGGGTCAACGAACACGTGCCGGTGATCGAACGCCGCCAGCAGCTTCATGTGCCGCGAAAGCAGCATCCCGTTGCCGAACACGTCGCCCGACATGTCCCCGACGCCGACCGCGGTGAACTCGTCGGTATCGGGGTTGAGCCGCAGCGTCGCAAAGTGCCAGCGGACCGATTCCCAGGCGCCGCGGGCGGTGATGCCCATCTTCTTGTGGTCGTAGCCCTCGGAACCGCCGGAGGCGAAGGCGTCGCCCAGCCAGTACTGGTAGCGGCCGGCGATCTCGTTGGCGAAGTCGGAGTAGGTCGCGGTCCCCTTGTCCGCCGCCACCACCAGGTACGGGTCGTCGCCGTCGAGACGGACCACGCCCACCGGCGGGACCACTTGGTCGCCGACGATGTTGTCGGTGACGTCGAGCATCGCGCTGATGAACATCTGGTAGCAGGCGAGCACCTCGGCCTGGTAGGCGTCGCGGTCGGCCGGGTCGGGCAGCCGCTTGCAGACGAACCCGCCCTTCGCGCCCGACGGGACGATGACCGAGTTCTTCACCTCCTGCGCCTTGACCAGGCCGAGCACCTCGGTGCGGAAGTCCTCGGGCCGTTCCGACCAGCGCAGACCGCCGCGGGCGACCGCGCCGAAGCGCAGGTGCACCGCCTCGAGCCGCGGCGAGTACACGAAGATCTCGAACTTGGGCCTCGGCTCCGGTACCCCGGGCACGCTGCCGGGCGCGAGCTTGAGCACCAGGTACGGTGCGCGCTCGCCGTCGCCGAGGAGCTGGAAGTAGTTGGTACGCAGGGTCGCCTCGATCAGCGCGAGGTAGGAGCGGAGGATCCGGTCGTGGTCGAGGATCATCACGTCATCGAGCGAGCCCCTGAGCTCCTCGCCGATCGCGCTGCAGCGCTCCTCGGCGCCGTCCTGCCAGACCGGGTCGAAGCGGGACTCGAAGAAGCGGACGAGCAGGCGGGTGATCGCCGGGTTGGAGCGCAGCACCCGCTGCAGGTAGGCCTGGCTGAACTGGGTTCCGGCCTGGCGCAGGTACCGCGCGTACGCGCGCAACAGCACAACCTGCCGCCAGGTCAGCCCGGCGTCGAGCACCAGGCCGTTGAAGTCGTCGTCCTCGGTCTGGCCGCGCCAGACCGACCCGAGCGTTGACTCGAACCCGGTGCAGGCGGCGGTGACCTCGGCCGCGGTGAGCTTCCCGCTCCGGGTCCGCTGAAGGCTGAAGTCGTAGATCCAGAACGAGCGGTCGCTCCCCGCGAACTCGTAAGGATGCTCGTCGAGCACCTCTAGTCCCATGTGCTGCAGCTGCGGCAGCACGTCAGACAGCGTGATCGGGATGAGGCGGAAGAGCCGCAGTCGCCACGGTCCGTTCGGGCTAATCGAAAGACGGATGTCGAACTGCCCGGCACCCTCCTGCAACCGCAGGACCACCGCGAGATCTTCCACTGCCTGGACGGGGGTGGTGTCGGTCTTGTAGGCCTCGGGGATGCCGTCGGTCAGGCTCAGCAGCGCGGTAGCGCGGGCGGGGCCGAGCTGACGCTCGGCCTCGGCGGCGAGGTCCTCGTCCCACGAGCGGACCGCGGCCGCGATCCGCGCCTGCAGCGCGGCCTGGTCGACCTCGGCCAGCGGATGGCCGGGGGCGGCATAGACGACCACGTGCAGCCGGGCCAGCGCCGAGTTGCCGACCATGGCGCCGTAGTCCACCGAGTCGCCGCCGAGGGCGCTGCGCAAGATGTCCTGGACGCGCAGCCTGACCTTGGTGGTGTACCGGTCCCTGGGCAGATAGACCAGGCACGACACGTACCGGCCGTAGGCGTCCGGTCGCAGGAAGAGGCGGACCTGCTTGCGCTCGCCGAGCCCGAGCACCCCCCGGGCGATCGGGATGAGCTGCTCGGTGCTGATCTCGAAGAGCTCCTCGAGCGGGTAGCCCTCGAGGATCTCGGTCAGCGCCTTGCCGTCGTGACTGTCCTCGGGCAGCCCGGCGGCGGCGAGCACGGCGGCGAGCTTGCGGCGGAGCACCGGGATGCGGGTGATCGACTCGGTGAAGGCCGCCTGCGTGTAGAGGCCGAGGAACCGGTACTCGCCGGTCACCTCCCCGGTCGGGCTGAACGTCCGGATCGCCACGTAGTCGAGGAACTTGGGCCGGTAGACGGTGGACCGGATGGACGACTTGGCCATCACCAGCAGCCGCGCCCGGCGGTGGCCCGCGCGGTCCTTGGGCAGGGTGACCGTGAACGAGTCGATGCGGTCGTGCCGCAGGATGCCGAGTCCGGTGCCGGGCACGGGCCTGAGCTCGGCCTCGCCCGGCTCCTCCCCCTCACCGGTCCTGACCAGGTCGTACTTGCGGTAGCCGAGGAAAGTGAAGTGGCCCGCCGACAGCCAGGCGAGCAGTTCGCTCGCCTCCGCCTCCTCCGAGCCGCCCTCGTCGGTCAGCGCCGCGACCAGTTCCCTGGCGGCGCCGCGCATCCGCCGCTGGTCCTCCATGGCGACCCGCAGGTCATCGAGGACGCGGCGCAGGTCTTCTGCCAGCCGCTGCTCGTCCGCTACCTGGCCGAGCTCGACGTGGATCCACGACTCGCTGACCGACCCGTCGCCCGCCAGGGCGATCCCGTGGGCCGTGCCCGCCACGTCCCTGCGCACGGTGAGTACCGGGTGCACGATCAGCCGGATGTCGGCCGCGTGCCGGTTGAGCTCCATCGTCACGGAGTCGACCAGGTACGGCATGTCGTCGGTGACGATGTCGACGACGGTCCCGGCGTTGGTCAGGGCGCCGACCACCCCGCCGCTTGACTGGGCCGGGCGCACGCCGACGGCGGGGCGGCCCTGCGGGCGGCTCGCGCCGAGCGCGGCGTGCCTGGCGACCGTCTCGGCCAGCCGGTCAGGTCCGGCCGCGATCAGGTCCTCGGGGGCTACGCGCCGGTAGTACGCGGTGACGAAGGCGATCCGGTCGCCGACCTCCTGGCCAGGCGCGCCGGGGGCCCCCGGCGCCGCGGGAGGCGCGGTCGAGGCGCCCTCCACCCCGCCATCCGCCCAGAGTGAGGCCGCCTTCGCGAGCAGCGCCAACGCATCTTCCCTGGTGTCGTCCGAGGCCATCATCGCCTCGTCCGCGCTTTCCGGCATTACTCGTCCACTCCTTTGTGGTGGCCGCAGCGGCACGTCGTTGTGTCGGGGGGCTGGGTTGGTGCACATAGGCATGCGGCGGCTCGCCACGTGTTACCGCGACGGTCGCTAACGTGAGCTACTGATCGCCATCAGTCACGACGAGCGCACGTTGAGGTGATCCTCAAACGCACTTCGATGTCCTCCTACCTACAGACTAGAGCGCGAAACGGACGCCGACGACACTTCCGGGACACAGCTGCGTCAGGAATCGGCCGAGGTGATCAACGCGACAAGGGCTTGGATGTCGGTCAGATCGCGCAGAACCGCGTCCGCGCCGGCATCTCGGAGCTCGGCCGAGGATGCGCGCCCGCTCGCCACCGCGACCGAGGTGGCCCCGCCGGTCCTGGCCGCCTCCACGTCGCGGGGCGAGTCGGCGATGTAGATCGTCGCCCGTTCGGCGAAGCTCGTACGGTACTTCTCCTCGGCCCGCAGCCGGGCGGCGCGCAGCAGCGCGCCCTTGGGGTAGACCTCGGAGCCCGCGAAGCCGCCGATCGCCAGGTCGAGGTGCCGGTCCAAGCCGAAGGCGCGGAGCTTGAGCATCGCGTTCGGGCGACTCGACCCGGTGAGCACGGACTGGACGACGTTCGCCAGGCCGGCCACGGCGATGACGGCCTCGGCCGCCCCCGGCATCGGGGCACCGTCGTCGGTGAGCTGCTTTTTGCGGGCGGCGAGCCGGGTGGCGAACTCCGAGCCGAACGGGGCGAGCAGCCGTTCCGAGTCCCCGTCGGCCCGCAGGCTCACGCCGTTGCGGCCGAGCGCGTCGAAGAAGATCTCCGGTTCTGTGTACCCCACCATCTGCGGCAGTTGAACCAGCGGCCGACCGGTGACCTCGGCGAACGCCTCGGCGTAAGCCGCCCGGGTGACCTTGGTGACGTCGAGCAGTGTCTGGTCGATATTCCACAGCACAAGCCGATGAATCGCACGCCTCCCAACCCTCAGCATGCGGGGCTCCCGCCCCCCATGCCCCCCGGCCGGCTCCCCCAGCATAGGGGCTCTAGTACAGGTACTGGAGCTCCTGGGTGGCGTACCAGGCCAGCTCGTGGGCCTCGGCCGAATCGACGGTGAAGGATGCGTCGTCATCGCCAGCGTCGGCGGCGGCGATCGCGTCCGCGGCGGCGGCCACGTCCGCCGCCGATCCGGGGTCGTCGAGGTGCCCGGCGGCCAGCGCCGTCACCGGGATCACGGCGGCGACCACGACTGCGGCCGACTCGTCGTCGTACGCCTGCCAGCTCACGTCGGCGTCGGGGACGTCGGCCGCGAGCGCCACCCGGCGGCGCGGCGCGTCCGGGTCGGCGTCAAGCAGCCGCAGCGACTGGCGCGCGGCCGCCAGCATCGCCACGTACTCGAGCTCCTCGTCGTCACCGCTCGCATAGGCCTCACGCAGGGCCGGGGTGACCGCGAAGGCACGCAGCGGGGCCGGGCCGACCTGCCCGTCCGCGAGGATCTTGGCCAGGCCCGGCAGCGTGGACGCCAGGTAAACCCGCATGACCGATCATCGTAGCGACTTCGGCTCGCCCACGGCGCCCACCACCAGCGCGACGGCGTCCGGGAGCGGAGTGTGCTCCCACAGCCGGACCACGGTCCAGCCCGCCTGGACGAGGGCCTCGTCGGCGGCGCGGTCGCGCTCGACGTTCCTGGCCAGCTTGGGCGACCAGTACCACTCGTTGCTCTTGGGCTTGGAGCCGTGCTCCGGGCAGGCGTGCCAGAAGCACCCGTCGACGAACACCGCGACCTTGCGCCGGGTGAACGCGACGTCCGGGCGGACCCGGCGGAGCGGCAGGTCGAGCCGGAAATCCTTGCGGTACCGATACCCCATCGCGTGCAGCGCGGCGCGGAGCGCGAGCTCCGGCTTGGTATCGGTGCGCCGGTTCGCCTTCATGTTCGCGGTGACGCCGGCCGACGCCGGGAAGGGGTACGGCTTCGCGGCCGTCCCCGCAGGCTCGCTGGCAACGTTTTGCGCTATCTCCTGCGCCACGTGGGAGAGCCTAGTACGCCGGCCGCCGAGTCTGGGGCGGTCTGCGGGACAGGCGGAGACACGGTCCGTTCGATCTAATTCCTAGTATTTCTGTTGACTTTATCCACTTAGCTGGGGCACCATGGGTTAACTCTGTTCAGCGACGGAAGAGGTGACGGTGCTCGTACAAGTCCCGCGCTCGGCGACGCGAGACGCTCCTGTCTGGGCCGAGACCGACGGCGGGCGAGTCTGGCAATTCCTGCCCGGCCGGGGCTGGCTCCGGCTGATCAGCCTGCTGGCGGTGGTGGGCATCTGGCAGTTCCTGAGCGCAACCGGCGTCCTCCCGGCAACCCGTCTGGCTTCCCCCGTCACCATCGCGCACACCGCCTACACCCTGGTGACGACCGACTCGCCGACCTACGGGACGCTCCAGGCGTCGCTGCTCGTCTCGGCCGAGCGGTGGGGCATCGGGCTCTGCGTCGGCATCGCGATCGCGGTGCTTCTCGCGGTTGCTAGCGGTCTCAGCCGGATCGGCGAGTACGCCTTCGACCCGGTGCTCAACGCGGCCCGGTCGATCCCGCTGCTCGGCCTGCTGCCGCTGTTCATCGTCTGGTTCGGCATCGGCGACATGCCCAAGATCCTCATCGTGGTGCTCGGCGCGCTGTTCCCCATGTACGTCAACATGTTCGCCGGCATCCGCGGCGTGGACCCCAAGCTCGGCGAGCTCGGCCGGGTGCTCGGGTTGTCCCGGTGGGAGTTGGTGCGGCACGTGGTGCTGCCAGGATCGCTGCCTTCGGCGCTGACCGGGCTCCGGCTGAGCGTGGTCGGGTCGCTGCTCGCCCTCGTCGTCGGCGAGCAGATCAACGCCAACGCCGGGCTCGGCTTCATGATCAACACGGCCGAGCAGTTCCTGGCCAACAACATCATCATGGTCTGCCTGTTCATGTACGCCATCCTCGGCCTGCTCGCTGACGGGGCGGTCAGGCTGGTGGAACGCAGAGCGCTGGCGTGGCGACGGGAGTTCGCGCAGTGAGCAGAGCCAGGACGACCACCACCGCCACGGCGGTCGCGAATGATCAGGTCGCGGCCTCCGTGCGGGATCTGAGCAAGCGTTTCGGTAACCGGATAGTGTTCGACGGGCTCACCCTGGACATCAAGGCGGGCGAGTTCGTCGCGATGATCGGGCGGAGCGGGTCAGGCAAGTCCACCCTGCTTCGGGCGCTGGCCGGGCTCGACCGGGACGTGTCGGGGTCGATGGCCGTGGCCGAGCCGGTCGCGGTCGCCTTCCAGGAGCCGCGCCTGGTGCCCTGGAAGCGGGTGCTCGACAATGTCGCGCTCGGGCTGCGCGCCCCCGACCCGGCCCGGGTGGCCGCCGAGGCACTCGCGGAGGTCGAGCTCACCGAGCGCGTGTCGGCCTGGCCTCTGACCCTGTCCGGCGGCGAGGCGCAGCGGGTCTCGCTGGCCCGCGCGCTGGTCAGGTCGCCGTCGCTGCTCCTGCTCGACGAGCCGTTCAGTGCCCTGGACGCGCTGACCACGATCTCCATGCACCGGCTGGTACTCCGGCTGTGGGAAACCCACCGGCCCGCGGTGCTGCTCGTCACCCATGACGTCGACGAGGCGCTAGCGCTGGCCGACCGGGTGCTGGTGCTCGGCGCCGGGCGGATCGCCTACTCCGCCGCCATCGACGTGCCGCGCCCCAGGGACCGGAACCACCCGGAGCTGACCGCGCTGCGGCTGCGGCTGCTGAGCGAGCTCGGTGTGTCCATGGGCGACACCGACGAGCTGATCTAGACCGGCCAGGGCAACTGCCCGGGTGGGTTGCGGTGGCTAATTTCCTATCGAAACAATCGAAATAGAAGGATAGACATTGAACCGTAGACGGAAGAAGCTTCTGGCATTCTCGGCCATCGCCCTGGCCGGCCTGGCCGCGACTGCCTGCTCCTCATCAAGCAGCTCAAGCTCCACCCCGACGGCGGTCCCGGCGGCCGCGTCAAGCAGCGCGTCGCCGTCGAGTTCGGTCAACCTGTCCTCGGTCACGCTGAACGTCGGCGACCAGAAGGGCACCGGTGCGGAGGCGATCCTCAAGGCCGCTGGCCTGCTGAACACGCTGCCGTTCCACGTGAACTGGTCCGACTTCACCTCCGGGCCGCCGATGCTCGAGGCGATGGCCTCGGGCTCGGTCGACGTCGGCGGCGTGGGCGATGCCCCGCCGGTCTTCGCGGCAGCCGGCGGCGAAGGGGTCGAGATCGTCGGCGCCCGCACGGTGCCGGGCGGTGACCAGGATGCGGTCGTCGTCCCCAAGGGCTCCCCGATCACGTCCATCCAGCAGCTCAAGGGCAAGAAGATCGCCTACGGGTCCGGCAGCTCGGGCAACTACGAGCTGCTGACCGTGCTCACGGCGGCCGGGCTGACCACCAAGGACGTCACCATGGTGAACCTGCAGCCGGCCGACGCGCTGGCGGCCTTCACCTCCGGTTCGGTCGATGCCTGGGCCATCTGGCCGCCCTATGTCCAGCAGGTCGTCGCCCAGGACGGCGCCAAGGTGCTCGCCCGGGGCCCGCAGTACGGCAGCCCTTACTCCTACGAGGTCGCCTCCAAGGCGGCCGTGGCCAACCCGGAGAAGGCGGCGGCGATCCAGGCCTACCTCACGACGCTGAACAAGGCCTATATCTGGGCGGAGAAGAACCCGGACGCCTGGGGCGCCGCCTGGGCCGCGGCGACCGGTCTGCCCGCCAGCATCACCGACGTGGCCGCGACGGTCGACTCCACCACGCCGGTCGTGATCAACAACGCCATCACGACGTCGGAACAGGGACTGGTGACCCAGTTCTACAAGGCCGGGCTGATCCCGACCAGTCCGAACATGTCGGGATTCATCACGACCCAGTTCAACTCGTCGGTCAGCGGCGGCTGACGCCGCCGCAGTCAGCCGAATGCGCCTGGACGCGCGGTCGGCGCCGCGATCGGCGGCGCCGACCGCGCGTCTGCGTTCCCGCTGGCCCGGGCGCCGATGGGCCGCGCTGAGCGACGGCCGGGGCCGGAATGTCGGTGGGGGCGGGTAGAAGTGGATGCGCAAGCAGTTGCCGCGTTCCGCGGTCGGCCCGCACCCCTGGACGATCCCATGCCTACCGAGCAAGCACTGACGCCCGACGACCTGTCCGCGATGCAGATCCTGAGCGTGCCCGACGTGTGGCCGCCGATCGACTGCCCGCCGACGGTCGATCTTCCTTATCGGCAGCCGGCCGGGCTCCGCGACCCCGGCGGCGGCCGGGTCGAGCTTGCGGCCGACGGCGGACAGGCGTGGCCGCGGCAGTTCGCGGTGCTGCTGGCCGAGGCGCTGACCGGCGAGCGGCCGGTTCGGCAGGTCCTGCCGTGGCTATCGCAGCGCGGCAGCGTGCACCTGCACCGGCTGCTGCCGCTCTTCTGCGGCAGTCGGGGGGCCCGGGTGCAGCGGGTGATGACAACGCAGCCGTCACCGGACGTCATCGAGATGACCCTCATCGTGGCGGTCGGCCCCCGGGTAAGGGCGCTCGCCGTGCGGCTAACGCTCGTGGCCCCCGACCGGCGGCCGGGCTGGCGAGAGAAGCTGCCCGTGCGAACGGGCGTCCCGCGGGCGGTCACGTCAGCCCGTTGGCTCTGCACCGACATCGAGGCCGCGTAGCGGCCCCCGGGCGGGGGCCGCTACGGCACCCAAAGCTACGCCCGCCCGGCCCCGCCGTGGCAGCGCTTGAACTTGCGGCCGGAGCCGCACGGGCACAGGTCGTTGCGGCCTACGGTGGCGTACGGGTCGAGCGAGGCGTCACCGTGCCGCTCCACGCCGCCGCCATCGGCCGGGGCCGAGTACTGGAGCTGACGCGGACGGCGCGGCTCGAGTCCGGCCGGCGTGACCAGATGCGGTCCGGTGTCCTGGCCGGCCTCCGGCTGCCAGGTCCCCGCCTGCTCTGCTTGGGCGGGCGCGGCCGCCGCCTGCGTCCCGCCGCTGCGGGTCGCCGTCTGGCCCCGGCCCGCCGCCGTGGCGTGGCCCCTGCCGTCGTTCGCGGCGTGCCTGCCGCGACCGCGGCCGCCCTGCTGCTGATCCGGCTGCTGGCCGCCCGCGGGCTGGGTTCTGGCCACGCTGCCGGCTGCCCGCTTGCCGAACGCCGCGGGCGGCGCGGCGGGCTCGGGAATGCTCGGCGGCGCGGCCGGCGGTTGCCGCCTTCTGCCCGCGGCAGGGGCGGCGGGCGCAGCGGTCGCCGGAGCGGCGGGCGCCGCC
>Ga0335075_10006571_pt1 | contig 17933 bp, 16 predicted proteins | sample Lox_Sample_24_FD_206723 | JGI IMG/M metagenome (GOLD analysis project Ga0335075, IMG submission 206723) | Soil microbial communities from Loxahatchee National Wildlife Refuge, Florida, United States - Lox_Sample_2.4 | ecosystem: Environmental > Terrestrial > Soil > Wetlands | place: USA...
GGGAGATACATGGGAGCACTTCGGTGAGAAATCAAGCCAGAACGGTCGAAAGGACGGCCCCGGGGCGGGTATGCAACTCTGTTGCGGTCTGTCATGACTCCTCCCACACCGTCCTTGCGCACCACGGGTGGTGCCCAATCATGGGAGGAGTTATCAGCCGCTAACGAGCGGCGTTTTATCCCGCGTGGCGCACGGGAGGCAAACTCCTTTGCCACCGTCATTCAATCACAAGACAAACATTTCGACAAGGCCGTTAAGCCTTAAACGTTGCGACGGATTCGATTGACACTTAGGGAGCGCGAAGCATCGTCGGGCAGCGCCACCAAAGTTCTCAGCACATGCTTTGAGCAGTGCCTTCGGCTGTGGCAGGAATGTGTCAAAACCCTATCTGCTTTGGTCGTTGGGCTTCGCTTTCGAGCCAAAAGCAGATGCCTCAAACAACTTTCGCGCGCAGCACGAAACCATAACCCACACGCTTGGCTTCCGCGAGCCAGTCGGAGACTTCTGTAGACGGCGAATACGGTTCAACCATCTCTCGCGGCTTGTGGGCGAGCGGTGAGCTTCGCAAGTCTTCTTGGTACACTCTCGGTTGGTGCGGGTAGCCGCGAGTTGCGGAACCGCTTGAAGCGCGCGCGGACCTGGGAAGCCGACAAAAAGCAGCCTCTAGCTCGCCTCTGCAAATCGGGATCACACTTGCTACGTCTTTTGATTCTTCGCGCGGTCAGACCTAGAAGGTCAGCTTGAGTGCAAACTGGCCGAAGCGCCGCTCGTCGTTGTTGCTGCCCTCCGCAAAGCTGCCGAGGCCGCCCTTCTCCTCGACGACTTGGAGCGGAGTGGTGGTCGGCGCGAAATAGGCGTTGAAATCAGGGTTCACGTACATGTTGTGGTGGTTGAAAATGTTGAACCCTTCGGCGCGGAACTCCAAATCGAACCGTTCGGTCAGTTTGAAGTTCTTGGTGATGGAGAGATCGTCGCTCCAGGCGCCTGGCCCGCGGAAGGCGTTCCGGCCAGTCATGTCCGCTGGGAATGGTCCGAAATCGGAAACGCCCAGAGTCGGGTTTAGCGGGCCGATGGGAGCTGGGGGCGGAACGGTCAGGGCGGCATAGAGATTAGGCCCGATGTTGACGGGCGTCCCCGTGTGGAACTGCGTAATGGGGGTCGCAGGAGTCAATCGCGGAACGTTCGTAAAATTCAGCAGATAACTTAAATCGGCGATGGAGAAGGGCACGCCGGTTCGTGCCGTGAATATACTGGAGGCCGTCCAGCCTCCCATAACCTCCTGTTTCCAGCCGTTTCCGCCCTTGTACCAGGGCAGCGCCCAAATCGGCGATATGACGATGCGATGACGGACGTCGTAATCCGAGCTTCCGTAGTCGAGTTTGGGATCCAGTATGCTGGTATAACCGAGAGACCACGCATTCAAATTGTTCGAGAACGTGGTGCTGAGATCATCCAGCGAATGTGAGTAGGTGTAGTTGGTAATGAGCGTCAAACCCGTTTTGTGCAGATCCTGCGTCTTGAATGAAACGTTGAGACCGTTATACGAGCTAATACCGCCACTGCCGCGTTCGTTAATGTCCGCATATCGCGAGTTTGGACGTGTGTAGCAGGTGGGCGTGCCGGTCGTTGGATTCGCATAGGGGCACCCGGCGCCGGTAACCAGTGGCGCGCCGAGATATTCCTGCGCGCCGCCGAGCAGGTTGATGTTAGCGAGGTCGTACAAATGAACGCCGTGCGACCCACTGTACGAAACGTCCACGATCGTGTTGGGGGCTAGCTGGTGCTGCACATCCATACTCCAGAATTGGGCTTGGGCGACGTTGATCTTGTCGTCGTTAAAGCGCAACTCCGAGGGAGTCAGCGCCGTCGAAGGCCCAGGAAGGCCCAAGGGGCCGAGGTCGTTGTTCGTGACGAACTGCCCGCAGCTGGCGCCGATAACGCCGCCGGTGGCGCTGCACATGCTCGTGACCACCGCGCTGGCTGGAGGATTGAAGCTGGCGTTGTAGGTTACGTTGCCGAAGTTGCGCTCGTAGCTGATGCCGAACCCGCCGCGGAGACTGGTCTTTCCGTCGCCGAAGACGTCGAGGGCGAAGCCCACGCGCGGCGCTGCCGTCCCCCAGCGCGGCTTCCAGAATCCGCCGACGGGACTTTGCTGGGCGAGGAAGACCCCGCCGTCAGCAACGTCCTCGGGGTAAGTGCCTGCACCGAAGTAAAAGTTGGAGTCAAGGTCCTGGTGGTTGTTGTGTTGGACGCCGTAATGTTCGTAGCGCAGAGCATAGTTCAGCGTCAGCCTGCGTGTAATTTTAAAACTGTCCCCGGCATAGAAATCCCAATCCCAGTAGCGGTAGCTCCTCGCGGGATTGGCCAAGGGCAACGGGGGTGTGACAGTGCAACCGGCAACGATGATCGAATTCCCGTACGTGTTTGTGGGACATGGCAACGCACCCTCCGCGTTCACGCGGCCTGAGAATTCGAGAATGGGACTTGCAAACACGCCGCCTTGCGTGTCGCCACCCTCATTCACCAAACTGTCGATCGACGGGCCAAGAGATGAACCGAGTATCTCCTGGGCCTGGAAGTACGCGCCGTACGCGTAGTTCAATTGAATGTAAGTCAACTCGCCGCCGAAATGCATGGTGTGCCGGCCCTTGGTCCAGGCCACGTCGTGCGACAACTGAAACTCGTTCTGGGGCCCGCCAAAAGGCAAGCCGCCGTTTCCCGTGTACGTGTTCTCCAGCCCCGGCAATTGGATCACGTTGCCCGTGACAGGATCACTCTGCTGTGCGGAGTTGCTGTCACTGAGATACAGATTCGGGGTTTCGGTCGCGGCCGCGTCGAAACTCTCTTCGGTTTTGAAGCGCGTGAAACTCACCTTGCTGACGCTGAGAACGTTATCGCTGAAGATATGCGTCAGAGAAAACAGCGCACTGTTGTCAAGAACCGCGCCACCGACGTCGAACTGGGTATAGGGAGTATAAGAGACGGACCCATTAAAATCGTCTTCGCTGTAGCGCGCGAAGCGAAAGAACATTTGCGTTTTGTCGCTCAAGTTGTAGTCCACGCGTCCCAAAAGATCGTACGTGTTTTGCGGGACTCCACCACCAGCATTGAAGGGTGCGGGGAAGTTGACCACATCGAACACGGGCTGTGTGGGGGAAACGGGGGTAATGCCGTTGATCATCGGAAAGGTTCCGCCAGGGAAAGTCCCAGCGTTCGCGGCCAGATCGCCAGCGGTTATCGACTTAACGACGGGCTCAGAAGCGCCTGTTCCATAGGTCGAAAAATAGCTCTGGACGTTGCTCGGCAACAAGCTGACAAATGAAGGGTCAACAATTTCCTCCGTCTGTAACGTGTTGCTGCGGACGCGAACGAATTCCTGGGAATAAAATACAAAAAGCTTGTTCTTGATGATGGGAGCGCCGGCGTCGAAGCCGAAATCGTTGCGGGTGTAATCGGGTTTTGGCACGCCGTTCGCCTCGTTCCCGAAAGTGTTCGCGGTGTAGGCGGATAACCGGTTGAATTCAAATGCATCTCCGTGAATCCCGTTGGTTCCATGCTTGCTCTCAACGTTCACGACGCCGCCGGACGCGCGGCCGTATTCCGGGCCAAAGTTATTGGTAATGACGCTGAACTCTTGAACCGAATTGGCCGGTACGGGCTGGCCGGTGACGTCACTGAAGATGCCTACGTTTTCCACGCCGTCCAAAAGGATTTCCGTGCCGGTTTCTCGCAGGCCGTTGAGGGAATAACCTACGCCGTAGCCGGTGATGCTCTGACCCTGGGAGGCGCCGGAGTTGTTGGGGGAAGCCTCTCCTGAGTCGAGTATGGAATCGCCGCTGCTGACGTTACCCGAGAGAGCGACAAAGGCGTAGGGATCGCGATTCAGGCTGGGGAGCTGCGCCATCTGCTCGGTGCCGACCAGCTGCTGGAGTTCCTGCGACTGCGTATTGACTGAGGTCCCGCCCGCCCCCACGACTTCCACGGTTGTCGTCGTTCCGGCGACGGACAATTGCGCGTCGAGAGTCACGTTGCCGCCAACCGTGACCTCGGTCCTGGACTTGAATGGCTGGAAGCTGCCGCTCGTCACCGTTACATCGTAGATGCCGGGAATGAGCGCTTGAATCAAGTACTGTCCGTTGCTTCCGGACTGGACAGTCCGCGACGCGCCCGTCCCTGCGGACTTGGCCGTTACATTCGCCCCGGGGATCACCGCGCCGGTGGGGTCGGTAACGGTTCCGACAATCGATCCAGTTTCCGCCTGCGACCATACTGGCCGAGAGCCTGCTGCCGCCATCACCAGCGCCAAGCCGAAAAACAAAATCGAACGCTTCCAGTCCATTAGCTCCTCCCGAACTTCCTTCTTAATTCAAATGGATCTCGAAAAGCTCCGTAGCTGTAGTCGGGTGTTTACATGCAATGGACGCGATCCGTTTCCCCATAGACCCCACCCGAAACCGATAGCTCTCGACTGGCGCGACCTCGGTGCCACGGCCCTTTGAGCGCTCACGGTGTTTAGAATCGATATCGCACTGATCTGGGAAATCTGGGCCCAGCAGTCCTCAACGCCCGGCACACTCGAGATCCAACTTCACGCTTAAATTCTCGACACGACTATGCGAGTCGTGCCGTTCAAGCAGGCAAGCGCCAGCAGTTCTCTTCTCGAGCCACTGCTCATAATTCCGTTTCATTCGGTCGATATGGCGCGGAATGTGGTCTTCTTCCAATCGGAGCCATTCACTCAGCGTAAGGCGGCCTTCCGTGGCATGTTCCAGCGAGTGCTCCCACACGGATTCAGGCAGTGCGATGAGTAACTCGTAAGTCGTTCTGCGTAGATTGCGGATGATTCTGAGAGCTTCCCGAGTGCTTTGATGAAAGTACCCTAGATTGCAAGCCCAGCTTTTGCTGTCAAACCTAGCGATCGAGCTCCCTGGCTCGGCGATGAAACGGCGGCAACGGATGTACGCATGGGCTTCGCTATCGGCAAGATGCAAGATGTTTTCGTGGATACTCCACAAGCCGTCCGATGGCTTGTACAACCACATCTTCTTCGGAAATTGCTCCAGCGCCGCCGAGAGCAAGAATGGTCCGCGACCGAACGATTCCAACTGTTGTCGTAGAATTCCGGGGTTCATAAGTAAGTACTTCCTACTTTTCGAACATACAAACCACCGCCGCCGGCGCTCGTTGGGTACCTTCCTCTCCGTGGTTAAGACGGACTTCATCAACCCCCACGACACGCGCCCGTATCCGCAGGGACCACTCGCAAGCCGAAAGTCCCAAGTCCATGAAGCGGCAAAAATCCTGAATCGCTCATCCAAAAAGCATGGGGTGGATCGACCTCTTTACTAAGGTCGCGCAGGCAGTTTCCTGCAGCATTCCTGAATAGGCTAGACCGCTTGCTGCAACGGGCTGTTGATTAGCTGCATTTCGATATATTGCAATTTCGGCTTTGGGTAGGATTTCTCGCATGCTCTCGATTCGAATGAGTTTTCGGAAATCACGATGGCCCTGGATCGTCTGTGTTTGGTCGGGACTGGGCGCTTTTAGTGCGACTCAGAACATCATTTTATTGCGCGCGCAGGGCGTGCATCTTCCTTGGCTGCGCACGTTCATGGGTTTGCTGTTCTTAATGTGGCTGCCGTGGGCATTAGCAACGCCCGTTGTGCTGGACCTGGGCCGCAAGTATCCACTCCGGCTGCGGCCGGCTTCAACCTGGCTGAAACATATCGCCGCTTGTACGTTAATAGGCTTGGTTACGGCAGGGTGGTTCTCTTGCTTGGATGAATTGCTGACGCCATCGGAAGTGGGAGGATCGTTTTGGAACGATTGGCTAAGGACGTTCGAGATGCAGTCGTTCTTTTACCTAATCCTTTACTGTTCGGTTCTGCTGGTCGGATACACGATCGATTACCGACAAACGCTACAGCGACAGCAAACTGAAGCCGCGAAATTGAGCGAACAGTTGTCGAAGGCTCAGCTAAGCGCCCTGCGCCAACAGTTCCAGCCTCATTTTCTATTCAATAGCCTGAATGCAGTCGTCGGACTGGTGCGAGAACGAAGGAACGACGATGCAGTGAACATGATCGTAATGCTCAGCGACCTTCTCCTTCGCGTCCTGAAGGACTCCGATCGACAAGAGGTGCCTTTGGGAGAGGAATTGGAGTTTTTGCAAAAATATCTACACATTCAGAAGATGCGCTTCGCCGACCGCCTCACGGTACGCATCGATATTTCGAAAGATCTCTTCGTGGCGCGGGTTCCAACCTTTGTCCTGCAGCCAATTGTGGAAAATGCCATAAAACATGGCATCGCCAAAAGGGCGCAGGGTGGCTTGATCCAGATTACCGCGGCCCGTTCGAACGGCTCGCTGTTACTCGATGTGTACAACGAGGGACCCGGCCTGCTTACGGACAGAAGTGAATCGGGTACCGGGCTTTCCAATATGCGGATGCGATTGCGAGCACTCTACGGAGCGGCTTTTTCCCTGAGCATGCGGAATCAGGAGCCGTTCGGAGTGGAAGTGTCGATCTCAGTACCCTTTAGTGAGGGATAAGTACGGTTTGCTTGATGGATCGACTCGAAAATATACGCGCGCTGATTGTGGACGACGAGCCGCTGGCTCGCACGAATCTTACCGTGCTTTTGCGACCGGATCGCGAGATTGACATCGTCGGAGAATGCTCTTCCGGCAGAGAGGCACTTTCAAAGATTCACGAAAAGAAACCTGAGCTGGTTTTTTTGGACGTTCAAATGCCGGAATGCGACGGCTTCGATGTGCTCGAAATCCTTGGTTCGGCGCGGCCGCCTGCCGTTGTGTTTGTGACGGCTTACGATCGATATGCTTTGCGGGCGTTTGAAGCCGGAGCCCTCGATTACCTGTTGAAGCCCTTTGACAATTCCCGTTTCGATCTCGCGCTGGATCGCGCTAAAGAAAGGATCCGTATCGCGAAGCACGCGCCCAAGAAACAGGAGCGTTTGGTCATCAAGAACGCGGGCCATGTTTTGTTCCTGAAACCCTCGGAAATCGACTGGATTGAGGCCGCCGACTACTACTCTTGCCTGCATGTGGGGCCGAAAACGCACCTCTTGCGCCGTAGCATGTCCGACCTCGACCAAGACCTGGATCAGGCCATTTTTTGCCGTATTCATCGTTCCGCCATCGTGAACCTAAATCGCGTTCGGACCCTCATACTTAATGAGGATGGCGAAAACGACGCGCTGCTTGATGACGGAACCAAGCTGCGGCTGAGCCGGCGTTACAGAAAGCAACTGCAATCCCGCCTGGGCCTGCGCGATGCCGTGAAAGAAAAATCCGAATCGGTGCCGAATAGTGGATCAATGTAGGTATGATGGAGTTCCGCAATGGGATAAACTCTGAAAGCATCCTCAGTGCGCCGTCCTTCCGGCGATAAGAAGATTCAGCGGGGAGATTCCTAGGGTATGGGTCGACTCCTGTCGGTGAACGTCGGGCTCCCGCGCGACATTCCGTGGAAGGGGCGCACCGTGCACACTGGAATATGGAAGAATCCTGCGCCCGGTCGCTGTCGCGTCGGCCGCTTGAATCTTGCGGGAGACGGTCAAGGCGACTTGGCCGGCCACGGAGGTGAACAGAGAGCCGTCTTCGTCTATCAGATCGAATCGTACCGGTATTGGCAGGAGCAACTGAAGAGGAGCGACTTCGTTTACGGACAATTCGGTGAGAATTTCACGATCGACGGATTGCCGGATGATGCGGTGTGCATCGGCGATCGATTTCAGATCGGCACGGCGCTCTTCGAAGTCACTCAGCCTCGCGTCACATGCTTTCGCGTCGGCATTCGGATGAACGAGCCCCGGATGGCGGCGTTGTTGACGTCCAGCGGCCGGCCGGGCTTCTACTTCCGCGTTCTGCGCGAAGGCGAGGTGGGCGTCGGCGACGAAATCCTGAAGGTGGGAGAGGCGGGGGAGCGCATGACCGTCGCTGAGATCAATGCTCTTCTCTATTTGCCCCATCATGCACGCGACCGGCTGGAGCGTGCTTTACGGATCGAAGCGCTTTCGCGCGGATGGCGTGGTTCGTTCGAGGCGCTACTCCAAAGTCAAAAGAGTGGATCGGAAACGGGGAACGCCGGACTAGCGCCTGCCGCGGCTACCCACCCCGCGTCGCCAGGATTTCAGTCCCTCCCGGTGGCCTCAGTTGATCACGAGTCCGCGGACGTACTCTCATTGACCTTGGAGAGCGCCGACGGTCATCCCCTCCCAGCAGCTCTTCCAGGTCAGTATGTGGTTGTGCGACTTCGACCCACCGCCGCCGGCCCGATGCTTTTTCGCAGTTACTCGCTCTCGGGTCCACTCTCTACGGAGCACTATCGAATTAGTGTGAAGATCGAGCCGAATGGGGCGGCTGGAAACTACTTGCAAGAGCATCTCCGTGTGGGTGACCGTCTCGACGTCAGCTCGCCGCGCGGAAGTTTTGTTCTGCAGCCGGGAGAGCGACCGGTCGTACTGCTCAGTGCTGGGATTGGCGCGACTCCAGTTCTGGCGATGTTGCACGCGCTCGCGGCGGAAGGCTCGACGCGTCGTGTGATCTGGTTGCACACAGCGCGTGATGGGCAGCATCATCCTTTTGCCGACGAAGTCCGCAGCCTCATGCGCGCGCTAAAAAACGGCCACAGCTACGTCTGTTACACGAGACCAGACCCGTCCGACAAACCCGGCGAGAATTTCAATGCCGCGGGTCGCCTTTCGCAGCCGGTTTTCGATGAACTCGGACTGCCACGGGACGCTGATGTCTACCTCTGTGGACCAACTCAATTCATGGCGGACATGAGAGTAGCGCTGGCGGCCTTGGGGGTGGCGCCGGAGCGAATTCGCATCGAGATTTTCAACGGCGGTGAGTCCAAGACGCCCGGCGTCCTCGGCGCGGTGACGCGAGCTCCGCATCAGCCCAGCGATGAAGCAAACACGGGTCCACTGATATCGTTCGCGCGCAGCGGGGTCACCGCACACTGGAACGCGTCGCGGTACGGGAGCGTCCTGGAAATAGCCGAGGCGTGTGATGTCCCGGTCCGTTGGGCGTGTCGAACCGGCGTTTGTCACAGCTGTGAGAGCGGCTTGATCTCGGGGGCAGTTGTCTACGAACCGCAGCCACTTGACAAGCCGGCTGAAGGCAACCTCCTTGTCTGCTGTTCACAGCCTGCCAGCGATGTCGTTATCGATTTGTGAAGCTACGGCGCGCGAATTCCCGATGAGGATCGTCAAGCAATCAAATGCTGGCCCAACCAGCACGGGCGTGAACAAGAGTTTGCCTTACGCGCTCCGCGCCGCCGCGGCATCGGATTGTTGCGATGCTCCCACCTCAGGCTTTGAAACCATGGGCGCACGGACATCCAGAAACTGAACCAAATCCTTTGAAAAGATCAAGTCAAGCGTCCAGTCGAAGGCGACTCGGAGTTTCTTCTCGAACCGGGGAAGTTTGCTCAGATAGATCGTTCGCCAGAGCCACCACGCGACAAAGCCTGAAAAATTGACCCCGAGAATATTTGCGACACCGGTCCGCCGTCCAATCGCGGCGAGCTGCGCGATTGTCGAAAAATCAAATCGTTTCTTCGTTGTTCCCATCACCGCGGCGGCGACGTTGTGGGCCACAATCTTCCCTTGGCGTAACGCGTGCTGGGCCGTTGGCGGATGAAATCCTCCCGCTGGGCCACCAGGTATTGCCGCGCAATCGCCCAGGGCCCAGATGCCAGGCTGGTTCGCGACCTCAAGCGACTCCGTGACAAGCAGCCGACCCCGCTCTTTAGAGCAAGGAATCGTTTCGAGCAAAGGATTAGAAGAGGTTCCAGCAGTCCATACGAGTGTGTTTGACTGGATCGTGTTGCCGTCGGTCAGGCGCACCGTCTTACCGGAAAACCCCCCGACCTTGGTGTTCACGAGAACCTCCACTCTGCGACTCGCGAGTTTCTTTTGAGCGTACGCGCCCAGCCTGTCTCCCAACTCGGGCAGGAGCGTCGGTCCGGAGTGGACAAGGACAACGCGGAGCATCTTTTCCGTGAGGTTCGGATATGAACGAATCGCTCTTCGCACGAAATCGTTGATTCCAGCAACGGTCTCGACTCCTGCGAATCCACCCCCGGCTACAACAAAGGTCAACAGCGGTTCTTTGGCGCCGCAGCATTCGCTATCCGCTTCTTCCAGGTGCGCAATCAGGTGGTTCCGCAAACGGATGGCATCGCCAAGCGATTTCATTGTCAGCGCGTATTCCTCAAGCCCGGGAATCCCGTAGAGGTTCGTGACTGAACCGAGCCCGAGCACCAGGAAATCGAACGGCAGCGTGTGGCGGTGGCGATCAAAACCATGTGAAACGATAACTGCCCGCTGCTGGAGATCGATCCTTTCGACTTCTCCCGCGAAGAAGTGAATATGCTGCAGCAGTTTGCGGACAGGATTTACGATCGTGGTCAAATCGAGGTCGCTGGCCGCAACCTCGTGAAGCATGGGCGTGAACAAGAAGAAGTTCTCACGGTTGATGAGCGTCACCTCGACGTCGCGATTCCTGGCAAGTTTCTTTTCCAACTCCATCGCGACAGTCAGTCCGGCGAAGCCACCGCCGAGAATCAGTACTCGATGCCGTGGCGCAGTGCTCATAGATCCTCCCGCATTACGAGCAAGCGCACAGGCTGCATTCCGAAACTCCCGATGGGGAGCAGGCGCGAATCCTCTGTCAAACGAGTCGCGACTCCTCTCACGGTGCCCGCAATCCCAACACTTGCTGTCCGAGATGAGACGGCACAGAGAGAAAAAAGATGCGCAAAATCCCAGGTCCCGATAACCGGACTACAAGTTGCACACGTAGAATCCGAGGACGTACACTTGACTACCTACACCTAGGCTGCCAAAGAGGTCAGAGAGACAGGATGAGCTTTCTCCCTGAAACCCGACTGGAGAAAGATTTTGAGCCCTTCGCCGTGCTTCGCGAGGCGCTCGGATTCGTTCCCAATATTCTTCGCGCGCAGAGTCTGTTACCTCGGCTCGTCGAGGCCGAGGCAATGCTTGAAAAAGCCGTGCGTCTGTGCGATGGATCGCTCTCTCGCGTACGAAAAGAACGAACCCTGCTGACGATCGCAGCTGATCGAAGAGACATCTATTGCGTTGCCATGCATAGCAGAGTGTTGTCTTCGCTGGGCGTGGGAGAGGATCAAATCAACCAGCTCCTGGAAGACTATCGTCAGGCGGATCTTCCCGGGCCTGATTTAGCTTGCCTCCAATTCTGTCTCAAGCTAAGCCGCAATGCCCCTGCCGTTGGATCGGAGGATATTGAAGCGCTTCGCTCGTATGGACTTACGGATGAGGCGATATTCGAGACTGTCATCGTAACCGCGCTCGCTATCTACCTTTGCACTCTATCGGCGGGTCTGCGGCCAGATCTGGATTCCGAGGCGCGCAAATTGCCTCCTCTCCGATCCGGTGCACTCGACGACAGGCCGGGTGCTGGTTCGTCCGTAGACCATCATAGTGCGCCCGGCAGGAAAGGCCCTTACGTGCCCGCGCCGTACCTGAGTGCCGACACTTTTGCGCCTTTCGCCATCCTCCAGGGAACTCATGGATTCACGCCGAATTTTTTCCGTTCACAGACGTTGCGCCCCGATCTGCTGAAAGCAGAACTAGAAGCTGTCAACAGTATTTTGTTGCCCGAAGATGCCCTGTCGCGACTGCAAAAGGAATGTATTCTTCTGGCGGTCTCGGCGGCGAATCTCAACTCCTATTGCGTTGCCATACACTCGAACCTATTGCGTGGTTTGGGTGTATCGGCAGAAGAGGGTGACCAGATCGCCGTTGACCATCACGAATCCGCGCTCTCGAACCCGGATAAGGCATTACTGGACTTTGCCGTCAAGCTGGGGACGCATTTCTCCGATTTCTCCGAGGAAGACATTACTGGACTTGGCGCGATGGGCTTCACTGAAGAACAGATCCTCGAATCTGTGGTCGTGACGGCGCTCAACAATTTCGCGAACGTCCTCCAGATGGGATTGGGCTTCGAGCCGGATTTCGAATCCCCCACTGCCTTTGAGCAAAATAAAGTGAATCTTCTTGCGGGGATCGACTCTCCTATGCCGGTGAGCTCTTTCGTCCAAACTTCGGCAATAACCGTCGAGGACCCGGACGCGGGGCTTGTTTCCCAGGCGCAGGCCGGCGATTTAGAGGCATTCGAGGGGCTAGTCCGCCGTCACAGCCAGTTAATTTATCGTACCCTGGTGGCGATTCTCGGGGATCCTGTGGAGGCGCAAGACGCCATGCAGGAGGCTCTGCTGAGCGCGTTCCAGCATATCGGGGCATTTGAAGGACGGTCGAAGATATCTACGTGGCTGGTGAGTATCGCCAGGAACGGCGCGCTTCAACAATTGCGCCGGCGAAAGCATGTGGAGAGTCTGGATGAAGTTGACTCCGGCGACGACCGCGATTATCGACCCCGGCAGGTGAGAGCTTGGCAGGATAACCCCGAGCAGGGCTACTCGAAATCGCAGATCCGAGAGCTCGTTGAGCGAGGCATTTTACAGCTTCCCGCCAAATACCGCGTCGTCGTGATGCTGCGGGATATCGAGCAGCTTTCAACGGATGAAGTCTCTCGTCAATTGGGTTTGAGCGTGCCGACCGTTAAGACGCGGCTTTTGAGAGGCCGCCTAATGCTGCGAGAATGGTTGTCGCCTTACTTTTCGGCAAGGGCCGAGAGGGCCGCCCCATGATCACGTGTGAAGAGTTCTTCGCTGAGTTCGGAGACTATCTCGAAGGACGGGTCTCGCCGGAGGTCCGCAAGGAACTCGAACTTCATTTATCGCAGTGCCGCGCGTGTCATGTCCTGTATGACTCCAGTTGCAAGACGATAAAAATCGTGACGGATAGCTGCTCCTTCGATTTACCACAGAATATTTCTGATCCAATCGTAGACCGCGTCATGGCCAAGCTGCGAACGGACCGCAGCTGACAAGGTCGAAGATTTTCCATCAAGGAATCCCGCGGCCGTCTTTCTGAAAGCCGGGGACCGCTGCAGTCTGGCCACGGTGCACTCCTAGCACGAATCCTCTTGGCAAATGTCCCAGCATCCCACGCATTGATGGCCTCTCAGGCTAACTACGCTTTCGGGCCGTTCCCGGTTTGATTTTTTTTTCCATTCTTGCGTGAAACTTTCGGGCGGCAAAGCACTCTTATAGCGCGACGGTCGGGCGCCTGCACACGTTCTTTGGAAAGCAGGACGCAAAGGAGAAATCAAACATCATGATTCGATACATGAAAAGTGCGTTGGTACTCGCCGCGCTCGCGCTCGCATTTGGCTTGCAATCTTCGGCGCACGCGCAGGACAACACGAAGAAAGAAAGTACGGCAAAGGCCATCGAAACCGGCACCTTCCACGGAAAGGTTCACCAAACTTCGGGACGCGTCACGATCTACGAGGAGAAAGATGGGCAACTCGTTCTCCGTTTGACGCACTTCAAGACATCGAACGGGCCCGATGTGCACGTGATCCTGATCGCTGCGACGGACGCGGACGATGACGCCAATTTCCTCAAGAGCAGCACGGACCGCGTCGAGCTCGGCAAGCTGAAGGGAAATGAAGGCGATCAGAACTACGTCATCCCAGCAGGCACGGACCTTACCAAATTTCAGACTGTGTCGATCTACTGCGAGCGTTTCAACGCCAATTTTGGCGCCGCACCTCTTCAGAAGTTCTAAGAGAGCTCGTGTTGATCGCAAACGGATCGGGCAGGAGCAAACTGCCCGATTCAGACTCTCGAAGGAGTAAATTATGAGCGCGGACACTCGTGCCTGGTTTTTACGCAGGAAGTGGTTGTTCGCTGGTATCGGTGTGGTAGTTCTCGTCGGAGCTTGGTGGCTCTTCCGGCCTGAAAAGCTCTGGATCAATCAGAAGGTCGATGAGCCGGCGCCGTTTGCATCAAGCGGCGATCCGCAACCGATCTATACCGGGTTATTGGCGGGCAAAGCGCATCAGACCAGCGGGCGAGCCACGATCTATAACACCGGTGACGGCAAGCAATATCTCCGCTTAACCGATTTTTCCACCTCGAACGGACCAGACGTCCACGTCATTCTCGCTCGAAGTGAAGATCCCAGCTTGCAGGAGGACATCGTCAAAGGGCAGCTGGATGATGTGGAACTTGGCTCGCTAAAAGGAAACAAGGGCGACCAGAATTACGGTTTACCCGCGTCGGTCGACTTGCAGAAATACGACGCGGTGGTCATTTACTGTGAGCGATTTCACGCGGTATTCGGGGTAGCGAAACTCGATCAGTTCTGAGCGGATCGTCAGCTGCGCTGAAGGCCAAGACCGAGGAGGAAGCTTTATGAGTAATGCGACTTCACGTGCAGCTACAAAACGCGGAGTGTCGAGCGGGGTTCCTGCCCGAATCACCATACCCCTTACATCCGTTCACAAGGTCGAAGCCGACCGGGTAAAAGTGTTTTATCGTGCGGCAGGCGAAGCGGATGCACCTGTAGTTCTCTTGCTGCATGGATTCCCGACTTCGTCGTTCATGTTCCGAGAACTTATTCCGCGCTTGGCCAACGATTACCGTGTGCTCGCCCCGGATCTTCCGGGTTTCGGGTTCACCGAGGTTCCGCCCGAACGGAAATATGTGTACTCCTTCGATCAGCTGGCTCGCACAATCGAAGCCTTCACGCGAGCCCTCAAAATCGACCGCTATGCGATCTACGTGTTTGACTACGGCGCGCCAACGGGATTCCGCCTGGCGATGGCTCACCCGGATCGGGTCACGGCGATTATTTCGCAAAACGGGAACGCGTACGAAGAAGGCCTAGGTGATGCCTGGGGTCCGATTCGGAAATACTGGTCCGAGCCTACCGCAGAAAACCGGGAGGTACTTCGCCAAAATATTTTGACCTTCGAAGGAACGCGCTGGCAATACACCCACGGCGTCGCAAATCCGGAGAGTGTTCCGCCTGAGTCCTACATGTTGGACACCGCTCTCCTCGAACGCCCAGAGAACAAAGAAATCCAGCTCGATCTATTTCTGGATTACGCCTCGAACGTAAAGCTTTATCCCAAATTCCAGGAATATTTCCGCAAGTCGAAACCGCCTTTGCTTGCGATATGGGGCAAGAACGATCCCTTCTTTGTTCCTGCGGGAGCGGAAGCGTTTCGGAAGGACTTACCCGGAGCGCAGGTTCAGTTCCTTGACACCGGCCATTTTGCGACGGAGACACACGTCATGGAGATTGCTTCCGCCATGAGGGACTTCCTCCAAACAAATGGCATTAGACCCCGGGGCGGCGAAAACAGGGTATCACGATGAATTCTTTCCCTCAGAACACCACCATCGTTTTGGTCCACGGAGCATGGGCTGACGGATCCTGTTGGAAGGACGTGATTCTCCCGTTGGAACTCAAGGGTCTTAAGGTTGTCTGCGCGCCGATTCCGCTTACCTCGTTGACTGACGACGCATCTGCGTTGACTCGAACGCTCGAGCGAACGAGTGGCCCCGTCGTTCTCGCCGGCCACGCTTATGGAGGGGCTGTGATCGGAGCGATACGCGAGGAGCGAGTTAGGTCGTTCGTTTATGTCGCTGCGCTTGCACCCGATGAAGGCGAGACTGTCGCACAGGTGTTTTATCGCGACGAACCTCATCCGGAAGCACCGAAGTTGACTCCAGATAGCCACGGCTTTATCTGGATGCAGGAAGACGGATTTAGCCGCGCAGTCGCTCACAAAGCTAGTACGGACCAGACCAGAATCATGGCCGCGGTGCAACGACCAATTTCTGTTCGCTGCATTCAAGAGAAGGCGCCGGCCCCGGGATGGAAGTCGAAGCCGTCCTGGTTTCTGATTGCGCAAGAAGATCGCATGATCAATCCAGCGACGCAGCAATTTATGGCTCGACGAATGCGTGCGAACGTCCGAGCGGGCCGCGTAGACCACAGTCCGATGTACACCGCGACCGATCTGGTGGTTGATGTGATTCTTGACGCGGCGGGCACGACTGCTGGCGGCGCAAGCATACCCGCGCGAACCGCAAATGACTGATCGAGAAAGGACGCATTGGGCGTGGAGGAAGGAATGCAGCGTCGCATGTTTCCTGAAACCCTCACAGCCGCGTCTTTCGGCGTTGTCGCCAAGGACGCATTCGCCGACGCCCGAGCACAAAACAATCCAGACGCCGGCGGGCACTCCGCTAGCCCAGATTCATTCGAGACTGCTCAAGTTAAGGTCTCAGGAAACACGATATTCATACGCCGCTATGGAAACGGTCCGGCCATTCTGATGGTGCATGGATTTCCTCGTACAAGCCTGATGTGGCGATTTCTGGCCCCGGAGCTTGCCGAAACTCACACCGTGATCTGCGTAGACCTGCGTGCCTACGGTCGTAGCGGCATACCGGCATCCGCGGACGACCACTTTCCTTATTCAAAGAGGGCAATGGCAAACGAACTGGTTGAGGTGATGGCCAAACTCGGTTTTCCAGCCTTCACGCTAATCGGTCACGATCGAGGAGGGCGCGTTTCTTACCGCCTGGCACTGGATCATCCGAAGGCGGTAGAGCGGCTCGCAGTGTTCGATGTGATTCCGATTCTCGAAGCATGGAACCGATCGGATGCGCACTTCGCTCGGACCTATTGGCCCTGGATTTTGCTCTCGCAGCAACGGCCGCTTCCAGAAAGTTATCTGCTCGGTGCACCCGAGGCGGTTTTCCATAACCCCTTCGGACAAGGCTCCTTCGGCCGACAGATTCTCGACGAATACGTTTCGAGTTATCGCGATCCGGCTCGCGTCCATGGGATCTGCGAGGAATATCGAGCCGCGGCAACGATCGACGTGGAGCACGATCGCGCTGACAAGGAAGCATCGAAACGAATCGAATGCCCGATGCTGCATCTGTGGGCCGAGGGTGGACCGCTCGACACTTTCTACTCAAAAGACGGCGGGCCGCTAGGGATTTGGCGGCAATGGGCTCCGCGAGCGCAAGGGCAAGCGATGAAGGGTGGCCACTTCTTCCCGGAAGAGAACGCCGGCGATACGGCCGTCCTGATCAGGCAGTTCTTCGCCGCGTAAACCACGCAGGAATGGGAGCGCTGCACGCTGCTGCGTAACCTTGTTCGCGACTTTGTGGCAGCCACCGTCAAAACTATGCGAACCGACGATCGCGATCATCAATGGAATCCTGATCTCGAGTTGGAGCGCCAATTGATCTTGCATTCCGCATCTGGAATCCCAATGCGGTGTCCACAAATCCCGACTCCTTGAGGAATGGTGCGAGGAAATGGGCGCGGGCCGTCGAGTCGTTGATTGCGCGGACCAGTAGACCCGAACGCGAAGTCTGGCGGCGAATCGCGAGCTCGGCCAGCTTTTTCGCGAGCCGGCGAGCGAACGCGGTGCGATCGGGTTCGTCCTCCGGTAGAAACACACGAAGCGCGGGATTGCGACGGCGCAGAAAAGCTGCGAGAGTCCCATTGATGAGTATGACTCCCGCGCCGCTCGCTCGCGCCATGGCGTGACGCCCTGGAGGAGCGGCTGCCGAATCGTTCTCTGCACGCGGCCATGGCAGCAAGGTTCCAAACGGATTCGCGGGATCAGTGGCCGCAAGGTAGACGACTTCCGGAGGTATCGGGGATACGCGCAGGCCGCGAAGCGTGTCCACGGCCGGTGGAACCGCAAATTGCGCGGCGCCTACTCCCGCGACGAACATGCCTCGGCGAATCTTCCCGCTTTCTTCCATGGTGCGCAGCGCAGGGTAAATTGTGGGATAGCCGCCGGGAATCATTTCGGCGATAGCGGTCTCGCGCATCACGACGCCATGGCGCGCGAGAAGCTGTTGAGTGATATTTGCGCTCCACTGGGTGGGCGTCAACGCGATGGGCAGACGGCTCTGGATGAGCGACCATCGCCCTTGCGCCGGGCCACTCGCAGCAATCCGGGACCGCAT
>Ga0335075_10006572_pt1 | contig 17933 bp, 22 predicted proteins | sample Lox_Sample_24_FD_206723 | JGI IMG/M metagenome (GOLD analysis project Ga0335075, IMG submission 206723) | Soil microbial communities from Loxahatchee National Wildlife Refuge, Florida, United States - Lox_Sample_2.4 | ecosystem: Environmental > Terrestrial > Soil > Wetlands | place: USA...
GGAGACGGACTGGGACCGGATCGTCGGCCTGTACGACCTGCTCGGGTCGATCACGGCCAGCCCGGTGGTGGCGCTCAACCGGGCGGTCGCGGTCACCGAGCGCGACGGCCCCGAGGCGGGGCTGGCTGCCCTGAAGACCATCGTCGGCCTGGAGTACTCCCATCTGTGGCACGCCGCCCTGGCCGACAACCTGTGCCGGCTCGGCCGCACCAGCGACGCGGCCGGAGAACTTCACGCCGCGGTGACCCTGGCGCCCAGCGAGCCCGAACAGCGCCTCCTGCAGAGCCGGCTGCGCAAGGTACGGTCCGAGCTCGGCTGACCGCGTTCTGGTGTGACCTGATCGACCCGGCTCGCCACCCCGGTATGCCTGCTGGCGCTCTTACGAGTCCGGCCAGCTGGTGGTGACCTTGCCGGGCGTGACTCGCACCGTTACCCACTCCGGGTCCGGCCCGGCGAATCCGGGGTAGGGCCCGCCGATGTACTTGTACGACAGCTCGTCGACGAGGACGCCATCCGGGTCGTCGGCGAGCGAAGCGGTGCCTTGCACCTGGGCGCTCTCGAATGGGTTGCGGCGTGCCGTCCGGTTCGAGCGTTGACAGCACGGCGAAGTTCTTGCCGTCAAACAGGGTGCGTACCTTGTCCGTGAGCCGAGTCATGGGCCTCTCCTTCCTGGCGGGCAGATCAGCGCTTACTGGGGCCCCGGTCGCCGGGATCGCCGTGTCGTCGATGGTCGTGTCATCGGTGTTCCTCCTTGAGATGCAGGATTAGCTGGATCAGGCTGTGATCTTGTGGATTAGCCGCCGGCTCAGCCTTGGATCGGCACGGCTCTTCCGGTGACGGTGATCGGCCCATCGCCTGCCGGGATGTCGATGGTGATGCGGCTGGGTCTCCCCATGTCGTCCCCCTGCTGGATGCTCACCTGAGCCGGTGCTGGCACCCGGCCGAGTTCTCGCAGGTAGGCCCCGAAGGCCGCTGCTGCGGCACCGGTAGCGGGGTCCTCGTACACGCCGCCGACCGGGAACGGGTTACGGGCGTGGAAGAGGCAGTTTCCCGCCTCGAAAACGAGGTCGACCGTGGTCAGGTCCCGGCTGAGCATGAACGTTCTGAGCGCATCGAAGTCGTAGTCGAGCCGGGCAAGGCGATCACGGGACGCTGCGGCCAATATCAGGTGCCGGGCGCCCGCGTAGGCGATCTTCGGGGGCAGCGAGGCGTCGAGTTCCGCGCGGCGCCAGCAAAGGGCCGCGAGGGCCGCGTCGACATCGGCCGCAGCGACATCGCCGACCGATGGGGTGACGCTGGTGAGCGAGGCGGTGACCGCGCCGGCCGTGTCCTTCCGGGTGGTGACCAGGACGGTCCCGGCCCGGATGTGGAAGACAAGATGGCCGGGTCCCTCGCGCTCGGCCAGGGCGACCGCGGCGGCGATCGTTGCGTGCCCGCAGAACGGGACCTCCGCCTGCGGGCTGAAGTAGCGCACGTCGTATTCGCCGCTCGCGCTGCTGCGCTGGCGGGTCAGGAAGGCAGTCTCCGAATAGCCGAGGTCGGCGGCGATGGCGAGCCGGTCACCCTCGCTGAGGGCTGATGCGTCGAGGACCACCCCGGCGGGATTGCCCCCGGCGGGATTGTCGGTGAATGCGGCATAGCGAAGGATGGCCGCTGCGCTGCGGGCTCGTCCGTCAACGGGCATGTCTGCACTCCCTAAATCTGGACTTTAGTCTAAACTTGGACTATAATCCATGAACATGAGCATGGCAACACCCGGGACCGGCCGACGGGAGCGGCACAAGCAGCAGACCCGCGAGCGGATCATCGCCGCGGCCGCCGCTTCGTTCGCGGAGCAGGGATTCGACGGCACGACCTTCGACCACATCGCCGAACGCGCCGACGTCGCACGCGCCACTGTCTTCAACTACTTCAGCGATAGGCAGGAACTGCTGCGCGCCTACCTCGGGCAGCGCGGGACGCGGCTGCGGGCACTCCTGGAAGACGAAGCGGCCAAGGAGCAAGACAGCGCGGCGCGTCTTGCCCGGCTGCTCGACACACTCGCCGCGTTCAACCAGGACAACGAGCGCGAATGGCGCGCCGTCCTCGGCGCCTGGCGGCAGATGCGCGATCCATACGGTGAGGGGGCACCAACCGCCGAGGTGTTCGGCGAGGTCATCGCCACCGGGCAAGCCGCGGGCGAATTCGCCACCGGCGCTGACGCGCGCGCCACGGCGCTGTTGCTCTTCGATGCCTACATTGGCGTGATCACCCGGTGGTTCGCGGCCGCGCCCGCCGCACGGTTCGACCTCCGCGCTGCCCTGCAGCAGGCACTGGCGGTCGTCCTGCACGGAATAGCCCGTCAACCCGCGCAGTGATCACACCCAGCCCCACCGAGGACCAGAACTCCGGCTTGTCCGCAGACCTAAGTAGGAAGTCCTGTCTCGTCTCCTCGATGTGAGGCCCGAGCTCCCTGACAGATTCCAGGGCTGCTGGTGTCCTTTACGGGTCTCGGCGTTCGTCCTTTCACCAAACGCAGATCCCGATCTCGGAGATCACACTGAAGAGGAGAAGCAGATGACTGGCAGCAACGCCGAACAGGCGATCTCGCACGAGAAGTACGTGTCCGTGGCCACCTTCCGCAAGACCGGGGTGGCGGTCGCAACGGCGACCTGGATCGTCCCGCTCGACGGCGGCCGGGTGGGCCTATTGACCTCCTCGGCCTCCGGCAAGGCCAAGCGACTACGGAACAACTCGAGCCTCACGCTGCAGCCAAGCGACGTCCGCGGCCGGGTCAAGGCCGACACCACGCCGGTGACCGGCACCGTTGAGCTGGTGACCTCCGGTCCGGACTTCGAGGCGATCACGTCCGGGATGAATGCCAAGTACGGCCTGATGGTGCGAATCATGCGGTTGGTGGACAGTGTGCGACACCTGGGCAAGGGCCCCTTTCCCTACGCGGACACCGGCGTGGTGATCACGCTCCAGGGCTGATTCCTGCGGGAGACCGCCTTGAGCATCAGTGGTCGGCACCTGGCACGGCCCGGGGTCAGGGAGTCGCGGGTGGCTGCCCAGCCCATCCCGGGTCGCGCCCAGCGCCGCCAGGGTCTTATCGAGGCGGACAACCTTCACGAGGCAATCGAACTGTTCCTGCACGGCAACGCCGATCGCGTCTTCGACCTAGCCACCATCCCCGGATCGGGGACGTCCTGAACCTGCTCGCAGAGCAGCGAGCGGTAATGGACGATCTGCCCCAGCTGCCCTTGCAAGATGCCCACGGGTTGGCCGTTCATACTTGGCGCTCGGGAACCTCCCGGCCAATTGGCCATCTCACGCAGCGTGATCGGTCCAGAAATAGCAGGCGCGCGAAGATCCGCCGTTATCTCAAGTCCGGATCTGTGTGTGTTCGCTGTAATCGCCGGGGGTTCTGGGCTTCAGCGAGGACACGTTATCTTCAGCGGTGTCTTCGCTGTAGCCGGTGTAGCGGCCGTGTCTGCTCTTATGGGCGGTCCATCCTTCGGCTTGCTCGACGGTCCGGGCTGAGAGTGTTTCGAGTTCGTTGATCAGCTGGCGAAGGCGTCTGGTGTTGTCGAACAGGGGGCGGTACCGCTCGAGCTGCTCGGGGCTGAGGTTCCGGGTGACGGTTCTGGCTCCGACCTTGCGGATCCACGAGGGGTAGGGGCCGTGGAGCTGGCTGGGATCGCTGTGGCATCGGCACCGGGGCGAACCGCAGCGGGTGGTGCGCTCGACCAGGCTTCCGGGGAGGCAGAGGCCGAGTGCGGCGATCTCGTCGGTGATCTGGCGCTGGCGGTGCTCGGTGCTGGCTGGCGTTGAGGGCATGCCTTGTTGCTATCGCATTTCTTCTGCCGTGCCGGCGAGGCTCCGCCGTCCGGCGCCTTGAAAGCTTTACCTTCAAGGCATCAGGTCCGGCCCGGTCTGGCCGGATGGGGGTGGGGCCGTGCTCGTTCAGCAGGTGCTGATGCCCGGCGGCAGGGAGTCCTGGACGCTGCTGGGGCAGGACGGCGAGGTGGTGGAGCCAGCCGAGCGTTACCTGGCCTACCTGGCCGCGATCGAGCGTTCTCCCAACACGGTGCGTGCCTACGCGATCAGCTTGAAGCTGTGGTTTGAGTTCCTCCAGGCCGCCGGGACGCGCTGGGATGCGGCGGGCGTGGAGGACGTGGCCCGGTTCGTGGCCTGGCTGCGCGCCCCGGCGGGCAACGTGATCGTGCTGGCGGGCGGGAGCGGGGCCCGGGGCCCGGCGACGGTCAACCGGCACCTGGCAGGGGTTTTCGGTTTCTATGACCACCATGCGCGCACGGGTCTTGGGGTCGCTGCCGAGCTGGTGTCGTGGCGGCGGATCAGCCGCGGTTCCTATAAGCCGTTTCTGCATCACGTGACCAAGGGGCGGCCCATCGCGGTCAGGCCGGTGAAGCTGCACGTCCCGCGGCACGCTCCGCGCACCTTGGAGCCGGAGCAGATCGTAGCGATCCTGGCGGCGTGCGAGCACCTGCGGGACCGGTTCTTGCTGTCGCTGCTGGCCGAGACCGGGATGCGGGCCGGCCAGGCGCTCGGGCTGCGGCATGCCGACTTCGTCTCCCGCAGGCGCGAGGTGCACATCGTGCCGCGGGCCGACAACGCGAACGGGGCGCGGGCGAAGCTGCGTTCGGCTGCGGTGGTGCCGGTCTCGGCGCCGCTGGTGCGCCTGTATTCGGAGTACATGCACGCCGAGTATGGCGATACCGACTCTGACTACGTGTTCGTGAATCTCTTCGGCGGCCGCATCGGCGCGGCGATGACCTACCCGGCGGTGAACCAGCTGATCGGCCGCATCGCCGCCCGCACCGGGATCAGCTTCACCGCCCACATGCTCCGTCACAGCCACGCGACCGCCATGGTGCGCCGGGGCGTGCCCGTCGAGGTGGTCGCGCGTCTGCTCACCCACCGCTCGCCGGTCACCACCAGCCAGACCTATGTCCATCTCGACACAGCCGACGTCCGGGAAGCGCTGCGCAGGGCAGGGGTCTGGCAGGCGAAGGAGGACCAGTGACCAGCCCTGCGCCGGCCCGGCGAGACCGGCCGCAGCTCAAGGTGATCAGCGGCGAAGCCGCCCTCGACGGCGCCTGGGCGTCGGACTACTGGGACGCCGGACGCCTGGGCGTCCCCGCCCGGCGCGGACGCGGCACGGCACGCTTCGGCGAGATCACCCAGCTGTGGCTCCGCGAGCCGGTCAAGCGCTGGTCCCGGCTCCGCCTGGCGACCGGATGCGCGTTCGCGACCATCGACGCGGGGGCGCTGGCGCTCACCCGGTTCTCCCGGTTCCTGGCCCTGTGCCATCCGCAGGCCGCCGACGCCAGCGCGATCACCCGGCCGGTCCTGGAGAACTACATGTCCTGGCTGCTTGACCAGGGATACTCGGCGTCCACCCGGGCGCTATCACTGTCGATGATCCGGGTGTTCTTCGATTCCTGCCACCGCCACGGCTGGCTGCCGGGCCTGGCCGCCAGCGCCACCATCTACGTCGAGGAACTCCCGTTCCACCACGACGAGATCGCCCGGTTCATTCCCGAGTTCGTGATGACACAGCTCGAATCCGAGCAGGCTCTGGCGAAGATCCCGCATCCCACCACCCGCAACCTCATCGTGGTCATCATGGAGACCGGGCTGCGCGGCGGGGACGCGTGCAACCTCCCGTTCAACCCGGTGCTCACCGACAGCAGCGGCTGGCCCTGCCTGCGGTTCCAGGCCGTCAAGATCCGGGCCGAGCTGCTGATCCCGCTCAGCGTCAAGGCCGCGGCGGCGATCGCAGCCCAGCAGGACCACGTCCGCCAGCACTGGGCACACGGCAGCCCGTGGCTGTTCCCCGGGATCGCCGGCAACGACGACGGCGCCAAGCCCTACTCACACAGCAACTTCACCAAGCAGCTAGCGCAATGGCAGCGCGTCATCGGCCTGCACGACCAAGCCGGGCAGCCGGTCACCGTGACCGCCCACCAATTCCGTCACACACTCGGGACCCGGCTGATCAACTCCGGCGTCCCCCAGCACGTGGTGCAAAAGCTCCTCGGGCACGCCAGCCCGCACATGACCAGCCACTACGCCAAGATCCACGACGCCACTATCCGCGAGGCATTCGACCGCTACCAAGCCCAGCGGGTGAACATCTACGGCGAGAAGATCGGCTATGACCCCGATTCCCCGGCCGCTTCGGCCGAATGGGTCAAGCACAACCTCAACCGCATCCGCGACAGCCTCCCCAACGGCTACTGCGGCCGTCCCGCCCAGCAGGACTGCCCGCACCCGAACGCCTGCCTAACCTGCCCGGACTTCCAGACCACACCCGTATTCCTGGAGATCCACCGGCGCCAGGCCGCCACCAACCGCACTCTCATCGCCCAAGCCGACAGCAAAGGCCAGCAGCGCCTAGCCGAGAACCTGCGCCGCGTCCAGGCCAACCTGGAACGCATCATCCCCGCCCTGGAAACACTCGAGAGTCAGGACCCCGGCAATGGCTGACAACTCTTCCTTCCTCGCCCAGGCCAACGCCCGCCGCCACCAGGCAGCACTGTCGGCCGCCCACCATGCCATAAAGCAGCTGCAACGCCAGGGACAGACGGTCAGCTTCAGCACGGTCGCACGATCAGCCGGCGTCTCCCGAGGATGGCTCTACCGCCAAGACCAGATCCGCGACCTCATCAGCCGCCAGCGAGCACTCAAGCCACCCGCTGCCCGCCGACTTACCGCGCAACGCGCAACCACTGACTCGCTCCGCCAGCGGCTCGAAACCGCCCGCGCTGAGATCACCCGCCTGCGAGCCGAAAACCGCTCCCTCCGAGAGCAGATCGCCCGCCATCTCGGCCTCCAGCGGACCCAGCACGCCGAGCACACGCCAGCCCAGCCGCAATGACCCGATCACCAACCTCCCACGGGCTGCGGCGGAGACATGTCTACACCGCGGAAATGCCCGACTACCAGGAATTACCTGCAGACGACTTCAGATAACCGCCGATCTGCGCCCGTCGTGCAGCCGAGAAGGGGCTCCTCTGGGGGGCGCAATAAAACCCGATCTGGATTCGGCTGTTCCCGAAGGCCTCTCGAAGACTCGTGGTCACGAGCTCGTCGGGGAGCGGTTCGTCCATCGGGAAGTGCAGAGAGCCTTTGGCATCGAATAAACCGGCCCAGCTGTTCGCTCAGCTGGCCGGGCACTGAGCCGCTGTAGGGGAAATAGCTCAGATGGTTTTTGAACGCGGCGAAGGCCGGGCGAACTGGCCGTGAGCCGGCAGGCGCGCATCCCATAGGAGATGCCTTCCTCCGCGTCGGGTATGAGCTTGCGGATTGACACCTGCAGCTTCTGCAAGAACGCAACCAGGTCCACCCGAGCCCGGGAACCGTCGGAGCGGAGCTACTGGTCGTTTGCCAGCCGGTGCACACGGTCATCGAATGGTGAGCCCAGGAGAGGGTGCAGGCGCTCTCTGTACGAAAGTGTGACAGGCGCGCTGAGGCTGGCCAGGTAGTGAGCTTCGGAGTCCCAAACGGCCAGGGTCTCGAAGTGGTTCGGCCGGCGGAGCTGGCACAACAGTTCGAATCTTGCGAGTCCGGGCTCATTTCGGACCTCCGCTGCGTAACGCAGCAAGAGCTCCCGGCCTGCCTCCAGGTTGGTTGGGATGATGTCGATGTGAGTGATCACATATATCAACGTGACGTGCTCTCCCATGGCCAGCGATACTGTTCGATCGATCAGGCTATTGTCAATATCCTGATCGAGCGATTAGGATGGGTCGCATGCCCGGGAAGATACAAGTGGTTCGAGCGACGCGGGCCTCGGCGGACGCCACCCGCGAGCGCATCCTCGCCGCGGCGCTGGATCTCTTCTCGGAGCAGTCCTTCGACGGCGCCACCACCCGCGACATCGCAGCCCGGGCCGGAGTGACCCAGCCGCTGCTCAACTACCACTTCAGCTCCAAGGAGGAGCTGTGGCGGCTGGCGGTCGACGGCCTGTTCGAGGAACTCGGCTGTGCCCTTCGATCCCGGTCGGAGGGTCTGCGGGGCGTCGAAGAGCTGACGGTCGCCCGGCTGCTCGTGCGCGAGTTCATCGCCTTCTCGGCACACCACCCGCAGCTGCATCGGATCATCACCCAGGAGTCCAAGGCTGACGGGCCCCGCATGGACTGGCTCGTCGAGCGCCATATCCGGCCCCTCTACGAAACGACGACCGCCCTGTTCGCTCGTCTTGTGGAGCTTGGGCAGCTCCCCGACATCCCCGTGGCGCACCTGTACTACATCGTGACGGGGGCCGGCCCCACGATGTTCGTGCTCGCCCCGGAGTGCCGTCGGCTTTCGGGCATCGATCCCGAGGATCCCAAGGTGATCGAGGCCCACGCCGATGCCGTGACGTCGCTGCTATTCAAACCCTGACCGGGAGGACACAGAAATGTGGAACCTGCTGGAGCTCGCCTACGTGGGGATCGAGGTCCCTGATCCCGCGTCGCTGACACCATTCTTCGGTGACGTGGTTGGCCTGGTGCCCGGGGAACCGCCAGCACTCGCCGGATCGCTCACCTGGCGAAACGACGACAAGGCACATCGGCTCGTGCTGCGGCCGGGAGCCGCCAACGACGCCGTGTACGTGGGCTTCGAAGCCGCCGGCGAGAACGCCTTCGAGTCCGTGGCCGCCCGCCTGGAGGCGGCTGGGTATCCGGTGGAGCACGGCACTTCGGAGCTGGCCGCCGAGCGCCGGGTTGGTCACCTGGCCTCGACCACCGCGCCGTGGGGTGTGGGCATCGAGGTAGTCGAGAATCTGGCGAAAGCGTCGTATCCCTACTCCTCACCGCTCGTTCCCGGTGCCTTCTTTACCAGGGGCGTGGGCTTCGGTCACGTCGTCTTCGCCACCACCTGCTTTGAGGAGTCCCACCACTTCGCCACCGAGGGCCTGGGGCTCGAACAGTCGGATTGGCTCGAGATGGAGATCGCCGAGGGTGTCGAGCTCGAGGTGCACTTCTATCACTGCAACGAGCGCCATCACACCCTGGCCCTGGCCAAGGCGCCGTTCGAGCTGCCTCAGAAGCTCCATCACGTCATGTTCGAAGCGAACGACCGCGACGACGTCGGTACTGCCTTCGACCGGGCGTGGAACAGCGGTCTGCCAATCGCCAATGGGCTCGGCCGCCACGACAACGACGGCATGTTCAGCTTCTACGTGACCAGCCCGGCTGGCTTCCTGGCGGAGGTGGGTCATGGAGCGAAGCTCGTCACTGAGAAATGGGACGAGAACCGGCGCTATGACCGTATAAGCCTGTGGGGTCACCAGCCGCTGCGGCCGTCGGCGGCATGACCCTCGACGCCGAGGTCGCGGTCGTTGGCTACGGCCCGGGCGGCAACACCCTCGCCATCCTGCTCGCCCAGCTAGTGCGCTCCGTGGTGGTGCCCGAGCGCCGCCCCGGCCCCTACCCACTGCCCAGGGCGGTGCACTTCGACCACGAGGCCGGGCGCATCCTCCGAGCCTGCGGGATCGGAGAAGAACTGAGGTCCATCACCGTCTGCCAGTGGCACAACGACAGCGGGACAACCCTGATGCGCTTCGGGCGCGGCGGGCACAGCTCCTCTGGGTGGCCGCTGTCGTCGATGTTTAACCAGTCAGCTCTGGAAGACCCGCTCGACCGCCGTGCCCGCTCACTGCCCGGGACCGAGGTCCGCCGGCGCATGGAGGTCGCCGCCCTGGAACAGAGTTCCGAAGACGTCACGCTGCACACGGCCGGCGCAGACAAGGCCCGTGCCCCGCAACTGCAAGGTGGCCGGTCGTGAAGCTCGCCAGCGCCCGGGGGCGTGCCGCACTCGTCCGGGGCGACGAGATCGCCGACATCGCCGAAGTCTCGGGAGGGCGCTTCGGTCCCGACCCCATGGATCTCTACGACGACTGGGAGGCATTCGCCCAGTTCGCCCAAGGGCCGGTGTCGACGACGGGGCCGCTGGTGGAGGCCGACCTCCGCTGCCCGGTCCCTGCGCCCGGTCAGGTTTTCGCCATCGGTGTCAACTACCGCAGCCACGCCGAGGAGGCCGGCATGGCCATCCCCGACGTGCCGGCCACCTTCACCAAGTTCCCAGCCTGCCTCGCTGGACCCTTCGACGACATCGAGATCGTCGGGGAGACCACCGACTGGGAGGTCGAGCTGGTTGTGGTGGTGGGACGCCGTGCCGAACACATCGAGGAAGCGGAAGCCTGGTCGCATGTGGCCGGGCTCACCGTCGGCCAGGACGTGAGCGATCGGCATCTGCAGTTCGCTGCCGGTGGTCAGTTCTCCCTGGGCAAGTCGCGTCGCAGCTACGGCCCCATGGGTCCCTGGGTCGTGAGCCCTGACGAGCTCGCCGACCCGGATGACCTGGCCCTTGGGTGCTCAATTGACGGCGAGAAGGTCCAGGAGGGACGGACGAGCGATCTCGTCTTCAGCGTCCCCCGGCTCATGGCCGAGCTGTCGGCGGTATTGCCCCTGTTCCCCGGGGACGTCATGTTCACAGGCACGCCGGCGGGCGTGGGTGCCACCCGCCAGCCCCCGCGTTTCCTGCGACCGGGCCAGACCCTCAAGTCCTGGGTCGAGGGCATCGGAACCATCCGCAACCGCTGCGTCTGAGGAGGTCACCATCATGCTCCTGCCACTCGCCCCCGAGCCATTCACCGCCCCCACCCATCGCGACATGCTCCCCTCCGAGCGGAGAACCTTCGTGCGGACCCATCGGACATGCGTTTTCGGCTACCCCCGTCTCCACGACGGACCGGCGCTGTCGGTGGTCTACTACATCCCCACAGATGATGACGAGCTGCTCGTCTCCACAATGGCCGGCCGCGGCAAGGCCAATGGGGTGACCCGGAACCCAAAGGTCAGCTTCTGCGTCCTCGACGAGCGCTGGCCATTCAGCTACCTGCAGGTCTACGCCGACGCCACCGTCGACCAGAACCCGCAGCTCGTGGTCGACGTCATGATGGCCGTCGGCTGGCGCATGTCGGGCCAGCCCCTCGGCGAGGATGCTCGCCCCTTTGTGCAGACAATGGCGGCCGAGGAAGACCGGCTGGTACTGCGCTGCCGGCCGTATGCCACCTTCGCCCAGCCGCCTCGCCATCTCCACCGCAACGACCAGCAGGAGAAGCTGACCCACTGGGTATCCCGGAGCGTCCCCTGGGACGCCGCCGACCCGCCGCCGGAGGAAGCGGCCTGAACCGCGTCGACACCCACCATCAGGTCGTGCCCCCGCAGGACCCGGCGTGGCTGCGTGGCAAAGGGGCACTGGCCGGCGGGTTACCCATACCAGACTGGCAGGTCAGCGATGCCCTGGCTGTGATGGACCGGCACGACGCGGAGGCCGCCGTCCTGCCGGTCCTCGCGCTGCGTGCCTGGGTTACTGGTCGACGGTGCGGCGCCGGTAGAGCACGGTGGCGAGCGGTGCGAGTATCGCGATGAGCGCGACCGACCACAGCAGCGCGGCGGCGACCGGGTGCTGCATCGGCCACGCGTGGATGGCCGCGGAGGGGTTGGGGTTGGCCCACAGGTGGCGGGCGGCGGCCGTGACCGCGCTGACCGGATTCCAGTCGGCCACCACGCGGATCGGCGCGGGCATGTGCCCGGTCGGCACCAGCGCGTTGGAGACGATGGCCAGCGGGAAGAGGATCACCAGGCCGAGGCCCTGGGCCGATTCCGGGCTCTTGCCGATGAGCCCGAGGCAGGCGCAGCCCCAGGACAGGGCGTAGCTGAACAGCAGGAAGATCGCGAATCCGGCCAGGATGCCGCCGATGCCGCTGGCCGGGCGCCACCCGATGGCCAGGCCGGTGGCGGCGACCATGGCCGTGCAGAGCGCAGCGGTGAGCAGATCGCAGGCTGAGCGGCCGACCAGGATCGCCGGGCGCCACATGGGCAGCGTGCGGAACCGGCTGATAACCCCGGTGGCCAGGTCGGCGCTCAGCCCGATGCCGGTGCCGATGGCCGACGTGACCAGGTTCATGGCCAGCAGCCCGGCAATCGCGAACGCGGTATAGCCACCAGCGATCGGGACGCCGGAGCCGAAGATATAGACGAACAGCAGCGTGAACAGCACGGGCTGGACGGTGAACTCGGACAGCCGGAGAGGCTCCCTGGCCATGTGGACCAGGTTGCGGCGCAGCAGCACGACCGCGTCGCGCAGGCGCCTGGTTCGCGGCTGGGTGCCTTCCATCTGGCTGGCTCGCAGCGGGGCGGTGACGGCGGTCATCGGGTGGCCTCCAGTTCGTGGTCGGACGGAGCGGGCTCGGGCGGCCTGGTCGCGGGATCACCGGTCAGCGCGAAGAACACGTCATCCAGCGAGGGCTGATGCACGGCCACGTCGTCGACGGCGATGCCGGCCTGGTCGAGGGCGCGCACGACCATCGTGGCCAGGCCGGGCGCGCTGGGAACGCCGGCCCGCAAGCGCCGGCCGTCCCCGCTGACGTCGATCGGCCCGGCGACGAGCCGGGCCAGCGCGGCGGTGGCCCCCGATTCGGGCCGGGCCAGGTTGACTTCCAGGCGAGCGCTGCCCGTCTGCGCCTTGAGCGATCCCGGGGTTCCCTCGGCGATGACCCGGCCGTGATCGATCACGGCGATCCGGTCGGCCAGCTCATCGGCCTCGTCGAGGTACTGGGTGGTCAGCAGCAGCGTGGCGCCATCGGCGACGAGTTCGCGGATGACCTCCCACATCGTTACCCGGCTGGCCGGGTCAAGACCTGTGGTCGGCTCGTCGAGGAACATGACCGGCGGCCTGGTGACCACGCTGGCGGCCAGGTCGAGGCGGCGGCGCATTCCGCCCGAGTAGCCCTTCAGCACCCGGTCGCCGGCCTCAGCCAGTGAGAACCGCTCGAGCAGCTCGGCCGCCCTGGCCTTGGCCCGCCGCCGGGCCAGGCCGCTGAGCTGGCCCACCATGATCAGGTTCTGGCGGCCGGTGAGCGCCTCGTCCACCGTCGCATCCTGGGCGGTGACACCGATGCTGCGCCGTACCGCCATGGCCTCGGTGACCACGTCATGACCGGCGACGGCCGCCCGTCCGGCGTCCGGCACGGCCAGCGTGGTGAGAATCTTCACCGCGGTCGTCTTGCCGGCGCCGTTGGGGCCGAGCACGCCCAGAATGGTCCCCGCCGGGACCTCGAGGTCGATACCGGCCAGCGCGGTCGTGGACCCGTAGCGCTTGGTCAGCCCTTCGGTCTCGATCATGAGTGGCCTGGAATCTGCTGACGCGGTCACCGCTCTCCTTCCCGGAACTGTCATGTTGGGTACACTGATGTCTCTTAGGCTGCACTGTAGAGCGGCTGGATAAGATACGCAAGTGGATCTTATGGACGGTTCGATGACGACACACCCGGGAGCGGCGACCCGCCGCCGGGGCAGCAAGCTCGAAGCCGCCATCCTGGAGGCGGCCTGGGACGAGCTGACTGAGGTGGGCTACCCGGCGCTGACCATGGAGGGGGTGGCGGCCCGGGCCAAGACCAGCCGGGCGGTGCTCTACCGGCGATGGCCGAACCGGCCCGAGCTTGTCGTGGCCGCGCTCGGGCACCACGCCGCTGTCACGCCGATCGGGGTGCCCGACACCGGGACGCTCCGCGGTGACCTGCTCGCGCTGCTCCGGCACATGTCGGTGCGGGTCGGCGAGGTGGCCGGGGTCTTCAGCTTCCTGATCGCCGACTACTTCCAGCAGGAAGGACTGTCACCAGCGGCGCTGCGGGAGCGGCTGGTGGCCGGGGTCCCGAGCGAGATGGAGCTGATGCTGGAGCGCGCCGCCGAGCGGGGCGAGATCGATCCGGCCAGGCTGAGCCCGAGGATCCGGTCGCTGCCGGTGGACATAGTCCGGCATGACCTGATCATGAACCAGGAGCCCGTTCCCGACGCCACCCTGGTGGAAATCGTCGACAAGATCTTCCTGCCCCTCGTAACCGGCTAGCAACCCGCGCGGTGTAGCGTCATCGAGAGGGCCATCGGCTCCGGTCGGCCATCGCCACGACCACATGAAGGAGGACGGTGGACGCACGGGGTAAGGCAGTGCAGGCAGGGGCGCTCGTGGTCTTCGGGATCACCGGGGACTTGGCCAAGAAGCAGACGCTCCGGGCTCTGTACCGGCTGGAAGCCCGTCATCACCTGGCCTGCAAGGTGATCGGCGTGGCCCGCCAGGACTGGACCACCGAGCACCTGATCGAGCATGCCCGGCAGTCGATCGAGGCGACCGGCGAGAAGATCGACGAGGCGGTCTTCAAGCGTTTCGCCGACCGGCTGTCGTACCTGGGTGGCGACTTTTCCGCCGACGACACCTACCAGCGGCTGGCCGAGGCCCTGTCTGGCGCGGCTCACCCGGTGTTCTACCTGGAGATCCCGCCCAGCCTGTTCGCCGGGGTGGTCGAGTCCCTGGCCAAGGCCGGGCTGACCAAGGGCGCCCGGGTGGCGGTGGAGAAGCCGTTCGGCCACGACCTGGCCTCGGCGCGGCAGCTCAACGCCGACCTGCGCCGCTACCTGGCCGAAGACCAGATCTTGCGGGTCGACCACTTCCTCGGCAAGGAGCCGGTGCTCGACCTGCAGTACATCCGGTTCGCCAACGAGATCCTCGAGCCGCTGTGGAACCGGGACCACGTCTCCTGCGTGCAGATCACGATGGCCGAGGACTTCGGCGTGGAGGACCGGGGCAGCTTCTACGACCCGGTGGGCGCGCTGCGGGACGTGGTGCAGAACCACCTGCTCCAGGTGCTGGCCCTGGCCGCCATGGAACCGCCGGTGGGCGCCTCATCCGACGACTTGCGGGACAAGAAGACCGAGTTGCTCCGCGCCATTCCGGACGCGGACCCGGCCCGTTACGTGCGCGGCCAGTATGACGGCTATCTGCAGGTCCCGGGGGTGGCCAAGGACTCGGCCACCGAGACCTTTACCGCACTGCGGCTGGAAGTCGACAACTGGCGCTGGGCGGGCGTCCCGTTCTTCATCCGGGCGGGCAAGGCCCTGGCCACCCGGGCGACCGAGGTCCGCGTGGTGTTCCGGCGGCCGCCCAAGATCCGGTTCATCGGCGCGGAGCGTCATGGCGAGCCGAACCAGGCCGTGGTGCGCATCGATCCGAGCCCTGGGCTCCAGTTCGGGATCGTCTCACGCGATACCAGCGAGCGAGGGTGGCGAACGGTTCACCTGGACATGTCCTTTGCCCAGGAACTCGGCCCGCCCCTGGAACCCTACGAGCGGCTGCTGCGCGACGCCATGGCCGGGGACAACCACCTGTTCAACCGCGAGGACAGCGTGGAGGAAACCTGGCGGATCGTCGAGCCGCTGCTGGAAAAGCCGCCGCCGGTGGTGGTCTACGCCCAGGGCTCCTGGGGACCGCAGGAGGCAGCCAAGCTGGTCAATGGGTATGCCGACTGGCACAAGCCGTGGCTGCCCGCGGACGACTCGGACAAGGGAGGACACAATGCCAGCCACTGAGATCAGACAGCTGGGCATGGTGGGGCTGGGCCGGATGGGGGCCAACCTGGTCCGCAGGCTGATGCGCGACGGCCATCACTGCGTCGTCTACAACCGGACCCGCGACCCGATCGAGCAGCTGGCCAAGGAGGGGGCGACCCCGACCTGGTCGGTCGACGAGTTTGTCTCCACCCTGACCAAGCCGCGGTCGGCCTGGGTGATGGTGCCGGCCGGTGACACCACCGGGCAGGTGATCGACGAGCTGGCCAGCCGCATGGAGCCGGGCGACATCATCATCGACGGCGGAAACTCCTACTACCGCGACGACATTCAGCGCAGCAAGAAACTGGCCGAGCGGGGCATCCGGCTGGTCGACTGCGGGACCAGCGGGGGAGTGTGGGGCCTGGATCGCGGCTACTGCCTCATGATCGGCGGCGACGACGACGCGGTCGCTCACCTGGCTCCGCTGTTCACCTCGATCGCACCCGGGGTGCAGGCCGCGGAGCGCACGCCCGGCCGCACCGGCCAGCCGGCTCCCGAAGAGCAGGGCTGGCTGCACTGCGGGCCCAACGGCGCCGGCCACTTCGTCAAGATGGTCCACAACGGCATCGAGTACGGGATGATGGCCGCCCTGGCCGAAGGCATAAACGTGCTGCACAACGCCGACATCGGGAAGCGCAAGCCGGAAGACTCCGACGCGGAGACGGCCCCGCTTGAGCACCCGGAGTACTACCAGTACGACATCGACACGACGGCGGTGTCCGAGGTCTGGCGGCGGGGCAGCGTCATCGGCTCGTGGCTGCTGGACCTGCTGGCCATCTCCCTGTATCAGTCGCCCGACCTGGCCAACTTCGCCGGCCGGGTCTCGGATTCCGGCGAAGGGCGCTGGACCTCGATCGCGGCGATCGACGAAGGTGTCCCGGCCCCGGTCCTGACCAACGCGCTGTACTCGCGCTTCTCCTCCCGCCAGCTCGACCTGTTCGCCGACAAGGCCCTGTCGGCGATGCGCATGCAGTTCGGCGGGCACCAGGAGAAGCCGGCCCAGAAGTAGCCCGGGGCTAGACCGGGCCCGGCCGAGGGTAGTCCGGCCCGCCCGGGCCAGCGGCCCGGGCCAGCCCGGTGAGAGCCCCTTGCCTCCGGGTTAGGCAGCCATGAGCGCGGCCAGCTCGCCGGCGGTGATGCTGCCGGGCGGGCGGCGATCGGCGGCGAACTGGTTGGCCAGCCGCTGAAGCAGTTCATTGACCGGTGCCGGTATTCCGTGCTGCCGGCTGAGCAGCACAATCTCCCCGTTCAGGTAGTCGGCCTCGATGGAGCCGGTGCCGCGAGTCAGGCTCTGCCAGGACGAGCCGCCGATGCGGGGCGCCCCGTCGACCGGCTCGATCTTGACCTGGTCGCCGCGCAGCGTGGTGAGCTCGGCCCGCCGAGCGTAATCGATGCCGGCCGAGGCGAGCACGCCCTCGCCCTCGTCCCGCGCGCGCCTGCGCAACTCGGCCGCGTGCTCGGCGCCCTGGCCCAGGGTCGCCGAGGGCCCGCAGACCGCCTCCACCGCGTTGCCCAGGTTGGCGAGCAGTTTGCCGTATTTCCAGCGCATCACGTCAGCGCTGACCGGGGCCAGGAACGTGCTGTCGGCCAGATCGGCGGCCACCGGCCCGGCGGTCTCGTCCGCGCCGGTGGGATAGCGCCCGACCGGCAGCAGCCCGGTCATCGGGGCGCCCTGGGCCTCGACCGCTCCGGGCTCCAGGTGCGTGGCGGGCAGCCAGACGCACACGCCGTAGACGTGGCGGAACCGGCGCAGGGCCAGCCGCTCGCCAGCGACACCGTTCTGGGCGCAGAAGACCGGCAGCGAGTCGGCCGCCACGCCGCCCCCGGTCACCGGCTGCCACGCCCAGGCATCCAGCGCGGCCACCGCGTCCTGGGTCTTGACCGCCGTGATCAGCACGTCGTCCGTGCGCAGCGTCAGCTCGCCCGGGCCGGCCACAACCGGAATCGGCAGCGTGACCAGGCCCGCGGGGGTGGCGAAGCGGAGGCCGCCGTCGCGCATCGCCGCGTGGTGCGCCCCGCGTGCGGCCAGCACCACCTCATGCCCGCTCTGGAACAGCCGCGCGCCGATTGTTCCGCCGATCGCCCCGGCGCCAATGATGATGTAGCGCATGCCCCCAGCCTGTCAGGCCGTCGTCCCGCGAACCGCGCCGGTCCCGGCCGGCCCGGCACACGCGTCATCCTCCGGAACGATGCGCCCAAAGCCGGGCGCTGCTTACGCTCGGTGATGTGTTTAGTGACCATCTCGAGGGGGACCCGCGTCCCGCCGGGGACCCGCCGCGTCCCGCCGGGGACCCGCCGCGTTCCGCTGGGGGGCCGCCGCCGCGGCCGCCTCTCGGTGCGTTCAGCGAGCGCCGGTGGCAGGTCAGGATCGGGGTGGCCGCGTGCGCCGGACTGGCGATACTTGACCTCGCGATCTCGCCGTACCCGGCTGGGCGGTTCCGGCTCGCCCTGATCGGCCTGGCGCTCGGCGCGGTCGTGGTGCTTCCGCGCTGG